>Ga0184619_10000433_pt1 | contig 14401 bp, 12 predicted proteins | sample PLM0_60_b1_FD_133146 | JGI IMG/M metagenome (GOLD analysis project Ga0184619, IMG submission 133146) | Groundwater sediment microbial communities from an aquifer in East River, Colorado, USA - PLM0_60_b1 | ecosystem: Environmental > Terrestrial > Soil > Riparian zone | place: USA: East River...
CCGGCTCATCTTGAGGGCGAGGAATACCGCGGTGGCGAGGCTGCGCTCGGCCACGTAGTCCGCGCGTGTGAGCAGGTCGAGGGTGTCGTCGATCGACTTCGGAAGCGTGCTCATACGCGAATTATGCCAGCCTGGCCGGCAAAAAACCTTCCCCCGGTCCGGAAGATTTGATCCCCGACCGTTCACGCCGCCTGAGAGGACGGCATGCGGGCCCCGGGAACCGGGGACTCCCGGATGTTCTATTTCATCGCCGCCTCGACCGCGCGCTTCGCCATGACCGTGATCAGGTGCGCCCGATAGTCGGCCTTTGCGTGCAGATCCGAGTTGAGGTCTTTCTCCGGCACCGCGATGCTTGCAACGGACTCAGGCGCGAACTTCGCCGCGAGCGCTTTTTCCATCGCCGCCACGCGGAATACGCTCGCCGCAGCGCCCGTCACCGCGACCCGCACGCCCGTGCCGAAGTCGGCGACGAACACACCGACGATGGCGTAGCGCGAGGCCGGGTTCTTGAACTTCATGTAGGCCGCCCGTTTGGGCACCGGAAAGCTCACCGAAGTGATGATCTCGCCCTTGCCGAGCGCGGTCTCGTACATGCCTTTGAAGAATTCGTCCGCCGCGATCTTGCGCTTGTTGGTGACGACGGTCGCGTCCAAGGCCAGCACCGCCGCCGGATAATCCGCCGCGGGATCGTTATTGGCGAGCGAGCCGCCGATCGTGCCCATGTTGCGGACCATGCGGTCGCCGATGCCTGCGGCGAGGTTCGCGAGCGCGGGAATCGCCTTCTTCACCGCGGCCGAGGAGCCGACTTCGGCGTGGCGCGTCATCGCGCCGATGACGACCGCCTTGCTGTCCGCCTTGATGCCGGAAAGATCCTTGATCGTGCCGAGGTCGATGACCTCGGACGGATGCGCGAGGCGCAGCTTCATCGCCGCGATCAGGCTCTGGCCGCCGGCGAGGAGCTTGGCGTCGCCGTCCTTGGCGAGCACCTTGGCCGCGTCGGCGACCGTTTTTACCTTCTGGTAGTTGAACGAGTACATGCGCGTCTCCTAGGCAGCTTTCTTCATTTTGGTTTCCTGGCACGCCCGCCAGATCCTCTGCGGCGTCGCCGGCATCTCGATGTCGCGAACCCCGAGCGCGTCGGTGAGCGCGTTCATGACCGCGGCCGGGGCGCCGATCGCGCCCGCTTCGCCGCAGCCCTTCACCCCGAGCGGGTTGTGCGTGCAGGGCGTCTCCTTTGTTCCGACCCGGAAGTTGGGTACATCGTCCGCGCGAGGTATGCAGTAGTCGAGGTAGGAGCCCGTGACGAGCTGGCCCGAGTCCTTGTCGTAGTGGCAGCCCTCGGTCAGCGCCTGCCCGATTCCCTGGGTCAATCCGCCGTGCACCTGTCCCTCGACGATCATCGGGTTGATGATCTTGCCGAAGTCGTCCACCGCGGTGAAATTCACGATCTTCACCGTGCCGGTATCGGGATCCACCTCGACTTCGCAGATGTGGCTCCCGGCCGGGAAAGTGAAGTTCGCCGGATCGTAGAAGGCGTTCTCGTTCAAGCCGGGCTCCAGCTTGTCGAGAGGATAGTTGTGCGGCACGTAGGCCGCGAGAGACACTTCGGCGAAGGCTTTTTTCTTGTCGGTGCCTCTTACGACGAACGCGCCGTCCTTGAATTCGATGTCGGCTTCCGCGGCCTCCATGAGGTGCGCCGCGATTTTCTTGCCTTTTGCGACGATCTTGTCCACGGCTTTCACGATGGCGGTTCCCCCGACCGCGATCGAGCGCGACCCGTACGTGCCCATGCCGAAGAGAATCTTCCCGGTGTCGCCGTGGACGATATCGATGTCCTCCATCGGAATCCCGAGGCGATCGGCCACCACCTGCCCGAACGTAGTCTCGTGTCCCTGCCCGTGGGAGTGCGAACCGGTGAACACCGTCACCTTGCCGGTCGGGTGGACGCGGACTTCGCCCTCTTCGAAGAGGCCCGCCCGCGCGCCCAGCGCTCCGGCGACGTTCGAAGGCGCGATGCCGCAGGCCTCGATGTAGCACGAATACCCCAGGCCGCGGAGCTTCCCGCGTCTCGCCGCATCGGCCTTTCGTCCCTGGAACCCGGCGACATCGGCAATTCTCAGCGCTTCGGCGAGCGTGGCCTCGTAGTTTCCGGTGTCGTACAGGAGCGCGACCGGCGTCTGATACGGAAAGGTCTTGATGAAATTGCGCCGGCGGATCTCAACCGGGCTCATCTTCATTTCGCGTGCAGCCGTCTCGACCAACCGCTCGACGACGTACGTAGCCTCCGGCCGCCCCGCGCCGCGATAGGCGTCTACCGGCGCGGTGTTGGTGAATACCGCCGTGACCTCGGCGTAGATCACCGGCGTCGCGTACTGCCCGGCGAGCAGCGTCGCGTAGAGAATGGTCGGAATACACGACGCGAAGGTCGATAGGTACGCGCCCATGTTCGCCGTGGTGGTGACGCGCATGGCGAGGAATCTTCCCTCCCGGTCGAGGGCAAGCTCCGCCCGGGTCACGTGATCGCGGCCATGGGCATCCGAAACGAAGGATTCGCTGCGATCCGCCGTCCACTTCACCGGGCGGTTGATCTGTTTCGACGCCCAGGTGCACACCACGTCCTCGGCGTAGAGATAGATCTTCGAGCCGAAGCCGCCGCCGACGTCGGGCGCGACCACGCGTACCTTGTGCTCGGGCAGCCCGAGCACGAAAGCGGTCATGAGCAGCCGCTCGACGTGCGGGTTCTGGCTGGCGACATAGAGCGTGTAGCTGTCGTCGGCGCGCGAGTAGGTCGCGTTGGCCGCGCGCGGCTCGATTGCGTTGGGGATGAGCCTGTTGTTGAGGAATTCGAGCGCGGTGACGTGCGCAGCGCCGGAGAAGGCCTTTTCCACCGCGGCCTTGTCGCCGAGGCCCCAGACGTAACAGGTGTTGTCCGGCGCGATGTCGTGCACGACCGGCGCGCCTTTTTTGCGCGCCTCCGCTGCGCGGACTACGGCGGGGAGTTCCTCGTAATCCACCTTTACGAGCTCCGCGGCGTCGCGCGCCTGCTGGTAGGACTCCGCGATAACGATGGCGACGTGGTCGCCGACGTAGCGCGCCTTGCCCTGAGCAAGACAGGGGTGCGGCGGCTCCTTCATCGGCTGGCCGTTGACGTCGGTGATGAGCCAGCCGCAAGGCAGGCCGTTGACTTTTGCTCCGGCAAGATCGTCGCCGGTGAAGATGGCGACGACCCCGGGCGCCTTGAGCGCCTTGTCCTTCCTGATCGATTTGATTTTCGCGTGGGCATGGGGCGAGCGCACGAAATGCGCATGGGTCTGCCTCGGCAGCGCGACGTCGTCGGTGTAGTTTCCCGCACCGGTGAGAAAACGATAGTCCTCTTTGCGCTTGATCGAGGCGCCGATGTAGGGGGTCGCCATGTCTAGCTCCTCATGGTCTGCGAGGCGGCTTTGATCGCCTTGACGATATTGTGATATCCGGTGCAGCGGCACAGATTCCCGTCGAGCTGCTCGCGGATCAGCTCCTCGCTGGGGTCGGGGAAGTTCTTCACCAGATCGATCGCGCTCATGACCATGCCGGGCGTGCAGAAACCGCATTGCAGGCCGTGGTGCTGGCGGAAGGCTTCCTGCATCGGGTGAAGCGTGCCGTCCGCCTTGGCGATGCCTTCGATCGTGACGAGGTCGGCCCCTTCGGCCTGCATCGCCAGCATGTTGCAGGACTTCACGGCGCGGCCGTTCATGTGGATCGTGCATGCGCCGCACTGGGCGGTGTCGCAGCCGACATGGGTACCTGTCAAGCGAAGCGTATCGCGGATAAAGTTGACGAGCAGGGTACGCTCTTCGACCTCGGCGCTCGCCGGCTTGCCGTTGACGGTCAACGAGACCTTTACGGTCATGATTCGACTCCTTCGGTGAAAGTTGAACTTTTTCTTGGGTGACGTTCAAACGAAATGCGGAATTCCTTTGACGAAAAAATCTCCATGACAGCAGTTCTTGTCCAGGGATTTGACGCGATGGGTGTCGGAGGAAATGCTAGACCATGCCCGCGCGGCAATCAACCACATGCTCGAATACGAAGCGGCTTGACCCGACTTTAAGAGAGGTCTACGCTATCGCGTTCAAGCGTTTGTTAGGACTCAACAATATTTTCTGAGCAAGGAATCACAGTGGACAGCGTCGATCTGGAAGTGGTGCGCAGCGCATTGAAATGGAGCGAATCGGGCCACCGCGCCACCTTGGGCACGGTCGTTCATACCTGGGGCTCCGCCCCGCGCCCGGTGGGAGCGATGCTCGTCATTCGCGACGACGGCCAGGTCATGGGCTCGGTATCCGGCGGCTGCGTCGAGGACGATCTCATCGACAAGGTGAAGAGCCGGGCGCTCGCCGCTTCGAAACCGGAAGTCACGATCTACGGCGTCACCCAGGAACAGGCGACCCGCTTCGGGCTCCCCTGCGGCGGAACGCTGCAGATCGTGCTCGAGCCGATCGGCAAGGAATCGAAGCTGAAGGATTTGTTGACCGTGATCGAGCGCCACGAGCTCGCGGCGCGCTTCCTCGATATGGAAACCGGCAAAGTGCGCATGGAGCCGGGAAAATGGTCGGACCTGCTCGAGTTCGACGGCAAGGTGCTGAAGACGGTGCATGGGCCGCGCTGGCGGCTGCTCGTGATCGGCGCGGGGCAGGTGAGCCGTTATCTCGCGCAAATGGCGCAGGCGCTCGACTATCACGTGACCGTGTGCGACCCGCGCGGGGAATACGCCGACGGCTGGGACTTCAAGGACGTCCCCCTCAACCGCGGCTATCCTGACGATGTCGTCGTACAGATGAACCTCGACGCGCACAGCGCGGTGGTCGCCGTCACTCACGACCCCAAGCTCGACGACGCGGCGCTCTTGGAAGCCCTCAAATCGCCGGCGTTCTACGTCGGTGCGCTCGGCTCGCAGAAGAACAACGACGCGCGCAGGAAGCGGCTTTCGGACTTCGACCTCGCGGCATCGGAGATCGCGCGCCTGAGGGGGCCGGTGGGTCTGAAGATCGGCTCGAAGACCCCGCCCGAGATCGCGGTGGCCATCCTCGCCGAGATGACGGCGGTCAGGCGGGGCGTGCAGATCCCGGAAACGATCGAGCCGCCGAAGGTCAGCGTCTCGGCGGGCTGCGAAGTTCCGCAAAACTAGTTATTCTCCCTCTCCTTCGAGGGGGAGTTCATGGCCGCAACGATCCGCGGCATTCTTCTGGCAGCGGGCTATTCGACGCGCTTCGGGTCGAACAAGCTCCTCCAGGCGCTGCCTGCGGGCGCGCCCGAAGCCGGAACGCCGATCGCGCTTGCCGCCGCAAAGCACCTGCTCGATGCGCTACCCGAATCGATCGCGGTCGTCAGGCCACGCGCACAAAAACTCGCCAGGATCCTGCGCGATGCCGGATGCAACACTATGGTTTGCAAGAACGCGGCGGAGGGCATGGGCACCAGCCTTGCGGCAGGCGTACGCGCCGCTTCAGAGGCTGATGGCTGGGTGATCGCGCTTGCCGACATGCCGTTCCTGCGGCCCGAAACGGTTCGCATCGTTGCCCAGGCCCTCTCGGAAGGCGCTGCGATCGCAGCTCCGGTGTATCGCGGCGAACGCGGGCATCCGGTGGGTTTCGCCCGGCGGTTTCTCGACGAGCTGTCTTCGCTGCACGGAGACGATGGCGCGCGCCAATTCATCAAGGAGCACCCCGAATGGGTGAAGTTGTTCGAGGTCGATGACCCCGGGGTCGTGCACGACATCGACAAGCCTTCGGACCTGGAGCGCTAGCGGGAGAATTCGCGCGCGGTGCCGCGCTGTGGTAGCTTGCGCACTGAGCCGGCGAGCAGACCGGTATCAAACGCTATCAATAATAGGAGGAAAGGACATGTTGCGGAAGTTCGCGTCGGTCGCGGCGTGCGTCGCCGCGGCAGCAGCCGTGTTCCCCTGCGCCGTCTCGGCGCAGTCCGATTATCCGAACAAGCCTCTGAGGTTGATCGTTCCCTTCCCGCCCGGGGGTTCGACCGACATCATCGGCCGCATCGTCGCGCAGCGGCTCAGCGAGAGGCTGGGGCAGCAGATCGTCGTGGACAACCGTGGCGGTGCCGGCGGCACGATAGGGACCGACGCAGCAGCGAAAGCGTCCCCGGACGGGTATACCCTTGCCGTGGGCACGACCAGCACGCACGCCGTCGCGCCCGGCGCCTATTCCAAGCTCGGCTACGACCCGGTCAAGGACTTCGCTCCGGTATCGCTGGTCGCGGTGACTCCGTACCTCCTCGTCGTCAACGAGAAGGTGCCGGCGAAATCGCTCAAGGAATTCGTGACCCTGGCGAAAAGCCAGCCCGGCAAGCTCAACTACGCCTCGGCGGGCGCCGGGTCGACGACGCATCTCGCGATGGAGATGCTCAAGGACGTCGCGGCGATCAACGTGGTGCACATCCCCTACAAGGGCAACGGCCCGGCCGAGGTCGCGGTCCTCGCGGGCGAGGTCCAGACCATTTTCGGCTCGATGCCGGCGCTGCTGTCACAAGTCAAGGCGAACAAGCTGCGGCCGCTCGCGGTCGGTACGGCACGTCGCTCGCCCGCCGTGCCCGATGTTCCGACGGTGGCCGAGCTGGGCTATCCGGGATTCGAGGCTGCGCTGTGGCTCGGCATCGTCGCTCCGGCCGGAACGCCCGCACGGGCGGTGGAGCGCCTGGCACGCGAATTGAACGGTATCGTCGCGACGCCCACCTTCCGCGAAGCGATGGACAAGAATGGCGCCGAGCCCCTCAGCAATACGCCCGAGCAATTCGCGACCCTGATCAGGCAGGAAGCGGACCGCTACGGCAAGGTGGTGAAAGCCCTAGGTATCAAGCTCGACTGACACGATCCTCGATGCGCGCTTCGGAGCATTGAAGCGCGCATGGAATTTTCGGTCAGTCGTCGTCCGCCTCCACCAACGCCAAGCCGTACGGGTCGTTGCCCACGCCCGTGACCGTGGCGACGACCTGCCGCTTGCGCAGGTCGACGATCCACACCGTCCCGCTCGGGGCGGAGGGGGTCACTCGGGCGCCGCCCGAGATCACGGCGTAGCGCCCGTCGGAGGTGACCGCGGAGCCTTTCGGGCGCGCGTTGCTCCCATCCGGCCGGGTGAGCGGGATGCGCGCGATCTCGGCTTTGGCGGGAGCGGTGAGCGCGAGGTTCAAATCGACGATCGACAGGTTGTTGGCGCGGAAGTTGGGAACGATGATTTCCTTTCCGTCGGGCGTGAACGAGGGGATGAACGGCCGCGTCTGCCCGGTGTCGCTGTCGGTACCGACCCGCACTCGCGCCGCCTCGACGGTGGGGTTCTCGACGTCGATGATCGAGATGGTGTTGCCTTCGAACGCGACCCTCTGGCTTTCCCGGTTGGCGGCGACGATGTAACGGCCGTTCGGGCTGGCGGCGATGCCCCAGGGGCCGATCTGCGTAGGAATGCGCGCGATTTCCGCCGTCCTGTCGCCCTTGAGCGCGGCGTCGAGGTCGATCACCGAAACATCGTCCGTGCCGCCGTTCGCCGCGAACAGATACGTCTTGCCGTCCCTGGCATGGCCGAGTGCGAGGCCGTTGGTGTCCGGAAAGCAGCCCCACGCGGGATGCGGAGAGAGCAGGGGAACCGGTGAGAACCGTCCGTTCGGCGTCGCAAAGGGCTGCTCGAAGGTCGGCGGACCGCTCGGCGAGACAAAGGGAAGGGGAAACCTGGGACACGGGAACTGGGGTACGCCCGCGCCAAGCGGGAGCTCGACCTCGCCGCGAAGGCTGCCCGTCTTGCGGTCGACGAAAGTGATGCGGTTGCCGCCGTCCTCGGTGAGGTGGCTCTCCGCGTTGCCGATGATGAACAGGTCCTTCAGGAGCACGAGGCCGACCGAGCCGAAATGGCCGCTGTCGATATGGCGTTCCAGCGCGTCCGCGGTGTTGTCGTGCCAGGGCTTGATCATCTTCCTGACGTTCATCACCGCGATGTTGCCGCGCCCGCCGTGCTGCAGGAACTCGTCGTTGTCGATGGCGCCGTGGTGGTTGACCACGTAAGCAGTCTTGCGGTCCTCGCTGATCACGACGTTCGCCGAATCGCCGAGCAGCTTGCCGTCGAAACGATCCAGCGCGACCTTCGAGCGGCTGACGATGGCGTTCGGCGTATTGTTGTTCTCCGGCCGCAGCGCCTTTTGCAGGTCGATGGCGTACATGCGCGGGTCCCTGCGCCCCGTGGCCAGTATGAACGTATTGTCGGCGAGCGCTTCCTGCGCGAAACCCAGCAGGAAGCCGCCCGCGACCAGGAGCTTCTGTAGTTTCATTTCGTGATCCTCCTTTGTAATGGGACTGCGCCGTGCAGGCCCTTGTTATCCCTCTCTGGGCCTGGCGCGGATTTCTGAAAGAACGACCGCGCGGCCGATGTTAGGCGCGCGATGTTGCGGTGTCAACGAAGCCTGCGGCGCGCGGGCGCGCCGAGGCAAAGATCCTCCGGGTGCTATCTTGCGATCAAAGCCCGCGGTACCAGCCGGGGCGGCGCTGCCTGTCTATGGATTCAGGGCCGAATTGCCGTGTGAACCACCTGCCGACCGCGCGCAACGCCGCGGCGAACGCGCGTCGGACTGTCTGTCGCAGGCGCGGGGATGGCGCCGCTTCCGAGAGAACGACCTCACTGCGCTCCTGCGCGTGAATCAGTGCCAGGCCCGGGCGCTCGAGGACGAGCGCATCGTTCGCCGCGAGGAAGTAGTCCTCGTGATCCCTGTGCTGGGTGATCCACAGCGCGCCGCGAACGCACTCGACCCGCGCTCCCCTGGGGTCGTAGAGACGGATGAGCTCACGAGCTTCGAGGTGGAGCTGGGCGCGATCGAAACCAATGTTCATGGGCATCTCCTATTCCGCAAACTTGATGTTCGCGAACCTTCCATTCATAATGCGCGCCAGGCATGTGTCACCGCGCTTCCTTCCTCCGCGACCTGGTCGCAATCTACGAGAGAGATTATTCGGCGAAAGGCGGACCGGATCAAACGATCTTTGGGTATCATTTGCATGAGAAAAAGGAATGCTTAAACAGGGGCGCGGCCTGCCTTCGCTCGACCTGCTGAAGGGCTTCGAGGCGGCGGCGCGCAACCTGAGCTTCACCAAGGCCGCGGCGGAGCTCTACGTCACCCAGTCGGCTGTCAGCCGCCAGGTCAAGACCCTCGAGGAGCAGCTTGGCGTCGCTTTGTTTCGCCGGCACCACCGCGACTTGCGCCTTACGGAGGACGGTCAGACGCTCTACAAGACTTCGGGCGAGGTGCTGCGTCTGCTGCGCGACGTCGCGGGCAGGCTCGGAGCGCGCGCGGGCGGAATGCTCACGGTCACGACCACGGTGTCCTTTGCGGCGCTTTGGCTCGTCCCGCGGCTCAACGATTTCCGGCGGGCCCATCCCGGGATCGACATGCGGCTTGCCGCGACCAACGAGATCCAGGATCTCGAGCGCGAAGGCATCGATCTGGCGATCCGCTACTGCACGCCCAAGGCCGCGGGCCCGGGCGCCGTGCGCCTGTTCGGGGAGCGGGTCTTTCCCGTGTGTTCACGCTCGGTGCTCGCCGGCAGGACGCTCGCGTCGCCCCAGGACCTTTCCGGACAGGTGTTGCTGCATTACGACGATGCCGAGCGGCGTTACCCGTGGCTCAGCTGGGACGTGTGGTTCGAGCTGACGCAGACACACGGCGTGAAGCCCGCAGGCGCGCTGCGCTTCTCCCACTACGATCAGCTCATCCAGGCCGCGATCCAGGGTCAGGGCATCGCGCTCGGGCGGAGCCGGTTCGTCGCCAAGTGGGTGAAGCAGGGGAAGCTCATCCTGCCGTTCGGCGAGCGCTACATGCGCTCGCCATCGGACTCCCGTGCGTTCTTCATGGTCCTGCCGAGAGGATCGCCTGCCCGTCCGGGGGTCGCCGAATTTTCCAGCTGGCTGCAACAGCAGGCCCGCGCTGAAGAAACCGACACCGTGCTCAAGGACCCGGTACGTGAAGAACGCGGCACGCACGGCCGCAGATGAGAATATGACCGCAATCCACTACACGATCGTTCCGGTGCGGCCGGAAGCGCACCTCTATCGCGTCACCTGCACGGTCGACGACCCCGATCCTTCGGGGCAGCAGTTCGCCCTGCCGGCGTGGGTCCCCGGCAGCTACATGATCCGGGATTTCGCGCGTCACGTCGTTTCCATCCGTGCGGCGAGCCGCAACCGGGCGGTCGCGGTCGAAAAACTCGATAAGCACACCTGGCGCGCGCAGCCCGTCGACGGGTCCTTGACCGTGAGCGTCGACGTGTACGCCTGGGACCTTTCGGTGCGCGGCGCGCACCTCGACACGCGGCACGCGTTTTTCAACGGCGCTTGCGTGTTCCTGCGCGTGCTCGGGCGGGAAGCCGCGCCTTGCGAGCTCGAGATCGTTCGGCCCAGCGGGGCGGGTTACCGGAACTGGCGCGTCGCCACCGCGATGCCGAGGAAGGGGGCGAAACCCTACGGCTTCGGCGCCTATGTCGCATCGGACTACGACGAGCTCATCGATCACCCCGTGGAGATGGCAGAGTTCACGCGCGCGAGCTTCCGCGCAGGCGGCGTGCCCCACGATATCGTGATCACCGGCCGCCACGCAGCCGACGCCCGCAGGCTGCAGCGCGACCTCAAGCGATTATGCGAGCATCACCTACGCTTCTTCGGCAGGCCCGCGCCGATGAAGCGTTACGTATTCCTCGTCACTGCAGTCGGAGAAGGCTACGGCGGGCTCGAGCATCGCGCCTCGACGGCGCTGCTGTGCTCGCGCGAGGATTTGCCGCGCGAGGGCGAGATCGAGGTGAGCGAGCGCTACCGCACTTTCCTCGGTCTCGTCAGCCACGAATATTTTCACACCTGGAACGTGAAGCGCATCAAGCCCGCCGCGTTCGTCCCTTACGATCTCGACCGCGAGAATTACACGACCCTCCTCTGGCCGTTCGAGGGCATCACGTCCTATTACGACGATCTTGCTCTCGTCCGCTGCGGGCTGATCGAAAAAAAGGACTATCTCGAGCTGCTCGGCCGCTCGATCACGACGCATCTGCGCACCCCGGGCCGCGCTAGGCAAAGCCTCGCCGAGTCGAGCTTCGACGCGTGGATCAAATACTACCGTCAGGACGAGAATTCGCCGAACGCGGGCGTCAGCTACTACGCCAAGGGGAGCCTCGTCGCGCTGTGCCTTGACCTGCTCATTCGCGACAAGACGCGGGGGAGGAAGTCGCTCGATGACGTCATGCGCGCGCTGTGGCGACAGCACGGGCTCAGCGGAGTCGGCATCGAGGAGGACGGCATCGAACGCCTCGCCGAAGAGGCGACGGGTGTGAAGCTGGGGCGCTATTTCGACGACTGGCTGCGCTCGACGCGCGAGCTGCCGCTCGAGGCGCTGCTCGCGACGCAGGGAGTGGCAATGGAGCTGCGTCCGGCCGAGTCTGGCGAGGACAAGGGCGGCAAGCCGGCGCGCTCGAAAGGCGCCGCAGGGCTCGCGATGCTCGGCATTCGCGCGCGAGCGCAGGGCGATGACACCGCCGTCACGCACGTGCTCGAAGGCAGCGCGGCGCAGGAGGCGGGAATCGCCGCCGGCGACCTGATCGTCGCGGTGGAGGGCTTGAGGCCAGGACAGGCGGGACTGGACGCGGCCCTGGCCAGGCGCCGCGCGGGAGAGCGCGTCGGGATACACGCTTTTCGCCGCGACGAGCTGATGAGCTTCGAGGCGCGGCTCAGGCGCGCGGACTCCGATACCTGCGTGCTGACCGAGTCGGCCGGCGCGCGCGCACGGCTGCTCGAGCGCTGGCTCAAGCCCGACGCTCGCCAGACTGAGTCTCGGCGTAAAATCCGGGGCTGAATCGCCGCATTCAGCCCGGATGAACGCCCCCGACAAGACCGCTCTCGCAGTAAGCTACGCCGATGTCGCCTCCGCTGCGGAGCGGCTCGCCGGCCACGCGCACCGAACGCCGGTGATGACCTCGCGCACCGTGGACGAGCACACCGGCGCGCGGGTTTTCTTCAAGTGCGAGAACTTCCAGCGCATGGGCGCGTTCAAGTTTCGCGGCGCCTACAACGCGATGTCGCGGCTTGCTCCCGATGAACGCAAGCGCGGCGTCCTCGCGTACTCCTCCGGCAACCACGCGCAGGCGGTAGCTTTGGCAGGAAAGCTCCTCGGCGTTCGCGTCACCATCGTGATGCCGGCGGACGCTCCGGCGGTGAAGCTCGATGCGACCCGCGGCTACGGCGCCGAGATCGTTCTCTACGACAAGTACAAGGAGGTGCGCGAGGAGGTCGCCGAGAGAGTCGCGCGCGAGCGTGGGCTCGCGATGATCCCGCCTTTCAATCATCCGCACGTGATCGCGGGACAGGGCACGGCGACCAAAGAGCTGATCGAGGAAGTGGGGCCGCTCGACTATCTTTTCGTTCCCGTGAGCGGCGGCGGGCTGATCTCGGGCTGCGCGGTCGCCGCGTCGCATCTTTCGCCCGATTGCAAGGTGATCGGCGTGGAGCCCGAGGCGGGCGACGACGCCACGCGCTCCTTCAGGACGAAGACGCTGCAGAGCTGCCACAACCCGGACACCATCGCCGACGGCGCGCGCACGCATGCGCTCGGGAGCTTGACTTTTCCCCTGCTGTTGCGCTACGTGAGCGACATGGCGACGGTGAGCGACGCCGAGCTCGTCAAGGCCGTGCTCTACCTGTGGGAGCGCATGAAGATCATCGTCGAGCCGACCGGAGCGCTCGGCGCGGCGGGTCTTTTCGAACGCCGTCTGCCGGTCGCGGGCAAGCGCGTCGGGGTGATCCTCTCGGGCGGCAACGTCGATCTCAAGCTGATGGCGAAGTACTTCTAGTCCACACCTGCCAGCGCTCCTTCCCGGCGAAGATCGGGATCGAGTCGCCTACCGCGGCATCGGCGGCCAGCACGAAATACCTTCCCAGCAGGTTTTCCAGCTCTCCGGCCTTCAACCCGAAAGGCGGGCCGCGCTCGCCGTCGTCGAAGTAGAAAAATCCGGCGAGCCGGCCTTCGGGTCGCAACAGCTGCCAGAGGCGCGGCGCATAACGCGGCCAAATGCGCCGCGGCAGGGCGCACAGGAAGGCGCGCTCGTAGACCAGGTCGAACGGCCGGGCGAAATCGAATTCGAAGAAGTCCGCGAGGCGAACGAGGTGGGCGAGCGGCCCCAGGATCCGTTGCGCACGTTCCACCGCCGCGGGCGCGAAGTCGATCGCGAGCGTCTCGAACCCCGCTTCGGCAAACGCGCGCACTTCGTAGCCCGAGCCGCAGCCCGGAATCAGAATCCGTTGTCCGCGCGGTTCCGTTCCGAGAAACTGCTCCAGCGCCGACGGGACGCGGCCGGCATCCCACGGCGTGAAGCTTTCGCGAAAGCGCTTCTCCCAGAATTCGGGCCGCGCTGCGTCCTCCTTTGGGAAAACCGGGGACAGACCACTATTTTTCGCGTCTGCCATGCTCTTTTCCTCGGCGGCCGAAAGAAATGGTGGTCTGTCCCCGGTTTTCGGTCAACCCTTGACGCAAACCACTTGCTTGAGGGTGTGCACGACGTCGACGAGATCGGTCTGGTTGGCCATAACCTGGTCGATGTCCTTGTACGCGCCCGGAATCTCGTCGAGCACGCCCTTGTCCTTGCGGCATTCGACGCCTCGCGTCTGTGCCTCGAGGTCGGCGCGCGAGAAGCGGCGCTTCGCTTCGGCCCGGCTCATGCGGCGCCCGGCCCCGTGGGCGCAGGAGAAGAACGACTCGGGGTTGCCCTTGCCGCGCACGATGTAGGAGCGCGCGCCCATGCTGCCCGGGATGATGCCGAGCTCGCCTTCGCGCGCGCTGATTGCCCCCTTGCGGGTGACGTAGACGCGCTCTCCGAAGTGTTCCTCCTGCTGCACGTAGTTGTGATGGCAGTTGATCGCCTCGCTTGTGACTTCGAACGCCGGAAGCTGGCGGCGAAGCGTCTCCAGAATCAGGTCCATCATCTCGCGTCGGTTAGCAGTAGCGTAGTCCTGCGCCCAGCCGACCGCCTCGACGTAGTCGTCGAAAAGCTGCGATCCCTCGTCGAACCACGCGAGATCGCGATCGGGGAGATGCATGTCGCGCTTCTGCATCGCTTCGCGCGCCTGGGCGATGAAGTACTGGCCGATGCAGTTGCCGATGCCGCGGCTGCCGGAATGCAGCATCACCCACAGGTGCTCGCTCTCGTCGAGGCAGACCTCGATGAAGTGGTTGCCTCCGCCCAGCGAGCCCATTTGCCGCACCCATTTCTTCTCGTGGTCGCGTTGCATCTTGGCGATCTTCGGATGCTTGCGCACCACTCCTTCGAGGCGCCGCCTCAGGGGTGCGCAGGTGTCGCGCCGCGCGTCGCTCTCGCCGTGTTCGTCGAACCCGA
>Ga0184619_10000434_pt1 | contig 14374 bp, 15 predicted proteins | sample PLM0_60_b1_FD_133146 | JGI IMG/M metagenome (GOLD analysis project Ga0184619, IMG submission 133146) | Groundwater sediment microbial communities from an aquifer in East River, Colorado, USA - PLM0_60_b1 | ecosystem: Environmental > Terrestrial > Soil > Riparian zone | place: USA: East River...
GCTGCGGCGCTTCGCGCCATCGAAATCGACGCTGACGTCCTGCTCATGGCGAAAAAGAACGTAGACGGCGTTTACGAGGCGGATCCCTTCCAAGACGAGACGGCACGTAAATTTGAAACGCTGTCTTATCTGGAGGCTCTCAACCGCCGGCTTCAGGTTATGGACTCCACCGCCTTGACGCTCTGCATGGAGAACTCCCTTCCGCTGGTCGTCTTTGATCTGCGCCTGCCGCGGAGTATCGTGCGCGTTGCCGCGGGCGAGCACGCCGGGACAAGAGTCGGCGACCTGCCGACCGAGTTCGCGAAGGCGCCGGCACCGGCCAGATAGACGAGGAGCGATTGAGTGGTCCAAGAGCAGATCGACGATGCCAGAATAAGAATGCACAAGGCCGTCGAGTCTCTTCGCCAGGAACTCGGCAGCGTGCGAACAGGACGCGCCAGCGCCGGGCTTGTCGAACATCTCAGAGTGGACTACTATGGCACACCCACATCTCTAAATCAGCTCGCCACGATCTCCACGCCGGATGCGCGGCTTATCGTCATTCAGCCCTACGACCGAAGCTCCATGGGGGCAATCGAGAAGTCCATTCTGAGGTCCGACCTGGGATTGACGCCCTCGAACGACGGTGCCGTTATTCGCCTCTCGATTCCGCCACTCACGGATGAACGGCGGCGCGAACTGGCCAAGCACGTACGAAAACGAGTGGAAGAAGCACGCGTTGCGGTCCGCAACGTTCGGCGCGACTGTCATGACCACATCCGTAAGCTGGAGCACGACCACACAATCTCCCAGGACGACCTTCACCGCTCCGAGACCGAACTCCAGAAACTGACCGACGAGCAGGTCAAGGAAATCGACAGGATCGGCGAAGTCAAGGAACAGGAACTGCTTGCCATTTGAAAACTGCTCTGTTAGCGGCGGCAAATGGTTCCCTCAACGGCTCTAGTCGCTCCTGGGCGTGACCCGAGCCGCCCGCAAACGTTCTATACTGATGAAAACCATGCGCAGTGCTACACGCGCAAAGCCTGAACCCGCACCTCCTCTCGCCGTCGCTGCCGTACCTGCTCACGTCGCGATAATCATGGACGGCAACGGGCGGTGGGCTAAACAGCGAGGCCGTCCACGTTTATTCGGCCATCGGGCGGGTACCGAAAACGTTCGCCGAGTGATAGAGCGCTTCGGTGATTACGGCGTGAAGTATCTCACGCTGTTCGCCTTCTCTACGGAGAACTGGGACCGGCCGCGCTACGAAGTGCGGGGTCTGATGTCGCTGCTCTCGCGTTTCCTCAAGCGGGAGACTCAGCACCTGCATAAGAACGGCATCCGTCTTCGCCACCTCGGAGACCTGAGCCCGCTTAGTCCGCGGCTTCAACAGGAGGTACTAGAGGCGATTGAACTAACTCGTGACAACCGAAGAATGACGTTGTCGATAGCATTCAACTACGGGGGCCGCGCGGAAATCGTAGAGGCGGTACGCCGGATAGTGGACGAGGGCGTCCCGGCGGACGAAATCGACGAGCAAGCGATCTCCAGCCGTCTCCTGACCGATGGACTACCGGACCCCGACCTCATCATCCGAACCGCGGGCGAAATGCGGCTTTCCAACTTCCTTCTATGGCAGGGTGCCTACGCGGAGTTCTGCTTCACGCCCGTCTACTGGCCGGACTTTGACATCAAGCACATAGACGAAGCGCTACTTACGTTCAGCCGTCGCACTCGTCGCTTTGGCGGCCTGCCGCCGCACGAGGCGGATGCACCCGTGGTCAACGGTCACAAGAACGGGCGAGACCTGGCCGAGCGCTCGGCTGTAAGCAACGGACATCGCGCGTAACGCGCGACATGCTCCTTCAGCGCGTCTTGTCTGCAGCCGTGGGCATCCCTGTCATAGTCGTGGTTATCCTCATCGGAGCTGTCCCATACGCGCTGGCTGTCGCGATCATTCTCGCCCTCGGAATCCTCGAATTTTACGCCGCCACAGATCCGGAAACTTCGGCAATAAGTCCGACGCACCCGCGTTTGCGCCGGGCAGCGCCCAGTCTGTTGGGGCAGCGCATGCCCGCCTTTGCGGGGTGTGGGGGCGTCGTCTTACTCGTTGCTGCGGCGTACGGCGGCTTGGACGAGGTTACAGGCGCCCTCGCCGGATTAATCGCCGGAATTTTCCTCGTTCTTATCCTTCGACGAGATATCCAGGCAGGGCTCGGTGACTGGTTGTGGATCGTCGGCGGCCTCGCGTATGTTGGCTTCCTCGGCGCCCACCTTGTGCTGCTGCGCGATTTGGACGACGGCCGCGACTGGGTGTTCGTCGCCGTCATCGCGACCTTTGTTGCCGATACAGCCGCCTACTTTGTCGGCCGCGCGCTCGGACGACGACAGATCGCGCCTGTGGTCAGTCCCGGAAAGACTGCCGAAGGTGCGATCGCGGAGATGGTGGCGGGCTTTGTTGCTGTCTTCGCAATCGTCTGGGCAACGGGCCTCGATGTCGACGAGCTGAAGCTGGTACCGCTGGCGCTCCTGCTTCCCGCTGTTGCCATAGTAGGCGACCTCGGGGAATCCCTGATCAAGCGCGGTGCGGGCGTTAAGGATACGAGCGATTTAGTCCCCGGACACGGCGGCTTCCTGGACCGCCTGGACAGCATCCTCTTCACAACGCCGTTGGTATACTACTTTGTGATATGGGTGGTGTTGTGATGAGGGATGGGGACTGCGAGATGGGGCCGGCATCGCCCCGCTCAAGTACCCATTCTCGTTCCCCATTTCCGTCGTGAAGCCGATTCGACTCGCCGTACTCGGCTCCACCGGCTCCATTGGGCGCCAGACGCTCGACGTCGTCCGCTCACTGCCGCGCCGATTTAACGTTATCGCTCTCGCGGCTGGGAATAACGTCACCCTCCTCGAGGAACAGGTCCGCGAGTTTCGCCCGCGGTTCATCTACGCAGGCCGCGAAGCCGACTACTTGATGGCGCGCGGTTCTAGTGGTGGCCTTCCGGTCCGCTGGGCGGAGATGGAGGAAATGGCCGCGCATCCAGACGTTGATCTCGTCATCGTCGCTACGGTTGGCTCGGCCGGCCTCGGCCCGACACTTGCAGCTATTCGCGCGGGCAAATCGGTGGCCCTTGCGAACAAAGAGGTGCTGGTCATGGCTGGCCATATCATCACCGCCGAAGCCCGGCGGTACAAGGTGGAGCTACGGCCAATCGATTCCGAACACTCCGCGATCTGGCAGTGCCTTTGGGGAGAGCGCCGCGAATCCGTAGAACGCATCACGGTCACTGCTTCCGGAGGGCCTTTTCGGGACACGCCGCTGCATGAATTGTCGCGGGTAACGGCGGATGAGGCACTTCGGCACCCGAATTGGCAGATGGGCCAGAAGATTACGGTCGATACCGCCACGTTGTTGAACAAAGGCCTCGAGTGCATCGAAGCTCGCTGGCTCTTCGACGTGCCACTCGAAAAGATCGACGTCTTGCTTCACCGCGAGAGCATCGTGCATTCGCTGGTCGAGTTCTGCGACGGGTCCGTCAAGGCGCAACTGGGAATGCCGGACATGCGTCTACCTATTCAGTGCGCGCTCACGTACCCCGAGCGCCTGCCCGGTACATCAGTGCCGAGACTGGACCTGAAACTGATTGGAAGGCTGAACTTCGGACGGCCGGACACGAAGCAATACCCATGCCTCACCCTCGCGCTCGAGGCCGGCCGGCGGGGCGGCAGCTGCCCAGCCGTTCTCGCGGCAGCCGATGAGATCGCTGTTCAGCACTTCCTGGCGGGCCACATCCGGTTCACGGATATCGCTCGTATTGTCTCGGATGCCCTCAATGCACATGACCAGCTCGCTAACCCCAGCCTCGACGAAGTCCTTCAGGCGGACGCCTGGGCGCGCTCCTACACCGAGGACTGGGTGAAGGCCAAGGCATGACCGTCCTCTATTCGGTCCTTCCATTCCTCGGTATGCTCGTGGCGCTGATCGTCGCTCATGAGCTGGGCCACTACTTCACGGCAAAGCTCTTTGGCGTGAAGGTCCTCGAGGCGGGCCTCGGCTACCCGCCTCGCATCTGGGGCTTCGAGTGGCGCGGGACGATTTATTCCATCAACTGGCTTCCGCTCGGCGGCTTCGTCCGGCTCCTCGGAGAGGAGGACCCGTCTGACCCCGAGAGCCTGGCGGCGCAGCCCGCCTGGAAGCGCCTTATGGTTCTCTTCGCGGGCTCCGGCATGAACCTCGTTCTGCCGGTACTGCTGTTCGCGCTCGCTTTCATGATCCCGCGCGATGTGCCTCTCGGGCCTGCCGTCATTCAGGTCGTTGAGCCCGGTTCACCGGCCGCCCAGGCCGGCCTACAACCAGGCGACCAGATCAAAGAGCTGGAAGGGCGCGAGGTGAAGAACACGGCTGATGCGGGCCGCATTATTCGGCTGAACATGGGCAAGACGATTGATTTCAGAGTGGTACGCAGCGCCACCGGCGGCGGCGAGCAAGTGCTGGACGTGCCGGTAAAAGCGCGCTGGGATCCGCCTTCAAATCAAGGCCCGACGGGCATACGCATCGCCAATCTAGCGGCAACAATCCCGCAATGCACGACATTCACAAACCCACCGCCCGAATGTAAACCGACGGAGACGCAAAGCTACAATCCGCTAAAGGCGCTCGGCAAAGGTTGGACTTCGACGTGGGACTCATTGACGCTCGCGCGAAACCAGATTATCGCCATCTTCCACGGCGGCTCAGGCCCCGATGTTGCGGGACCCGTAGGAATTGCGCAAGCGACAGGAGAGGTCGTCAAGGAGTCGGGCTGGCAGACATTGCTCGACTTCGCCGCGTTGCTCTCGATAAACCTCGCTATCATCAACGTTCTCCCGTTGCCTATGCTGGACGGCGGCCGCATGGCGTTCGTCATCCTGGAGGTGATCCGCGGCGGCCGGCGCATCGCTCCGGAGAAAGAAGCGATCGTCCATCTGATCGGCCTGGCGCTCATCATTACAATGGCCGTCATCGTGACCTACTTCGACATCCTGCGCATCATTGGTGGCGGGAGCCTGTTCGAGTAGGGCATCGCTCGCAACAACTTGGCGGGCGGCTGCTGCGCTTGCCGCCGCACCTCCGGGCCCGCACAATGGAAGCGGAATGACAGACCAACCGTTCGCACTTGCTCCTCGCCGAACATCCCGCCCGGTTTACGTCGGTGACGTTCAGGTCGGCGGCGATGCGCCAATCGTCGTGCAGACGATGACCAATACGGACACCGCCGATGCGAAATCTACCGTCGAGCAAGTTGTCCGCCTGGCCGACGCCGGCGCGGAGATCGTACGCGTCGCCGTCCCCGACAAACGCGCGGCAGAGGCACTCCCCGATATTATCCGAGATACCCCCGTTCCTCTTATCGCGGACATCCACTTCGATCATCGTCTTGCGCTTGCTTCGATCGAGGCCGGCATTCACGGACTGCGCCTGAACCCGGGCAACATCAGGGACGCCATCAAGGTGCGGCAAGTCGTCAAGGCGGCAAAGGAGCGCGGCATCTCGATCCGGATCGGTGTAAACGAGGGCTCACTTCCTCCGATTCCCGCTCTCGCGGACGGCGAGCTGCCCCCGCCCAAGACTCAGCGCATGATAGACGCCGCGCTGTGGGAGATCGGCATCCTTGAGGAGATGGGATTCGAGGATATAAAGCTGTCGCTCAAGGCGTTCGACGTGCCAACAATGGTGACCGCCTATCGTGAAATCGCGAAGCGGGTTCCCTATCCGTTGCACCTCGGCGTAACAGAGGCCGGGACTCCCGGCTCGGGTACGGTGCGTTCAGCGGTCGGCATCGGCGTGCTCCTAGCGGAGGGCATCGGTGACACGATCCGCGTATCGCTTGCGGCCGATCCGGTGGAGGAACTGCCCGTCTGCTGGGATATCCTCAAGTCGCTTAACCTGCGGCAGCGCGGAGCGACAATTGTCGCCTGCCCGACCTGCGGCCGAATCGAGGTCGATCTGATCCCTCTCGCGAATCAGGTCGAGAAGCATTTCAAGGCTTTGGGTAAACCGATCACGGTCGCCGTGATGGGCTGCGTTGTCAACGGCCCGGGCGAATCGCGCGACGCCGACGTTGGCCTTGCAGCGGGCAAAGGAAAAGGTGCTATCTTCCGCAAGGGCGAAGTCGTCCGCACAGTGCGCGAGGATGAATTCTTCAGCGCGCTGCTCGAAGAAGGGCGCAAAGTAATAGCAGAGCGCTTCGGCGAGGTGGGCACGGTTGACGGTGGAGTGTCGGGCATCGGCGAAGAGGTGATCGCCCTCACGCCGGTCGCTTCGCGGACGCTTCCCGGGCGGGCCGCGCGGCGGGGCTGACCGCTCGCGCGTTAACGCTAACACCTAACACTAACGCCTAACGACGCCTCCCTGTAACCTCTAAGCCATGACCACCGAGGCGCGCACCGCCTTCGTTCTCTTCTTCTTTGCGGTTTGGTGTTGCGTGGGCTTGGTCCCATGGGCGATCGCCGCGGTTGTCGCGCGGGGCCGGGGCGCATTGGCAGCGCTGCCAATCGCGCTGGCGGCCTCCTGTGCTGCTGGCGTTGCCATTCCTGTTATCGGCCTCGATAACTTCCGAGGATTCCTTCTCAGCCTCGTCGTCGCCTTCGTCGCCGCGGCGGTCGGCTCTGTTGCCGGAATCCGCATCTTCCAGCGTCTATGGCCTATGCGACCGGCCAGTGAGCGTCGTCATCGCTGAGGGGCGAGAGCGGCGGACAGCGGAACGCCGCATCTGACCCGTTACCCTGACACCTGATAAACTCCACCGCGTGACCCCGCCCCGACTGCCGACTCCAGCGCATGCCCTTTCGACGATGTGGTCGCAGGGCCGCTTTCGGCGCAATGGCAACAAGGCGGACGACATGCTTGCCTTCGCCGAAACTGCGGCCCGCCTCGGCTTCCCGGCGATCGAGATTAATTATGTGATCCCGCCGGAAGGCGTCGAGGAGCTTCTCTCCAACGATCACGTCGGCATTGTCTCGCTGCATTCCCCGACACCCCGCGTTACAACGGCCGGTGGCAAGTCATCGGATGCTCTCAATCTTGCCTCCACCAACGAGGAGGAACGCGCCCTCGCTGTTCAGCGCGCCCGCGTTACGGTCGATCATGCCTCCCGCTGCGGCGCGCGTTACATGGTCGTCCACCTCGGAGGGATCGATGGTGGAATCTTCGATGCAGAGCGCGAGCTTCGTAAGCGCTATGACGCGGGCGAGAGTGATGGCGCTGAAATCGATGTGCTTCGCCGCGGGGCGGTCGAGCGTCGGGGCGAACTGGCTCCTACCTATCTCCCGCTGGCGAGGCGTTCCCTGACGGAAATTGCTGAGTACGCGGCTTCCCGGAATGTGGCAGTGGGGCTCGAGAACCGTTACCACTACCACGAATTTCCCGGCCCGGGCGAGATGCGGGAGCTGCTCGACGACTACCCGCCGGAGGTCGCGGGGTTCTGGCTTGACGTTGGTCACGCAGAAGTCCTCGACCGTCTTGGCCTCGAGCGGCATGACCGCTGGCTTAACGAGCTGCGCGACCGCTGCATCGGCGCCCATGTGCATGACGTCGACGGCCTCGCCGACCACCGCGCGCCCGGTCGCGGTACGGCTGACTGGCCGCACTACGCCGACAAGCTGCCGCCCGCGGTTCCGCGCGTCTTCGAGATAAATCAGAAGATCGACGAGCAGCAGGTCGCGGCTGCGATACCGTTCCTGCGGGAGCGGGGCATTCTGCCTCCATCCAGCTAAATCGCCTGCTGTCCGTTGACAGCCCCTGAGCCGCGCTGCTACTATCCGCCTAATATGAATCTCCGGGCCTACCCACGGAAAGCCGTAAACATCGCGCCGATGTTCGGGATGGACACCGGCTTGCTCATTACGTTCATCGGCGTGGCCCGGGTATCGCAAACATACTGACAAGCGAAAGAACGCGAGAACCGAGCCCGCCGAACCGGCGGGCTTTTGTTTTGTCGGGAAGGAGGATGAAATGTTAGACGGACGCTTGGTCCGGCTCCGGGCGCTGGAGCGATCGGATGTGGAACGCGCGTACACCTGGGTTAACGACCGCGAGGTGACGCAGTACCTGCTGCTGCGGTACCCGATGTCGCGGACGCAGGAGGAGAAGTATTTGGCGGAGGCTGCGGAGCAGGGAAATGGCTACGCGGATGTCCGTTTGGCTATCGAAACCAAGGACGGCGTCCATATCGGCATGTGCGGCCTGCACCACGGATCGACCGAGGACCGACACGCGTCGCTGGGCATCATGGTCGGCGACAAGTCGTACTGGTCAAACGGCTATGGCTCTGACGCCATGATGACTCTGCTTCGCTTCGCCTTCGAAGAGATGAACCTGAATAAGGTCGAGCTCGGCGTATTCGAGTTCAACGAGCGAGCGATCGCCTGCTATCGAAAATGCGGCTTCGTCGAAGAAGGCCGGCGGCGGGAGCACTACTTCCAGGACGGCCGCTACTGGGACATCATCGACATGTCGGTTCTGCGGCGGGAATACGAAGCGTTGCAGCAAAACGGGGTGGCCACGGCGGCGAGTCGGTAAGCTTTGCCGCCCCCGCCGGCCGAAGAGCGTTTGTATCGGCCGCGCCTTTTGCCTTGACGGTTGTGGGCCTGCATGCGACCTTAGGCGCCGGAGGTGCCCACAATGAACGATATCGCCTTGCTGGATGCCACTGCCCAGGCAGAGCTCGTACGCAACAAGCAGGTCAAGCCGATCGAGCTTCTCGAGGCGGCAATCGAGAGGATCGAGCGCATCAACCCGCAGATCAACGCGGTCGTGACGCCGATGTACGACATCGCGCGCAAGACGGCGGAAAGCTCGCTCCCCGATGGGCCCTTCAGGGCCTGCCGTTTTTGATGAAGGACCTCGGTGCCGGCTATGCGGGCGTGCGCCAGACGCAGGGCTCCGAATTCCTCAAAGACTTCGTATCGCCGTTCGACAGCGAACTGACGGCGCGCTACAAGCGCGCCGGTCTCGTCATCACCGGAAAGACGAACTTGCCCGAGTTCGGCCTCGTTCCGACGACCGAGCCGCGACTCTTCGGCCCAACGCGCAATCCCTGGGCACCGGAGCACTCGGTGGGCGGCTCGAGCGGCGGCTCTGCTGCGGCGGTCGCCGCTGGAATGGTACCGATGGCCCACGCCAATGACGGCGGGGGTTCCATTCGCATTCCTGCCTCGTGTTGCGGCCTGTTTGGGATAAAGCCCAGCCGCGCGCGAGTACCGCTCGGCCCGATCATGGGCGATATGATGGGGGGCCTCGTCTGCGAGCATGCGGTGACGCGTTCGGTGCGGGATAGCGCAGCGCTTCTGGACGCGGTCGCAGGCCCGGAAGTGGGTGACCCCTACTACGCGCCGCCGCAGTCGGCGCCCTATGTCGAGGAACTCGGTGCCGACCCTGGGAGGCTTCGCATTGCCCTTTCCACTCGAACCGCCACCGGAACGCCGCTGCATGAAGACAACATCGCGGCGGTCAGGGATGCGGCCGCATTGTGCGAGGAGCTTGGCCACCACGTCGAGGAGTTGGGCCCTCCGCCGATCAATGCGGAGATGCTCGAGGAGGCGTTCCTCACGATCTGGGCTGCGGGTGTGCCGTGGGGGATCGACGGTATTGGGCGTCTTACCGGGCGCCAGGCTTCTCCCAGACAAATTCGAGCCGCTCACTTGGGCTCTGTATGAGCAGGGGAAGCAGACTGCGGCGGCAGATTACCTGCTAGCGGTCACGGCCCTTCAGCAGATGTCGCGCGCCATCGCTCAGTTTCACGAGCGATATGATTTGTGGCTCTCGCCCACTCTCGGCTCGCCGCCGCCCAAGCGCGGTCATTTCGATGCGACGCCCGACAACCCGATGGCCGGCCTCGATCGCGCAATCGAGTACGTTCCTTTCACGCCGCTTCAGAACGCGACCGGACAGCCAGCGATGTCAGTCCCGCTTTACTGGAACAGCGAAGGGTTGCCGGTGGGCGTGCACTTCGCCGCTCGCTTCGGCGAGGAAGACATGCTGTTCCGGCTCGCGGCACAGCTCGAGGAAGCACGCCCCTGGGCGAACAGGCGGCCGCCGATCAGCGCTGTGTAGCAGTAATCGACTGTAACGCTCGCCTGTTTACTGCGTTTAACGTAGAGGCGGACGCCGAACAATGCGAGCACTTTGGATGGCATTGCTTATGATCGCTGTCGGCTGCCTTTGGCTCGGCGCTTGCGGGGATAGCGATGAGGAGACCGGATCGGAGTCGTCGCCGCCAGCATCCTCAACACGGGTCGCCTTATCAAAAACGCCGTCGCTCGCCTCGTCCCCGGAGCCCGATACCTCCCACGCTAAGATTGTGTTTCTGAGGCCTCTCACATCTAGTGGATACGGCTCGTTGTGGATGGCGAACCTCGATGGCTCGGAATCAACAGAGCTGGTTCCGGGCGACGAAGCCTCATTCGTGGGCGTCGACCAGACGAGCAGCCTTCTCGTCTACTATATTTCCAAACTTGCCTCGGGCTCCTTCCGACTCCGATCGCGGGATTCCGGGACCGGTGAGATCCGAGACTTTATCGATTTTGCGTGGAACCGCCAGTACGTCGGGCCCAGTGGTGCGCTGAGCCCTGACCGACGACATATAGTGTTTGACCACGCTGACGGCATCGACATGGTCGATCTGTCGACGGGGCGCAGCAACCGGCTGTTCACAAACGAGTCGAGTGGCTGTAATCCGCCGGACGTCGATCTCATGCGCTGCGAGTCGTTTAGCACGCCCGACTGGTCGCCCGACGGCCGGTGGCTAACCGTATCCCACGGATTCTACGAGGGGGCGCAAATTGAGATCGTCGACTCCGGGTCAGGCAGTATCGTCGCGTCAGTTCCCGGTTTTAACGTTTCCTGGTCGCCGGGCTCTCAGTCGATTTGTCACACGCGCAGTGCTGGCCTGGACAACGGCGCATTCTTCGTGTCTGCTGGCCCGGACTGGCACTCAGAACAGGTGTTAGGATTGGACAACCCTAACGATAGCTACGAAGGATGCGTTTGGCTGGATGATTCTCAAGCTGCGTTCCTCGTAATTGGACAATATACGGATCTTCCGTGGCGGATAGGGATACTGGAAGGAGGTAGTCGCGAGACGCGAATCCTCAGCTCCGGGTCCGGCCAACCGCGACCAGAAGGAGTGTTCCTAACACAAGGTCCAGGGCTCATTCACAACGTAATTGATACAGTAGACCCAGCCAGTAAGAAATATGGACAACCCCGGCTCATCGATGTCATTTCGGGCTCCTCCGCGCCGTTCTTAGACTCTGGAGATGTCGTTGTTGCAGTAGTCCATTGAGCCGGTGAGCTTCTAGTCACCCATTCCGCAATTGCCAGCCAGGCTCGAGATCGCCGTGACCCGCCGGCCGACCGTAAGCCAGTCGGTGAAACCGTTCGTGCAGTAGCCTACCGAGATGCCAGTGCCAGGGTCGCCCCACGCGATCTGTCCGCCCGCGCCGCCGTGGCCGAACGCGCGCGGCGAGGAGGTGCGCCCGAAACCGCGCATGAAGGCGTTTCCGTCGTCCCCCGCGATCACCATGCTGAGGCCGCGGTTGGGCGGGATCTGCCAAACAGGGTCGAGCAGCGTTTCCGATGTTCGTACCTTCGTGCCGAACTCAATAGTCTCTCGCTTGAGGATCCTCGTGCCACTGGCTGTCTCGCCGCCGTTGATTAGCGGCTGGTAGAACATCGCCAGTTCGGCGGCGCTGGCTATCCCGCCCGCGCCGGGCAGCCCCGACCGCCGCGCCTCAACACCGTTGAAGCGTAGAACAGCCTCTGGCGTTACCTCGCCCCAACCGCCGGGCGGCTCGACAGCCTCGCTTACCCAGCGCACTTCGGCCACGCGCGCATCGTGCTCGGGTGGCAACCCGACGAACAACTCGTTGAGGCCCATCGGTTCTGTCACTCGCTTGCGGAGGAACTCGCGGAAGTCGACGCCGGTGCGTCGGCTGATGATTTCCGACAGCACCCAGTGGGCCGACGTCGGGTGGTACTCGTATCGGGTCCCCGGCTCCCAGTTCAAGCGCCAGCGGCCAAAGGCTTCGAGGAGCTTCTCGTGGTCACCCCAGTATTCTGGGCGTAGTGGCGCGTAGGGAAAGCCGGCGGTGTGCAGCAGGACCTGCTCGACCGTCACAGCTTCCTTCCCGTTCGTCCCGAACTCGGGGATGATGTCCGCCACCCGCTCATCGAGCTTGAGGAGTCCGTCCTCTAAGAGCAGCCAGACAGCAACTCCGACTACCGCCTTCGTCGACGAGAAAATGCTGTACAGCGTCTCGTCGGTGGCCTGGCGCTCTTCACCTCCCTGAATGGCAGAGCCGAACGTTCGCATTCCGGCCAGCTTTCCATTCCGGGCGATGGCGACCTGGGCGCTGGGGAGTACACCGTCATCCACATCCCGTCGTACTCGGGCGAAGACTGTTTCCAGCTTTTCGCTGTCGATACCAAGGTCTTCCGGTTTGGGCGCGATCAGTTCGGGATTTAACATCCGGCACCTCCCTCTGGATGGCGCTCATTATAAGCCGACGATGGCTCGCGTTAAGCGCGAGGAGCGCCTATTTCCTCCGAACGAGCATCAGGCCATCCCTGACCGTCAGGATGACGTTCGTGACCCGCTGATCTCGCGAGATGTGCTCGTTGAATGCGACGATAGCGCGGTCGCTCTCTTCCTTGGGGTCGAGGACGCGGCCGCTCCAGAGCACGTTGTCGACCGCGATCAGGCCACTCTGTGAGAGAAGCCGCAGGGCCTCCTCGTAGTAGGGGATGTAACTCTCCTTGTCGGCATCGATGAAGATGAGATCGAACGGAGGTTCGAGCGAACGCATGGTATCTAGCGCTGGGCCTTCCTGAAGCGAGATCTTGTGGCCGTGCGGGCTACGCTCGAAGAAGCGGCGCGCGACTTCGATGGCTTTGGGGTCGACGTCGCAGGTGATCAACTCCCCGTCATCGGGCAAGGCCGCCGCCATCATCTGCGCGGCGAATCCCGTGAAGGTGCCGATCTCGAGAACCCGGCGTGCCTGCATGGAGGCGATAAGCATTTGGAGGAGCATTGCCTCCAACTGTCCAGAGAGCATGCGAGCTTGCCGCCCGAACCGTTCATGGGTGACCGAAATCAGCTCTTCGAGCAGCGGCGGCAAGGCCGTTGTGTGGGCCATGGCGTAGCGCTCGATGGGCTCGGGGACAAGCGTCAGCAGCGGTTGCTCGCGTCCCTGAGTTGCCGGCCCTTGGTCGCCCCCGCGTGCGCTAGTCATCGCCTGTCTCTCCGCGCAGTTCCTCCCCGAGCATATCGAGACCCATGGGCCCGAGCGCGAGAGCCCGACTGTGAAATTCTTTGAGGCTGAAAGAAGCTCCGGCGTTTTGCCGAGCGGCCTCCCGGCCTTCGAGCCATTTGCGCTCGCCTACCTTGTACGAAATGGCCTGCGCGGGCCAGCCGAGGTAGCGCAGGACCTCGCTTTCAAGGAACTCGCGGGGCCGCCGGGTGCGCTCAACGCCGAATTCCAGCATCAGATCGTGGTTCCACTTCTCGCCCGGATGGAAGCTCTCCTCCTGCGGTATATCGAGCTCCAGGTGCATTCCGATATCGATGATTACGCGGACGCAACGCAACGCCTGCGCGCTGAGCATCCCCAGGTAATAGTCCGGGTTCTCCAGATAGCCCAGTTCGCCCATCAGGCGCTCCGCGTACAGCGCCCAGCCTTCGCCGTGACCCGAAATGAAGGTCAGCGTTCGCTGGAAGCGCGACAACTCCTCGGCGAGCAGGCGCACACCCGCGACCTGAATATGGTGGCCGGGCACGCCCTCGTGGTACGCGATGCTCACCTCGCCCCATTTCGGGAAGCGCGTGCCGCCGTCCACCGGCCACCAGGTGCGGCCCGGGCGCGAGAAATCCTCCGAGGGGCCGGTGTAGTAAGGAATGAGGGCGCCGCCGGCGGGCGGGATCATGACCTCGATGCGGCGTATCTTGTCGTCGATCTCGAAGTGCACGCCGTCCAGGGAGGCGACTGTCTCATCGTGCAGCTGCTGCAGCCAGTCGCGGTAGGCGTCGACTCCTTCGACAGCGCGGGCGGGGTCCGTCTCGAGCAGCTGTTGCGCCTCATCGAGAGTAGCGCCGGGAGAAATCCGCCGCCCAGTCTCTGCCATCTCGCGCTCGACGCGGTGGAGCTCATCCCAGCCCCAGCGGTAGGTCTCCGGCAGATCGAGCGTCGCGCCTAAAAATAGACGCGACAGCAGCTGGTAGCGCTCCTCGCCGCAGGCTTCGCGTTCTGTTGCTTTGGGCGCATACTCCTCGCGCAGCCAGCGGGACATTTCTGCGTAGCCTTCGCGGGCGAGGCGCACCCCACGGCCCAGGTCGGTGCGGAGGGTTTCGGGACC
>Ga0184619_10000435_pt1 | contig 14372 bp, 13 predicted proteins | sample PLM0_60_b1_FD_133146 | JGI IMG/M metagenome (GOLD analysis project Ga0184619, IMG submission 133146) | Groundwater sediment microbial communities from an aquifer in East River, Colorado, USA - PLM0_60_b1 | ecosystem: Environmental > Terrestrial > Soil > Riparian zone | place: USA: East River...
CGGTCCAGTCGGGACGTCCGCCTTTGATTCATCGAGCGTGACAACGACGCTGGCTTTGCCGCTGGTCGTGGCCGGCCAGCTCAACGAAACCGCGCCTGGATCGGGCGGGTTGCCTTTGAGCGTGAAACTCTTTCTTGCCACTTCCACCTGATCGTCATCGTAAACAATAACATGATACGTGGCGTTGAAAGGCGTCGTGGCGATCATCTCGTTCCGTTTCTGAAACGGTTTCTGCGCAGCCAGGGCCGCGATTACTTCCTCACCTTTCTGCACGGGCGCGGAGAAAAATGCGCTCTCGCCATACTTGATGTCGCCGGGAATGATCCCCGAATCCGTGATACCGCCGGCGGTTGCAAAATTGCTGCCTGGTTTTGTGTCGAGCTTCTTCGGCGCTGTGCCTACGCCCGGTTCCCCTTCGGCCCGAACCTTGAGCGTGTAAGCTGAGGGTTCGGGTTTTGTATCGAGTGCCCCTTCATCGCGATTCCAGCTGTCGTAATTTGCGGAGGCAGCGATGCAAACGTAGGCAATGCCATCATTTTCAGCCGCCCATGTTGCGCGGAGCGTGAGGGGCGCGGTGGGATTGTCTTTGGTTTTGTTTTCCTCGCGCGCGACTTGCTCTAGACTTGGACTGTAAATCGCCACCACAAAATCCTGGTGGATGGGAGGCGATGTGCTTTCGTGCGACATCAGCGGCGTTTTCTTGATTGTCCCGATGGCGCGGAGTTCCTGGCCCTTGCGGACCGCGACCTGGTAGAAGCGCGCCTCTTTCATCGCGAGAGAGCCGGAGTATTCGCCCGCTGGGATAACCGGGGCGTCCTGGAACCAAAGTCCGCCCTTAACAGCCTGACCGCTCGCCTCGTATTTGACGGTGTCGCGTTGCTTCGGCTCGACCGCCACTTGTTGCGTCACTTTTTGCATCGCGCTCGCCAACTCAGTCGCATTATCGGCATTAAAATATTTGCCGTGACCGCTCTTGGCAATCTGCTCGAGGCTCGCGCGTTCGTCGGCTTTGATGTCGAAGCCAATGACGTGCAGACCGAATTTTATTCCAAACTCGCTCGCCAACTTCGCAGCGACGGCGGATGGATCGCCTTTGCAACTTTCCACTCCGTCCGTTACCAACACGATGGCGCGGCCGCCCTTTGCTTTTTGTAACGCGACGCCAGCGAGCTCGAGCGACGACGCTATCGGGGTCATGCCGGTGTTGGCTAACCCAAGCAATTTACTTTTCAGCGCGGACTTATCGGAGATCGCTCCGAGCGGTTGAACCAGATCGATATCTTCGCAGCCACGTTTTTTTGAAACTCCGTAAACAATGACCGCCACGTTGATGTCACCTGGAAGCTTATCGATCAATTTGCCGACTGCTTCCTTAGCGGCGGCCATTTTTGTGGTTCCCTCTTTCGTTTTTGCGCTCATACTGCCAGAGTAATCGACCACCAGCGCTAGATCGGAAATCTCAAAGACCGCAGCATCAGCTGCCGAGCCCGTTTCCCCGCCTTTCATCGCGGCAATTACTGCGTCGCTCGCGCCGGCCCGTTTCAGGCGCGCAATGTCTTCCATTCCAAGCACGAAAACCGTTCCTGATTTTTTGATCTGCTCGATGACCTCGTTCTCCGGCGTCTTTAATTGCAGGAGCTGGATCACACGTTGCTGCGTGAGCGTTTGTTCTTGCGCGAGCGCGGTCGAAAAGGTGAGCAAAAACAGAATGAAGAGACGCGTGGTTGATTGGAGCGTTCGGGCACAGACGGCTTGCATATTGAATCCTCCGGTTGAAGTGAAGATGGCAGATTGGAGTTCGTCTAACCGCGCGCACTTGTAAAGAATTGCCGCATCGCGTCAAGCCTCAAAGTCTGCCATGTCACTTTACGATTTTGAGCTTCACTGTCTCGGTGAGTGCTTCATCGACGTAAAATTCAACGCGATAATCGCCGACTGGCCATCCATTATTCGGCCGCGAAAGCGTGAATATTCCGTCCGAATCCGGACCATCCGCGACAGCGGAAGCTTCATTAATTTTGTAATCAGGGGCCGCAACGTTGCTTACTTTTTCGGCGATCCAAACCGCGCGGACTTTGGTGTGATCTCGCAACTCATGCCCCCGCCAGCGCGCAAAGATCTTGGGCGTATCGGCGGTAAATTGCGTCGTCGCTTCTCCCACTGCGGCCTTTCCGAGAGTGATCGAAAGTCTATTTGCTATCTCAGCCGGCCTGGCCTTCGAGCTGTCTGCGATGTTCGGGCGCTCCACAAGCTCGAGAGAAATCCGCTGGATCATGGAACCATTAGGCCGCTTCACTTCTGTTACATCTTTGACCTCGCCTAGGCCCGGCACAAACCAACGGTCGACCACGGATTTGAACGGCTGCGTTCCAACAATGTGGATATGATATGCATCAAATGTCCCAGCTGGTACTTCTATCGATTCTTGAGCGACAATTTCGTACATCTCCTCAACCTTTTCGCCCGCGCCTTCACCGCGATATTCCCATTTCTCACCCACCTTCAGAGGAAGACTCAGCGTTTTCTGAGGCGGAGTGAATTTTATTCTCTCTCCACTTTCGTCTCCACGCGCGAGCTCGAATATTCCTTGCTCGGTAACTTGCAGAAATTGGATCACCTGAACGGCGCCTTGCCTGCGCATCTCAAACTTGTGCGCCTCGACGCCGTCGATCTTTTCCGAACCCGTGACAATTATAGCGACCGGTAAGCGGACGTTGCCGTCCGGGTCAGGCTTAACGGATGAATCGTTCGCCTTGACCCCCTGGCCAAACTCTTGGGTCATTTGATATTTCCATGTCGTCCCCTGCGACGTGGGCAGAATCGACTCAGCGGAAGCGGAGAGGAGGCCGAGTAGAGGGAGCGCGTTGAGCAAGACTTTCCGCATAAGAGAGCGTAGAGCACCTCTAGCACTCTGCAAAAAGATCGTAGCGACCGCGTTTAAAGCGTCAATTCAGAGGGGCTGGTGTTTCCGTGCAAGGATGTCGACCTTTCAAACACGCGGATTTCTTATGCTCGTCGACCGACCATCGAAATCTTCGCACGCTCGGCAAGATCAACAATTGCATCTCGCTCGAGCAACAACGTCTTGCCGGCCTCGACTGCGATAACGCGCAATTTCACTTCGATCGCGATCTTAATTGTTTCGACTCCGATAACCGGCACGTCAAAGCGCATATCCTGATTTGGTTTGGCGACTTTGACCATGACGGCGCCTTTGCGCGCGAGCGCGCCGCCGCGTTTGACCGCGTCATTCGTGCCCTCGAATGCTTCAACCGCAAGCACCGTTCCGCTTTTCAAGATCACGGTTTGGCCGATGTCGAGTCGCGCGATTTCCTTCGCGATCTTCCAGCCAAGATCGATACCTTCTTCTTCGCGACGCGATAACTTCGGTCCGGCAATCAGACCCGCTGGCGCAAGTTGATCTTCCAGAAAACTCGTCGCCGGCAAAAGCTCGACATCGATTTTGGCAAGCTCGTCTGCAATCGCCGCGAAAATTGATTCGGCGTTGCGTTGCTTGAGTTTTGCGAGGACAAGCAACGCTTTCCAGTCCGGTCGCAGATCGAAAAGATTTTTCGGCGCGATTTGGCCGGCCATGATCGCGTGATGAACTTTTTGTTCCCGAAAAAACTTGAGAAGCCGGCTCAATTGCCCGACGCGCAGCCATTCGATAACATCGACATGTTGCACGAGTGCGGGATCAGTTTCACTCGAGAATGCTGCGGCAATGATTTTTGTTACGCCGGCTTTACGCGCGGCGTCAGCCAGCTTTCTCGGATAAACGCCGTTGCCTGCGATAATGCCAAGAGTTTCCGGGACACCCATCGGATCTCTGTAGCAGAAAAAGTCCGTCTGCGCGAGGCGCGCAGACCAAGTCGCCGCGGCGACCGCTACCCATGATGGCGGCGGCGTTTGACGTGTAATTGCGCGAGCGCTTTTTGGAGCGAGGCCTGGATGGCAGCGACTTCCGCCGGGCCGTGATCTTCTTTCATCGCCGCTTGCGCGCGCTCCACTGCGGCTTCGGCCGCTGCAACATCAATTTGGGCGGACTCGAGAGCCATATCGGTCAGAACAGACACCGCATCCGCTTTGATCTCGACGAAACCTTCGCCGACCGCCATCGCGGTTTCGCGTCCATCTTTCAGCACGCGCAGTTCTCCCGGTTTCAGCGTTGTGAGCAATGGAACGTGTTTCGGGTAAACGCCGAGCTCGCCCTCCGACCCGGGCAACATGACCATGTCCACGTCTTCGGAATAAATCTTTGCTTCCGGCGTAACGATCTCGAGTTTTAGAGTGGCCATGGTGATTTGTTACAGCGTTGAAACGTTGAAGCGGAGAAGCGGACGATCCATAAACATATTCGGTTTTTAACGCTTTATCGCTTTATCGCTTCAACCTTCTTTGATCATGTCGATGTTGCCTTTCATGTAGAAGTTCTGTTCGGGAACTTCGTCATGTTTGCCATCGAGAATTTCCTTGAAGCCGCGCACGGTTTCCGCGATCGAGACGTACTGGCCTTTGAAGCCGGTGAAAACTTCCGCCACATGGAAAGGCTGACTGAGGAAACGCTGAATCTTACGCGCGCGATAAACGGTGAGTTTGTCCTCCGGACTTAGTTCGTCCATGCCGAGAATGGCAATAATGTCCTGGAGGTCTTTGTAACGCTGCAAAACGCGCTGCACTCCGCGCGCGACATTGTAATGTTCTTCTCCGACAATTTCCGGCGCCAGCGATTTCGATGTCGATGCCAGCGGATCGACCGCCGGATAAATTCCGAGCTCAGCGATCGAGCGCTCAAGCACGATGGTTGAATCCAAATGCGCGAAGGTATTGGCCGGCGCGGGATCGGTGAGATCGTCGGCCGGAACGTAAACGGCCTGAAACGAAGTGATCGACCCTTTGTTGGTCGATGTAATCCGTTCCTGCAAATCGCCCATCTCAGCAGAAAGCGTTGGCTGATAACCGACCGCGGATGGCGTACGGCCTAACAAGGCCGAAACTTCCGAGCCGGCTTGGGAGAAGCGAAAGATATTGTCGATAAAAAGAAGAACGTCCTGGTTGCGCTCGTCCCGAAAAAATTCGGTCATAGCAAGCGCGGAAAGTCCGACGCGCAAACGCGCGCCGGGCGGCTCGTTCATCTGGCCGAATACCATCCCCACTTTCGACTTCGACAAATCTTTTTGATCGATCACGCCGGCTTCGCTCATTTCCTTGTAGAGATCGTTGCCTTCACGCGAGCGCTCGCCCACGCCTGCAAACATGGAGACGCCACCATGCTTCATCGCGATGTTGTTGATCAACTCTTGGATGATAACCGTCTTGCCAACGCCAGCGCCGCCGAACGCACCGACCTTGCCGCCTTTCGAAAACGGACAAACCAGATCGATGACTTTGATTCCTGTCTCGAGAATGGAAGCTTTCGTGTCCTGTTCCATGAGAGTCGGCGCCTGGCGATGAATCGGATAGCGCTTCGTAAATTTGACCGGACCGCGATTATCAACCGGATCGCCCGTGACGTTGAAGAGGCGGCCGAGCACGCCTTCGCCCACTGGCACGGAGATGGGCCCGCCGGTATCGGTCACGCTCATGCCGCGCTTCAGTCCTTCGGTCGAAGACATGGCGATCGAGCGCACCCAATTTTCGCCGAGATGCTGCTGCACTTCGAGCGTGAGTTTGGTCGGGTTGCCGTTGACTTCGTACTCGATTTCGAGGGCGTTGTAGATTTTCGGCAACTCCTTCACTTCCGAAAATTCCACGTCCACCACGGGACCGATAACTTGAACGATGTTTCCTTTGTTCATAAATGTTCGTTACGCGCCGACCGACATTTGGGCGGTCGCGATTTCGAGCAGCTCGGTCGTGATGCTGGCCTGGCGCATCTTGTTGTATTCGAGAGTGAGATCCTTGATGAACTCGTTCGCGTTATCGGTCGCGTTCTTCATCGCCACCATGCGCGCGCTGTGCTCGGAAGCGCGCGCGTCGAGGATCATTTGGAAAACCTGATACTGAATGTAATACGGCAGCATGATATCGAGCACTACCTCGGCCGTCGGCTCGAAAACATAGCCCAGCATCGGATCGACATCTTCTTCGTGTTTTTTCGGCAAGTCGAAACTGCTGACTGGCAAGAGAGTTTGCACGACCGCGCGTTGATCGATCGTGCTAATGAAATGCGTGTAGAGAACAGAAACTTTGTCCACCTCGCGCTTCAGAAACTTTTCCGTGCAAAATTTCGAGATCGGCTTCGTCTCGACAAACATCGGCGTGTCCTTGAGCTCGAAATCGGCCAACAGTTCGCGCTTGGTTCGCGCGATGAACTGCCGCGCTTTTTTTCCAGCAACTACGTAAGCCGTCTTCGCCGTGTCAAAATTCGCAGCCTCGCGAAACAGATTCGTGTTTAGCGCGCCGGCCAATCCTTTGTCCGTGCTGATGATCAGGACGAGCTCTTTTTTAAGCTCGCGAATGTGAAGAAGCGGATGCAATCGCGGGTCGGTGCGTTTTTGAAGCGAGACCAACACCTTGTTCATCAAAGCAGCGTAAGGCCGCCCCGACAGCGCGTGCTGCTGCGCTTTGCGCATCTTGGATGCAGCCACCATTTGCATCGCTTTGGTGATCTGCGCGGTGTTGCGAATCGATTTGATCCGGCGCCGTATGTCCTGTGTGTTCGCCATTTTCTAAAATCTTTTCTTCGTTCGGTAGCGCGCTGCGCGCTCGCGCACATGAAAACCGATCTCGCGCTTTGGCTTTGCTTCAGGCTCGAGCAAACGCCTCAGCGCGGCGAAAAGATCGACAATCGCTTCGTCGTGCGAGTCAAGACGCCGCTCGAGTTCTTCAAGTTTGCTCGCAAGTTGCGCGTTGGCCGCAACCATTTCCCGTAGCTTAATGAATGCGCGCACAACGCGCACGCTCGCCTGCACAGCGACGTCGCTGTTCAAAACGCTCGCGAGCATAATTGCGCCATGCTCGGTAAAAACCCACGGAAGATAACGTCGCCCCCCCCGCCTGTTTGAGGTTGCAAATTGCAACCTCAAACCAGAACTTGTAAACTCCTCAGCCGCAAGTTGAAAAGCGAAGTCTACCGGGAATCGTTTGCGGTTTCGCGTGAACTGCTGGTTCAGCCTTTTTGTCGTGACTTGGTAGATGGCAGCCAGATCCGAATCGAGCATCACGCGCTGACCGCGGATCAAATAGATCGCACATTCGACATTGTCGATCTTACGTGCGGAAGTCATGACTGAATCGAGCGCGACCAACGAAATCATCGCCAGGTTGTTTTGAATTCATCGAGCGCGGCTTTCAGTTGCCCCTCGAGTTCTTCATCGAGCTGTTTTTTCTCGCGGATCGATCTGAGCAGGCTTTCTTTCCGCGTCTCCAGATAATCTTGTAGCTTGCTTTGGAATTCTTTTACGCGATCAACCGGGACAGGATCCACATATCCGTTCTGCATCGCCCACATCACCGCAACCTGCTCTTCGACCGGGATCGGATTGTATTGTTTTTGCTTAAAAAGCTCGACAATGCGTTGACCACGATCCAGACGCGCTTTTGTCGCAGCATCGAGATCGGAGCCGAACTGCGCGAATGCGGCCAGCTCGCGGAACTGCGCGAGATCGAGTTTCACTTTGCCGGCCACTTGCTTGATGGCTTTGATTTGCGCGGCCGAACCGACGCGGCTGACCGAAAGACCAACCGAAATAGCCGGTCGCACACCCTGATAAAACAGATCGGTCTCAAGATAAATCTGCCCATCCGTGATTGAGATCACATTTGTCGGAATGTAAGCGGACACGTCGCCGGCTTGCGTCTCGATGATCGGCAGTGCGGTAAGCGAGCCGCCGCCAAATTCCTCGGTGACGCGCGCGCTGCGTTCAAGCAAGCGCGAGTGCAAATAAAATACATCGCCCGGATAAGCCTCGCGACCGGACGGCCGTTTCAGCACGAGTGAAACCTGCCGATACGCGACTGCGTGCTTCGACAAGTCGTCGTAGATGATGAGCGCATCCATGCCGTTATCCATGAACCATTCACCCATCGCTGCGCCTGCGAACGGCGCGAGATACTGGTTCGTCGCGGTGTCGGACGCCGGCGCCGAGATGATCGTGGTGTAAGGCATCGCGCCTTCGCGTTCGAGAATATCGAGAGCGCGCGCCACGTTGGAATTTTTCTGGCCAACGGCGACATAAATGCAATAAAGCGGACGATAATCTTTGTCGTTCGCATCTTCGGCCGCTTTGTTCAGGCGCGCCTGGCTGATGATCGTGTCGATCGCGATCGTCGTCTTGCCGGTCGCGCGGTCGCCGATGAGCAACTCGCGCTGCCCGCGACCGATCGGAATCATCGCGTCGATGGCCATGATACCAGTCTGCACCGGTTGGCTGACGCTACGGCGTTTAATCACGCCTGGCGCAATTTTTTCCAGCGGATAGAACGAATCAGTCTTGATCTTGCCTTTGCCATCCAGGGGCTGACCGAGCGTATTCACGACGCGCCCGAGCAAGGCTTTGCCCACTGGAACCTGCAAAAGTTTGCCGGTGGTTTTTACTTCGTCGCCCTCCGAGACTTTGGTCGTTTCACCCAGCAAAATGGCGCCCACTTGTGTCTCTTCGAGATTTAAGGCAAGACCAAAAACTCCGTTTGGGAACTCGATCATCTCGTTGAGCATGACTTCGCTGAGACCTTCGATGCGGGCGACGCCGTCGCCGGTTTCGCGCACGACACCGACGTTGCTTTTCGTTGTCGATGTTTTCAGTCCGGCGATTTTTGTTTCGATTTCCTCAAGTATGCTGCTCATAGCTCTGGTTGGTTAAAGTTGTTGCTGGAGACTTTCCAGCCGATGGCGCACGCTGCCGTCCCAAACGTCGCTCCCCACACGGACGCGCATTCCGCCGAGAAGCTCGCGATTCACAACAAACTCTGTGGTTAAATCGCGTCCGTATTTCTTCGCGAGGTTATTGAGGATTCGCGAATTTGTCTCCGCACTCAATTCGCTCGCACTTTCGATGCGCGCGTGGCGTTTTTCGATCTCAAGACGAAGAAGCCGTTTATAATTCTGGAGGATGCCGATGTAGTTGCGCGGCCTCTTCGCGATCAACGACTGCACGATTGATGCGATCTTTCCGGGATCGAGCTGGCCGTCGGTGAAACTGGCGCGCATCATTGCTCGCGCAAGCTGGCGAATTTCCTTATTGATCTTCATGAGGCGAGTTGACGCGCCGCTTCCTCCTGAAGCCGCCTTTGATCGTCGGAAGTAAGCACTTTGCCAGTGACCTTCGCGGTTGTATCGACCACGAGCCGTCCGAGCTCGCGTTTCAAGGCCTCCATTGTGCGCTCGTGTTCCATCGCGCTGGCTTCACGCGCTTTCGCGATGATCTGTTCAGCGGCGGCGACCGCTTCTTGCTGTTTGCGCTCCGCCAAGTGGGCGCTGCTCGCCCGCGCCTCGTCGATCATTTTCTGCGCGTCAGCATTCGCCTTGGCTAAGATCTCCGCATAGCGTTTCTCCGCTTCTGCGAGTTCCTTCTTTATTTTTTCTGCGTTGATCAAACCTTCCTCAATACGCCGGCGGCGTTCCTCGAGCACGCCGAGAATCGGCTTATAAGCGAAGCGGCGCAAAAGGAACGCGACGATCGTGAAGCTGATTACCTGGGACAGAAACAGCCACGGATTCCAGCCGAACGTGTCGGCCGTATCACGAACCATGTCCACAAAACCTCCGCTCACGGCGGCAATCATCGGATTCATAATCCAAGTCTTAAGCTGTCAGGCGACGGCTTGCGTCTCACGCAGTTAGTGAACAAGATACAGCGCGTAGAAAACGATCGCCTCAGTCAACGCGATCGCCAGAATTCCATGCACGAGGACCTGCGTGAATGCGCCGGGATTGCGCCCGACCGCCGTTGTCATTCCCATGCCCGTTAGGCCGATTCCTATTCCCACGCCCATGGCTGCAAGACCGACGTGAATGCTTCCGCTCATCTCTGCTAGTAATGGTAGTATCATATTTTGGTTTTTGGTTTAGCGATCTCGCTTTCGTCAGATCGCCAAAGGTTTTGCTAGTGTGCCGTTTGCTGTCCTTCATGTTGCGCGATCAAAAGCGTGAAAACGGCGGTCAACAGCATGAAAACCAGCGCCTGCACGAATCCGACCAGCACCTCCAGGAAATAAAATGGGATCGGAAGAAACGGCGAAAGTATCGGCACCATGTTTGACATCGCTTCCAGAATACTCTCTCCCGCATAAATATTTCCAAACAATCGAAAACTGAGCGCGATCGGGCGAAACAAAATCGAGATCACTTCGAGCCATCCAACCGCGAAGAAGATGATCACCATGAGCACTTTCACAATTCCAGAGGTCTCGCCTTTTGGTCCAAATAAATGACGCAAAAATCCTCCCACGCCATTTGCCTGAATCGCCCAGACAAACCAGAGTACAAAGAAAATCGCTGCCATCGCCGTCGTCATATTAAGATCGGCATTGCCCCCGCGCAGCAAAGGTTGATCGAGATGAAAAACGCCGGTCACCGGGTCGTAATGCCCCCAGCCGATTGTGCCGACGCCCGGGATCAGGCCAAACCAGTTTACGAATAGAATGAAAATGAAGATGGTCGCGAAGAACCAGAACGTCTTGCGCACCAATTCGCGGCCGATGATGCTCTCGAGGAGGTCGTAAAGGCCTTCGACCAGCCATTCCCAAAAATTCTGGATGCCACTGGGAACCGGCTTGATCTTTCGTGTCGCCGCTTGCGCGAAAACGATGATTCCCGCCGCTACAATCCACGTCACCAGCATCGAGTTGGTGATCGCAAACTTGCCGATATGAACGAGTTCCGCGGGCTTTAGCGGCAATGCCGGCTCGACTTCAGCTGCGATTGTCGATGTAGCAACCACACATCCGCAGAAGAGCGCGAACATCAACAATGATAAGCGAGGAAAAAAACAATGCTGCATTCGGTTGGTTGAAATGCCGCGGCCCAATCTTTCCAGTCGGTGCGACGGCGGCGTGGCCAGAGCACTCAACACACAGGGACGCTTGCGTCGCGCATAGCAAAGCGCGTTTTGCCCGGATAACAAGAAACAAAATTTTCCGGGCGAGCTCTAATTTGCCGTCACCTGCTCGGCGAACTGCGGAGCCAGCGGAGCGAGCGCCTCAGATCTCGCAGGCTCTCCAGCACTGCGCATCGCGATCGCTTCTTCGTAAAACGATTCGAGCAGCCGCGTCTGCACTTCCTGTTCGAAATGCCGCACCACCGCCTCGCGGGCGCGCCACCCCATCTCGATCAATGCTCGAGGCGAGCGCGTGATTTCCTGCATCGCGTTGGACAAGGCAATGTGGTCCTCCTCCGGCACAAGCCAGCCGCTGCGCCCATGCTCGACCGCTTCCGGAATTCCACCATGCTGCGTCGCCGCGACTGGCAAACCGGTCGCCATCGCTTCGAGAATTGAGTTCGGAATGCCTTCCTGGTTCTCATCCGGCGGCGTTTCACTCGGGTGCAGAAACAGGTGCGAGCTGGCGTAGAGCTCCATGAGTTTCGGTTGCGAGAGAAAGCCGACAAAGTGCACGTCTTTCAAAATACCGAGGCCGGCCGCGAGCATCTCCAACTCCGGCTGCAGCGGTCCCTTGCCGGCAATGAAGAATTCGGCGTGTGGATTGTCCCTTTTAAAAATCGCGAACGCGCGCAGGCTGGTCGCCACGCCTTTTTTCGGAATTAAACGGCAGGCCTGCATCATTCTCCAGTGGCCATTCCGGGGTTGTTGTCGATCTACGAATGGAAATCCTTCCAGGGGAACGCCGGTGCGATTGATGCGAAGTTTTTCGGGCGGACAGCCGAATTGGATTAATCGATTGGCGAGCGACTGGGAACGCGCGAAAACCAGCGGCACCGCGCCAAATAACCGGCGCAACTTCGCGGGATAATCCGCGATGTCCTCCTTAATCGCCACATCGGCCCCGTGAAATGAAACCACGCACGGCTTGTCCCATTGCTCGATAAAGGGCAACAGATGCACTCCGGTGTGACCAAAGTAAATGTGCATGAGATCGGCGCCGCGGCGCTCCAGCATCGACGAAAGTATCTGATATTCGCCGCGATAAACGATCGGCGGCTCGCGTTTGACAAACTTGAGCCAGCCGTGCCGCAACAGGTTGGTGTAGGCCTGGGGAATAATTTCAATATCGCGGAATGGGAACAGCTCTGCGTTTTGCACCTCCTTGGTGATGACAAACGTCTCGACGCCGCGCAGCGCCTTTAACTGCCGGTAAATGTGCAACATCTCCGGCTTGAGGAATGAACTGCAATAGCTGGCTACGACTCGTTTGGCCATAAAAAGTCCCTGACTGTGTGCGAGGTGCTCTCTCTTGTCTAGTTCTTAATCGGCCGGCACGGTCTGTTGGGTTTTCCGGGAAGCAAGATATCGATCTTGTTCCGATTCACTGGCCAGCCATTGTTCCAGTTTTGTTTTGAAGGCATCGAGCCCTTCGCCAGTTGCCGCGGAGACCGGCGCAACCTCCACCGCTGCAAAACGATCTCGCAGTGCTTCAAGATTTTCCCGGGCCCCTGGCAAATCCATCTTGTTCGCAATCACAAACCACGGACGCTCAGCCAATATCGGATCGTAAAGATCGATTTCGCGCCGGAGATTTTGGAGGTCTTCGATTGGATTGCGTTCTTCGCTTCCCGCAACATCGACAACGAAAAGCAAAACGTGGCAGCGCGTGATATGTCGCAAAAAATCGTGCCCTAGCCCGAGATTGCGATGCGCACCTTCGATCAAACCCGGAATGTCCGCGATCGTCGCGCGGCGATAACCCGAAAACTCAACCACGCCGATGATCGGATGCAGCGTCGTGAACGGATAGGGCGCAACTTTTGGACGCGCCGCCGAGATTTTTGTCAGCAAGGTCGATTTTCCCGCGTTCGGATAACCGACCAAACCCGCATCCGCGATCGTTCGCAGCTCGAGCCAAAAATGTCCCTGCTCACCTTCCCCGCCTTCGGTGTATTCCCGCGGCGCCCGATTGCGCGAGCTCTTAAAATGCACATTGCCTTTTCCGCCCGCGCCGCCGCGGCAAAGCACAAATTCCTGACCGTCACGCGTAAGATCGACGACGAGGGCAATTTCGGATTTCTCCGGCATTTGATTGGGCGCTAGGCGTTGGACGTTGGGCGTTGGACGTTTTCTGTCTTTTTCGTCCTTCATCCTTCCTTCTTCATTCTTGAACACCACTGTTCCTACAGGTACTCGCACGATCTTCCTCGCCGCCGACCGCCCATGCATCTTCTTCCCCATCCCGTGCCCGCCATTTCTCGCTTTGACGATCGGTTCATAAAAAAGACCCGTGAGATTATCGACGTGCTGATCGGCACGCAGAATCACGTCGCCGCCGCGGCCGCCATCGCCGCCATCCGGTCCGCCTTTCGGCACAAACTTCTCCCGTCGAAAACTCACACAACCACGCCCGCCATTGCCGGCTTGCGCAAAAATTTTGATTCGATCGACGAACATGCTGAGGCGTTAAATCGTTAAAACGTTGAATCGTTACAACGTCAACGCTTACACGCGATTTGTCATCCCGAGCGGAGCGAGGGACCTCCCAATCAAAGTGCGCGTTACTTGAGCTACCAGGTGTGATCAATGAGCTTGTGAGATCCTTCACTTCGTTCAGGATGACACCGCGCTGAAAACTCACACAGCCGCGCACCCGCCATTTCCCGCCTGCGCAAAAACTTTTATCCGATCGGCAAACATGGTGAGGCGTTAAATCGTTAAATCGTTGAAGGTGACAAAGGTTCAGTGGGACTGCGATATTGGTACGCGATGAACCATGTAGCGGTGCATTTATGATCGACCGACGGTCATAGACCGCCGCTACAGCACATTTTCATAAAGTTCTCGCGTTTGCTGAGCGATGGCTGACCAACTGAATTTTTCTTCAGCGCGTTTGCGTCCGGCTTTTCCAAATTTTTCGCGGAGATCTCGATCTTTCATTAGCTGGTTGATGCGCGCGGCGAGATCGCGCGAAAATTTTTCGGGATTGGCCGGCTCGAACGGCGGCGTTTGCTCGAGCGGAACGAGAAAGCCGGTTTCTCCATCGACCACGACTTCTTTGATGCCGCCGACCGCGCTCGCCACGACTGCGGTTTCGCAGGCCATCGCTTCGAGGTTGATGATGCCGAACGGCTCGTAGATTGAAGGACAACAAAACACGGCCGCGTGCGAGTAAAGTTCGATCACCGCTTTCCTATCGACCATCTCCTCGATCCAGATGATGCCGGAGCGTTTGGCCATCGCCTGCTCAATTGCGTTTTTCATTTCGATCGCAATCTGAGGCGTGTCGGGCGCGCCGGCGCAAAGCACGATTTGAAAATCGCGGTCCAC
>Ga0184619_10000436_pt1 | contig 14358 bp, 14 predicted proteins | sample PLM0_60_b1_FD_133146 | JGI IMG/M metagenome (GOLD analysis project Ga0184619, IMG submission 133146) | Groundwater sediment microbial communities from an aquifer in East River, Colorado, USA - PLM0_60_b1 | ecosystem: Environmental > Terrestrial > Soil > Riparian zone | place: USA: East River...
CCGCTCGCAAAAATTTCCACGGCCACGGCGGCGAGCAGCAATCCCATGATCCGGATCACGACGTTGATGCCGATCTTCCCGAGCCGGCGTCCGATCTGGGTCGCCGCCCTGAGCGCAATCCAGGTCGTGAGCGCGACCAGCAGGCCAATGCGACGCTGGACATCAATTTCGGAGAGTTTCCTCTAGGTACGGCGAGTCAGTGGTACGGAAGCGTACGGTATTCGATCGAAGGATCGGTCGCTGGAGCCAATTTCGGCATCTCGAACCCTCTGGACTCGACCGGAGCGATATCCGATGGAATTTACTACCGAGGGGAAGGCAGTTTCGGTAGCTCAGGTTTCGTCGAAGGCGCGGTTTCCGGACCCAACGCTGAGTTCGCCGTGGTCAGATACCAATCCGGAATCGGCTCGGCGCTGGTTCAGGGAGTTCTGCTCCTACAAGCCCAGTAAATCGGGTTCTTCTTCCGCAGGCGCGAGAACGCGGCCTAGGTCTGCGCTTACTTCTGCCCGCCGAGCGCTCCGTTCTCCGCTTTGTGCTGCACTGCATTATGACAGCGGGGTATCGGCAAACGCAAAGCTTTCGTTCATACTTCCGAGCGGCGCCCGAGCGTGGCCGGCGCCGGCGAAATGCTCTTGGCCACATGCCCATCACGAAGAGAGAACACCATGCGCCTGACAATCAACGGCAAGTCCCACGAAGTCGACGTCGACCCGACCACGCCGCTGCTGTGGGTGATCCGCGAACAGGTCGGCCTCACCGGCACGAAGTACGGCTGCGGCATCGCGCAGTGCGGCGCCTGCACCGTGCACGTCAACGGCGTCCCGATGCGCTCGTGCTCCGTGCCGGTCAGCGCAGTGGGCAACGGCAAGATCACCACGATCGAAGGCCTCGCCTCGGGCAAGACCCTGCACAAGGTGCAGAAGGCGTGGATCGATCACGACGTGCCGCAATGCGGCTACTGCCAGTCCGGCATGATCATGGCGGTGGCCGCTCTGCTCAAGGCGAAACCGAAGCCGACCGACGCCGACATCGACGCGAGCATCACCAATATCTGCCGCTGCGGCACCTTCCAACAGGTGCGCGAAGCGATCCACGCCGCCGCCAAGGCCGCGTGAGGGAGTCGACCATGACAGCCACTGCGAAATTTACCCGCCGTTCCTTCCTCGTCAGCAGCGCCGCCCTCGGAGGCGGCCTCGCGCTCGGCCTGCGCCTTCCCCCCTTCGGTCCCGCCGTGGTGCGCGCGGCCGACGGCTCGCCCGAGATCACCGTCTGGGTGGCGATCCGCCCGGACAACACCACGCTGATCCGCGCGGTCCGCGCGGAAATGGGCCAGGGCACGATCACCGGCCTCGCGCAGCTCATAGCCGAGGAGCTCGACTGCGACTGGAGCAAGGTCGAGATCGAGTATCCGACTCCGGGCCAGAGCGTCGCGCGCAAGCGCGCCTGGGGCGAGTTCTCCACCGGCGGCAGCCGCGGCGTGCGGCAGTCGAACGAGTACGTGCGCAAGGGCGGAGCCGCCGCGCGCATGATGCTGGTCCAGGCCGCCGCGAACCAGTGGAAGGTGCCCGCCTCCGAGTGCACAGCCTCCGCGAGCGTCATTACGCACAAACCCTCCGGACGCAAGACGACCTATGGCAAGGTGGCCGAGGCCGCCGCCCGCCTGGAGCAGCCCAAGGACGTGCCGCTCAAGGATCCGAAGACCTGGAAGATCGCGGGCAAGCCGCTGAAGCGCCTCGACACCGCGAACAAGGTGAACGGGAAGATGATCTACGGGTCCGACCTGAAACTGCCCGGGATGCTGAACGCGGCGATCAAGGATTGCCCGGTGTTCGGCGGCAAGGTGAAGAGCTTCGACACCTCGCGGGTGAGCGGGATGACCGGCGTGAAGAAAGTGGTGCAGGTCGGCGACTCCGGGGTCGCGGTGATCGCCGACACCTGGTGGCAGGCGAAGACCGCGCTCGAGCAGCTGCCGATCGTCTGGGACGAGGGCGTGAACGCCAAGGTGTCGAGCGCCGACATCGCCGAGGTGCTCAAGGCGGGACTGGACGCCGAGCAGGCCTTCGTCGGCAACCAGGCGGGCGGCGACGTGAAGGCCGCGCTCGCCGGTGCGGCAAAGAGAATCGAGGCGGTCTACGCCTACCCGTTCCAGAACCATGCCTGCATGGAGCCGATGAACGCGACCGTGCGCTACACGCCCGACAAGTGCGAGCTGTGGGGTCCGACGCAGAACGGCGAAGGCGCCTTTGCGCAGGTGCTCGAGGCCTCGGGCCTCACGGCCGACAAAGTCGACGTGCACAACGTCATGCTGGGCGGCGGCTTCGGCCGGCGCGGCACCTACCCGGACGACTACGTCAGGCAGGCGGTGCTGATCGCCAAGCAGATGCCCGGAACGCCGGTGAAGATGATCTGGTCGCGCGAGGAGGACATGGCGCACGGCCGCTATCACCCGGTGATGCAGTGCAAGCTCGTCGGGGGCCTGGACGCGAGCGGCAACCTCACCGCGCTGCACATGCGGCTCTCGGGACAGTCGATCCTCGCCGCGGTGCGTCCTGAGGTCGTGCAGGCGCAGAAAGGGCGTGATCCCTTGAGCTTCCAGGGTGTCTTCGAGTCGGGGGAACATTCCTTCAGCTACACCGTCCCGAACCTGCTGATCGACCACGCGATGCGCAACACGCACGTGCCGCCCGGTTTCTGGCGCGGCGTCAACATCAACCAGAACGCGGTGTTCATCGAGTGCTTCATGGACGAGCTCGCGGAAGCCGCGGGCCAGGACGCGCTCGAATTCAGGCGCAAGCTCATGGCGAAGCACCCGAGGAACCTCGGCGTGCTGAACGCGGTGGCCGAGAGGATCGGCTGGAGCAAGCCCGCGCCGAGCGGCGTCCATCGCGGCCTTGCGCACCTGCATTGCTTCGACAGCTTCGTCGCCGCGGCCTGCGAGATCTCGGTCAAGGACGGCAACAAGGTCAAGGTGCACCGCATCGTCGCCGCGACCGACCCGGGCTACGCGGTGAACCCGGCGCAGATCGAGCGCCAGGTCGCGGGTTCCTTCGTCTACGGCTTGTCGGCGCTCTTCATGCAGGAGTGCACGGTGAAGGACGGCCGCATCGAGCAGACGAACTTCCACCAGTACAACTCGATGCGCATCGCGCAGATGCCCAAAGTGGAAACGATCCTGATGCCGACCGGCGGCACGGTCTGGGGCGGCATCGGCGAGCCGACGATCTGCGTCGCGGCGCCGGCGGTGATGAACGCGTTCTACCGGGCGACCGGCAAGCGCATCCGCTCGGTGCCGCTGAAGAACCACGGCATTGACTTGGTGTGAGGCCTGCGCGATCGCATTTTCGATCCTCGCCGGAAATGCCTTCGCGGCTGATTCGATCCCGGCTTCGCTGACCGGAGCAAAAGGCGATCCGGCGCGGGGCCGGGCGATCGTGGCCAACCGGCAGGTGGGCCTGTGCCTCCTGTGCCACAGCGGACCTTTCCCCGAGGAGCGCTTCCAGGGCAACCTCGCGCCGGACCTCCGGAATGCCACGCGGCTGACCGAGGGCGAGATCCGGCAGCGGATCGTCGATCCCCAGAAAGTCAACCCGCGCAGCATCATGCCCGCGTACTACAAGAGCGAAGGCCTCGCGCGCGTGGCGCCCGCGTTTCGCGGCAAGACGGTGCTCACGGCTGAACAGATCGAAGACATCGTGGCCTACCTGTTGACGCTCAAATGACGACCCGCCGCGAATTCCTGCTTCTTGGCTGTGGCGCCGCTTCCATCGCTGCGGCAGGGAAGGCCGGGGCCCAGATCGATCCCAACCAGCAGGCTTTGCGCAAGGCGGCGATGCAGGAAGCGCTGCGCAGGGTCATAGGCGATGCCCCGGTGCGCCGCGGCCGGGTGAAGCTCGAGCTGCCGCCCTTGATCGACAACGGCAACTCGGTGCCGCTCTCGGTCGCGGTCGAGAGCCCGATGACGCCCTCGGACCACGTCAAGGCGATCCACGTCTTCACCGAGAAAAACCCGCTGCCGGACGTGGTGAGCGCCCATCTCGGCCCGCGCGCGGGGCGCGCGCGCCTGTCGATCCGCGTGCGCCTCGCCGACACGCAGACCGTGCTCGCGATCGCGCAGCTCTCCGACGGCTCGTTCTGGTCCGACAGCGCCGAGGTCGTGGTGACGCTTTCGGCCTGTCTCGAGGAAGGCTTGATCTAGAATGGCGCGCGCCATCATCAACGTGCCCGCGCAAGCGAAGCGCGGCGAGATCATCGAGATCAAGACGCTCGCCGCGCATCCGATGGAAACCGGGTTTCGCCGCACCCAGCTCGGCGAGCTGATCCCGCGCGACATCATCAGGCGATTCGTGTGCACCTACAACGGCGCGGAGGTCTTCCGCGTCGATCTCCATCCCGCGATGGCCGCGAACCCGCTGATCGCGTTTACCACGGTGGCGACCGAGAGCGGCACGATCGCGTTCCAGTGGGCCGGCGACAACGGCTATGCCGTGACCGAGACCGCGTCGATCCGCGTCGAGTGAGCTTTCGATTCCTCGCAGCGGCGCTCGCCTGCCTTATTTGCACGAGCGCGCACGCCGGAGAAATTCCGCCGGACCAGCGCCGCTCCGGCTACGAGCTCATGGGCCGCGAGACGCGCTCCATGCAGGACGACGACGCCACCAACCCGGGCATGCTGTGGGTGCTCGACGGCGAGGCGCTGTGGAACAGGAAGGCGGGCGCCGCGGATCGCGCGTGCGCCGCTTGCCACGGCGACGCGCGAACGAGCATGAAAGGCGTCGCCGCGCGCCATCCGGCCTTCGACGCCGCGGCGAGGCGCCCGGTGAACCTGGAGCAGCGCATCAACCTCTGCCGCAGCGAGCGGCAGAAGGCGCCGCCGCTCGCTTTCGAGAGCCGGGAGCTGCTCGCGCTCACCGCCTACGTCGCGCGGCAATCGCGCGGCCTGCCGATCAATATCGCGATCGACGCGCGCAGCAAACCCTTTCTCGACGCGGGCAGCGAGGCCTTCCATCGCCGCCAGGGCCAGCTCAACCTCGCCTGCTCCCAGTGCCACGACGACAACTGGGGGAAGCGGCTCGCCGGAAGCGTCATTCCGCAGGCGCACCCGACCGGATACCCGCTGTACCGGCTCGAATGGCAGGGCCTCGGTTCGCTCGAGCGCCGGCTGCGCAACTGCCTCATCGGCATCCGCGCCGAACCCTATGAGTTTGGAACGCCCGAATTCGTGAATCTCGAGCTCTACCTGATGTGGCGCGCGAACGGGATGAAGATCGAAGCTCCCGCCGTGCGGCCCTAGCAGCTCACTTCAGGAGCTCGGGGGCGATCAGCCTGGGAAGGAAGAGGGGGATGTCGGGCCATATGATGATCGCCGCCAGCATGAGCAGCATCGGCACCAGCATGATCATCGTGTCCTTGAGCGCGAACTTCAGCGGCACCTTGGCGACCGCGCACGAGATCATGAGGCAGAGGCCGTAAGGCGGCGTCACCAGCCCGAAGGCGAGCGACACGATGCCGATGATCGCAAAGTGGATCGGGTGCATGTTCACCGACGCCGCCAGCGGCTGCAGGATGGTGCCGACGATGATGATGGCCGGGATCGCGTCGAGAAAGCAGCCGACCACGAGAAACACGAAGGCGACGAAAAAGCCCACCCCCGTGATCCCCATTTCCCACGTCGTGACGTTCGCAAGGAGCGCTTTCGGGATCTGGTAGTACGCGAGCATCCAGCCGAACGCGGACGCCGTCCCCACGCAGAACAGCGCGACCGAGGCGAGTCTTCCGGTCTCGGCAAACGCATGGGTGAGCTGTTTCAGGTCCATCTCGCGGTAAATGAATATGGAGAGGACCGCCGCGTAGATGACGGCCACCGCGGCCGACTCGGTTGCGGTGAACCATCCCAGCAGAATCCCGCCGACGATGATGAAGGGAGTAAACAGCGCCGGCAGCGATTGCCACCCGAAAATGAAGAACTCCTTGAGCGTGGCCCGCGGATAGACAGGGTAATGGTAGATCTTCGCGTAGACGTGCACCGTCGCCATCTGCGCCGCGGCGATCAGCAGGCCCGGCAGTATCCCGGCGAGATACATCGCGCCGATGGAAGTCGAGATGACCCCGCCCCAGACGATCATGAGGATCGAGGGCGGGATGATCACCGCCAGCACCGCCGACACCGCCGTGATGGCGATCGAGAACGACAGGCCGTAGCCTTCCCTGACCTGTGCCTGGATGAAGATCTTGCTCTGGCTCGCCGCGTCCGCTGTCGACGAGCCCGAAATGCCGGCAAAGAACACCGAGAGCAGCACGTTGATCTGCGCGAGCGCGCCCGGAAAGTGACCCACCATGGTGCGCGACAGGCGCACCAGGCGCTCGGTGATGCCGCCGACGTTCATCAGGTTGGCGGTCAGGAGGAAGAACGGCACCGCCAGCAGGATGAACGCGTTGTAAGCCTTGAAGGTCTCGTTGAAGAGCGTCATCGGCGAGAGCCGCGGCTCGATGAGCAGGATCGGCAAGCACGCGAGCCCGAGCGCGAACGCGACCGGCACGCGCACGACCAGCAGCGCGAAAAGCCCCCCGAACAGCACCAGCGCCGCCATCGCCGGCGTCAGCGCGACGGAGCTCATGCGGCGGGCTCTTCGAGCAGGATGCGGGTGTTTGCGACGAGAGACTCTCCCAGGAACAGCACCCAGGTGGCGCCGGCCAGCGGCCAGGCGACGAAAATCCAGGGCATCGGCAGCTCGGCAAGCTCGGAGAGCTGGTCCCAGCCGAAACGCACGAACGCGATGCCCCACCAGACGAACACGAGCGCGAACGCGAGCACGAGCAGGTCCGACACGATGCGCAGCAGCGCGGTGGCCTTGCGCGGCAGTTCGGGCCAGACGTCGATCTCGAAATGCGAATGCTCGCGGATGCCGATCATCGCCCCGAGCATGACCATCCAGATGAATAGGAAGCGCGAGAGCTCCTCGGTCCAAATCCACGAGGGGATGAGCGCGGTGTAGCGCGCGACGATCTGCAGCGTCACCGGAACGATCAGGATGGCGACGGTCGCCACCATCAGCCAGGTGAGCAGCCGGTGATACCAGTCGATTATTGTTTTCATCGGCAGTGCAAGGAAAAGGCGCGGCGCCCGGATCGCCCCGGAGCCCGCCGCGCCTTCAGCTGAACGTCACCGGACGGCGTTGATCTTCGCGAAAATCGCGTCGGCGCCGATCTCCTTGGCGTAGGCCTCGATCACCGGGTCCACCGCCCTCTTCATCTGTGCGCGGTCCGCGAACGGAATGCGCTTGAGCTTGCCGGCCTTTTCCAGCGCTTCCAGCTTGGCCGTGTCCTCGGAGGATTCGACCTGCCGGCCGTAGGCGCCCGCCTCCTTGCCGGCCCTGATGACTGCCGCCTGCAGGTCGCTCGGCAGGCTCCTGAAGGTCTTGCCCGAGAAGCAGATCGGCCGGATGGTGATGGCGTGCTCGGTCATGGAAAGGTTCGGCCCGACTTCGTAGAACTTCATCGACTCGACGCCGGCAGCCTCGTTCTCGCCGGCCTGGATCACGCCGTTCTGGATGGCGTTGTAGACCTCGTTGTAGGCGATCACGGTCGGCGCCATGCCGGCCGCCGCGAAGGTGCGGCTCCAGATCGGCGCGCCCTGCACGCGGACCTTGAGACCTTTCATCTCGGCCATGTTGCGAACCGGCTTGTTGACGAAGATGTTGCGCGTGCCGCCGCCCGCGTAGCCGATCAGCATCACGTCGGCCTTCTGCGCGATCTCGTCCGCGATCGGCTTCAAGAGGTCGGCGTCCAATACCTTGTTCCAGTGGTCGATGTCGCGGAAGATGAACGGCGCATCGATGAACGGCGCCGCCTTGGAGAAGGTGGACATGTGCGCGGGCGACACGATCCCGTAGTCCACCGCCTTGCCCTGATTCATGTAGGCGAAGTAGTCCTTCTCCAGGCCGAGTTCGCTGTTGCGGTGGAGCACGAAATTGACCGGCTTTCCGTAATACTTCTTCACCAGCTCCTCGAACCTGAGCAGCGCCTTGTTGAAAGCGTGGTCGTCGTTGAACTGCACCGCGCCGTGCAGGGTGATGGTCTGCGCGATCGCGCTCGCCGCGAGGCCCGCCGTCATGGCCGCGGCCGCCCAAGCCAGAACCTGTCTGCGTATCATGCCTGCCTCCTCGTCTCCTTGATGGTGATGCGCCACAGCGTGCGCGCATCGTTCGGATCGGTCAGCGTCGCCGAGTGCAACAGCGACGCGTTGTCCCAGATTACCACGTCGCCGACGCCGTACGTCATGCGATAGCGGTACTTCTCGAGCGTAGCGCGTCCCTTGAGCTCGTCGAGCAGCGCGCGCGCCTCGCCATCGGGCATTCCCTCGATGCCGAACGAGCTGCCTGAGACCGCGTAGAGCGCCGTGCGGCCCGTGACGGGATGGCGCCGCGCAAGCGGATGCCTGACCCAGTGCAGCCTGCGCTTCTGGTCCTCGGTCAGCAGCGAGGCCGCCGTGCGCGAAGCTTCCTCGAGATCGTCGCGGTTGCCGTAATGATGCAGCCCGACGAGCCCTTCCAGGCGTTTCTTCATCGCACCGGGCAGATCGTCGTAGGCGGCATACTGGTTCGCAAACAGCGTGTCGCCGCCCGCGCGCGGCACCTGGATCGAGTACAGCATCGTCGCCCGCGCCGGCATCTCCAGATACGAATAGTCGGTGTGGAAATAGGTCCCGGCATCGGCGAGTCCGGCCGGCTTGCCGTCGCGCACCACGTTCGACAGGATCAGGATGTCGGCGTATTCGGGATGGTGGAACTGGTCGACCACGTGCGGCTCGGGCGGCCCGAAGCGGCGCGCGAATCCGAGAAACTCGCGCGCTTTCAGCTTCTGCCCGCGGAACACGAGCACGTGGCCGGCGAAGAACGCTTCCTCGATTTCACGAAAAGCGCCGTCGGAAAGGGGCCGGGCGAGATCGACGCCGCTCGCCTCCAGCGCGAAATCCCGGCCCAGTTTTTTCAATTGCATCGCTGCACCGCGGGCCTTCGCCGGCTCAATCCGCCTTTGCGCCCGAAGACTTGACGATGGGCTCGTAGGAAGCGTGGTCCCTGCGCACGAACGCGGCGAATTCCTCGGGCGAGGCGGAGATTTGAGGCTCCATCGCCTCGCGCGCGAGCTTCTCCGCGACCTGCGGCAGGCGCATGACCTTGGTGACAGTCGTATACAGGCGCTGCTTCACCTCGGGCCGGATCCCGGGCGGTGCCCAGATGCCCCACCAGCTCCCCAAGTCCAACCCCGGCACGCCGGCTTCCTCCATCCCGGGCACGCCCGGGACCATCCTTGAAGCCGCTCGCGTGATCAGCGCGAGCGGCACGAGCTTCCCTGCGCGGATCTGCGGGAGCACCACCGGAGTCGTGCCGATCATCACCTGCACGTCGCCCGCGAGCACCGCCTGCAGCGAAGGCGCGCCGCCCTTGAAGGGCACGTGCTGCATGTCGGTGCCCGTGAGGCGGTTCAACTCCGCGCCCGCGAGGTGCTGCGAGGTGCCGTTGCCGGGCGAGGCGTAGAACCACTTGCCCGGCTCGCTCTTGACCTTGGCGATCAGCTCCTTCATCGAACGGATCCCGCGCTCGGGCGTGACGCACACGATGATGCTCATCAGAGCGACCTCGGTGATGGGCGTGAAGTCGCGGTGAGGATCCCACGAGAGGTTCCTGTACAGCCAGGGATTGATCGCGTGCGTGAAATTCCCGGCGAGCAGGATGGTATAGCCGTCGGATGCGGCGCGCGCGACGTGCTCCGCGGCAATGTTGGAGCCGGCGCCGGGCTTGTTGTCCACCACCACCGGCTGGCCGATTTCCCGCGTCAGCTCGTCGGCGATGATGCGCGCGAGAAAATCGCCGCTGCCCCCGGGTGGAAATCCGACCACGAGCCGCAGCGGCCGGTCCGGGTAGCCTTGAGCCCACGCCGCAATCGACGCGATCATGAGCAGGACCACGACCAGGGCGCGACGCGCAAAGAGGTGCATGGAAGCCTCCTTCAGCTGGACCTTACCGCCTGCGGCCATACGGTATCATGGCACGGCATATTTCGAATGCAATCTACCGGTCCGCGGCCGACATGGATACGGACGTACTGATCGTGGGAGGCGGCCCTACCGGATTGATGCTCGCCAATCAGCTCGGGCGCCGCGGGATCCGCGCGATGATCGTGGACCGGCATTCCGGGCCGGCGCAGCAGACGCGGGCGATGGCGGTGCATGCGCGCACGCTCGAGATCTACTCCAAGCTCGGGATCGCGGAGCGTGCGCTCGAGATGGGCCGCCGCGGCAGCGGCGCCAACATGTGGGCGGAAGGAAAGTGGACGGCGCGCATCCCGCTGGGTGACATCGGGAAGAGCGTGAGCCCGTTTCCCTTTGTCCTGATGCTGGGCCAGGACGACAACGAGCGGATCATGGGCGACCACCTCCGCAACTGGGGCATGGCGGTGCAGTGGAACACCGAGCTCACCGGCATCAACCAGGAACCCGGTCACGTAAGCGCAACGCTCAAGCAGCCCGACGGCTCCGCCCGGACGATCCAGGCCGCGTATGTCGCCGGCTGTGACGGCGGGCACAGCGCGGTGCGCGAGCTTTCCGGCATCACCTTTCCCGGCGCGCCGTATGAGCACGTGTTCTTCGTCGCCGATACCGAAGCGACGGGCCCCATGGTCGCGGAAGAGCTGAACGTCTACCTGTGGCGCGATGGGTTTCACCTGTTCTTCCCGATGCGCGGCAAGGACCGCTGGCGGGTGATCGGCATCCTCCCCAAGAAGCTGCGGGGGAGAGACGATGTCACGTTCGAGGAGCTGAGTCCCGATATACGGCGGGAGGCGGGAGCCGATCTGGACTTCAAGGAATGCAGTTGGTTCTCCACCTACCGCATCCATCACCGGGCCGCGGAGAAGTTCCGCGACCGGCGTTGCTTCCTGCTCGGTGACGCGGCGCACGTGCACAGCCCGGCTGGCGGGCAGGGCATGAACACCGGTCTGCAGGACGCGTACAACCTGGCGTGGAAGCTCGCGCTCGTCGTCAAGGGTCATGCGGATGCGGCCTTGCTCGACACGTATGAACAGGAACGCATTCCGGTCGCCCAGCGGCTACTGCGCACCACCGACCGCGCGTTCAATCTGGTCGTATCCGACCGGTGGATAGCGGGGCTGTTCCGCACGCGCATCCTCGCCAGGATTGCCGCCTTTGCGATGAGGTTCAAGCGCGTGCAGACGCTGGCGTTCCGCACCATTTCCCAGACCGGCATCGCCTACCGGGAAAGCCCGCTGTCGAAAATCTTGCCGGGCCTGCCCGACGGCGCGCCGCGCGCGGGCGATCGTTTTCCCTGGTTGCGGCTCAGGTTCCAGGCGAGCGGCCCGGTCGAGGACCTGTTCCAGAAGCTCGACGACACGCGCTACAACCTGATCGTCATCGGGCAGCCCGCGCCGTCGGGGGAGGCTCTTGAACTCGGCGAGCTGCTGAGCACTTACGTGATTCCCGACGAAGCGCACAACGCGCAAGAGCTCGCACGCGTGCGGATCCCGGGGCCGGCTTTCTATTTGCTGCGTCCGGACGGCCACGTCGGGCTCGCCGGGACTCGCCTGGAACCGGATGCCGTCAACCGGTACCTGTCCGAAAGCTGCATTCGGACTCGGGGATAAGATGGTACGGAAACAGATAAGCTTCCACCCAAGGAGGGAACCATGCTGACGCGACGCGAAGTCCTGATCGGAGCGGTTGCCGCCGGAGCGACCATGCACCTTCGAACCGCTTTTGCCAAAGCGTCCCAACCGGCCACGCTGGTGAATTTCGACGTGCCGGCCGGCGCCTGCGACTGCCATACCCACATCCACGGCGACCCGGAGAAATTTCCGTTCTTCCCGGGCCGCGTCTATACGCCGGAGACGGCGCTGCCCGAGGAGATGGCGGCGCTGCACCGGGCGCTTCGCCTGCAGCGCGTGGTGATCGTCACGCCGAGCGTCTACGGCACCGACAACTCGGCCACGCTCTGGGGGATGAAGGCGCGCGGCGCCAACGCGCGCGGTGTCGCGGTCATCGACGACAAGACGCCCGAGAGCGAGCTCGACGCCATGGGCCGCGAGGGCGTGTGCGGCATCCGGCTCAATCTCTCGACCGGCGGCACCAACGACCCGGCGGTCGGCCGCCAGCGGCTCCAGAGGGCGATCGAGCGCGTGAAGAGCCGCAACTGGCACGTTCAGATGAACACCAACCTGGCGATGGTCTCCGCGACCAAGGACTTGGTCGCCGCCTCGCCCGTGCCGGTGGTGTTCGATCATTTCGCCAACGCCCGGGAGGGGCTCGGCGTGCAGCAGCCCGGTTTCACCGACCTGGTGGAGCTCGTCCGGTCCGGAAAAGCCTACGTCAAGATCTCGGTCACCGCCGGCCCGCGTGCCGACTATGCCCCCTTCGCTCCGCTCGCCAGAGCGCTGATCGCGGCGAACTCCGAGCGCATCCTCTGGGGGACGAACTGGCCGCATCCGAATTCAGGCTCGGGGCGCAAGCCGGCGGAGCTGACGCCGCTCTTCCAGGTCGACGACGGCCTGGTGCTGAACCTTCTTCCGGTGTGGGCGCCCGATGCAGGGATCCGGAAGAAGATCCTCGTGGACAATCCGGCGAGGCTTTACGCGTTCTGAGCCCGGGCCGGCTGGCGCGGCCCTGGTGTTCCTTGTCGCGTTGCAGCTCGCGCCAGCGGCGCGGGCACAGCCGCCCGACGCCGCCGACATCGCCGAGGGCATGAGGATTTTCCTGCAGAAGGGAAATTGCCAGGCGTGTCACGGCTGGGCCGCGGACGGCCGCAAGATGGACAACCAGATGCCCGACGGCGCGAATCTGCGCGAGACCAAGCTCGAGCGCGGCGATGTGATCGTGGCGATCAAGTGCGGGCGCCCCGGGAGGAGCATGCCCGCCTTCGACAAGCTCGCCTACAGCGACGCTCGCTGCTACGGCATGAAGCAGGTTGACCTGAAAGCGAGCGGATTGAGCCTGCCCGACCCGCCGGCGACGCTGCAGCCGCGCGAGATCGAATTGCTCGCCGACTTCCTGTTCGCGAAGATCATCGGCAAAGGCCCGATGAACCGCGCGCGGTGCGTCGAATACTGGGGCGCCCAGGTCGAGGCCTGCGGCGAGTTCCCGAAATGAATCAGTTCAGCGCGAAGACGAACAGGTAGCTGGAGTTCTCCAGCTTGTCGAACTTCACCGGGTGCAGGTGACGCCCGCCCGACTGCACGGCGAGATACTGCTTCGGCCCGATCGCGTAGGTCACGGGCGCGCCTTTGAGCGGCGTGCCGAGGTTGAAGCGCCAGAGTTCCTCGAGCGTCTCGTCGTGATACGCGATCACCCACCCGTCCTGCAGCGCGGTGAAGACGAGGCCCCCGGCGGTGACGATCGCGCCCGAGCGGATCTCGATCTCGGTGACTGCCTTCGCGAGGACCTTGTGGGTCGCCGTGTCGAAAGCGGTGACGGAGCCGTAATAGAGATCGCTCGAATACTCGCGCTTCTCGCTCGCTTTCGCGTCGACGTCGCCGTCCTTGGATTTGAACGCGACGGCCGCCCCGTTCTGCGTGAAGCAGCCTTCGATGCCGACTCCGTAGGCGATTTTCTTCACGGGATGGTAGGCCGTCGGCTGGTGCGCGACGCCGCCGTGCCAGGTCGGGCAGGCGCGCTTCTTTCCGTCGCCGCGCAGCGCCCGCGCGACCGGGTTGTAGATCTGCACGTCGAGCTTCGGATCGTAATCGAGCGGCCTGCCGGTCTTGGGATTGATCCCCTTGGTCCAGTTGAGATCGTTCACGTACTGGTCTGCTTTGATGAATTTCCCGTTGGTGCGGTCGAGCGTGTAGTAGAAGCCGTTGCGCGCGAAATGACCGACGATCTTGCGCTGCTCGCCGTTGATCGTCGCGTCGTAGAGCATGTGGACGCCGACTTCGTCGTAGTCCCACGAGTCGTTGGGCGTGTACTGGAAATGCCAGGCTGGCTTGCCGGTGTCGACGTTGAGCGCCACCGCCGAGTCGGTGTAGAGGTTGTCGCCCGGCCTGGCCTGCGGGTCGTAGATCGGGAACGGGTTGCCCGTGCCGACGATGTAGAGACGGGTCGCCGGATCGTAGGAGCCGGTTTGCCAGATTCCGCCACCGCCGGTTTTCCAGGCGCTGTGGCCGTCCTTCCAGGTTTCGCTGCCCGGGTCACCGGGTTTGGGCACGACGTGCCAGCGCCACAATTCCTTGCCCGTCCTCACCTCGAGCGCCGCCACCCAGCCGCGCGTTCCGCCGTCCCCCGCGCCGTTCTGCACGATCACCTTGCCGTCGGCGACCAGCGGCGCGGTCAGGAATTTTTCCACTCTGCCGAATTCG
>Ga0184619_10000437_pt1 | contig 14351 bp, 19 predicted proteins | sample PLM0_60_b1_FD_133146 | JGI IMG/M metagenome (GOLD analysis project Ga0184619, IMG submission 133146) | Groundwater sediment microbial communities from an aquifer in East River, Colorado, USA - PLM0_60_b1 | ecosystem: Environmental > Terrestrial > Soil > Riparian zone | place: USA: East River...
AGTACTGCTTCAAAAAAAACCAAACACGCTTTTGGATCAGATCGGTCGCGCGTACGGGGTTTTGACCTACGCTCACGCCATGGCCTCTAAGGAAGCGCTCAACCTCCTCTCGATCATCAAACTCGGGATGGACCTGGGCGCGTTTCCGGAAGATCGACGCCTGCAAATCGATGAATTGTTCATTGAGACGCAGCCGGCGCATCTGCAGAAAAGTTCTCAACAGAAGCTGAACGCAGAAGAGCGCGATCACTTGCGCGCTCAAATTATTCGCGAGCGTTTGAAACTCTTTCCCAAACCTGATATTAGTAAGATGGCGAGGCAGTCGGGCGATGATTCGGTTGTCGTGCCATCTAACGATGAATAATTTTACTCCCCGGGCTCAACAGGTTCTGGCGCTTGCTCGCAAGGAAGCGGACCGGTTTAACCACAATTACGTCGGCACGGAGCATCTACTCCTGGGCCTTATCAAGCTGGGCCAGGGAGTGGCCGTGAATGTTCTGCAAAAGATGGGACTCGACCTTGAGACTGTGCGCATGGAGGTCGAGAAACAGGTCGGCTCAGGACCGGAAACCAAGATGGTTGGGAACGTTCCCTACACTCCTCGGGTCAAAAAAGTGCTGGCGCTCGCGGGCAAGGAAGCCAAGGCGCTCAATCATTCTTACGTCGGCACCGAACATATTCTGCTTGGACTTTTGCGCGAGGGCGAGGGAGTCGCTGCGAGAGTCCTGAAGAGTCTTGAACTCGACATCGAACGCACACGCAACGAGATACTCAAAGAGCTCGATCCAAATTTCACGCCGTCCGAGTCGGAACAGGAAGGAGGCGGCGAGCCGGCAAAGAAAGATGTCAAGACGCCAGCTCTCCGCGCGTTTGGCCGTGACCTAACCGATCTGGCGAAGAAAGGCGAACTCGATCCGGTAATTGGCCGGCGCAATGAAATCGAGCGCGTCATTCAAGTGCTTTGCCGACGAACGAAAAACAATCCAGTTCTGATTGGCGAAGCCGGTGTGGGCAAGACCGCAATTGCCGAAGGTCTGGCTCAGGAGATTGCAAACGGGAATGTGCCGGAATTGTTGCGAGACAGGCGCGTGATTACGCTTGATCTCGCGTTAATGGTGGCAGGCACAAAATACCGTGGCCAGTTTGAAGAACGCATCAAGGCGGTCATGGATGAGATTCGTCGTTCCAAAAACGTGATCCTCTTCATCGATGAGCTGCACACAATCGTCGGTGCTGGTTCCGCAGAAGGCGCGATGGACGCTTCGAACATCATCAAGCCCGCGTTGAGCCGCGGTGAATTGCAATGCGTCGGCGCGACGACGATGAACGAATACCGCAAGTATATCGAGAAAGACGCAGCGCTGGAACGTCGCTTTCAGACGATCAAGGTAGACGCGCCGACGGTCGACGAAGCTATTCAAATCCTGAAAGGCCTGCGCCCGAAGTACGAGGCTCATCACAAAGCGAGACTCACCGACGAAGCGCTGGAAACGGCTGTCAGATTTTCCGATCGTTATATCACTGGACGATTTCTTCCCGACAAGGCGATCGACGTCATGGACGAGGCCGGCGCGCGTGCCCGCATAAATGCCATGACTCGGCCACCCGATGTGAAGGACATCGAGAAGGAGATAGAAGAAATCCGCGTGGAAAAGGAAGGAGCCATCAAAGCGCAGGATTTTGAGAAAGCCGCGGCGCTTCGTGACAAAGAGAAGCAAACCAAGGAAAAGCTTGATGCCATTCTAAACAAGTGGCGCGAGGAGCGAGAAGAGAAAGAGGTGGTCGTGACGGCGGACGACATGATGCACATCATCTCGAAAGTGACGGGTGTTCCTCTCCAGCGTATGGAACAGGCAGAAACACAAAAACTCCTCATGATGGAGTCGGAGATGAAGCAGCGCGTGATTGGCCAGGACGAAGCCGTTACCGCGATTAGCAAGGCTTTGCGTCGATCCCGCGCCGATTTGAAAGACCCAAAGCGACCGATCGGATCATTTGTCTTTCTGGGTCCAACTGGCGTTGGCAAGACGTATCTCGCCCGCACGCTTGCCGAATTCATGTTCGGCGATCCCGACGCACTGATTCAGATCGACATGTCGGAGTACATGGAAAAATTTACCGCTTCGCGTCTGATTGGTTCGCCCCCAGGCTACGTTGGTTATGAGGAGGGTGGCCAGCTGTCCGAGGCGGTACGTCGCCGGCCATATTCGGTGGTGCTTTTTGACGAGATCGAAAAAGCGCACCCCGATGTGATGCATTTGCTTTTGCAGATTCTCGAAGACGGCAAAATCACGGACTCGTTAGGGCGCAAGATCGATTTCAGGAACACGATCATTATCATGACTTCCAACGTCGGAGCGGAGTTGCTGAAGAAACAGACAGTAATGGGCTTCGGCGCACCGATGGAAGGGCATGATTACGATTCGATGCGCGATAAGATTCTGGATGAAAGCAAACGCGTCTTTAAGCCCGAATTTCTTAATCGGTTGGACGAAATCATCGTGTTCCATTCGCTTGGCAAGCCGGAGCTGTTGCGAATTGTCGAGCTGGAAGTAAACAAGGTACTCACCCGCATCAAAGCCAAGGAAGTCCATCTTGAGTTGCAGCCAAGCGCGAAGGAATTCCTCATCGAGAAAGGATACGATCCTCAATATGGCGCACGGCCAATGCGTCGTGCCGTGGAGCGTTATCTCGAAGACCCGCTGGCGGAGGAATTGCTCCGCGGTAATGTCAAGGCCGGCGACCACGTCGAAGTGATCGCCACTGATGGGAAGCTCAGCTTTCACGTCACCGAGCCTCAGAATAGTGCAGCCGCTCCCGCGGCGAGCTAGCGAGTTCCGGCTCGCCTGGCGGTCGGTCTTACCAGATCACGCCCGCGGATGGGCATCCGCGTAGGCTTTCTTTAACCGCTCGGTTGTCACGTGCGTATAGATTTGCGTCGTCGAAAGGCTGGCATGCCCGAGCAATGCCTGAACACTCCGCAGGTCGGCGCCGCGGTCGAGCATGTGCGTCGCGAAACTGTGCCGCAGTTTATGCGGACTAATCGAGATCGGAATCGATGTTAACCGCAAATAACGTTTCAGAATGAGCCAGATGGAGCGCGTCGAAATTCGCGTACGTGATTTGTTTATGAATAACGGTCCCGAATGCACGTTCGCCGCGACGCGATAACGCGAGATCGCCTCCAGTGCAGGCAAACCCACCGGGCAGACCCGCTCTTTGCGGCCTTTGCCGAATACGCGGACAGACTCTGTGTAAGGGTCGACCTCAGCCACGTCGAGCCCAGCCAGTTCGCTCAGCCGCAAGCCACTGCTGTAGAACAATTCCATAACGGCAACATCGCGCAGAGGCATCCAGACTGGCGCAGACTTGCTTTTCGTTTCGCGTGTTGGCGCGGCAAGAAGTTCTTCTACCTGTTGGCGCGTCAGGACCAGCGGTAACTTCCTCTCGATTTTTGGCAATTGCACTTCGCGCACGGGATTACCGCGCAGTCCCTTTCGAGCCCCTAGGAACTGATAAAAGGTACGCAACGCTGAGAATTGCAATCGCACATACGAACGCGCCTGTCCGCGCTTCGCAACTGCAAATAAGTAATCGCGAAAATCATCTCCCCGGCATCTTTTCCACGGCGTTTGGTTTTCAGCGCGAAAAGCCTGCAATGCGTGGCGATATGCCTTTAACGTGCGAGGCGAAGCATTTCGCTCGTCCGCGAGATAGCGCAGGAATTCCTCGGCAAGCGGATCCTTCTTATCGGAAGCGCGGGCACGTTCTGTCATAAAAACCGGCGGTAGGACGGGCAGTCCCCTGCACGCTGCGGGATGCGACGAGCCGATAAGCCAGCGCGCATGGAGTTACGCGCTCTGCCGGCCGAAACGGAGGAAGTCATTCCGGTTTTTCTACTACGTAACGGAGATCTTCCGCGGTGGCGTGACCACGGAATTGACTTTTGAAAATTGGCGGCGGGTTCGTGGAAATTAATTGGTAGCCCTTCAAAACGAACTCAGGATAAATCCCATTGCTCGCTGGTTCATAAACCTTGTCGCCGCTAAAGAAGCCGTAGAGTTTGTATTCATAATTGTTATCGCTCCCGATATCGACACGTTCGCGATCTGGAGCAAGCTTCTGTTTTTCGTTCAGCATCACTAATTCTGCCGTGCTCCAGGGTTGGCCCGGGCGCCGGATGTAACCCCAGAACTTGTAATCGGATTTGTAATAACGGCGTCCGATAAAATAATCCCCGGCGGGTTCGGCTGCGATGGTCTGCGACATCTCGAGCCTGGCTTGTTGAATCCCCTGGGGAACGGTTTCGCAGGCGCCGAAAAACACCGCGCCAAGCAAGAGATTGCCGGCGATCAAAAAGCGAGTGACGCGTCTCATTCGTTCAGGTGCACATCTTTTATCGCAGCTTTGCGCTTGGTGCAAACCAACGAGATGCTAAACAATTGCGCTGAGACGGTCAGCCCGCTACCTTCCCGGCAATTATGATCGAACTGGAAGTGTATGCAAAGGGTTTGCGGGACCTGAACAAAATCCTGGAGCTGGACCTTCAACTCGAGCCAATTGCAGGTCTTCATTACAAGATCGATACAAACCATGATCTTGTATACTTCGAGTTCGACCGGGCAACATTGAGCTTGCGTGAGATTCGGGCAATTTTTCTCAAACTCGGACTGGACCCTCTGTTTATCGGTGCGATTCCACCGGAGCTTCGACCCAGAACAAAAACAGAGCCACTGACTGCTTGAGGAGTAAGAAGGCAACAAAGCGAATGGTTACGCTGCTGCCAGCTTCTCGTGTCTCGCCGCGCGTGTGTGACACTAAACTTAAGCGATGATCACGCGTTGCTTTAACGCCCTGGGCGCAGGGCTCCTCGATTTTTTTCAATATTTGGGTGAACTAGTGCTGCTCGCTGGCGACACGTTTCGTTCCATTTTTACGCACAAGCTTCGGTGGAAATTATTCCTCAATCAGGTCGTCGAGATTGGATTACTTTCACAACTGGTTGTCGTGATTACGGGTGCGTTTACCGGCGCGGTGTTCGCGGCTCAAACCTTCTTTCAATTTAACAAGATTGGAATGGGGTCGGCCACTGGCGCAGTAGTATCGGTCTCGATCTGTCGCGAGCTTGGTCCAGTGCTCACCGCGTTAATGGTAGCAGGTCGCGTCGGAGCAGCCATGTCGGCGGAAATCGGCACAATGAAGGTGACTGAGCAAATTGATGCGTTACGCGCGCTCGCAGTTCATCCAACCGATTATCTGGTAGTGCCGCGAGCGCTCGCCATGATGGTATCAATGCCGTTGCTGGTGGCAGAATGTATCGCTGTCGGCATTGCTGCCGGCTATTTCATCGCAATTTTTCTGCTCGAGATCAACGGCACGTATTACATGGCGAACATGGTGCGCTGGACGCGCAATCGCGACATTATCATGGCCCTTTCGAAAGCGTTTTGTTTTGGCATTCTGATTGTATTCATCAGTTGCCAAAAGGGATTGAGCGCGCGCGAAGGCGCCGTCGGCGTCGGCCGGGCGACCACTGAAGCGGTAGTGAACTCCTCGCTCGCGGTTCTGATTTGCAACTTTTTTCTCACGATGTTGTTCAACATCATTTACCCGGCGGGATATCAGTGATATCAGGCAGTTGAGAGTTGAGAGTTGAGAGTTGAGAGTGAGCGTTGCGATGATCGAAGCGCCGCCATCTCAAAAGCAGTCCACTAAACCTCATGTGGTCCGCGGTAATTCGTCGCCAATGATCGCAGTGCGGTCGGTGGCCAAAAGGATTGGGCAGCAGGAAATTTTGCGCGGCGTCGATCTTGAAGTCGCAACTGGCGAAACGCTGGCGATTATTGGACGAAGCGGTGGCGGCAAGAGCGTTTTGCTCAAGCACCTCGTCGGATTGATGATGCCAGACGTGGGAGAAATTTGGATCGATGGTCACAACATCATCGGAATGAATGAGCGCCAGCTCGGAGCGATCCGCAAAAAGATAGGCATTCTTTTCCAAAGCGGCGCGCTTTTTGATTCGATGACCGTGGAGGAAAACATCGCCTTTCCGCTGCGTGAGGCGGGCGAAAAGGATCCAAAGGTCCTGCATACGAAAGTGGAAGAAATGCTCGAAGTCATTGAGATGGAAGGGCAGGAAGACAAGATGCCGGAGAGTTTGAGCGGTGGAATGAAGAAGCGTGTTGGTCTGGCGCGCTCCATCATTCGTCGGCCCTCCTGCGTATTGTACGATGAGCCGACATCAGGCCTCGATCCGGTAGTGGCGGACAGCATCAACCGATTAATTCGCAGGCTGCAACAGCGCTTTGGAATGACCAGCGTTGTCGTCACTCACGATATGAAAAGTGCGTTCGACGTCGCGAATCACATTGCCTATTTGCATGAGGGACGCATTTACTTTTACGGGACTTCGAGTCAGCTTCAGCAATCAACCGACCGGCTCATTCAGGATTTTCTGCTCGGGCGCTCTGAACATGGCGCGGCGGTTTCCTAGCCGCCGAGTAAAAACACGGCGGTTTGGAAATCGCTGGTCCTTGCGAAAAAGCTGCTTAGCTCGACAATAAGTTTCAAAATGAGTCGGCAGGAACGAGGTCTGGAATTTAAAGTTGGCGCATTTGTTTTCGTCGGGTTGGCGATGTTAGGGGCTTTGGTCGTGCAATTCGGTCGGCTAGGGGAAGGCTTCAAGACTTATTACGGTCTCACCGTTCGCTTCAGTGACGCGAGCGGTCTGTTAAAAGGCTCCGATGTTTTGCTCGCGGGTGCCAAAATCGGAAAAGTCTCTGGCGGTCCGCAAATGGTTCGCGAAGGCCAGGGCGTGGATGTACCGCTGAAGATTTATGATTACATTAAGGTTCCTGAAGGGAGCAAATTCACCGTCGGAAGTTCCGGTTTGCTCGGCGATCGCTTTGTAAACGTGGTGATGCCGCCCGGGCAGCCTAAGGCTTTTCTCGCGCCAAATACCCACATTAGCGGCGCTCGAGAAACCGGTATTGACGACATCACGCGAGAGGGTGGTGCTCTGCTGGGCGATCTTCGAGGGACAGTGCAAAAATTGAATCAGGAAACTCTGTCTTCAGAGAACATGCAAAACCTGAAGGCGAGCATGGAGCACTTGAACCAGGCTACGACGGCACTGGCAGAATCCTCAAAGAAGTTGGATGGAGTCATCGACCAAGCAGGTTCCACAATGACATCCGCAAAGGAAGCAGCCGACAATTTGCAGAACGCGATCAATGACACGCGCAAGATCCTTCGCACCGCCACACAGGGCAACGGCTTGGTGGCGACTCTCCTGAACAACCAGCAGTTGTCCAACGATCTGCATGCGCTGATTAGCAATTTGAGAGCCCACGGCGTTTTGTTTTACCGCGACAGCGCCGCGACCACTCAAACGAAGCCTCAGCAGCAAACCAAACCAACTCGACAAACTCGAGGTCGCTGAGATTTGTCCGAAATAGATTGCCTGATGCAGTCTGTTTCTGGTTAAATGCGGATCGCATGATCGGGCGATCGTTCCTGAAACGCCGTGCCGTGCTGCCGCTGGCTGCGGCCGCCGCGCCTTTCGTGGATAAAATCATGATGAGTAGGCCCGAGGTATAATTCGGCGGGTGACGGCGAGAGATATTCGGCGCGCATCAAGTTCCTAGATCATGGTGACCCTGCGCACCTATTCAAATCCAGCGGAAGCCGCGCTGGCCAAGTCGCTGTTGGATGATCACAAAATCTTTTGCAGCCTGGCTGATGAAAATGTGAATCTTTACGGCGGTGGTCCACTGGCGATGCCGATCCGGCTGCTTGTCGCCGAAGACCAAGCTGAAGAGGCGGCGCGCATTCTTAAAACAAAGGGGCCTGAGCTTTCAGATGATTTCGATCCAAGGTAATGCCAACCAAAAGCCCAGCCAAAAGGAAGATACCAACCAGCAAATTCTGTCTGAGGTTCGCAAACTTCATCATATGAGCCAATGGATGCTGCTTCTGGCCATCTCCATTTTAGTAATTGCAGTCTGTCTCGTTGTCGAAATTCCGCGACACACGAGTCCATGGTCCCGTGTCCAACAAGCAGTGCGCGAATATGACTACGAACGCGCTCTCAATTTGGCAAAGAACGTCGTAAGAGAGCATCCGGAGGATTACTACGGACACGAATATCTTGGATATATTTATCTGCAGATGGGAAACCTGAATCAGGCGGAGCAGGAATACTCGCGCGCTTTCGAATTGGCACCACCAGAGCGCGTCAAATCGAAGCTCGAAGACGTGCGCAGGCGCCTTGCGCGGCAGTCAGGGGTTGAGCCCAGTGCCACGCCGATGCCGTGACCGCGACTTGAACGGAATTTAACTAAGTTCTTGTCGTGAGGAATTCGCGAATCGTCTCCTCGCTTAGACCATCGATGCGAATCACTTTGTCGCGTGATTTCTCGCCGTGCTCCAGGACGATCGCACGCTGTGGAATGCTCAATTTTTCCGACAAAAACCTGCGCAACGCGGTGTTCGCTTTTCCTGCGACCGCTGGGGCTCGCAACTTGATCTTGATCGCGTCGCCATGCTCTCCCACCACTTTATCGATCTTCGCGTTTGGAATGACGTGAACTCGAATCGTCGTCACTGCTCAATGGGATATCCTCGTGTTCATTTCCCGATTGACAAGAGCGACTCAATCCCGGCACAGAAAGCTGTCTTATGGACACTACAAAACTAACAACTGTCATATCATTGCTTATCGCCCTCAGCATAGCCTCGGAGCGGCTCGTCGATATTATCAAGGGACTCGTTCCCTGGCTCAATCAGCAACGACGAAAACCTGCCCAAGAAGGATGGAGGAAAGCAGCTCTTCAGGTACTTGCTGTAATTGCAGGTATAACCACTGCCTGGCTTTCGAGCGCAGCGATTCCGAAAGGCATAGGAATTCCGGATGATTGGACCGGAACGTTCGCTTTGGGTCTATTGGCGAGCGGCGGCTCAGGATTCTGGAATTCGATCCTGACATACGTGACAAAGGCCAAGGACCTGAAGGCGGCCGAGGCTGAAACCAGGCAGATCGAAGTGCGAGCGAAACGGACGAGTCTTTCGAAGTCTGGTCACTAGCGCAGACCCACTGCTTCTCGGACGCGTTTCATCACCTGGCCGGCGATTTCGTTCGCGCGGGCCGCGCCCTTTTTGAGGACGCTGTCGATGTATGATTTGTCGGCCAGAATTTCTTCGCGGCGTTTGCGCATTGGCGCGAAATATTCCCATAGTTTCTCGAAAAGCTGTTTCTTGAAGTCGCCGTAGCCTGTTCCGCCTTTTAGAAACTGCTCGCGCATCGCCGAGATTTCATTCTTGGACGCGACCAGCGAGTAAAGTTTGAAGACAGTCGATATTGTCGGGTCCTTCGCCGCTTCTACCGGCGTAGAATCGGTCACGATGCTCATGACGCGTTTTCGCATTTCTTTTTCGTCGCCGAAGATGTCGATATTGTTGCCGTAGCTTTTGCTCATTTTCTGGCCGTCGATCCCGGGAACGGTTTCCGTGGCGGCCTTGATCCGCGCTTCAGGCAACTTGAAGATCCGCCCGTCCGGCTGGCACTGCCCGAAGGTCTCGTTCATTTTCACAGCAAGATCGCGCGTGATTTCGATGTGTTGTTTTTGATCTTTACCAACAGGCACAACGTCGCTGTCATAAATCAAAATGTCCGCAGCCATTAGCACCGGGTAACTGAATAAACCGACGTTGGCGGCCAGCCCACGGGCGAGTTTGTCTTTGTACGAGTGCGCGCGCTCCAGCAAGCCCATCGGTGCGACTGTCGACAGGATCCAGGCCAGTTCGGTCACCTGCGGAACGTCCGAATGCCGAAAAAGCGTCGCGCGGTTGGGATCGAGTCCGCACGCCAGAAAATCGAGCGCCACTCGTCGACTATTTTCGCGAAGAACCTCCGGATCGCGCAGGCTGGTCAGCGCGTGATAATCGGCAATGAAATAGAGTGCTTCGCCTTCGGCTTGAAGCGCGACAGCCGGCTGCATCATTCCAAAATAATTGCCGATGTGCAGGGCGCCGCTGGGCTGTATTCCGGAGAGAATGCGCATGAGTTTTTTAGCTGTCATGTCGAGCGGAGCCGAGACATCTCTAACTGTTTAGTCGGCTGCGGCCTTGAACCAATATCCAGAGATTCCTCGACTTCGCTCGGAATGACAAATGGGTGTGCAGCCGCTGGGCTGAAGTCCGGATAAAATTCGCATGAGTTGAACGAGATTTCAGATTTCGTATCGAAAGCTAATCAATAGCGCGGGGTTTCGGTTGGCGCATCGAGATTTGCTAAAGAACGAATGACGAAAGAATCACTAAACCTGAATAATTGCAGGGCGTTTCTGTGAAACACCGGGCAATTCGTTGGCGTCTGACACAGACGCCCTACAATTTCGTCATTCGCGCTTCGCCATTTTCGCTGACTTCCTGCTGGTAAACTTGCGCCGCTGACATTAGATAGACCGCTCAATGGCCATGAAAAATTCTCAACCCGTTTCCGTCGTAACCGGCGCCGCTGGTTTTCTGGGATCGCATCTGAGCGATCGATTGCTTGCGGAAGGTCATCGCGTTATTGCCATCGATAATTTAATCACCGGCAACACAGCGAACATCGGCCATTTGGCGGGAACCGAGCATTTCCAATTCATCAAACATAATGTTTCGAACTTCATTTTTCTGCCGGAAGAGAAAATCGATTACGTCTTTCACTTCGCTTCACCGGCCAGTCCGATCGATTACCTCGAACTCCCGATTCCTACATTGAAGGTAGGCGCGCTCGGCACTCACAATACTCTCGGGTTGGCTAAGGACAAAAAGGCCACGCTCATTCTTGCCTCGACATCGGAAGTGTACGGCGATCCCCTCGAACATCCGCAAAAGGAGGATTATTGGGGCAATGTGAACCCAATCGGGCCGCGTGGCGTATACGATGAGGCGAAACGTTACGCGGAGGCGATGACGATGGCATATCATCGCTATCATCGCGTGGACACCAGGATCGTGCGCATATTCAACACATACGGTCCGCGAATGCGATTACGTGATGGACGCGTGGTCCCGGCGTTTATCGGACAGGCACTGAATGGGCAGCCCCTCACTGTTTTTGGCGACGGCTCGCAAACGCGCTCGTTCTGTTATGTGTCCGATTTGATCGACGGAATTTTCAAACTGGCCATGAGTGATTTCCACGAGCCGGTCAACCTGGGCAATCCGCGCGAGATGACGATCAATCAGTTTGCCGACGAAATCATTCGCATCACCGGAACAAAGTCGGCAATTGAGTACAAACCGTTGCCAGTCGATGACCCGAGAGTGCGCCAACCGGATATCGCCCGTGCAAAAGATGTTCTCGGTTGGGAACCGCGCGTGGATTTCGAAGAAGGAATCAAGGCGACGATCGAATATTTTAAAGAATCGTTGGCTTCGCGACGTTTAAAGCGTTGAATTGTTAAATCGTGAAGCATTTGGCGGGCCGTCTTCGGTTGAAACAACATTACCCGCCTCGGGCGGTTGCATCGGACCACGATTCACGAATCTCGAGTACCGAATTAGGGAGCTTGCGTGCGCTTGCGCAAAAATTTTACTGGCGCTTCTGGTTATTTAGATGTGAATTGTGCCATGGTTAAGCGCGCGATTTGCGTCGCCTTTGGTTTGCTCGGCGCATTGTTTCCGGCTGTTGCGCAACAGCCGCATCATTCGATCAAACGCGAACAGTCGCGCTCCACTGGCGTATCAAGTGCCCCTTTGTCGCTGAATCTTTACCCGCCTAAAGCCTGGGGCGCGAACGAGAGTTCACTTCTGCTTCATAACGGCTCGGTGCCGCTTTGGTTGGACGGCACGCAACCAAGTAACGGGATCGCCGACCGCAGCTACGGCTTCGCGAGCTCATGGATCCAGTTGGGATTTACATCGGTGGATTTCTTGCCGGCTGCATCCTTCAGCAGTCCCCAGTCACCGGCACAAAGACCCAGTGCTGGCCGAGTCCATGGTACGCAGGGCAAGGATCTTGGGACAGACCCAAAGGATTCTCCCAACGAAATGCTAAGCTCATCGGCGAATCCGATCTATTACGGTGGTGAAGTGGGCTTCTTATACGGCCGATGGAGCGGGAAGGGTGGGGGCGATATGTGGGAGACGTATGTCGTCGGCACCGTAGGCAACGACAAATTTCAGATCACAGCCGGCGCGTCGTACGACGAATGGAATACAAATGGACGGAGTGTCCGGTTTCGTTCGTTCGCAGTTCCAAGATAGCCGCACGCGCCGCACTGCATTCGTAACTCGACGCTACGATGCTAAGATCGTCAATATTCTTACCGTCAGATTGCACAGCCCAGGCGCTAGCCGATTTCGAGAAACTTGTCGTCGAAGGTGGCGCAGTTAATCCTGAAGGCCTTGGGCAACGCATCCGCAACGCCTCTCGCCTGTTATTCCTACGTAAGTCAGATGACCAACTCATCGGAGCAGGCGCGTTGAAACACTCCAGACCGGAGTATCGGAATAAGGTGTTCGCCGATGCGCGGGCAACCGTTTCTGCAGATGAATACCCCGTTGAGTTGGGTTGGGTCGTTGTGGCTAAATCGTACCAGGGGCGGCGGCTGTCGACCCGCATCGTCAGTGAGTTACTTGCTTTCGCGAAGAATGAGAACATTTTCGCGACGACCCGGACAGACGAACGCGTCCTGAGTTTCGCGTTCGACTGTGGGTTCAAGATCAATGGGAAACCCTTTCCGAGCGGCAACGGCTACGATCTTGTTCTCTATCTTCGAAACGCGCACGATTACTTGCAGTGAAGTAACGAAAAGCATCGCGTCGTCAGCACGTAGTGTCAGTCTAACGAGAAGGCCAACATCTCAGTTGGCCGTCCGGAGGCCCGTAAGCCGTAGCGCGGCTTATTTCGTGTCACGCCAAACAAGCAGCGTGCTCTTCTGAGATACGCTGGAATGTCTCCAACGCGTTATCAGTCGGTAGATTGCTGGCCGCAATGGCGACATCGAGCGCCCTAAGTAGTGCGACACACTTCTCGGCGCTCGAAAGACGGGTCGTAATCTGAAAGCTTTTGTGGAGGGCGCCAGCAACGGTGCCTGATGCCGTTAACAGTGCAACAATCGAACAGAGAATCCGCCATCCGCCGACAGCCTCCAGTGTGTGCTGGCCTCCGATAACCGTGCCGCCGGCAAGAATGGTGGCCACTGCTCCGCAGATGATGCTAATGATCAACAAGAGCGTATCCCAACGACGGGTTTTAACGCAGTAACGCTCAGCTCGCCGCAAGGCATCCCGTACCGTGTTAAGTAACTCATTTCGCTGTTGAGACTTGTCGGCGGACATACTGCAGAGAACGCTAACGAGAACGAAAACAGCCGTCGTCGGTGGAAACCCGACGTGCTGCAAGACAGAGAAGGAATATCATGGAAACCTTGGATTCATCATCTGGTTAGGCTTCGGCGATTGCTGCGATTGAAACCTTCATTCCCTTCGGACGGATTGGCAACTTGGCACCTTGCCGCGCAGGAGGAGTTACTGGGAACCAGTTGCTCCATTCTTCGTTCATTCCAGCGAAATCTGATTCCTCAGCCAAAATAAAAGTCGCGCTCACAACCTTTGACATTGAACTACCTGCCGCGGAGAGAATCGATGACACATTGCTGAGACATTGTCTTGTTTGTTCCTGAATCGTTTCGCCAGATATCTCGCCCGTGACAGGATGAAATGGCCCCTGGCCGGCAACGAAGATAAGCCCAGCCGCCTTAATGGCCTGGCTGTAAACCGGCGAACGGGGTGCGTTCTCTGTGTAGATTACTTCTCTGCTCATACGATTTTCTCTAGACGTATCGACCCGAGCACGCAACTAGCAGTTGGCGTAAACGTAATCAGATCGCAGTTTGCCCGTTGTTGTCACGTTTCCCATGGTTGAATAAACTTGCCAAAAAAGAACTTGGCGAACAGATGACCTCTGATAAAACAATGGATGAAATCTAACTCAACGGAAAGGGACTACCCATGCTTTGGACTATAATCGTTATTCTGCTCGTCCTCTGGCTCCTTGGTTTGCTTGGTCACGTTGGCGGCGGTTTGATCCATCTCCTGCTCGTCATTGCGATCATCGTGCTGATCATTAACCTGATTCAGGGAAGACGAGGAGTTTAGCACGCAATTTCTCGTTCGAATTCCCAGCCACCCGCGACGGTGGCGGCGTTCGGTTTGCTTCGTTCGCTAAATCAGACCGAAGAGAACATTCGCTGCGATCTTTTGGATTGAAATCGCCGAGCGTTTCTTGCTAGCATCGCAGTAATCACGACGGGGGTTCCTGATTGAGCCCGCTGGCCGAAGTCGCTTCAACGGATTAA
>Ga0184619_10000438_pt1 | contig 14346 bp, 10 predicted proteins | sample PLM0_60_b1_FD_133146 | JGI IMG/M metagenome (GOLD analysis project Ga0184619, IMG submission 133146) | Groundwater sediment microbial communities from an aquifer in East River, Colorado, USA - PLM0_60_b1 | ecosystem: Environmental > Terrestrial > Soil > Riparian zone | place: USA: East River...
CGCCAGCGGCGAGAAACGGCGGTTAAAACCAACCATCAGCTGACCTTCGGATTGCGCCGCCGCTTGCAGCACGTCGCCAAGTTCCGCGTCGTTAAGGGCCAAAGGTTTTTCGACAAAGACATGACGATTGGCCCGGGGCGCACGCGCCGCCAGCTCAGCATGCGAATCGTGACGAGTGCCGATAACGATGAGGTTTGCTTCATTGTCGGCCAATACTTCGTCAGCGCCGGAAACAGCTTGGGCAAAGCCGAACTTCTCGCCTGCATCGCGCGCCGAAGTACCTGAGGCGCTCGCAATAGATCTGAATTCGACGCCTGCAGTTTTGAACTGCGGCAGCAACTTGTTCGTGAGGTAGTTGCCTGCCCCGATAACGCCAACACGGACGGCGCTTGCCGCAACCTTGTGTTTGGGAAACTCAACAGTGTGTTTTAGTTCGGCTTCGGTGTCGTAGGTAAGCACCACACCGAGATAAGGCTCGCTCGATCCGCTGATTAACTCGTACGCGCGCTCTGCTTCGCCAATTGGAAACCTATGGCTGATAAGCTGGTCCACGTCGATCCGCTTTTCGGCAATCAGGTTGAGAAAAGCTTCGATGTTGCGCTGCTCGGTCCAACGAACATAGCCGAACGGATAATCATGTCCGCGCTCTTCATATTCAGGATCGTAGCGGCCCGGTCCGTACGACATCGAAATCTTCAAGCTGAGTTCGCGCTCGTAAAAAGATTGGCGCGGCACATCCAGGCCCACCAGGCCGACCACAACGACGCGGCCTTTCACACGCGAAATTTCGCCGGCTAATTCGATCGGCTCGTTCGAAGCTGTAGCTGCCGTAATCAAAACGGCGTCCGCGCCGCGACCATTTGTCCAGTCGACCACTTGCTGCGTTGTTTCCGGCGCACTGATTGACGCCGCATCAGCCCCCAGCGTTAACGCGAGTTCCACCTTTGCCGGATCGAGATCGATTCCAAAGACGCGACAGCCGTTCGCCTTCAGGAGTTGGACCGTGAGTTGGCCCAATAGACCCAGCCCAATCACTGCAACCGCTTCACCCAGCGTCGGTTCGGCAAGGCGCAAGCCTTGCAACGCAATTGCTCCCAGCGTCCCGAAAGCGCCGGCTTCGAAGCCGACTTCTTCAGGCAAGCGCACACACAGGTTCTGTGGCACCGAAAGCATTTCAGCGTGTGAAGCAAAGTCGGCGCCTGCACAAGCTACCCGATCACCGGGGCGCAAGCCCGTCACATCCTGGCCCACCTCCATGACGATTCCCGCAGCGCTGTAACCCAGCGCTTTGTTGGTCTCCAGTTTGGTGCGCACCGCATTGACTGTGCTCACCAGTCCTTCAGTTTTGTACTTTTGGACCACTTGCCTTACGAGGTCCGGGCGCTCTCGTGCTTTGCCGAGCAAACTCTTCTGGGCCAATTGCAACGACATGCGCTCGGTGCCGGAGCTGACCAGCGAAGCCGCAGTGCGCACCAAAACACGGCCGCGTTGCAACACCGGAACCGGTACTTCAGCGACCGTCAACTCGCCCCTTCGTTGGTTCTGCAGAATTTGTTTCATGATTGGCTGCGCAGTGAAAGCTGCCGTAGATCAACTTAACTAAAGAGCGTATCTTTAATGGCCTGGTCGAGCAACCACGAAAATGCGAGGTGCAAAAAGTTTTTCCTAACCGGCGTCATTTCTCGATTACCGCCGTTCAACGATTTCACGATAAACGCCGAGATATTCGGGCACTACAACCGCCGCGCCGAAATTGCCGGCGAGTTCTCTGTTCGCTCCACTCATCTTGCTTCGTGCTTCCGGATTGTTCAGCAGAAGTGCAATCTTAACCGCGAGCATTATCGCGTTTTTCGGTTCAGTCCAAAGACAGTTCTCAGGCTCTTGCAAATAATCTGCGGCTCCGCGAATGCGCGAAGTGATTATCGGCATGCCAGCGGCCACTGCATAGAAGACTGACATGGGAAAGCCTTCATAGTGATAGGTCGGCACAACCAACAGGGAGCAGTTGGCATAAAATTCTGCCGTTGCTTGCTCAGGAAGCAAACCAATAAATTGAACGCGATCTTCGAGCGCAAGATTTTTCACTGCCGCCTCAGCTATCCCGCGTGCTGGGCCATCGCCAACGCAAAACAGCGCGAACTCCATTCCTTTATCGCGCAGCAAGCCGCAAGCCTGTATCACATCGAGCAAGCCTTTGGCGGGAATAAAACGGCCGATGAAAAGCAACGTCGGAAGTTCGTCGCCGAGACTATGACGCCGGTTGAAACTTTCATCAGGTGCAGGAAAGTCGCGCTCGACAACATTTTTCACGACGAAGATCTTTTCAGCCGGCCAGCCGGCACTAACAAAGTTGCGCTTCTCTTCAGTTGAAAGTAAGCCAATACCGTCAACTCCGGTTAGCAGCCTATGCACGAAACTTCTCAGCAGCGGGTGTTGTGATTTGAGCAAGTCGGCGTCGGAACCATGGAACTTGATAAATACTTTGGCGAGGCGGCCAATGATGGCGAGCGTTACAACATCGCGCAACAGAGCGCGGCGATCAAAAGAACTGTTGAGATGTAGCACATCAAAGTTGCCGCGCCGCAACTTCCGCCTAAGGCGAAACGCGGAAGCCAACACTCTTTTTACACGGCTCGCTGATGAAGTGCGAGACAGTTTGTCACCATATACATAGATCTCTTCTTCAACTGCAACTCCCTGCTTTCGCAGTTCGGCAACGAACGGCGGCTCACAGGCGGCCGGTCCGCCGAGTGATTCCGGGTCGGGGATGCCAATCAGTAGACGCAAGCGGTTTGTGGTAGAGGCTGACAAGATTCTGCGTTAAGCCACGTTCTCATACAACGCAAGCAAGTTTTGGATGTGTGCATCAATACCGAAGCAGCGGGTAGCGTAAGCCTTTGCCTTGCCGCCGAGACGCGCCCGCAAATCTCCATCCTGCGCCAGCCTTAATAGCTGATCGACCAGTTGTTCTGCGTCGCCCGTGCGAAACACCAAGGCGCAATCGCCATTGCCCGTGACTTCCAGTAGAGCGCCAATGTCGGAAACAATCACCGGCAGACCGACCAACATCGCTTCCACGACAGCAATGCCTTGCGACTCGTTAACCGAGGAATGCACGTAACCGTCAAGCGAATGCAGAATGTTTGCAACGTCCGAGCGCTTGCCGAGAAAGTGCACGCGATCTGAGATATTGTTCTGGCGGGCTATCTCCAGACACTGTTCCAGCAGTTCTGTTGAATCTTTGAACGCTCCACCAACGAAAACGAAATGGGCATTGGGCACGCGCTGAAAAAACTTCGGTAAAGCAAGGCAGATCGTCTGCTGGTCCTTCCGCCCGTCCGCGTAAAAATTTCCGATCATGCCAAGCAGCACATCGCTTTCGTTTAGTCCTAACTCCGATCGCAAACCTCGATCAGCACGCTGCAAGCGCACCGTATCGACTCCGTTGGGAATTACATGAAAGTTCTTTGCTGTCTCGAGCCCGGCTTCGTTCAGGCATTTTAAAAGATCGTTACTGACGGCAACGCCGGCATTCAGACGCGGCGTAACAAACTTCAGAGCCACGCGATTCTTTGTGTCTGCAGTGCATAAATGAAAAGTCATCACTCGCTTCACATTTGTGCCGCGCGTTGCCAGATAAGCGTGCAATGATTCGACGGCCTGGTGAGTGTGCACTACTTCGATGCCGCGGTCTTTTATGATTCTTCCCAGTCGCGTTACCAGCCGTAAATCAACTGGCAGGCGCCGTTGCAAACGATGAAAGACGACGCCCGAGGCGCGGAAATCGCCTTCAAGATCGCCGCCACCCGTCGCCACAAAGGTCAAATCAAGTTTGCGAGCGCGCGCATTCCGGCAAACGTCCAGGGCCAGCATCTCAGCGCCGCCGCGATTCAATGAATCGAGGATGTGCATTACTTTCATGGGAAACTTGAGCGGTTCATATAATATAGAAAGCTGATGGAAGCGCCACTCAAAATAGAAAACACCTTCTCTGCCGCGCAATCAGTTTCAGTTGTTGTTCCTTCCTACAACCATGTGCGTTTCGTCGAAAAGTGTCTGCTATCGATCATGCGGCAGACATTTCCGCCCGCCGAACTGCTGGTGATCGACGACGGGTCAAGCGATGATTCTCCGCAAATCATTGAACGTACTCTGAAGCAGTGCGCCTTCCCCGCAGAACTGATTGTCAGGCCCAATCGCGGTCTTTCAGCCACGCTAAACGAAGGATTGCAGCGAAGCCGCGGCGAATATTTCGCTTATCTTGGTTCTGACGATTTATGGCTGCCACAGTTTCTGTCAGCGCGCGTAAAAACATTGGCGGAACGAGACGATGCCGTGCTTGCTTATGGCCACGCTTACTCAATCGACGAGACTGAGAAAATTATTGACTGCACAACTGACTGGGCTGCATACGTTGATGGCGATGCACAATGGATGTTGCTGACCACGCTGGCGCCGCTGAGTCCCACTGTTGTTTACCATCGTAGCGCGTTGGAGCGCTATGGCTGGAACGAAGCGGCAGCGCTGGAAGATTATGAACTCTATTTGCACTTGAGCACTGATGGCGATTTTGCGTTTGACCCACGTATTCTTTCTGCCTGGCGGCAACATGAATCCAATGCCAGCTCGAATCCCACCATGATGTTCCAGGAAAAACTGGCAGCTCAACAGCGCGTGGGCCAATCAATGGGTTTAAGCGTGAAAGAACTGAAGCAATACAAATTACTTGCTACCTTTCGCAGTGCCCAGGAATTCATGCGGCGCGGACAGAAGAGCCGCGCTTTAGAACTAGCACGAGGAAGTTGGCGTTCAGCCGCCTCGAAGGGTGAAGTCATGCGCATGTTGGTAGGATTGCTGACTCCCAACTCGCTTATAAAATCGCGACGGAACAAACGTCGACAACAAGCCCACGCGCGGTATGGTTCATTTGAAATGTGAAGTGAGTGGCGGTACTGAGTAACGGGTGAGGTTTGATGTCCGACAAGCTTTAGCTTGTCGTAATGCCGCGACAAACTAAAGGAACGTCCTAAAGTTTATCGGACACTTGCAGCGAAACTGACCCACGATGCTCTTCCGTCTTCACGCAACCAAAAACGTCCTGATGATTGTCCCATCCGTGCGCGGCAAAATAAACCTCCCGCAAACCTGCAAGCGCTTCGACACGATCGCGAATCCAATGCGGTGAAGTCAGTGAGATTCCATAGTCCGGCATGTAGGGATAATCGCTGTAGGCGTAACCTGAATCGCGATATTGCGAAGTGATCCGTGGAATCGCCGACTTTTCGATGCCGTAATCAAACTCACTGCTTAACATCCACTCAACCACGCGATCGCCGGCCGCTGTAAAGATCAGCAAGCCGCCAGGCGCAAGATGGAGCTGCAAAAACCTCAAAAGCTCAACTATTCGGGGCTTATCTAGATGAGTTATTAGCGACCCACACCAGATTAGATCGAATTGCATCTCCAACGACAGTCCTGACAAGTTCGGACTTGAATAAGCACCGCGCGCGCTAAACACCTGTGCACAGAAATCGACTCCGTTCGCGTCCAGATCGCAGGCCGTGAAGCTGGCATCCGGAAAACGCTGCACGAGAAATCTAAGCACCCGGCCGTGCCCACAGGGCAAATCTAATACTCGTTTTGGATCACCGAGACCCGCAGCTGCTATCGCTTTGTCAATGCAATTAATCGCTGACAGTCCCACCTTGAAGTAATGGTTACCGTCTCCTTTGTACATGCCATCGTTGGGCGAGATGCGGCTTTCGATCAAACTAAGCAAGTCACGTTCGCGCGGCGGAAGCGAAGCGTCGGTAAGCAGAGATTCTTTCTGCCGCCGAGTTCGTGAAGGCCTCGCACGCAGGCGACGGCGAACGTCGCCAAGCCTTCTTCTCATCTTATTTTTCAATTGAGCGGCAGAAAAGCTCATTGGTTAAGCAAATGGTTTGCGATGTTACAACGTCGCAACTAACCTGATTCATTCAGCTTTCACGACGAAAACCTGCCCGGGTGCAATCTTCATCTCTTTGAATTTTGAAGGTCGATACGGTGGTGTGCCTCTGTCCGCACGAGTAATGTCGGCCATGCCGCACTCATCCACCAACTCCTTAATGAAACCAACCAGTCCATAGTCGTGGCTGTGAAACTGGTTGCGATTGAAACCGCGCTTTGCCAGTTCCAATAGTTGGCCCATTAACGGCAGCCGTTCGGTTGTGTTATTTTTCTGCAAGCGCGAGATTGCGGATCTTACCTTGAAAGAAATGGGTCTAAACCTGGTGCTTGGCTGGTAATTATAAGCGACTCCGTCGAACCATTTGCGCCAATAACCCGTGCTCCAGTCCTCGATTACGTAAAGACCGCCCGGCTTTAAGTGGTTGTCGAACAAATGCCAAAAGCTAATGCGCGTGAGTTCACCGATGTGCGAACAGTCGTCGATGATCACGTCAAATCCGTCCGGGGCGTTCTCGTAACCGATGCGATCAAGTCGCTGTGTATCCTGCTGCTTCCCTTGATAGGTACGAATTCGGCCGGATGGATCGTCAATCTCCACAGGTTGCAGATCCAAGCCGACTATTAATCCTTTTTGAAAATAATCGCGCCATAAAAGTAACGAACCACCTCTATAAATTCCGAGCTCTAGTAATTTGATCGGCTGTTCGATCAATGGCCGGAAGTACTTTTCATAATTGCGCAGATAGTGAGCATAGCCTGCCTTGTCCGTATCATAGCCAGCAGCATCAAGCTTTTGCGTTTGCATTTTATACTTGCTTCCGCTTATCCCGTGCTTCACCGGCGACCGCCAGCGTGACTAGAGTGGTCCATAACTATTGCGGCTTTTACTTTCTGCCAGTAGACCCCCATGCCATCTATATCCTTGATCTCCTCAGCGATCCCGTGCGCGGAGCGATAATCATGAACTGCCTGCCGGCAACCCTCCAAATGGTAGTCGTCGATGATCACGTAGCCGCCTGCTGACACTTTGGCATAGAGGTTTGTGAGAGCGTCTGTAGTCGACTCATACATATCACCATCCAAACGTAAAATGGCTAAACTTTTGATCGGCGCCGTAGGCAGTGTGTCCTTAAACCACCCCTTGAGAAATCGCACCTGCTCGTCCAGCAAGTTGTACCTTCTGAAATTATCTTGAACCTCTTCAAGTGAGACGCTGAGAAAGACATTGTATTTATGATGCACGTCGTCCTCGTCCTGCGAATACTTAGCGGCATCCCCTTCCGGTAAGCCTTCGAAAGAGTCAGCTACCCACACCAGTCTGTCCTCAACGCCATAAGCCTTTAGAACAGCCCGCATAAAAATTGTCGCGCCGCCCCGCCAGGCGCCGGTCTCGATCAAATCACCGGGTATGTTGTCTTTCAGCACGGCTTCGATACATGATTGAAGATTATTGAGACGTTTCATCCCGATCATTGTCTGCGCGAAGGCGGGCGGCGGCCAATCCGAGCCGTTAAGGCGCTTCTCCAGATCGAAGTTGACGGGTTGCATGATCTGCTTATCTGTGCGCGCAAGGTAGTGCGAGATCAGGCCCAGCGCTATCCTTTTGTGAAAATGGCGCTGAATGGTCATATTGATAGGTCTGAATAATTTGGCCTCGTCATAAAGCAAGCCCAGCAAAGCCCGCTTCATTAAATCCAGATATAACGCTTGAACCTCAGCCATCTTCACACCTTTACGCTATCTTCTGACTGGAATATTGTCATAGACTAAATTGCTAACAAAGCGCACTAACGCGTTATTATCAAGCCGGATGAAACCCATAATACATGTCCAGGATCTTAGCAAGCGCTATCGCATCGGGAGTCCTGCACATAATAGTTTGCGAGACGCATTAGTTGCGCGGGCCAGCGCGCCTTGGCGCAGGCTTCGCAACGGCGGTTCCGGAGCAACTAAGACTATCTGGGCCTTGAAGGACGTCAGCTTCGACGTGGCGCGCGGCGAGGTGCTCGGCGTGATTGGCCGCAACGGCGCGGGTAAAACGACATTACTGAAAATTCTCTCGCGCATTACCAAACCAACGAAAGGTCACGTCGAATTGCAAGGTCGCGTGGGCAGCTTGCTGGAAGTTGGCACGGGCTTTCACTCGGAACTTACCGGACGCGAAAATATTTTTTTGAACGGCGCGATCCTGGGCATGACGAAAAGCGAGATTGAAAGCAAATTTGATGAAATTGTTGCGTTTGCCGAAACAGGTGAGTTTCTCGACACGGCAGTAAAACATTATTCCTCGGGAATGACCATACGCCTCGCGTTTGCGGTAGCTGCTCACCTCGAACCGGAAGTATTAATCGTCGATGAAGTGCTGGCAGTTGGCGATCTGGTGTTTCAGAAAAAATGTCTCGGTAAAATGAACGAAGTGGCCAAACAAGGACGTACCGTGCTTTTCGTTAGTCATGACCTGTCTGCCATTAACGCTTTGTGTAATCGCGCGATCCTGCTGCACGACGGCAGGCTGATGATGGATGGGCCGACCAGCGAAGTGACGGCGCATTATGTGGATAAAGCAAACCAACTCTATTCGGCTATAACGTGGGGTAACGGCGATCATGCCCAAAGCACGGAGGTGCAATTGCGGTCGGCCAGCGTCAATCAGCGTGGCATGGAGACACGGGCAATCGATTGTCGCGCGCCCTTTACGTTTCGGTTCGAATACGAAACGAGCGTTGCCCTTCCAAACGCCCGTTTTGTAATTTTGGTCCGTAACGCCCGCGGCGACATCGTGTTTGGCACGTCGGACTATGACCGAGTGAACGAGGCAAGTGCGAATCGACGCACTGGACGATTCGTTAGTCAAGTAACCGTGCCCGCAGGGTTACTCAAGGTCGGTGCTTACTATGGAACGGTCAGCGTGGAAATCAAGAATGAACGCGTGGTCTTCGCGGTGGATGATATATTTGAGTTCGAGGTCTTCGAGTCTGGCGACGACACACTTGCTGAACGTCATAAGCGCGCCGGTCTTATTGCTCCAGTGCTGACGTGGGAAACCCTGGAAGTGGATTCAGAACGTAGCTAACCTCCTTGCGCTTCATCAAGAAAAAGCTTCAGAACAACCTCTCAATTTCTACAAAACTCTCTCTGCGAATGGCGCTGGCCCGCGCTAAACGAGCGCTATCTTTCGTTTCCGGTGCGCCTGCCGGTCTGGTCCGCCGCGGTGCCTCAGCCCCAAAGCCGCAGCCGATAGCGGATGATTCTTTCAAAACGTCGCGGGGCACGGCGATTAACGAACGCTTACGTAGCAAATGCCAAACAGCGCTGTCTGAACGTAAAGGAATCAAGTCTTCGATAATCATTCCGGTCTTTAACAAGGCGGAGTTTACGAATCATTGTCTGGATTCGCTCCTAAACGAAATCGACTTGCGCGACACAGAAGTGATCGTAGTTAATAACGGGTCAACTGATCAGACTGCCCAACTACTGGTTCAATTCGGCGACTGTCTGCGAGTCGTCGAGAACGAAGAGAACCGCGGGTTCGTCGATGCGTGTAACCAGGGCGCAGCCGTAGCGCGGGGAAAGTTTTTGGTTTTTCTCAACAACGATACCGAAGTGTTGCCGGGCTGGCTAAACCCTTTGGAGGAAACTGCGGAGCAAAGGCCTTCAGTTGGTGCGGTCGGTTCGCTGCTTCTCTATCCCGATAATTCAATTCAGGAAGCCGGCGCAATCATTTGGCAAAACGGCGAAGCGCATCACTACGGCTGGGGAGGGTCGCCGGACGATCGACGATTCAACTTTGCGCGCGAAGTTGATTATTGCTCTGCAGCTTCACTTCTGATTAGGAAAACTCTATTCGACGAGCTGGGCGGTTTTGATCGCCGCTTCGCGCCGGCCTATTACGAAGACGTGGATATCTGCTTTGGCGTGCGCTCGCTGGGTTACAAAGTGATGTATCAGCCGGCGTCGCGGCTGGTCCATTATGAAGGCGTGACGGCAGGCGCAGACACGTCGAAAGGAATTAAACAGTTTCAGATCATTAACCGTGAGAAGTTCGTTGCGAAATGGCATGAAGAACTGGAGCATGATCAGCTGCCAAAAAAGCTGGAGCGACTCGCGGAGGCAAGCGATCGAAACCGAGATTGGCCGCGAATCATCGTATTCGACGAACGCATCCCCACTCCCGACCGTGACGCCGGCAGTCTTCGAATGTTCCTGATACTGAAGACGCTTGCTAAGTGGTCGCGCGTGGTTTTTGTTCCAATTAACCGGCCAAAGGATCTCGACTATGAACGTGCTCTCTGGAAAGAAGGCATCGAAACAGCTGACGCAATCGACTATCGCCGGCTGCTTAGGGATGAAAGTGTTAAGACAGCAATTGTCAGCCGGCCCGGCCCTGCCGCAGCGCTGATTCATCGCATTCGACGCGCCATGCCGCGCGTGCGGGTCGTGTTTGACATGGTCGATACTCACTTCGTCAGATTGGGGCGCGAATACGAAGTCTCACGTAACGCGCACGCACGCACCGAAGCGCAACGCTACCGAAAGCTCGAGAGTCGCCTGGCCCGGGCGAGCGATCTTGTCTGGTGCGCTTCGCCAGAAGACAAAGAAGTGATGGAGCGTGAAGTTCCCGGCAGCAGGATTGAAGTTGTTCCCACGATTCACGAACTGCACGACGGCGGCAAGCCCTTCGCCGATCGACAGGAACTGCTTTTCATCGGAAATCTTGCCCATCGTCCAAACGAGGATGCGATTCTTTTTTTCATCCGAGAGGTTTACCCGCGTATCCGGCAAGTGTTTCCAAATATGCGGTTGGATATCATCGGCGATAACTCCTCGCCGGAGATCATCGCCTACAACTCGAAGGAGGTTCGAGTAAGAGGATATGTGCCCGACGTTGGGCCCTTTCTGCGCGAACGCCGAGTCTTCGTCGCGCCACTGCGTTTCGGCGCGGGAATTAAAGGAAAAATTGGCGAGTCGATGTCTTATGGCTTGCCGGTGGTAACGACAACGATGGGTGCCGAAGGTTTTGGGTTAGTCAACGAGCACAACGCGATGATTGCCGATACACCAGAGGATTTCGCGGCGGCCGTTGCGCGCCTGTATTCTGAAAAGGAATTGTGGCAGATGCTTGCAGCAAATAGTCAACGACACATCAAGGACAACTTCACGCCTGACGTGATCGCGGAAACTATTAACGCTTCGATCAAAGAGGTGAGCGGTTAAGCATGGGTTTGAACGCGAGAGTGTCAATGATGCGCCAGACTAATAACGATTCGCTCGGCAGTGTGGCCGTCCCACAGTGGAATGGCAACAGCAGGTTTTGGTTTTGCATCGAGCGCAGCAAAAGCCGCGCTGACTATGGTTTCAGTCTTTGTACCGACGATTACGTTTGTGCCTAACGAAACCGTAATCGGACGCTCGGTATTTTCTCGCAAGGTCAAACAGGGTATGCCCAGCACCGTGGTCTCTTCCTGAATCCCGCCGGAATCCGTCAGCACCAAACGCGCACCCGAATATAACCCCAGAAAATCAAGGTAGCCCAGCGGCTCGATCATCTGAAGATTCTTCAGGTTCAGCAGTCGCTTGCTGAAACCAAGCTCTGCGATTGTCTTTTGCGTACGAGGATGAACTGGAAAGACGATGGTCGTTCGTTCACTGATTTGCGCCAGCGCATCGACGATCCTTCCCAAAGCCTGAAGTTCGTCAACATTGGAAGGCCGGTGCAAAGTCACTACTGTAAACTGCTCATCCGTGAGCGCAAGTTTTTCCTTGATGCGCGACGCTTTTGCTTGAGGTAAGTGCTTCTGGAGCGAATCGATCATGACGTTGCCGACCAACCGGACGCGTTCCGGCGCAATGCCTTCGGCAAGCAGGTTTTCATTAGCATCGGCAGATGGCGTGAGAAGAAGATCTGCGATGCGATCCGTTTCAACTCGGTTAGCTTCTTCGGGCATAGTCGGGTCATAGCTGCGCAAGCCTGCCTCGACATGAGCGACCTTTACGCCCAGTTTTTTGCTCACCCGGGCACCGGCCAGCGTGGAATTTACATCGCCGACCACGATTACCCAGTCGGGTTTTTCCTTCTCGACCAACGGTTCGAAACGCTCCTGGACGGCGGCAATCTGTTCCTCGCGTGGCGCCGATCCAACTCCAAGATAGATGTCAGGCGCCGGCAGATGAAGGTCGCGAAAAAAAGCGTCAGACATATCGGCGTCGTAATGCTGCCCGGTATGAACCAGAAGCGGCGCAAACTCGCGTTCGCGCCGCTTCATTGCTGCGACAATCGGCGCGACCTTCATAAAGTTGGGCCGCGCTCCGACAACGTTGATAATCTTGAGCATTAAAAACCGCCGGTGGTCAGCTGTCAGTCGTTAACGATAAGCCATTAACAACGAACGGATTAGAACTTTTCACACGAGCCACTACGGCGTGGTGGCTCTGGTTTATCGTCGATCACGCTTTCGACTACTTTAGCCAACTCATCTGCTGGAGCCAGACCAAAAGCCTTCTTCCACAGACCTGTCCGCTCATTGCCGACAATCAAGATGTTGAGGTGATCGTTCTTGTCAGCAACGTATTGTCCGAGTTTGTTCAAAACGAAATCGACGTTGGCTTTGGATCCGGTAAGAAAGAGCCAACCGGCGGGGGCGTGTAACGCGTTCGCATATTGTTTCAAGGCCGCCGGAGTATCCATTTGGGGATCAACTGTTATGGATACCAGAAAGACATCCCTGCCAACTTTATCGCCGAGCAGGTCCGCAACTTTCCTGAAGTTTCTATTCATCGGCAAGCAGGCGCCCTTACAAGTTGAAAAGAAAGAATTGATAACAATGACTTTTCCTCTCAACACGTCGGTGTAAAAACGTACCCGTTTGCCGTCCTGAGTGACTAACTCGGTGTTTGTAAAATATTTTTCGGCAGCAGAGACCGGCGGCGCCGTGTTACCCGGCTCTTTAGTCTGCGCCCGCGCGGCGCTCGTGCAAAAGAGCAAGGCTGCAACTGCAAGTATGAATATTCGCATTTTGAATCACCAAACTCTAAGTAGCGTCATAGTCGTATAATTCGCGCCTGGCTCTCGCGGCGAACATCTCCATTCAACGCGTTGCGCGTATCAACGATCAACGAAGCCAACTGCGTAACGCGACCATAATCAATTTCAGTATGATCCGTAACGATGATGACGCAGTCCGCGTCGCGCAATTCGGCATCATTCAGCTCCACTGAATTAAGCGGTTCGCCGCTTGCCTCGATATGTGCGTCGTCGAATCTAACTTCGCTAACAAACGGATCGTAATAGCGCACGTCGGCGCCTTTTGCCCGCAACCGATCAATGATCGACAAGGCCGGACTTTCGCGCACGTCGTCAATGTCTTTCTTGTAGGCAACGCCCAGCAACAGAATGCGCGAACCTTTCATCGCTTTACTTTCATCGTTCAAACCGTCGGCAACCAGTTGGACCACGTGCTCAGGCATGCGCGAATTCACTTCTTCTGCAAGGCCAATGAAGCGCGAATCGAAGCCATGTTGGCGCGCCTTCCACGACAGGTAATGGGGATCCAGCGGAATGCAATGGCCGCCAATCCCCGGCCCCGGATAAAACGCCATGAATCCGAATGGCTTGGTCGCGGCGGCGCGAATGACTTCCCAGGTATCGATGTTCAGCGCATAGCAAAGCCGCGCCATTTCGTTTGCCATGCCGATGTTTACTGCGCGAAAAGTGTTTTCCAAAAGTTTTGCAGTTTCTGCGACGCGCGCTGAGCTGACCGCGTGCACGTCCTTAACAATCTGCGAATAAAGAAACGCGGCCACCTCGGTTGAGTCGGGCGTGACCCCGCCTACAACTTTCGGAATGTTGTGCGTTTGGAATTGCGAGTTACCCGGATCGACTCTTTCCGGCGAGAAGGCCAGCAGGAAGTCCTCGTCGAGTTTCAGGCCAGTGTCCGCAAACATCGGCAACAACACTTCGTCAGTGGTCCCGGGATACGTGGTGGATTCAAGGATGATCAGTTGACCGTGATGTAGGCGCTTCTTGATTTCTTCAGCAGCCGCAAGAATGTAAGAAACATCCGGCTCCTTGGTTTTGCGCAAAGGAGTCGGCACGCAAATGATTACGGCATCGCAATCCTTAAGATGATCAAAGTCAGTGGTGGCGCTGAGGCGCTTGCCGTCAACAAGTTCCTTAACGACTGAACCGGGCACGTCCCCGATGTATGAATCACCCGAATTGATCTGCACGGCCTTGGCGCCATCAACTTCAAAGCCAGTGGCTTGGAACCCTGCGCGCGCGAACTCCGTAAGCAGTGGTAAGCCAACGTAGCCCAGACCAACCACGCCAACGTGGGCGCGCTTCGTTTTTATTAATTCGGTTATTTGTTCCTTGACCATGTAGTTAGTTTTTCCTTTTGC
>Ga0184619_10000439_pt1 | contig 14327 bp, 11 predicted proteins | sample PLM0_60_b1_FD_133146 | JGI IMG/M metagenome (GOLD analysis project Ga0184619, IMG submission 133146) | Groundwater sediment microbial communities from an aquifer in East River, Colorado, USA - PLM0_60_b1 | ecosystem: Environmental > Terrestrial > Soil > Riparian zone | place: USA: East River...
CAAGTGCAAGACCGCGGTGCACATCTGCTACGGCTACGGAATCAAGGCGAACATCGACTGGAAGAAGACCCTCGGTTCCGAATGGCGGCAATACGAGTCCACCTTTCCCCTGCTCGCCCGATCGAAGATCGACCAGGTCTCCCTGGAGTGCGCGAATTCGCACGTGCCGCTCGAGCTGCTCGCGCTTCTCAAGGGCAAGGACGTCCTGGTCGGAGCCATCGACGTCGCGAACGACGCCGTAGAGAAGCCCGAGCAGGTCGCAGCGACGATCCGCTCGGCGATGAGATTCGTGCCGCCGGAGAAGCTCTATCCCTGCACCAACTGCGGCATGGTGCCGCTCGCGCGCGACGTCGCGCTCGGCAAGCTGAAGGCGCTCGCCTCGGGGGCCGCGCTCGTGCGCCGGGAGCTCGGTGCCTAGAACGCGCGTCCGAGCGCCGCGGCGCGCGAAGGCGGCTACGCGGCGCAAGTCCACGTACGTGCTGGTGCACGGCGCCTGGCACGGCGGCTGGTGCTGGAAGAAGGTGGTTCCGGCGCTGCGGGCGGCAGGTCATGAGGTCTATGCGCCCACTCTCACCGGCCTCGGCGAGCGCGCGCATCTTGCGAACCCGGCCATCGATCTTGCCACGCACGTCGCCGATGTCGTCAATCTCCTCGAAGCCGAAGAGCTCGACAAGGTCGTCCTGGTCGGGCACAGCTATGGCGGAATGGTCGTCACCGGCGTCGCCGACCGCGCGGCCTCACGCCTGCGCCGCATCGTGTATCTGGACGCTTTTCTGCCGGAAAACGGAAAATGCCTGCTCGACTACCTGCATCCGGATCGCCGCGCGCTGATCAATCAGGGACAAATAGGCGGCTTCGTCGATCCGCTGCCGCTCGGGATTTTCGGGGTGACCGAGCCGCAGGACGTCGCCTGGGCCACGCGCCACGAAATGCGACAGTCGTACCGCACCTTCGCCCAGCCCGTGCATTTCACCGGAGACGGCGGCGCGAGCCTGAAGCGCACTTACGTTCACTGTACCAACCCGCCGACCGGTTCGTTCGACCAGTTCGCCGAGCGCCTCCGCGGCGATCCGGCCTGGAGGTTCTACGAGTTGAAGACCGGTCACGACTGCATGATCACAGACCCGAAGAACGTGATCCGCATCCTGCTCGAGAACGCCTGAGCCGACGCACTCAAGTCCTGTTCTTCGCCTCCCGGATCGCGTGCCAGACACGATCCGGCGTATACGGAAAATCCAGGTGATGGATACCGAGCGGCCGCAGCGCGTCGATCACCGCGTTCGCGACGGTCGGCACCGCGCCGGTCGTGCCCGCTTCGCCCGCGCCTTTCACGCCGAGCGGATTGCCGGGTGAAGGTATCGAGCGGTCGTGAAGTCGCATCTCGGGCATGCCGTCGGCACGCGGCATCTCGTAGTCCATGAAGGTGCCGGTGAGAAGCTGGCCCGAGGCCGGGTCGTAGATCGCATGCTCGCCCATGACTTGCCCGATGCCCTGCGCGATGCCGCCGTGCAGCTGGCCATCGAGCAGGACGTGATTGATGACGCGGCCGCAATCGTCCACCGCGGTGTAGCGCAGAATTTCAACGACTCCGGTCTCGGGGTCGATCTCGACCTCGGCCACGTGTGCGCCGCTGGGAAAGGAGCGCGGCAGCGGAATCTCGCCGCCCGAGTCGAGGGCGCTCCCGTATTTCTTCGCGAGGTCCTCCATCGCGATCGAGACGTCGGTGCCTTTCACGCGGTAGCGGCCCTTCGCAAATTCGAGATCGGTAGGCGCGACTTCCAGGTCCTTTGCGGCGAGCTCGGTGCCTTTGCGAACCACCTCGCGCGCCGCGACTACGAGCGCTCCGCCGTGCGCCATCATCGAGCGCGAGCCGATGGTGCCTTCGCCGACGAGGCGCGGCCCGTCGGGGTCGCTTGCCCGCAGCGTGATGTTTTCAGGATCCATGCCGAGCGCCTCGCCCACGACCTCCGGATACACCGTCTCGTGCCCTTGCCCCGAAGGACCGGCGAGCACGTACAGGAACGCGTTGCCGGATTCGCCGAACTTGATCATCGCCTCTTCCTTCGGCGCCCCGCCCGCGCCCGCGGGCTCGATGAATACCCCGCAGCCGATGCCGCGCAGCCTCCCGCGCTTCTGCGACTCCGCGCGGCGCGCATCGAAGGTTTTCCATTCGGCCTGTTTCACCGCCTCATCCACCAGCCCGTGCGGGTCGCCGCTGTCGTAGACCGAATGCGGGTGCGGCGTCTTGTAGGGGAAAGCGTCCTTGGGGATGAAATTGCGCCGGCGCAGCTCGAGGCGGTCGATCTTCATCTCGCGGGCGGCCTCCTCCACCAGGCGCTCGGCGAGATAGCAGACGTTGGGCCGGCCCGCGCCGCGGTAAGCGGTGGTGGGCGTCGTATTGGTCAGGACCAGGCGATGCCGGCCGTACATGACCGGGATGCGATAGAGATTGATCGCGTGAAGGCCGGGAGGGAGCGTGTTGATGAGCGGGCCGGGAGTGGAAAGGTAGGCACCCGTATTCACGATCCAGTTGATCCGGATCGCGAGGAAACGCCTTTCCTCGTCGAGTGCGAGCTCACCGATCAGCTTTGCCGCGCGCCCGTGATAGTCGGAGAGGAAAGTCTCCGAGCGCGAAGAGGTCCACTTCACGGGTCTCCCGAGGGACTTCGCCGCAAGCATGGCGACGCAGTACTCCGCGTAGGCATCCGAGCGGATCCCGAACCCGCCGCCCACGTCCTGGGCGTGGACCATGATCTTCTCCGCGGGAATGCCCGTGATGCCGCTCGCGCTTCCCCGCATCAGCGACAGGCCCTGCGAGCTCACGTAGAGATCGTACTTGTCGGCCGCCGCGTCGTAGGCGGCGAGACAGGCCTTGGGCTCCATCGGGTTGCCGACCACGCGCTTGCTGTCCAGGGTGATGCGCGTGACGTGCGCGGCCTGCGCAAACGCCGAGGCGGTTGTCGCCTCGTCGCCGTACTCGTAGTCGAAGCACAGGTTGCCGCTTATCTCGGGGTAGAGCTGCTCCGCGCCCGGCGCGAGCGCGACTTCCGCGTCGACCACCGCGGGCAGATCGCGGTAATCGACGCCGATTTTCTCGGCCGCATCCTGCGCGGCGAGCGCCGTCTTCGCCACCACGAACGCGACCTCCTGGCCGACGAAGCGTACGCGTCCGTTGGCGAGCCCGTCGCGGTGCGGAACCTTGATGGTCGCGCCGCCGCGGCCCGGGTAGCGTGCAAGCTGCGGCGTGGATTTGAAGCCGGCCTTGGCGGTATCGGCACCGGTGAACGCTGCGACCACGCCCGACGACGCAAGCGCTGGCGCCGTGTCGACCGAGGCGATTTCCGCATGCGCCCGGTCGGAGCGCAGAAAACAGCCGTGAAGCTGTCCGGGAAGATTCCAGTCGGACGTATATTTGCCCTGCCCCGTGACCAGCCTCAGATCCTCGCGCCGCCCCTTGAAACGCGTACTCATCGGTCTGCCTCCGGACTGATTCGAAAACGCACCCAGGAGCCGCGGGGCGACGACCCGCGACATCGATCTAGGAATTCAAAACCGGACCGTCAAGCGACCGGAGCTGGAAAACTACGCGCGCCGCGCGGCGTGCACTGGGTCACTCGGTTTCGCCCGGCCGCTTTGGCCTTGTAGAGCGCCACATCCGCGGCGCGCAGCACCGCCTGGGCGGTATCGCCGTAGGAGGGGAAGCTGGCGAGCCCTATCGAGACGGTCAGCTTGAGCACGCCTTCCCCCGCCGGAATCTGCGCCTGCTCGATCGTCCGGCGCACCGCTTCCGCACGCGAACGCAATGCCGTCTTTCCCGCCCCGGGAAGAATGATGACGAACTCCTCCCCGCCGGCCCGACAGGCGATGTCTTCCTCGCGCACGCAGGAGGCCAATTCCTCCGCGATCCCTCTCAAGGCGCGGTCGCCGACTTCGTGTCCCAGGGTATCGTTGACCCTCTTGAAATGGTCCACGTCGATCGTCATGACACCGACCGTTCCTCCGAGGCGACGCGCGCGCAACACTTCGCGGTGCAGGCCCTCCTCGAGCTGGCGGCGGTTGTACAGGCCGGTAAGCGGATCGCGCATTGCCTGCAAATTCAGGTCCAGCTGGCACATCACCTGCCGTCCCAAGATGCGCAGTATCTCGAGCTGCTTCGCCTGCAGCTGCCGCGGAACGAAATCGATCACGCACAGGGTTCCCAGCCTGTAATCCTGCGGGGTGATCAGAGGCGCCCCGGCGTAGAAGCGCACGCGCGGTGAATCGACCACCAGCGGGTGCTTCGCAAAGCGTGCGTCTTCGTTTGCGTCGGGGACGACGAAGAGGTCGCGCTGACGAATGGCGTGACCGCAGAAAAAGTCCGGGTACGGTACCTCGCGGACGTCCAGGCCATGCGCCGATTTGAAGAACAGACGGTTCGTGTCCACCAGGCTCACCAGCGATACCGGCGTCTCGCAGATGGTCGACGCGAGGCAGGTCAGATCGTCGAAGCGGGCCTCGCGGCCGGTTTCGAGCACGCAATAACTGCGCAGGGCCGAAAGACGCGCGCTCTCCTCCGCGCCGGAAGTGAGACGGCGCGGCTGGGCCGCGACGCCTGGGCGTTCGACCGTCATCTGGGATTTCTTGTGACCTCCCCGAGGATGTAAACTTACTACGGGCGAGGCGCCGGGTAAAGCCACGAGCGCGCCGTGAAAACAGATGCGCGCATTTTTTTTCATCGAGGACACTCGCTTCGGGTGCCAAGTGAATGTGCTTCCTGAAACCCTCCCGGTAACATATTGCGGCTTAAGAGCCTTTCAAATCCCCCGTTCAAATTCACTTTTAAAATCCCTCAGCGGGCGCTGCCCCACACCTCCGTCGCCACCTCGATGACTCGCTCCAGTTTGCGCCGCTGCACTTCTTCCGAGATCGGGTTCCCTCGGAATGTGCTCGCGAAGCCGCACTGGGGGCTGAGGCACAGATTCTCCAGCGGCACGAATTTCGCGGCTGCTTCGATGCGCTGTTTCAGTGCGTCTTTCGATTCGAGCGCCGGCACTTTGGTGCTCACCAGCCCGAGCACGATTCTCTTGCGCGAGTGCCTCGGGAAAAAACGCAGCGGCTCGAAGCCGCCCGAGCGCTCGTCGTCGTATTCGAGGAAGTACGCATCCACGTCGACCTGGTTGAAAAGGACCTCGGCGACGGGCTCGTAGCCGCCCTGGGCCGCCCATTGGCCCATGGAATTGCCCCGGCACAGATGGATCCCGGCCACCATCCCGGCGGGCCGTCCCGCGATGGCCGAATTGATCAGATTCGCGAAGCGCTCGGGCATTTCATCCGGCTCGTACCCGTCCCGGCGGAAGGACTCGGCGAGTTTGGGGTCGCAGAGAAAGGCAAAGTTCGTGTCGTCGAGCTGCACATAGCGGCACTCGGCTTCACCGAGCTGCCTGAGCTCTTCCCGGTAGACTTCGGCGATGTCAACGTAGAACTCCTCGAGGTCCGGGTACGCCTCGTAGCTCACTGCCGCCCGGCCCCCGCGCAGCAGCATGGTGGGCGACGGGATCGTCTGCTTGGCGGTGCGCCGAGTGTTCGCTTTCACAAAGCCGAAGTTTTCGACCTCGATCGGCTGCCCGTGGCGCAGCTTGCCGACGATCGTGAAAGCGCGCGGAGCGAAGGGCCTGCCGGTCACGGTTCGCTTCTCGTCCACGCCGCTCACCGTATCCTTCACGTCGAGCCTCCCGGCGGCCCTCGCTCCGTCGAGCTTTTCTATGAAATCGGCGTGAAACGAGCTGCGCCGGTACTCGCCGTCGGTGATCGCGTGGAGCCCCACGGATTCCTGAAACCGGATGACATCGCGGATGCAGCGGTTCTGCAGCTCGTGAAGCGCCGCCGCGCCGACCTGTCCCTGCAGAGCCTTTTCGTGAGCCGCGCGCAGCTCCGGCACGCGCAGCAGGCTCCCGACATGGTCGGCGCGGAAAGGCGGCTGGCGCTCGGCCACCGTCAGCTCCACCTGGCGAAGGCGAGCCCGATTCCGGTTCCGGCCGGCGTGCGATACGAAGGGGTGTAGGAGATCCAGGTCAGATCGAGATCCGCGGCGGCGCTCGCGACCACGATCCAGTTGCGGATTTCGGAGCTTCCGGCTTTCAGCCGGCGCGGATCCAGCCGCGCGAGGAAATCGAGGTTCTTCCTCTCGAGGGCTGCGATGATGGACCGATCGAGGTCCTCTTCGACGACGAAATGGCTGAGGCCGCCGGAGGCGACCAGGCCGACGCGCAGCTCCTCGGGATAGGTCTTGATCAGCTCCTTCAGCGATTTGCCGAGCCGCACGCAGCGTCTCGGCAGAGGCGGGTTGGGCGGATTGTAGGTATTGAGGAAAATCGGAACGACGGGCAGCACCCGCGCGCCGTTGTCCCTGAGGTACCAGCGGTGCACGAAGGAATAGGCGTGGCCCTCGTGCTGGTCGCCGGTGAGCCCCGCTACCGCCGCAACGTCGAATTCGCGCTCGATCAGGCCCTCGATGAGCGCGAGCGCAAGAGGCCGGTGGCAGGGATAGTCGATGTCTCCTTCCTCCTCGAAGCGGCGCATCTGCGCGCGGTTGTACCACTCTTCCGGCCAGCTGAACCGCTTGGCGTTGCTGCGGCCGGCGTTGCGGATGCTCTCGCCGTAATAGATGCCGATCGACGGCATGTGCAGGTCCTGGAAAAGCTCGTGCTGATCGTCGCCCACGATGACGAGGACGTCGAGCTTCGCCGAAGCGATCTCCGATTTGAGGCGCTTCATCGCGTCCTGCACTTCGTTGAAACGCCCCGTGATCGCTTCGTCGGTGATCAGCTGCGCGATGCGGGAGGGCGCGCCGGCAAGCACATCGGCATAGGAGCGCGGCCTGCCTTCGCGGTCGTAGTACTTCATGCGAAGGTCGCTTTGACGAAATCCCCTGAGCCAGTCCTGCAGCTCGGCTGCAAGCATCACGCTGTGGGAGGAACCGAACGCGGCGGCGAGGCGCGCCATGCTCAGTCTGCTTTGGCGCCGGACTGCTTCACGACGCGCGTCCATCGCTGACGTTCCTGGGCCGCCCACGCGCCGAACTCCTCCGGTGCGCCGCTCTTGGGAACGAGCCCGAAGGATTTCATCTTGGCTTGCGTCTCCGGGCGCTCGATCAGCTCGTTCAGCTTCGAATTGAGCCGCGCGACGATTTCCCTGGGTATTCCCGCGGGAGCGACTATTCCCGTGCCTGAGGTCGAGGTCACGGCGGGATAACCGCTCTCGGCGAGCGTCGGAATGTCGGGCAGGTCCGCGTCGCGGCTCGCGCCGGTGATGGCCAGGGCGCGCACTTCGCCGCTCTTCACCCGGGTGCGCACCAGGTCGAAAAGGACGTCGGCCTGCCCCGCGATCACTGCGGTGAGCGCCGGCGCTCCGCCCGCATAGGGGACGTTGAGCGCCTGGATCCCGGCTTCCATCTTGAACAGCTCGCAGGTAAGGTGCGGCAAGGTCCCGACGCCGGCGGTGGCGAAGTTGAGCTTGCCCGGATTGCTTTTCGCCCAGGCGATGAGTTCCTGCACGGATCGGTAGGGAACTTTGGGGTTCGCCACCAGGAGCTGCGGCGAATTGGAGACGAAGCCGATCGGCGCGAACGCGGTCGCGGGGTCGTAGGGCATGTTGGTCCCCTGGAGCGCGGGATTGACCGCGAGCACGCTGGTATTCGCGTAGAGCAGCGTATAGCCGTTGGGCTCGGAACGCGCGACGAACTCGCCCGCCACCAGCCCGCCCGCGCCCACGCGGTTCTCGACCACGAAGCGCTGGCCGAACGACCCCGACAATCCGTCGGCGATGAGCCGGCCCGGGACGTCGGTCGGTCCGCCCGCGGGCGCGGGAACGACGAGGCGGACGGGACGCTGAGGATAGGCTTGGGCCGCGGCTCCGCCCGCCGCACAGAGGAGCGCCGAGAATACGGCGAGCCACGCGCGGCGGGAGCGGATCATCGTGCCTCTTTCAAAGCTTGATGGAGGTCGGGAATTCTATCCGCTTTGATGAAGCATCGCCCAATCCCGCAGGGAAAAACGGTATAGTCACCGCGGTTCGCACCGCCTCGAGGAGAGTGCATGAGTCGTCTGGAGCAGCGCAGGTTCGCCGCCTGGGCGGCGATGTTCTTCGCGCTCTGGGGAATCTCCCTCGCCGTCGGCGCGCAAACTTCAGGCGAGCCAGCCGTCTATCTCTACCAGGGTCCGGACCGCGATCGGAAGTTGAACTCGGGCGCGAAGCAGGAAGGCACGGTCTCGATCTACACCTCGATGCAGCTGCCGGACTCGATGCCGCTCACCCAGGCGTTCGAGAAGAAATTCGGGATCAAGGTATCGCTGTGGCGCGCAAGCGGGGAAAAAATCGTGCAGCGCGCGCTCGCCGAGGCGCGCGCAGGGCGCTTCGACGTCGACGTCGTCGAAACCGACGGCGCGCAGATGGAGATCCTGTACCGCGAAAAACAGCTCGCGCCCTTCCACAGCCCTTCCTTGAAGGACATTCCGCCGAAGATCGTCCCTTCGCACAGGCACTACGTTCCCACCCGTTTGAGTCTCTACGTGCTCGTCTACAACACGAAGTTCGTCCCGCCCGGCGAGGTGCCGAAGTCGTACGAAGATCTGTTGAATCCGAAGTGGGCGGGAAGGATCGGCCTGGAAGCGGCCGACGTCGCCTGGTTCGCCGCGGTCGCAAAGGCGATGGGCGGAGAGAAAGGCCTCGCCTACTTCGCGAAGCTCGCGGCGGCCCGGCCGGAGATCCGCAGCGGCCATACGCTGCTTGCCGAGCTGGTCGCGTCCGGCGAGATCCTGATGGCTCCGGATGCGCACATCCAGGGCGTCGAGCGGCTGAAGAAACGCGGCGCTCCGGTGGAGTGGAAGCCCCTGCAGCCCGCCTTCGGGCAACCGAGCTCGGTCGGCGTGACGCGGTACGCTCCGCATCCCCACGCCGCCCTGCTCTTCGCCGACTTCATCCTGTCGCGGGAAGGACAGGAAATCATCAAGTCGCGCAACCGCGTCCCTTCCAGCCGCGCCGTGGACAGCCCGCTCAACAGCTTCGACTATGCGCTGGTCGATCCGGTCATCGTCCTGGACGAATGGGAGCAATGGGAGAAGCGCTGGTCCGCCCTTTTCCTCAAAGGGCAGAAGGTGCAAAGGGATTCGGATTGACTGGAGGGCGCACGATGAATCATCGCATCGCGGCAATCGTGATCGGTATGACCGCCCTCGCCCCGTTTTCCCGGGCGGCATGGGCGCAGGAGGCGTATCCCGCGAAGCCCGTGCATCTTGTGGTTCCCTACGTCGCGGGCGGCAACGCCGATATTTTTGGCCGCACCCTCGCCCAGAAACTGAGCGACGCCTTCAGACAGCCTTTCATCGTCGAGAATCGCGCCGGGGCGAACGGCGGCATCGGTACGGATTTCGTCGCCAAAGCGGCGCCCGACGGCTACACGCTGCTCGCGACGGCGAACGGCCCGATCACGGTGAATCCAGTCCTCTACGCCAGGGTCCCCTACGACCCAGTCAAGGACTTCGCCCCAGTCGCGCAGTGCGTCGTATACCAGTATGTGCTGGTGACCCTGGCCGGTTCACCGGTCAAGAGCATCGCCGACCTGGTCGAGGCGGCGCGCGCGAAGCCGGGCGCGGTCTCCTACGGGTCCACCGGGGTCGGCGGCGGCAACCATCTCGCGGGAGAGCTGCTCGCGCTCGCGACCCATACCCAGCTCACGCATGTCCCCTACAAGGGCAGCGCGCCCGCGCTCGCCGACCTGCTGGGCGGCCAGCTCACTTTCATGTTCGACACCGTCATCACCTCGGTTCCGCAGATCCGCGCCGGAAAGTTGCGTGCGTTCGCGGTGTCGAGCGCGAAGCGCGCCTCGGCCCTCCCGGAGGTGCAGACCATGCAGGAGGCCGGGATCAGGGACTTCGACATCTCACAGTGGCAGGGCGTGCTCGCGCCGGCCGGAACGTCCAGGGCGATCGTCGATCGCCTCAACCTGGAGATCGTCAGGGCGCTGCGCGCACCCGACGTGCGCGAGCGCCTGGTCACCCAGGGTGGCAACGAAATCGTGACCGGCAGCCCGGAGGACCTCGCCGCGCTGATCAGGAGCGATTTACGGCTGTATGCGAAACTGGTCAAGGACGCGAAGATCCCCGCGCAATGAAAATCCTCGTCCTCCCCGGCGACGGCATCGGGCCCGAGATCACCGCGGCGACGCTCACCGTTCTCGAGCGCGCGAATGCCCTGTTCAAGCTGGAGCTCCAGTGGCAACACGAGGAAATCGGCCTCCCCTCCCTGAAAAAGGAAGGCACGACGCTCCCCGCCCGCGTGCTGGAGGCGGCGCGCTCGTCGGACGGCGTGCTCCTCGGCCCGCTCTCGACTTACGAGTACCCGCCGCGCGACAAGGGCGGCATCAACCCCTCCGCGGAATTCCGGACCAAGCTCGACCTCTACGCCAATATCCGCCCGGCAAGATCGCGCATGGGCGTCGGGCTCACCGGCAAGCCCGTCGACCTGGTGATCTACCGCGAAAACACCGAGGGCTTCTACGCCGACCGCAACATGCACATGGGGATCGGAGAGTTCATGCCCACCGAGGACATGGCGCTCGCGGTGCGCCGCGTCACCGCGAAGTGCTGCGAGCGCATCGCGCGCCGCGGCTTCGAGGCCGCGATGACGCGCCGCAGGAAGGTTACGGCTATACACAAGGCCAATGTGTTCAGGATCTCGGACGGACTTTGGTTGCGCGAGGTGCGCAAGGTCGCGCAGGAGTTTCCCAAGGTGCAGCTCGAGGAAGTGATCGTGGACGCCATGGCGGCGCTCCTGTTGCGCGACCCGATGCGCTTCGACGTGATCGTCGCCGAGAACATGTACGGCGACATCCTCTCGGACGAAGCGTCAGAGCTTTCAGGGGGCCTCGGTCTCGGCGGCTCGATCAACGCCGGTGACGCCCATTGTCTCGCCCAGGCGCAGCACGGCTCGGCTCCCGACATTGCCGGCAAGGGCAGCGCGAATCCGACCTCGCTCATCCTGTCGGCGGCGATGCTGCTCGAATGGATTGCGGCACGCCGCGGCAACGATGCGTTCGCAGCGGCCGCGGGAAACATCGACGCGGCAGTGAACGCAACGCTGGCGAATCCGGCAACGCGCACTGTGGATCTCGGCGGGAAGCTCAGCACAGGGGAATTCGCGAGAGCCGTGGCGGCGAAGCTCGGCTAATTTCGGGGCGCTGCAGTGCTATCCTATCGTGGCTCCCTACCCCGAAAGGAGATGACATGACGCGATTCGTTTCTCTGATTGCAGCTGCCGCGCTCGCCGGCTGCGGAGTCGAGACCGCCAGCACCGCAGCCACGGCCGCCGCCCTCAAGAAGCAGGAAATCGAGCAAGGCAAGAAAACCCTGGAGCAGGCCCAGCAGAAGATCGGGCAGGCCATGGAGCAGGTACAGCGGTCGCAGCAATCGCGCGAGGCCGCGGAGAAATAGCGGCTCTCAGGTCCGGGTCACGACCGGCGCATCGTCGACGGAAGGCTCGGGCTTCGCCTCGACCCGCATCTCGTCCAGAGGCGGCTCTTCGGGCAGCTCGGTCTCCGTTTCCGTCGCGACGACTTTATGCGCGAGAAATCCGCCCGACTGGTGGCGCCACAGCCTCTCGTAGTGGCCGCCCAGACGCAGCAACTCCTCGTGCGTTCCCTCCTCGGCGATGCGGCCGGCCTCGAGCACGATCAGGCGATCCATGCGCGCGATGGTGGACAGGCGGTGAGCGATCGCGATCACCGTTTTGCCTTCCATCAGACCGAGCAGCTGCTCCTGAATCGCGAGCTCGACCTCGCTGTCGAGCGCCGAGGTCGCTTCGTCGAGCACGAGGATGGGCGCGTCTTTCAGCACGACGCGCGCCAGCGCCACGCGCTGGCGCTGTCCGCCGGAGAGCTTGACCCCGCGCTCGCCTACGTGGGCCTCGTAGCCCTTGCGGCCCTTCCAGTCCAGCAGACCGACGATGAATTCGTGCGCCTGCGCCTTGCGCGCCGCGGCTTCGACGTGCGCATCGCTCGCGCCGGGTCTGCTATAGCGGATGTTGGCGGCGATCGAGCGGTGCAGCAACGAAGTGTCCTGCGTCACCATGCCGATGGCCGCTCGCAGGCTCTCTTGCGTCACTCCGCCGACATCCCGCCCGTCGATGCGGATGCGACCCCGGTCCAGCGGGTAGAAGCGCAGCAGCAAATTGACCAAGGTCGACTTGCCGGCGCCCGATCGGCCGACCAGGCCCACGCGCTCGCCGGGGCGGATCGTGAGGCTCAGGTGGTCGAGCACCGGCTTGCCGTCGCTTCTGCCGTAGTTGAAGCTCACGTCCTCGAAGCGGATCTCGCCGCGCGGCACGTCGAGCTCGCGCGCGCCCGGCAGGTCGCCGCCGACGTGCGGTACGGCGATCGTCTGCATCCCCTCCTGCACCACGCCGATGCTCTCGAAGATTCCCGTGACCTCCCAGCTCACCCAGCCGGCGACGTTGGCGATCTGCCAGGCGAGCGGCAACGCGGTCGCCACGACGCCCGCGCTCACCGCGCCTTGCGCCCACAGCCAGATGCCGATCGCGGCGGTGCCGGTGAGGAGCGCGGCGTTCATCACCGAAAGGGAGAACATGAATTGCGAGATGAGGCGCATATGCGCGCCGATCGCGCCCTGGTGCTCGTCGATCACCTCGCGCACGTAGGCGTCCTCGTCGGCGAGCCGCGCGAAGAGCTTGACCGTGAGGATGTTGGTGTAGCTGTCGACGACGCGCGCCATCACGTGTGAGCGCACTTCCGAGCTGGTCTTCGCCAGATCGCGCATGCGCGGCACGAAGTAGCGCAGGAACATGATGTAGCCGAGGAACCACAGCAATGTCGGCAGGCCCAGGCGCCAGTCCGAGGCGGCCATCAGCGCGAACGCGCTCACCCCGTAGACCGCGATGTACCACACCGCCCGAATGCTCGCCATCACGCTTTCGCGCAATGCGTTGGCGGTCTGCATGACGCGGTTGGCGATGCGCCCGGCGAAATCGTTCTGGAAAAACGGCCAGTTCTGCCGCACCACGTGCCAGTGGCTCTGCCAGCGGATCATGCTGGTCACGCCCGGTATCAGCGCGTTTTGGCGGATCAGCATGTCGGCCAGATTGGCTAGCGGGCGGACGAAGAGCACAAGTGCCACCATGCCGGCGAACAAGGGCCCCTGCTCGTTGAGAACCGCCTGGCGGTCGACGGCTTCCATCAGCGACACCAGCTTGCCGATGAACACCGGGATCACCGTGTCGATCAGCGCCACGGACAAGCTGGTCACGAACATGAGCGCGTACCAGCCCTTGGTCTGGCGCACGAAGTGCCAGTAGAAAGCGAGCAGTCCCGCCGGCGGCTCGCCCGGACCCGTGCTCGCCGTTCCGCGAATGCGCGATTGGAGATACTTGAACATGGGAATGGCCGCTTCGCCGCCGGAGCGTTCGGATCTTTCCTAGCCCGGGGGCAGGCGCGCTTGCGCCCAGCCTATTGCGCGGCGTGCTTCGCGCGCTTTGACTGCAGCCTTCAACCGGATCCAGTCGGCTGCCTTCTCGGCCTGATACAGCGCGGTGGCGTCGAGGTGAGTCCTGGTCAGGGCGATCAGCTCGTCCGCGCGCGCCGCGTCGGTAAACGCCGATGCGGCATCGGGCAGAACGTGGGGGCGTCCGCGCGGCGACGTCTTGGCTAGGACGGCCGGCAGGTGCTCCAGCACGAACCGCCAGCCAAGCTCGACCCGCCCGCTGTCATCGCCGATGTGGGTGAGATTGAAGACCGCATCGCTCGGCGGCAGCTCGTCGGTGAGCATCAGTTCCATCAGCCTCCGCAGCAAGCTCGGGTCGCGCACTTGGCGCAGCGCGGATTGCGCCTCCCACTTGTCCGTCATGTCGGTGGCGCCGCGCATCCGCTCGAGCAGGGCCTCGAACGTCGCCGGGTCGGCGTAGCGCCCGATGACGTTCAGCACCGCAGGCCGGATCGCCGCATCGATCGGCTTCTCGGCGCGCGCGGCAAACCGGGATTGCGCCTCTCGCACGACCGCTTCGTGCCCCGCCCTGCCGAGCGCCTCGATCAGCGACCTGCGCAATAACCCGGTATCGGCGGCCTCGCCCGGCCGCGGGTCCCAGCCGACGCCCGCAAACGGCGTCTCCAGCAGCCGCGCGACGTAGCGATCGAAGACGACCTGGTCGGCCGGAGAATCGATCAGCTCGCGCAGAAAGCGAAGCGCGCCGGTGACTTGGTCCCAGATCGTGCGGTCGGTTTCGGCGCCGAGGTTCTCCACCAGCGCGAGATAACGCGTCGCGTCGACGCGCCCCGCCTGCGCGAG
>Ga0184619_10000440_pt1 | contig 14300 bp, 15 predicted proteins | sample PLM0_60_b1_FD_133146 | JGI IMG/M metagenome (GOLD analysis project Ga0184619, IMG submission 133146) | Groundwater sediment microbial communities from an aquifer in East River, Colorado, USA - PLM0_60_b1 | ecosystem: Environmental > Terrestrial > Soil > Riparian zone | place: USA: East River...
AGGCGCCGGTGACGCCGGGCCCGATCGTGCCGGCGCGCGAGCTCTATGGTGCGATGCTGCTCGGGCGCGGCCAGGCCAAGGACGCGCTCGCGGCTTTCGAAGCGACGCTCAAGAAGGAGCCGCACCGCCTCGGCGCCACGCTCGGGGCCGCCAAGGCGGCGGAGCAGCTGGGCGATGCCGCCACGGCTCGGCAATACTATGCCGCCGCGGTGGCGCTCGGTGAGACTGCCGAGCCGGTCCGCTCCGAGATTGCCGCGGCGCGCGCGTTCGTAACCAAGGCGAATTGAGAGATCGGTTGTTGCTGTGCGGCCTCCGGGCTGCGCGTCACTGACGCGCGCAACCCGATACAGCCCTAGTTCGCCAGCCGGGCACGATTGTGCGGCTGCGTGTAATCGACCGGCGTCCCCTTTGGAATGATGCCCAGCGGATTGAGCCGCGCGATCGACCAGTAGTTGATGACGTAATAACGCGCCTTCACTGTCTCGGCGATGCCGGGCAGGGCGTAGAGCTCGCGCATGTAGCTTGAGAGGTTGGGGTAATCGGCGATGCGTTTCTTGTTGCATCGAAATAACGAGAAATAGGCGACATCGAACCGGACCAAAGTGGGAAACAGCCGCCAGTCGGCCTCGGTGACCTGGCGTCCGAGCAGGTAGCGCTGCTTTGATAGTCGCGCCTCGAGCTCGTCCAGGGTGGCGAACAGCGCGTCATAGGCCTGTTCGTAGGCGGCCTGCGACTTGGCGAAGCCGCAGCGGTAAACGCCGTTGTTGACGTTGGCATAGATGAGGTCGTTGAGGCGGTCGATCTCGGCGCGCATCGGCTTGGGGTAGAAGTCGGCATCGTCGCCTGCGATGGCGTCGAATTCGCTGTTGAGCATGCGGATGATGTCGGGGGATTCGTTGTTGACGATCCGCCGGGTCTTGGTGTCCCACAGGGTCGGGACGGTGACCTTGCCGGTATAGTGCGGATCCGTGGCGGTGTAGGCTTGATGCAGATAGCGGAAGCCGTTCACGCCGTCGGGCGTGCAGTCCGGGAAGGCGGGATCATCGGCGAAGGTCCAGCCTTGCTGCCGGAGCCCAGGGACCGAATAGGCGACCGTGATTGCGGCCTGCAGCTTCTTGACCGACCGATAGATCAAGGTGCGGTGTGCCCATGGACAGCCATGGGCGACGTAGAGGTGATAGCGCCCGGCTTCGGCCTTGAAACCGGATGACCCATCAGCCGTGATGCGCTCGCGAAAGCGGCTGTCGGCGCGGCGAAACTCGCCGCTGGCGCCGGTTTCCTGCGGAAGCTCGCCGTCGCGCCACGCGCCGTCGATCAGGACACCCATTATGCTGCTTCCCCGCGCGCGAGCGCTGCCGCGTTCCGGATCGCAGCGATGTTCGCGCGATACATGTCGAAATTCCCTCCCTTGAATACTGCCGCGTCGTGCTGGCTATCGTTCCATAAAGTCACGTGGAAAGAGCTCATTGGTTTCATCCTTAAATGTGAAGTTCGACAGAACCCAGCCAGTGCTGGTCATTTTGAAATTGAAACGAAAATAAACGAAGCCGAGATTCTTGAGGTAGGAATAAAAAACGATCTGGCGAAGGGCGTTGTTGTAATCCTTGTCGACGACCTTTTTTGTGAAGTCGAAATTCTTGTCTTCAAGTATTTTCAAGAATTTCAGCAACTCACCCGCTGAGTCCGCCCTTCCGATCGTAGTGGCGATCAGGTTTGCGGCATCGCTTGGCTTTCCACTTGATATGGCGTTCAAGACTTCCATGCAAAAGTTCTCTGGATCAGCAACGCGAGCCGGGTCCGCGCCCAGGGCGGGCAAGGACGTAATAAGAATCATGGCAAAGGCAATTCTTGAAATGTTCAACATCTCCTTGTCCTCCAGACCAAAAGTGCTGTTTTTTGCTCCCGTTATTGCCGGGGCGTAGTTTCAATCAGCCGCGGCGCTTCCGCAGGGAAGAGAAATGCTACGCCGCTTCCCCGCGCGCGAGCGCCGCCGCGTTGCGGATGGCAGCGATGTTGGCGCGGTACATGTCGGGCTTGCCGCCCTTGAACACCGCCGAGCCGGCGACCAGGACATTGGCGCCAGCCTGCGCGACGACCGGGGCGGTCTCCGCGGTAATGCCGCCGTCGACCTCGATGTCGATGGGGCGCGCACCCGCGAGCGCGCGCAGGCGCGAAATCTTCTCGGCAGCGAACGAAATGAAGCTCTGGCCGCCGAAGCCTGGATTGACCGACATCACCAGGATGAGATCGACGAGATCGACGACCGGTTCGATCGTGCTCTCGGGGGTGCCGGGATTGAGCGTGACGCCCGCCTTCTTGCCGAGCGCGCGGATCGTCTGCAGCGAACGGTGCACGTGTGGTCCCGCCTCCACGTGAACCGTGATGATATCGGCGCCGGCCTTGGCGAAGGCTTCGAGATAAGGATCGCACGGCGCGATCATCAGGTGCACATCGAGCACTTTCCTGGTGTGGGGGCGCAGCGCCTTCACCACATCGGGGCCGATCGAGATGTTGGGCACGAAGTGCCCGTCCATGACATCGACATGAATCCAATCCGCACCGGCCGCATCGATCGCACGCACCTCGTCGCCGAGCTTCGCGAAGTCGGCAGCCAAGATCGACGGCGCTACGATGAGCGGACGCAGCATCAGATCCTCCGTGACGCGCCGTTCGCCTAACACGGGAACCGGGAAGGGGCAACGCGCATCGCGGGCTGTTCAACCACGACCAAATCGAGCAGCCTGCAGCGCGCGGCATCTCCAACCCATATATACGGCGCGGCGGGACTCGCCGCCGAATGCGCGGGCCGGTGCGCCCGCGCTGACGTTGAAAAGGAATCCCATGGCACGCGTCGATGCCCTCGTGCTCGGTGCCGGCATTGTCGGCACCTCGATTGGACTGCATCTGGCGAAGCGTGGCTTGGCCGTTGCGCTGCTCGATCGGCGCGCGCCGGGCGAGGAGACCTCCTACGGCAACGCCGGCGCGATCGAAGGCAATACCGTATTTCCACCCGCCTTTCCGTCGGACCCCGTGACCTTGCTGCGGGTCGCGCTTAAACGCGCTCCGGAGGCGAATTATCACCTGACCTTCCTGCCGCAGGTCGTACCGTGGCTGCTCAAGTATCGTGCTGCATCGTCCCCCGAGCGCTTGATTGACACCGCGCGCGTGACGCGTCCGTTGTTTGCGCGCGCGGTGGCGGAGCACGAAGCGCTGCTCGCGGAAGCGGGCGCCCTCCGCTATCTACGCAAGGAAGGCTGGCTCAAGCTCTACCGCGGCGACCGCAGCTTTGGCGCACTCAAAGGCGAGCTTGCGCTGGCTCAGGAGTTCGGCATTCCCTTTCGCCCGCTCGACACCGAGGCCGCGCGCGAGGTCGAGCCGAGCCTCGCACCGGTCTTCCGGCATGCGGTCCATTGGCAGGGCGTCGCCAGCATCACCAACCCGCTCGGGGTGACCCAGGCTTATGCCGCGCGCTTCGCCGCGCTCGGCGGCGTGGTGATGCGCGGGGATGCGCGCTCGCTTCACCGCGCCGATGGGCGCTGGCGGGTTGAGACCACCGAGGGGCCGGTCGATGCCGCGCAGGCGGTGGTGGCGCTCGGGCCGTTTGCCCCTGATGTGCTTGCGCCCATGGGCATCAAGCTGCCGCTCGGCCTCAAGCGCGGCTATCACCGGCACTATCGGGGGGCTGGCAACGCTGCCCTGGTACGCCCAGTGGTCGATACCGAGAACGGCTACTGCCTCGCGCCGATGGAGCAGGGCATCCGGCTCACGACCGGGGTGGAGTTCGCCCCGCGCGATGCCCCGCCGACGCCGGTGCAGTTCGACCGGTTGCTGCCAGCCGCCAAGCAGCTTTTTCCGCTGGGGGAGCAGGCCGAGGCCGCGACATGGATGGGCAGCCGGCCCTGTTTTCCCGACTCGCGGCCGGTCATCGGCCGCGCGCCGGGACACCGCGAGCTGTGGCTCGCTTATGGCCATGCCCACTGGGGATTGACGCTCGGGCCCGCGACCGGTCGGCTCCTGGCCGAAATGGTGACGGGCGCGACGCCGTTTTGCGATCCGGCGCCGTACCGGGCGGAACGGTTCGGGACGTGAGCGCGCGCTGGTTACTCGTTGATCGTGCGCACCACGCTCGAGGTCGGGCGGCCGTCGCTCACGGGACCCTTCACCTGCTTCAGGATCGCCTCGTCGTAGGAAGCAATCGTGGTCACCGGGAACTTGGGCTTCATGAACACGATCTTGTAGCCGCCGGCCTTGAGGTCGTTGAGCAGGTCCATCGCGCCATCACCGGTCGCGTGTTGGAAATCATGAAGCAGGACAATACCTTTGCCGTGCTTCTTCAACTTGGCCATGACCGACTGCCTGACCTGCTCGGGCTTGCGCATCTTGAAATCGAACGAGTCGAGGTCGGTTGAGAAGATCGCGATGTTTCGCTTGCCAAGATACTCGACCAGTTCCGGCGGCTGCCGCAGCGCCGGGAAGCGGAAATAGGGCGCGGTCGGGCCGCCGACAGCCCAGCGCACCGCGCTGATGCCCTTCTCGATCTCGTCCTTCGGGTCGTAATCGTAGGCTTGGGTCTTGCCGCTGATTTGGCACTTGCCCTTGGTCTTCGACAAATCCTGATGGCACCAGGTATGCGAACCGACGGCATGTCCGGCTGCGGCCACCTGCTTGAGAATCCCGGGCTCGTAGGTGGCATGCAGGCCGATCGGGAAGAAGATCGCCTTGGTGCAGTGTGCGGCCAGGGCGGCTAATACGTTCGCCGTGTTCTTCGGCCAGGGGCCATCGTCGAAGGTCAGCACCACTTCGCCTTCGCGCAGGAAGTCATGGCTCTTAAAGTGCTCGAAGCCGAAGCCGGGTCCGCCAGTGGTGTCGATCTCGACCACGCGCGAGATCCCCAAAGCGTTGGGATTGCTGCAGGTGGACGCCGCCGGTGCCGGGGCGGCCTGGGCCACCACGATTGGCTGTTCGGCAGGGCCGGCTGCCCGCACCGCCTCAGCGCGTGCATTCGTCGCCGCTGCTGGAGCTTGCGCTTCCCCGGGCGATGCCAGGGCGGGCGAGGGCGCCGGACCAGACACTGAGGTTCTTTGCAAGAAAATCGCGCCAAACACAGCCGCACACAAGAGAATCGCGAGCGCGGACGCTATTGCTGCCAGACGCATGTCCGATCTCCAAGCCTGGGATTCCGCAAGCCCTCGGACGCCAAGAGCCTGAGTTTCCGCCTATATCTTTAATCCCACCTTAAGTGGCCAATTCGAGGCGGAGTCAACCAACCCGCCGATTATTCCTGCAAAAGTCACTTGCTGTGACAATCCCGCCAGCTGGGCGGGCAGCCGGGCAGGGTTTTGGCCTCGAATACGCCCCGGGCCACTGCCCGGGCCAGCACGTTGGCGGCGACCGCCCCCAACTCCGTGAGTTCGTTGACCGCGTCGGCCAGGGGCCGCCGCCCGGTTGCCACGGCGAACACGGTGTCGCCGTCGAGGGTCGTATGCGCCGGGTAGAGGGCGCGGGCGAGGCCGTCCTGGGCCATGACCGCGAGTTCCTTGGTCTGGGCCTTGGTCAGCGTGGCGTCGGTGGCAACGATAGCAATGGTCGTATTCTCGCCCGGCCGTCCCTTCGCGACCGGGGTAAGCGCGGCGGGCGGCAGGGTTGCCGGAAAACCCAATCCGCCGAATTCGTGATCGATCTCGAACGGTGCCGCCCAAAAGTGCGGCCCGCGGCCGACATTGGCGCTGCCGCAGGCATTCACCGCGGCGAGCGCCCCGACGGTGTGGCCGTCGCGCGTCACGGCGGAGGCGGAGCCCAGCCCGCCCTTGAGATTGACGGTGGTGGCCCCGAAGCCCGCGCCGGCGGTGCCCAGCGCAAACGTGTCGTTGGCCAGGGCGGCGGCGGCGTAGCCGAGATCGCGATAAGGCGGAAAGCGTCCCCAGTTCTTGTCGCCCCCATTGAGGAGGTCAAACAGTGCCGCCCCGCAAACCAGCGGCACCCGAATATTTCCGATCGCAAAGCCGCGGCCGCGCTCGCGCAGGAGGGCTTGGACGCCCGCGGCGGAGTCGAGGCCGAAGGCCGAGCCGCCGGACAACACCACGGCGTCGATGCGCTCGACGGTGCGATGGGGCTCGAGCAGGTCGGTCTCGCGGGTGGCCGGCGCGCCGCCGCGCACGTCGACAGCAGTGACGGCAGGCTCCACGAACACCACGGCGGTGACGCCCGAGGCGAGACGCGCATCATCGGCCTGTCCGACCAGGATGCCGGCGACGTCGGTGATCAGATTTCGATGCGGCAAGGATCGCCTCGTCGAGAATGCATGGGGCTCGCCTCAAGGCGAGCAGCGCGCCGACATCGAGCAGGTTCGCGACCGGCTTGCTTTTCCCGGATGAAGATGGACGACCGAAAGCGTAGCAGGAACTTCACATCATAGGGAGGGACGCAATGGCGGCTTGCGTCGGGATGCCGATGCATCGCATCTAGCCGTCATGGCAGCCGACGTCACGATCTTCGCCGCGCTCTTTGCCGGCCTGGTGAGCTTCCTGTCGCCCTGCGTGCTGCCGCTGGTGCCGCCCTATCTCGTCTACCTGGCCGGCACCTCGCTCGAGCGGCTCGCGGACAAGGAGCCGCCACCGCGGGTGAGGCGGGACACGGTGCTCGCTGCCGCCTTGTTCGTGGCGGGGTTCTCGACCATCTTCGTCGCGCTCGGTGCAAGCGCCAGCATGATCGGCGCGTTGCTGCGCTTTTACTCGAACGAACTCGCGATCGTCGCCGGCATTGCCATCATCGTCATGGGGCTGCATTTCCTCGGGCTCACCCCCATCGGGTTTCTCTATCGGCAGGCGCGGATCGACGTGCAAAAGCCGGTCGGACTATGGGGCGCCTATGTGATGGGGCTGGCCTTTGCGATCGGCTGGACGCCGTGCATCGGGCCGATCCTCGCCGCGATCCTGGCGGTTGCGGCGTCAAAGGCGACGGTCGCCAAGGGCGCGGGCCTGCTCGCGGTCTATTCGTTCGGCCTCGGTTTGCCGTTCCTCGTTGCGGCATTCGCGGTAGAGCCGTTTGCGGCATTCCTGGCGCGCTTTCGCGCTCATCTCGCCCATGTCGAGCGGGTCATGGGCGGCCTGCTCGTGCTCACCGGCATTGGCTTTCTGGCCGGCTTCTTCACGCAATTGAACAGCTGGCTGATCGAGACCTTTCCGGTGCTGCAAAGCATCGGCTGAGCCGCTTGCTCAGGGATGCGCGGGCTTGCCCGCGCATCCCTGATGGTCGCGCGGTCAAGCCTGCCAGCACCGAGAAGCGAGAATCAGTCGACCGCGGTCACTCGATCTCGGCGTAGGTGATCTTGCCGGAGGGGTCCTTCTTCCAGACATAGATCACATAATCGAGGCGCGTCACGTCGCCCTTCTTGTCGTAGGACAAGTCGCCGATCACGGTCTTGAACTTCATGCCGGATTTGATCTGCTCGGCGACTTTCTTGGGGTCGAGCGATTTCGCCGCCTCGGCGGCCTGCTTGATGATCTGGACCGCCGCATAGCTGTAGAGCGTGTAGGCCTGCGGCTCGAAGTTCTTGGCGCGAAATTTTGCCACCGCGTCCTTGGCTTCCGGCCGCTTGCGCGGATCGGGCCCGTAGGTCATCAGCGTGCCTTCCGCGCCGGGGCCGGCGATCGAGGCGAACTCGTCATCGGTGATGCCGTCGCCGCCCATCAGCGGCGCCTTCACGCCCTGGGCACGCATCTGGCGCAGGATCAGGCCGCCGGTGTCGTGGAGCCCGCCCCAATAAATGAGGTCGGCACCGGCCGCCTTGACCTTGGATACCAAGGCCGAGAAATCCTTGTCGTCCTTGTTGACCCCCTCGTAGAGCACTTCCTTCAATCCACCCTTGTTGATCGTCGCCTTGGTCACGTCGGCGAGACCCTGACCGTAGGTGGTCTTGTCGTGGATGACGGCGATCTTCTTGCCCTTGAATTTCTTGAGAATGTAGTCGCCCGCGACCGCGCCTTGCTGGTCGTCGCGGCCGCAGGTGCGGAAGATGTTCCACATATTGCGTTCGGTTACGCGCGGATTGGTAGCCGCGGGCGTGATCTCGAGGATGCCGTTCTCCTGGTAGACCTCGGAGGCCGGCATGGTGACGCCGGAATTGAAATGGCCGATGACGAATTTCACGCCGTCGCCGACGAATTTGTTGGCGACCGAGACGCCTTCTTTGGGATCGGCGCGGTCGTCGCCGACGTAAAGCTGGATCTTCTGTCCAAGGATGCCGCCGGCGGCATTGATGTCTTCGACCGCTTGCTCGGTGCCGTTCTTGAGCTGGGCGCCGAACGCGGCGCTACCGCCGGTGAGCGGGCCGGCGACGCCCAGCTTGATCTGCGCCGAAGCGGGATCCGCGAAAGCAAGGCCAAGACCGAAGGCCACGCCAAGCGAGAGCCATTGTCTCATAGTGTTCACCTCTGCATGAAAACGGGGAGGCATATCTCAGCGTCGCGCAGGAACGGCCTCATGATTCGATTCAAGCCCCAAATGGATGGAAATGTCATCCAGATTCTGGCCTTTGCGCGACTGCCGTATCGTCGCGGCGACGCCAGCGAAACGGGCCCGCACGCTCGTTGATCCATCCGTATCGGGTGACCATTTGGGTCACCCGCATCAGGTGGAAGCCGAGCAGTCCGAACGCCAGGCAGACCGCGTAGTCGACGAGATAGTAGTGCAGCGACAGGAACTTGGTGTCGAACAAGGCATAATGCATGAAACGCACGGCAAGGCTCAGCACTACCATGTAGAGCGCGAGATGCCACCAGTGCCGCCAGGTCGCCGCAATGGCCCGGCCGGCGAGCCAGGCGGCGCCTCCGCCCATCAGAACGGTGACCAACAGAAAGACGCCGAGCGAGTGCTCGTCGGACAGGAATTCGGGGATCGAGAAATCCATCGCTGTCCTCAGCGCCTGCCGCCTTCCAGGTAGGCCGCCTTCACCTCCGGCCGCGCCAGAAGCTCCCGCCCGGTCCCGCTCAGCGTAATCAAGCCGTTGACCATGACGTAACCGCGATGCGCGAGCTTCAGGGCATGGAACGCGTTCTGCTCTACCAGGAATACGGTGAGCTTCTCTTCCGTATTAAGCTTCCTGATCGCGCCAAAGATTTGGCGGACGATCAGCGGCGCCAGGCCCAGCGAAGGCTCGTCGAGCAGGAGGAGGCGGGGGCGGCCCATCAGCGCGCGAGCAATCGCCAGCATCTGCTGCTCGCCGCCCGAGAGCGTGCCGCCGCGCTGGTCGATGCGTTCTTCGAGGCGGGGAAACAATGCAAACACGCGTTCGAGATCCGTTCGAAAGTGCGCGGAGCCGGCAACGGCGGCGCCCATCTGCAGGTTCTCCAACACGGTCATGCGCACGAAGATACGCCGGCCTTCCGGTGCCTGCGCGATTTTCAGCCGCGCGATCTCGTGCGTGGGAAGCTGCGTGATGTCGCGGCCGGCGAAGGCAATTCTACCCTCGCGTGCGCGCGGATTGCCGAAGATCGTCATCATCAGCGTCGACTTGCCGGCGCCGTTGGCGCCGATCAGGGCCACGATCTCGCCCTCCCCGACGTCGACGTCGACGCCCTTGAGCGCGGCGATATGGCCGTAATAGGCCTTCACCGCGCGTACGGAGAGGAGGGGCGATGTCATCGCACCCTCCGGCGATCGGCGTCCGGCGTGTTCGTGTCCCACCGTATTCGGGACAAGTTCTGTGCGATGCCTGTCATTGCGAGCGGGCGATGCCGGCCTGTTCCACGACCGTGCTCCAGCGCGCGATCTCTGTCTGCACAAAGATCTTCAGATTGGCGACCGACGGTGTATCGATCGGCAGCAGGCCCATCCTGAAGACATGCTCCTTGACGTCGGGCTGCACCATGAACTCTTTGATCTCCGCGTGCAGGCGCTCGACGATGTCCTTCGGCGTGGCGGCGGGCGCGACCACCATCTGCCACGAAGCGGCGTCAAAGTCCGCAACACCCTGTTCCGCGATGGGCACGAGATGGGGCAGTGCGGCGACACGCTCCTTGGTGGAGACGCCGATCGCGCGCACCTTGCCCTCGTTGATCAGGCCCAATGCCGGCGGCACATCGCTGAACATGAGCTGAACATGTCCGGCGGCGACATCGGTGAGGGCGGGCACCGAGCCGCGGTAGGGGACGTGCGTCATCTCGATCCCGGTCTTGCTCTGGAAGAGGTGGGGAAAGAGATGATGGGGCGTACCGGCACCGGCCGAAGCGAACGCCAACTGTCCGGGCTTGTCCCTGGCGAGTCTGACGAGGTCCGGCACCGAATGCACCGGAAGCGAAGGGGTAACGACGAGCACATAGGGGCTGGCGACGACGAGGGCGAGCGGCACGAAGTCGACAGCTGGATCATACGGAAGCTTCTTGTGCAGGCTGGAGTTGATTGCCATGACGGGAGCCGGCGCCATGAGAATGGTGTGTCCGTCGGGCGCCGCGCGCGCGACCGAGACTGCTCCCGTCACGCCACCGCCGCCTGGACGGTTCTCGATTACGAACGGCTTGCCGAGCCGCTGCTCCAGCCGTTGTCCCAACAGGCGCGCCAGGAATTCGGTGCCGCCGCCGGCGGCGAAGGGCACGACGAACGTGACGGGGCGTGTGGGATAGCCTTGCGCCCCGGCGCATGCGCCAGACGCGCTCACCGCGATGAGCGCCAGCAGCAGGCATCGCGGCAGCGGCTTCACCATCACCTCGCATGCGTGGGCGGCGCTCATCACGGCGTTTCGATCCCGCCCTCGGCGACCTCGTCCTCCTCGACCCCGAGATAGGCTGCGATCACCTTCGGATCGTTGCAAATCTCCTCCGGCGTGCCGTCTGCGATCTTCTGGCCGTGATCGAGCACGACGACATGGTCGGATATCTCCATCACCACCGTCATGTCGTGCTCGATCAGGAGGATCGAGGTCGCATGCTCGTCGCGGATGGAATGAAGATAGCGCCCGAGCTCGGCACTCTCGCTCGGATTGAGCCCGGCGGCGGGCTCGTCGAGACACAGCAGAACCGGATCCGTGCACATGGCGCGTGCGATCTCGAGCCGCCGCTGCCCGCCATAGGGCAATTCGCCGGCCGGATCGTCGGCACGGTCGGTGAGGGCGATCTTGTCGAGCCAGTAGCGCGCCTTGTCGATCGCCGCCCGTTCCGCCCGCGCGTAGGAGCGCAGCCCCAGTGCCCCGAGCGCGGTAAAACCCGAGGCCCACATCAGGGGATTGTGTTGGGCGACCAGAAGATTCTCCAGCACGGTCATGCCCTGGAACAGACGGATGTTCTGGAACGTGCGCGCGACGCGGGCCTTTTGCGTCACCAGATAGTCGGGCATGCGCTCAAGCAGAAACAGCATGCCGTCCCCGCGCGCGGCACTGCGCGTGCCGCGGTCGGTCAGCGCCTCCAGCTCATCCCACACGGCGGGATCGCCGAATTGCAGCGCGATGCGTCCCTCGCTCGGTTTGTAAAAGCCGGTGATGCAGTTGAACACAGTGGTCTTGCCGGCGCCATTCGGTCCGATCAGCGCGGTGATGTCGCCGCGGCCGGCGATGAAAGAAAAATCGTTGATGGCGACGAGCCCGCCAAAGCGCATGCTGAGGGGCTCGACCCGCAGGATGGGGGCGGGGCTCGGGGGCGGCGGGGCAAGGTTCGGTGGTGCAGCCGTGAGCGCTGCCTCGGGGGTCGTCGCGCTCATGGGTGGTGCTCGCGCACGAGCGGAGGCTCCGCCAGGTTCGTCCGCGGCCGAAGCGGAACGGTCGAAGCGCCGGGATAGTCGCTGAGCAGAGCCGAGGGCTCGCGCGTCGCAATCAGCCCGCGCGGCTTCCATACCATGATCAGCACCATAGCAAAGCCGAACAGGAGCATGCGGTATTGGGTCGGGTCGAAATCGTTGCCGAACACGAGCTTGAGAAAATCGAGCTCGCGCATGATCTCGGTTCCGCCGATCATGATGACGGCGGCGATCGCGACGCCCAGCAGGCTTCCCATGCCACCGAGCACGACGATGGCGACGATCACCGCGGATTCCATGAAGGTGAAGCTTTCGGGCGAGATGAACCCCTGCCGTGCGGCGAAGAACGAACCGGCAAAGCCGGCGAACATCGCGCCCATGGCGAAGGCGGTCAGCTTGGTATTGGTGGTGTTGATGCCGAGCGAGCGGCAGGCGATCTCGTCTTCGCGCAATGCTTCCCAGGCCCGTCCGATCGGCAAGCGGCGCAGCCGCAAGGTGATGGCGGCGGTGACCAGCGCCAGCGCGAGGATTACGTAGTAGAGAAAAATGGTGCGGTAGATCGGGCTGAATTCGAGTCCGAGGCGGGCGGCGAACCCTTCGTCGGAGGCGTTGAACGGAATGCCGAAAAAAGTGGGCCGCGGAATGCTGCTGATGCCGGCATAGCCGTTGGTCACCGGCACCCAGTTGATCAGGACGAGGCGGATGATCTCGCCGAAGGCGAGCGTGACGATGGCGAGATAGTCGCCGCGCAGGCGCAGCACCGGAAATCCGAGCAGGATGCCCCAAAACGCCGCGAGACAGCCCGCGAGCGGCAGCAAGAGCCAGAACGACAAGCCGAAGGTCTTTGCGAGCAGCGCGTAGGAGTAGGCGCCCACGGCATAGAAGGCGACATAACCGAGATCGAGCAGGCCGGCGAGGCCGACCACGATATTGAGGCCCCAGCCCAGCATGACGTAGATCAGAATCTGGACACCGAAATTGTCGATCCACTTCACCGCGCCTTGAACGCCCACAACCGAGAGCGCCAGCGGCGGATAGACGACCGCGAAGCCGAGCGTGAATGGGATCAGCCAGCGTCCAAGCCGCGCGCGCCAGACCGCGCTCGCGCCGTGCTGCTGCCGCGGCCGCATGGCGCGGCGCGCGAGCCAGGGTGCGATCAGGAGTGCGTGGAGGAAGCGCCCGACGGTGATGATCCCAACCAGCGCTGCGAGCAGCGGCCAGCGGGTCTCGAGAACGAGTTCGTTATGGATGTTCTGGACGGTATTGAACCCGATCAGCGGCAGGAACATGCCGAATGAGATCAGGGCGGTGATCGCAGCCTCGCGCAGGGCGCGAACAATGTCGACGCGCGAGGCGGACAGGGACGCCTCTTGCGCCATCTTATACCTTCTCCACGTCCGGCCGGCCCAGAATCCCCTGGGGCAGGAAGATCATGGTGATGGCGAGAATGGAGAAGGCGGCGACGTCTTTGTAGTCGGTGGAGAAGTAGGCCGACCACATCGTCTCGATGAGGCCGATCAACAGGCCGCCGAGCACCGCGCCCGGGAGCGAGCCGATGCCCCCAAGGACCGCGGCGGTGAATGCCTTCACGCCGGGCACGAACCCGTCCGCGAAGCTCACCACGCCGTAATAGACGAGATACATTGTCCCCGCGACCGCCGCGAGCGCGGCCGCGATGACGAACGTTATCGAGACAGTACGGTCGACGTCGATGCCGAGCAGAGCCGCCATCTTCTGATCCTGCTCGCAAGCGCGTTGCGCCCGCCCGAGGGCGGTCTTGGTCACCACGAACCAGAACGCCACCAGCAACGCTGCCGTCACCGCCCAGACCATGAGCTGCTTGTAGGACACGGACACCTCGTAGCCGTCGCTGCTCGACATCAGCACGATCACTTCGTTGAACAACGGTGGGATCGATTTGACCCGCGGGCCCTGGGCGACCTGAACGAAATTCGACAGGAAGATCGACATGCCGATCGCTGATATCAAAGGCGCAAGTCTAAACGAGCCGCGCAGCGGCCGGTAGGCGACCCGCTCGATCGTCCAGTTGACGAGCGAGGTCAGCAGCATGGCGACAACCAGCACGATCAGCAGCGCCAGCACCACCGAGGCCATGCCGAGCATGGTCGTGAGCACGAGCAGGGTGATCAGGGCGATGAATGCCGAGACCATGAACACGTCGCCATGGGCGAAATTCACCATGCCGATGATGCCGAACACCATCGTGTAGCCGATGGCGATGAGGCCGTAGATCGAACCGAGCGTGATGCCGTTGATGAGCTGCTGGGTGAAGACTTCCATACCCGCGCGCCCCCTCTCGATTCGTCCCCCGCTATCCGGCAAGCGATGAAGCTCTAGCAGGGGGCCGCGAGACCAGCAACGGGCGGCGACCCCACTCGGCGTGCCTTGTGGGAGAGGACGCCAAGCCGCCCCGGCGCCGCCCGGAACCCGGTTCCGTCCGGCCTTGAGCAGCCGACAGGTGAGTAAAGACGAAAATATGCCGTTTCTGTGCTGTGCCTGGGCTGCACCGATCCTGATCCTGCTCCCGATCCGGGCATTCGGCGGGGTTGCATGAC
>Ga0184619_10000441_pt1 | contig 14294 bp, 15 predicted proteins | sample PLM0_60_b1_FD_133146 | JGI IMG/M metagenome (GOLD analysis project Ga0184619, IMG submission 133146) | Groundwater sediment microbial communities from an aquifer in East River, Colorado, USA - PLM0_60_b1 | ecosystem: Environmental > Terrestrial > Soil > Riparian zone | place: USA: East River...
ACAACTGCTCGAGGAGAAGTACGCATGATGCTCGATGACGCAGGTTTCGACAGAAATGACAAAATCTCGGGCCGCGAGCCCGTCAAAAGACAGGACAAGCCGTCCTCCGAGCAGATGTACGACCGGGAGGTTCCGCTCAATGGAAACTCTGGTCACACGATGCTCCACGACTGGCTTGACGGAGAGGTGGATATTATGCGCGCAAGTGAAGCAGAGGGCAAATCGAAGGTCGAGCTGTGGACCCGCATCAACGCCGAGAGCGAGATGCTGCGCCGCCGCGTGACTCCGGTGCACGTTCAGCAGCGCATCATGGCGTCTCTGCCCGACACACCCGGCACCGCCACCAACTGGTGGAAGCAGCAGGTCACGATTACGCCTGTTTCCGCGATCGCCATCGGCGTAGCGCTGCTCGCGGTTGGCGCCCTGATCATCCAGATGGTGCGCTAAAGCTCATTCTTCTCGAAAAAAAGAACGCCCGACTCCTTGCGAGCCGGGCGTTTTTTTTGTCCATTACACCTCTGCCGAATCACCCCCTCGGCGTAGACCTTGCAGCTCTACGAACACTCTGTACTGTATAGTAGAGACCATCCCTGATCGGAGGCATCGAAGATGAAGAAGACCATCGCTGTAATCGCTTTAATCGCCGCCCCAGCCCTGGCTTCTGCTCAGGCTGGACTCAACAGAGTCCAATTCCTTGCGCTGCAGCAGGAGCTGCGCGACCAGGGATGTGGAGTGACGAACGTCGACGGCCGCTACGGCCCGCAGACTCGTCGCGCGATCGCGACCTGTGCGAAGAAGTTCAATTCCGCCAACAACGCTGCCGCACTCCTGACGGCGATGAATATCGGCTTTGGACCGAGTGATAACCCGCCTGCTCCTAAGTCGGGCGAGTAACAGCGGCAACTAGACGACGTCGGGCGGCTTCTGCCGCTCGCGTCGACTACGGAATCTCGAAGGACAGTTGGATATCGGGGACGAGCGCCGCACCAGGCGACTCGTCCCCTTCGTCTTCCTCGTCCCGCCGAGACCATCCGCGCACTCCGTACTTCGCGCACAACTTCTCGAAGAAGTTCGCGAGGCCTTCGCGGTATTTTTCGCCCGCGTACGCGCTATTCCCGTAAGTGTTGCGGTACCGCTCGGCGAGATGCGGGAACTCCTGCTCGATGAAGGGCAAATACCGCTTCCTCGCGGCGGACATGAGTCTCACCGCGCACGCCCCCACATAGGTCGCGCCTGCTTCCGACACGCGCTTAACGAGCGCTTCCAGATCCGATGGATTGTCCGTGATCCCGGGAAGCACGGGCATGCAGTTGATACCGGCATCGATCCCGGCCTCTCGTAATCGTGCCAGCCCGCGAATCCGCGCTTCTGGCGTCGGCGACCTCGGCTCGATTCTGCGGGCCAGATCACGGTCGAGCGTGATCAGCGAGATGTGAACGGAGAGGTCGGAGATGCGATTGATCCGCGAGAGCACATCGATGTCGCGTGTGATCAGCGGGCTCTTGCTGATGATGCATATGCTCAATCCCGGATGCTCGGCCAGCACCTCGAGGATGCCGCGGGTCACTCGAAATCTTCTTTCCGCCGGCTGGTAGGGATCAGTCGCCGTGCCGATGACTATCGTCTCGCCTTGAAGCAGCTTCAAATGCCGGTCGCTGCCGAAGCGGAGGGTGCGGCTCAAAACCTCGGGCGCGTTCATCTTGACGAAGATGTTGCGCTCGAACGCCAGCCACGGCGGAAGCCGGTTATAGGCGATGCCCAACTCCGTTGTCATCCGCTCATCGGTGGCTGCGCGTTCCATCACGTACCGGTGGGTGTAGCGCGCGTAGCAGTAGGCACACCCGAACGCGCAGCCGATGTAGGGATTGATGGACCAGAATCCCATCCCGGTCGTCTCCGGTCCGTTGAGGACGTTCTTGGCCGGTGAGGAGTAGTAGCGGATGTCCTTCTGCTCGCCGATGACTGGAAGCTGCCGCGAGACGCGGTCGTACTCAGGTCCGAACAGGCCGGGATCGCGCTGCTTCATAGCCCGAATATAACCCGAAACTAGATTGGCGGCTAGCTCATCTGGTCAACTGCAACTGAGAACTGCAAAGCCGCCTGCTACCCGCTTCACGCTGCCGGCTATGAGCCTCACTACGTCAGGACAGCACCGGCACTATTCACGACACAATCACTGCCTCTGCCATCATACAGTAGTGCTGTCCCGAGGTTTGCAGCTCGCGGCAGGCAGCTTTCAGCGGGAAGCGGGCAGCATAGCAGGTCTCACTTGCAGTTGGGTTCAAAACCAGAACCCGAGCGTGGCGCCATCCCCGGTCGGCCGCAGGAAGAAATGCTCGTACCTCGGATCCTGCGAGATCCTCCAGGCCTGAATGGCCGAGGCCCCGCCGAAAATGAGCGACAGCTGCGTCTTTGAGAGCGAAGAAGTCCGCGCCATCAGGCTGATGTCGCTGACTGATCCGTTGCGGCCAAGGGTGATGTAGAAGAGCGTCGTGCCGATCCCGCCAGCCAGAACACCTCGCTCGATTGCCCCGCCGCGTGAATGCGGGATGTCCAGAATTGCCTCGTTGATCAGCGCCTGCGTGGTCAGCCCCGCCGCCGAAAAAATGAACTGCTTGTGTGGGTGTCTCTCGCTATCTATTCCGGAGAAGACCGTTGGACGACCTTTGTCGAACGCGATGTACGGGTGAGCGCCGACGGCGATCGATGTCAGGACGTGGGCAGTCTCATGAGCCAGAATGCTGGCGCCGAAACCCAGGGCGAAGCGTCTCCAGTAGTTGTCTTGAGGCGCCGCCCGATCCGCTGCTGGACCCGTTTGTGCGGCAGCAGTTGCAGATAAGCTGGCGAGGAGCGTCATACTCGCGAAGCCAAGAAGCATTGCGCGAGATGCTCTAGAACTTATCTTCTTCGCCGAACATACTGCCCGGAGCAGGCCACTGATGGCGGCTGAACGGTTATCTGACATCGCGATTCAGCGAGAGCTTGGGACGCTTCCTGGCTGGAGCCGTCGCGGAGATGTGATCACCAAGACTTTTCAGTTCCGGAATTTTCTCACCGGGATCGACTTCGTGACCGCGGTAGCGAGGGCAGCCGAGACTGCCGACCACCACCCCGACATCGACATTCGCTACACGAAGATCGTCTGCACCCTGAGCACTCACTCAGCCGGCGGAATCACGCAGAAAGATCTCGACATGGCCCGGCAGATAGAGAAAGTCCAGGAGCAATAAGTACAACTACAACTGAGAGCTGCTAAGCTGCCTGCTTCCCGCTGATAGCTCCCAGCCGCGAGCTGTAAACCTCGGGACGCAACTAATTCCGCCTGTTGCCCAGAACGCGCAGTACCGCCATGAAAATGTTGAGCAGATCCAGGTAGATCTGCACCGCTGCTCCGACGTACTCGTCCGGGCCATAGAAGTTGCGCAGGCGCCAGGTGTCAAACACCAACAGGCCACTAAAGAGCAGCACCGTCACTGAAGCGAGCCAGAGGTCGGCCGTGGCGCTGCCTACGAAGTAATTGAGAATGCTGGTCCCGATGAGCACCCAGAGGCCGACGATGAGGAAGCTCCCCCACGCGCTGAAATCACGGCGGCTCACGAAAGCGTAGAGGGTGAGAATGCCGAAGGCGCCGAGCGTCAGCACTGCCGCCTGGCCGATCAGTCCCGGCTGCTGTCTGCCGTAGAAATAGAGCGCCGGCGAGATGATCACGCCCATCACGAAGTTGAACAGCAGAACGAGGCCGATGTTCATCGGAAACTCGGCCTTCTTTCGCGTCGCCATGAGCAACGGCGCCAGCGAGCAGAAGAATGCGATGAAGGGATGCTGGGCTACCGCGAGCATCAGGTTGGGTTGCGACAACCCGAACGACGCTCCGACCATCGTCACCAGCACGCTGACGAGCACCAGCGAATAAGTGCGGCGAACGAGCGTCGCCCTCTCTTCCCCGGTACGGACCAGCGTTCCCGTCTGGTATGACACACCCATTTGACTAGCTCCTAAGCGGTTCGAACGTGCGGAATATATTACCCCGCATTTTTCATGGCGATTCGGTCCATCATCGACGGAAGCTCTTTGATGTTGTCGAGAAAATGGGTCGGCTTGTATGGCTCGAGCTGTGAGCGGGTAAACGGCCCCCATAGCGCGGCAATCGTAATCACTCCTGCCGCATTCCCCGCCTTGATGTCGTGCGGCGAGTCACCGACGAACACAGCTTCGTCTACCCCGTACTCGAGCTTTTCGAGCGCGGCGCGAACCGGGTAAGGATCGGGCTTGTGGATGTGCACCGAGTCGTAGCCAATCGCGACCTCGATGTAGTCGTCCGCGCCGATGAACTTGAGGCCACGCTCCATCATCATGTTCCCCTTGCTGGTCACCACTCCCAGGGGGTGTCCGCGCTGGTAGAGCAGGGCGAGCGTGTCGATGACCCCTTCGTAGTGCGCCATCAGACGGTCGTGGTGCTCGAGTTGAAACGTCCGGTACCGATTCACCAGGCGCTCGCGATCCTCGTCGGATTCCACGTATGGAGTGAGCTGCTTGGGCAGCGGAGTTCCAAGTCCGTCGATCCACTCCACATCGGTCGGCTGGCGCGGCCTTCCCTGAAAAGTGTGTTTCATCGACGCCAGCAGGAGCGCTATCGAATCGATCAGAGTTCCGTCCAGGTCGAACAGAACTGCGTAAGGGCGCGATTCAGCCATACCGCCAAAGTAAACGGTCCAGCGGCGACCTAGTAATGGGGATTCCGCGATGAAAGCGGCCACGCGGAGCGTTGTAATGGGGGATTCCCGACGCGATATTAGAAGGACGATGCCAGCTTCAGCCGCCATGCGCACGAGCTTCAGTAAGCTGTTCGATGAGATCGGCACGGTCGATCAAGTTGGAATCGAAGAGCGTGTCGCAAAGTTCACGACCCGGAGCATCAAGAAGGGATCCAAGCTCTGGGGCCTGAAGACCGCGGTATCGATGGTCGACCTTACGACGCTGGAAGGAAAGGACACGCCTGGAAAGGTGGCCTCGCTCTGTCAGAAAGCGCGGCGGCCCAGCTTCGACCCCGACGTACCGCCGGTTGCGGCTGTTTGCATTTATCCGTTCCTCGTCAAGCACGCCGCGCGGTGGCTGGCCGACACGGCGATCAAGGTCGCGTCGGTTGCGACGGCGTTTCCATCGGGGCAGAGCCCGCTTCCTCTGCGCATCGAGGAAGTGAAAACCGCGGTGTCGGACGGCGCCGACGAGATCGACATGGTCATCAATCGCGGACTCTTTCTCGCCGGCGAGTTCAACGCCGTTCAGGATGAGATCAGCGCCGTGGTCGAAGCGTGCGGCGACGCGCAGCTCAAGGTGATTCTCGAAGTGAGCGAGCTCGACACCTACGACAACGTGCGCGCCGCATCGTTTCTGGCGATGCAGGTGATTCGTCCCGGCGACTTCATCAAGACGAGCACGGGGAAGGCATCGGGCAGCGCGACGCTCGCCAACACCCAGGTGATGATCGAGGCGATCCGCGATTTCTACCTGGCAACCGGGATCGCGATCGGGATGAAGCCCGCGGGCGGAATCAGGAACGCCAAGCAGGCGCTCCATTATCTAGTAGCGGTCAAGGAGACACTGGGCGATGCGTGGCTCAACTCATCGCGCTACCGCTTCGGCGCCAGCTCGCTCCTCAACGATCTGCTGAGACAGATAGAAAAGGAAAAGACCGGCGCATACCAGGCGCCTTACTACTTTACCGAGGCCGCGGAGAGCTATTAATGACAACTCCCAGAGCGATTGCGCGCCCCACAGCGGCGACAAGCTCGGTTCCGCAGCTAATATTCGGCGATCTGTGGGAGTACGATCCCGCGCCCGAGACCGCGGACCCCAAGCTGAAATCGAAGTACGACCTTTTTATCGGCGGTAAGTTCGTCGCGCCGAAATCGGGGAAGTACTTCGAATCCATCAACCCCGCGACCGAAGAACCTCTGGCGCAGATTGCACTGGCGGGCCAGGCGGACGTGGACGCGGCGTACCAGGCCGCGCAGAAAGCTTTCCCTGCGTGGAGCAAACTGGCCGGTGCGGAGCGCGGGAAATACCTCTATAGAATCGCGCGGCTGATCCAGGATCGCGCCCGCGAATTCGCGGTGGCAGAGTCGATGGACGGCGGCAAGCCGATCAAGGAGTCGCGCGACTTCGACGTGCCGATGACCGCCGCTCACTTCTTCTACCACGCTGGCTGGGCCGACAAGCTCGAGTACGCCGTGCCTGGCGCCAAAGTCGTTCCGCTGGGAGTCGTCGGTCAGGTGATCCCGTGGAATTTCCCGTTGCTGATGCTGGCATGGAAGATTGCGCCGGCGCTGGCGATGGGAAACACAGTCGTGCTCAAGCCGGCGGAGACCACTTCGGTCACCGCGATGAAGTTCGCCGAGCTTCTGCTCGAGGCGGAGCTGCCGAGCGGAGTCGTGAACATCGTTTGTGGCGCGGGTGAAACGGGTGCCGCAGTGATCGGGCATCCCATCGCGGCCAAGGTCGCCTTCACCGGCTCGACCGAAGTCGGGAAGATCATCATGCGCCAGCTCGCCGGCACCGACAAGAAGCTGACGTTGGAGCTCGGAGGAAAAGCCGCCAACATTGTCTTCGACGATTCGCCGGTTGACCAGGCGGTCGAAGGCGTCGTCAACGGCATCTTCTTCAATCAGGGGCACGTCTGCTGCGCGGGAAGTCGCCTGTTGGTGCAGGAGTCGATCGCCGATCTGTTCGTCGCGAAGCTCAGGAACCGGATCGACGTCCTTCGCGTCGGGAATCCTCTCGACAAGAACACCGACGTCGGCGCGATCAACTCGAAAGCGCAGCTCGATCGAATCTGCGAGCTGGTCGATTCGGGCGTTACGGCGGGCGCTGAGATGTACCAGTCGGCCGTGTGTCAGCTTCCAACGAAGGGCTACTACTTCAAGCCGACGGTGTTCACCGGTGTCACCCAGAGCCATCGCATCGCGAAAGAAGAAATCTTCGGACCGGTGCTGAGCGTTCTCACCTTCCGCACCCTCGAGGAAGCGGTCGAGAAAGCGAACAACACCATGTACGGACTGTCGGCCGGAGTCTGGACCGACAAGGGCTCACGGATTCTCAAAATGAGCACTCTGCTCAAAGCGGGCGTCGTCTGGGCGAATACTTTCAACAAGTTCGATCCATCATCGCCGTTCGGCGGCTACAAGGAATCCGGATTCGGACGCGAAGGCGGCCGGCAGGGACTCATGGATTACGGGAAGATCGTCTAAATGGCGCGCATCCCCGTCACCAAGACCCCAAAGATTTACGTCGGCGGCCAGTTCATTCGCTCCGAGAGCGGCCGCGTTTTTCCGGTCCAGAAGAAGGGAAGTGGGAAGGGGGAAGCGTCGTTGCTTGGAAACATTCCCCAATGCACGCGCAAGGATCTCCGCAACGCCGTAGAAGCGGCGGCCAAGGCCGGTCCGGATTGGGCGCAACGCACTCCCTACAACCGCGGACAAATCCTTTACCGACTCGGTGAGATGCTCGAGTCGAGGAGCGCGGAGATAGCGGATTCACTCGTTATCTCTGGTGCCGCTACCAAGGCGGCTGCCGCCAGGGAAGTCACTGCCGCCGTCGATCGTCTCATCTACTACGCCGGCTGGTCCGACAAGTACGAGCAGGTGCTCGGCAACACCAATCCCGTCGCGGGCCCGTTCTTCAACTTTACGGTGGCCGAGCCAATGGGAATCGTGGGGATCATCGCCGACGATGCGTTCCCGCTGCTCGGACTTCTGAGTCAGATCGCGCCGGTGATCGTATCGGGCAACGTCTGTGTGTGCCTTGCTTCGCAGGAGTATCCATACCCGGCGATCGTGCTTGGTGAGCTGCTCGCCGTCTCCGATCTTCCCGGTGGAGTGGTGAACATCCTCACCGGCTTCAGAAAGGAGCTGGTCCCCACTTTCGCGACGCACACCCACATCCGCGGTGTGAGCGCAGTCGTGAGCCAGGAGGAGAAGAAGCAGCTCCAGCTCGGTGCGGCCGAGAGCATCAAGAGAGTGCGCGCGCGGAAGCGCGACGATGAGATCGACTGGACCGGTGAGAAAGCGCAGAGCGTCTACGAGATCCGCGACTTCATCGAGTTCAAGACGACCTGGCATCCGATCGGGGCCTAGGGCCTAGCACACTCCCGCCAACAAGCGTAACGTCGAACCGCTCCGCCGCCGCGTCACGTTCGCGGTGATCGTAGGACGCGTGTGACTCGACAAATGGATACCAACTGCTGGGAGGCCACAATGAGGCGGGTGATTCTACTGCTGACCGCGCTCCTGCTATTCCTCGGCGGGAGCAGTGCCGCACAAACGCGTTCGCTGAATGTCGGCGATGCCGTCATCAACTACGACCTGACCGGCCGAGGGCGAACCGTGGTGTTCATTCACGGCTGGACCCACAACAAGAGCGTGTGGGATGATCAGGTGCCTGTCTTCAGCAAGCGCTATCGCGTGCTGAGGGCCGACTCGCGTGGGTTTGGCGCCTCCACCGGCTTTGCGGATGCGTCCGTCGATCCACTTGATCTCCTGGTTCTGCTCGAAGCCTTGCGCATCGATCACGCCTACATCGTGGGACATTCGCGCGGAGGCGGTGTCGCGCTTCGGTTCGCGGCTGCCTATCCGGAAAAGGTCGATGGCCTGGTGCTGTACGGCGCCACACCGCCGGCAGGTTTCCCATTCCCACCTGAGATCGGTCAGCTGTTCGGATCGCTTCCCGGCGTCGCGAAGCAATCTGGACTCGACTCCGTCTTGAAGCTGATTCTCACGACTGGCATTGCGTGGGCACCGCCAGGGCGGACCGATGTCGACGAACGCCTTCGCAAGCTGTGGGCTTCGTATTCCGGCAAGGATCTGCTCGAGCCTCATCCGGAGTCCGGTAAAGTCCCGTTGCCGAACATCGCGAGTCTCTCCACGCTGCGGATGCCAACGCTCGTCATCCTCGGCGATCACGAGATGCCTTTCATCGCTGCGGCGGCAGACACCTTCGCCCATCGAATTCCAAACGTGAAGAAGGTCGTCATTCCAAACGCCGGACATGTGGCCCATCTCGCCCAACCCACCGCTTTCAACGGGGCGCTGCTGGATTTCTTCAACGACGTGGACCAGACTAAGAAGCAAGTGGAGCGCAACAAGAAAAAGTGAACGCGATCGAGATGCAGGGCCTGCGCAAGGTCTATAAGGGGTCAGGCAAGACGCGGAGGCGCGCCGCGCCCCCCGGCGCCAGTGGCTGGCCCAGCGGAGCGCCGCTGCCCCCGACCAACGACGTCGTCGCGCTCGATTCGCTCGATCTCGACATCGGCGCCGGAGAGTTCTTCGGACTGCTCGGCCCCAACGGCGCCGGAAAAACGACCGCGATCGGGATTCTCACCACTCGCGTTCTTCCGACCGCGGGAAAAGCGACTGTCGCCGGGGCGGATGTGGTGAGCGACTCGGTACGCGTCCGACAGACCATCGGTGTCGTTCCGCAGCGACCCAACGGCGATCTGAGCCTCAACGTGCTCGAGAATCTCCAGTTCCACGCGGCGTACTTCGGGATTGCGTACGATGTCGCGACCAAACGCGCGTACAAGCTGCTCGAGCGCCTCGGACTTTCCGAGAAGGCGCGCGCAAAAATATCAGAGCTATCCGGCGGGCAGCAGCAGCGGCTGATGATAGTGCGCGCGCTGATGCACGAGCCGGAGATCATCTTCCTCGACGAGCCCACGGTTGGTCTCGATCCGCAAGCGCGGCTCAACTTCTGGGACATTCTGCGCGATCTGCACAATCGCGGGCGCACGATCGTGATGACGACCCACTACATGGATGAAGCGGATCGGCTCTGTGATCGCTTGGCAATCATCGATCGGGGGAAACTGCTCGCGCTCGACACTCCGCACGCGCTCAAGGCAAAGGCCCCCGGTGGAACACTGATCGAGCTGGTGCTCGACGGCGACGCGATAGCGGCTGCGGAGATCGCGGAGACCATTGAGGGGGTCGGCAAGGTAGAGGCGAGCGACGGTATGCTGCGGGTACACAGCAATCGCGGGGGTACGTTGCTGCCGGCGCTCATCGAAGCAGCGGAAACTGCGGGACGCACAGTGAAAGATATCCACCTGCTGCAGCCGAGTCTGGAGACGCTGTTCGTGTCGCTGACCGGCAGGAAGCTCGGATGACCGCCGTCGCGGTCCATACCACGCGCGCCGGAGTCCGAGCCTCGTCGATATTCGCGGCGCTGCTGCGGCGCGACATGCGCGTTGCCCGGCGCGAGCTGCCTTTCTTTCTGCTGCGCACGACGATGCAGCCGCTCATGTTCGTCATCGTATTCGGGTATCTGATGCCCAAGATGGGATTCATGGGGCGCAGCTACACGACTGCTCTTCTGCCAGGAGTGCTGGCGATCAGTCTCGCCTTCTCGAGCATCCAGTCTGTGGCGCTGCCGATGGTGCAGGACTTCGGGTGGACGAAGGAGATCGAGGACCGTCTGCTTGCCCCCGTCCCGATCTGGCTCGTCGCGGCGGAAAAGATCATCGCCGGAGTGATGCAGGGCATCGTGTCGGCGCTGTTCGTACTGCCGGTGGCGCGCCTGATCATGGGTCCTATTCCCAATCTCACTTTCGGACATTTTGGCGATGTGCTGCTCATCACCGTGCTGGGCGCCGCAGCTTTTTCCGCCGCTGGACTATACCTCGGCACAGCGATCCAGCCGCAGCAGATCGGCCTCATGTTCGGAGTGATCGTCGCGCCGATGATCTTCTTCGGCTGCGCGTACTATCCGTGGCAGGGATTGAGTGCGGTGCCGGTAATGAAGTACGCGGTGCTGGTCAATCCGCTCGTCTACGTCGCGGAGGGAATGAGAGCGGCGCTCACTCCGGCCGCGCCGCACATGTCGCTAGGCGTCGTGGTAGCTGCGCTCATCCTCATTACGGGCATCTTCTGGTCGCTCGGGATGAGGGCGTTCATGAGGCGCGCGGTCGGCTAACTGGAGAATCGGCGGTCGATCGGCTAGCTCCAAAGGTGGGGATTGATCGGCTAACTCCATACGCGGTGCCCGTGGCAGCGAGAGCGTAAACGTCGAGCCTTCGCCGACTACGCTCTCGACAGTCACTTTTCCACCCATCGCCTCAGCCAGATCTTGGCTGATCGCCAATCCAAGCCCTACGCCCTGAACGGGCTGATTGAGGCGTCGGTCGACCTGAACGAAGGCGTCGAAGATTCTGTCGAGTTTTTCGGCTGGAATTCCGGGCCCCGTATCCGCGACTCGAATTTCGATACAGTTACCACGCGGCTCGCTCGAGAGAGTGATGGTGCCACCGGGCTCGGTGAACTTCACTGCATTGCTCAACAGGTTGAGCACGATCTGCTGCAGCTTCTCGGGATCGGCGAGGACCGAGAAGGATTTGTCGCCGCCACGGTATTCATAGCGTAGCCCCTTCTTCAGGATCTGCGGAGCAATCATCGATTCGGTATCGCGCAGCGCTTCGTCGACGGGGACGGAGGTCAGGCGGTATTCTGTCTGGCCCGCGTCGACCTTGGCAAAGTTCAGGACATCGTTGATCAGGGTGAGGAGATGCTGATTGCTGCGCCTGATGCGCGCGATGTCCTGAGCTTGTTCGGCGTTGAGTGGGCCGTGAACACCCATTGCGAGAAGCTCAGCGTATCCGCCGATCGCGTTCAGCGGGGTCCGGAGCTCGTGGCTCATGCTGGCGAGAAACTCCGATTTCGCCTGGCTGGCGGCCCATGCTTCCTGCTCCGCCCTCTTCCGTTCTTCAATGTCGACCGCGATGCCGAGCCAGACGTCGACGTTTCCTGAGTCATCGCGACCGGGTCGGCCCCTCTCGAGAAACCAGCAGTAGGTGCCGTCCTTTGCGCGCAATCTGAATTCGACCTCGAAGTCCTCTCCTTTTTGCACACCTCCTTGCAAGCTGCCGAGGACGTGCTCCCGGTCTTCGGGATGGATTACGGCGGTCCACCCGTGACCGAGTGTCGCTTTCTCGGAGAGGCCTGTGTACTCGTACCAGTACGGATTGCAGTAGGTGATGCGTCCGTCAGGTCGCCCGAACCACACAACCTGAGGAGAGAGATCGAGCAGATTCTCGAACCTGCTCCTGGTCGTGACGGTCCAGCGCTCGAACTGCATCCCCGTGAGTGCAATGGCGAGGAGGGTGACGCTGGTGATGGCGACTACCAATCCAAGCTGGTACGTCCCCAGGACGAGGTCATCAGGCGGTACCGAGCCAGGAGGCCCGCCAATAAACTGGGCGGCGGCCATACCGGTGTAGTGCATCCCGGCGACAGCGAGGGCCAGGAGCAGCGACGCTCCCGCTTTCTTGAGCCACGCTCCTGATTCAGAGCGGGTCTCGATCAGATTCCGGATAAGAGCAAGGGCCGCGAAGGAGACGGTGATCGCGACGCCGACCGACGCGGCGACGATAAGCGGATCATAGATCACGTGGCTGCTCATCCGCATGCTCGCCATGCCGATGTAGTGCATTCCGGCAATCGCGGACCCCATGAGCACGCTGGCGAGAGCCAGGATCCACCAGCTCGCCATCGCGCGATTGAAGACGATGAAGGCGATAGCGCACCCGACTACCGCCGCGACTACCGAGGCGAAGATGAGAAGGGCGTCGTACCAGACGAGAACGGGAATCTGCAGCGCCAACATGCCGACGAAGTGCATGCTCCAGATGCCCAGTCCCAGCGCCAGTGCTCCGCCGCCTGTCCAGAGAATGCGATGTCGAGTTCCAACCGCGCGGATGCGCTGGGCGATCTCGACCGCGACGTAGGCCCCGAGCGTGGCAACTACGACAGAGAGAACTACGAGAGCAAGACTGTAGGAATGCGCGATCATGTTCGATCAACGGTGGCAAGATGCAAGCCCGGCAGTGCCGTTTTTCCTGCCGAGGGTAAGTGATTGGATTCGTTGCGCTTAAGAAGGAATTATCGCGCACAACGCTCGCTTGAATCTGCCGCTCAGGATCGCAAAAGGTCCTCCGATTGGCCCTTGCGCCGATATATCGCCAGTTATAACTTCAGCGCCGAAAGATATATCGCCAGTACTATCACAAGCGCCTACTGACGCGCAACTGGCGCATTAAGTCCAATTTGGCGGGGGTTACTACGATGTACGGTGGACACTGCGGGCCGAAGTTCGCTTGGGCGTTCGGCATGAGGCCGGAGAACTTTGGATTCGATCCAGGGACTTTTTGGGCGGGTCGGGGCAAGTCACGGGGCGGGCCGTTCGGTGGCGGAAGAATGTTCGACCAGGGCCACCTGAAGTTCGTGATTCTTCGCCTTCTCGACGAAAAGCCACGCCACGGCTACGAGATAATCAAGGAGATCGAGGAGCGCTTCGGCGGGATGTATTCACCGAGCCCTGGAACTGTCTATCCGACGCTCACGATGCTCGAGGATCTTGGCTACGCGCGAGCGAGGCCGGAGGAAAGCGGCAAGAAGATTTACGAGATCACCGACGAAGGGCGCGCGCATCTCGCTGAAAATCAGCCGCTGATCGATGACATTTTTTCGCGGATTGCCGAGTTCGCTCAAAACATCTTTGGCGAGCCGATGATGGAAGTGCACCGCGGATTCAAGAACGTCGGTCGTGCGGTGTATGCGTCGTCTAAGGGCTCCACGAGAACGGCGGAGCAGATCAGGAAGATCAAGGAGATCCTCGATCGCGCCGCGGGCGAAATAGACGCATTGTAATTGCTGCGTCAGCCGCCCTCGCGCATCAGCAGCAACGCGCGAATCTCGAGTGGTGTAGGGAGATGTGGGTGGCTGGGCTGACGCGTGGAAGCCAGCCCCGCCACCTTCGCTAACCATTCCTGGTCTGGCAACGGCGAATGGGCGAGTGACTCGAGCTCGGCTTCAGCCGCCGCGCTTAGCTGACTGGTGGCCAAGGTTCTTGCGCGAGAAGCAACTTCAGATCTCGCGTTGCGAACGTGCGGAGGTGCGTCGTCGATGGCCGAGTGGATTCGGTTGAGGATCTGAACTCGTGTACGCGATTGCGAGCCTGAGATTCCCGCCGACTCTGAGGCAAGATCGTGCTGGAACCACTCATGGATCTGTTTTATCGCGACCTCGTAGTCTTCCCGACGAGTTGCGAGCTCGTCGCCTTCGCAAATGCGACACGCGGCGAGCTGGGCATCCAGGTCCGCCGACACGGAACCCGCTATTGAAGCGAGGAGGAGTGGCCCGTCGCGAACGGACACTACCGCGATGAAGTCGAATCCTGATGCGCACACTGATGCCACACCAATCTCAGACGATTTCGAAGTGAGATTTGGGCGGCGCCAGCTCTCGAGA
>Ga0184619_10000442_pt1 | contig 14293 bp, 14 predicted proteins | sample PLM0_60_b1_FD_133146 | JGI IMG/M metagenome (GOLD analysis project Ga0184619, IMG submission 133146) | Groundwater sediment microbial communities from an aquifer in East River, Colorado, USA - PLM0_60_b1 | ecosystem: Environmental > Terrestrial > Soil > Riparian zone | place: USA: East River...
CGGCGACCGGAAGAGCGAGGAGCGCCGCGAGCAACCCGAGCCCTACCGGCCCAAGCTCGGCCAGGGTCTCGAGATAGAGGCTGTGGGCGTCGAGAACCGGTAGATCGGCCGGCCGCGAACGCAGCCACTCGCGCTGGAAGCTTCCTGCACCCGAGCCGAGCCACGGGTGCTGCTGGTAATCCCGCCAGGCGACGTGCCAGTACTGGGCCCGGCTGCTACCCGAGAGGCTCAGTAGGCGCCGGCTCCGATCCGCCTTGACGGAAGGCGCCGCGTGCGAGAACTCGCGAACCGCACCGCTCGGACCGCCGAGGCGCACGAGCGCGATCGCGGCGGCACAAATGACCACGATCGCAACCGCGAGCACGACCCGCCGTGACATCCGCGGCAGGGCTAGCCCCAGGGCGGAGATCCCTCCGGCGGCCAGCGCCAGCCATGCCCCGCGGCTGTACGTGAAGTAGAGCGTCGGCGCGAGCACGAGGACAGGGGCGCCTGCGAATGGTCGCCGTAGTCGCACGGCGAGACCCAGCGCAAGCACGATGCCTATTGCCGCGAACAGCCCGAGTGCATTCGAGTATCCGAGCGGTGCGGCCAGCCGCCTGGTCGCATCGGCGGAGACGGAAGCGACGTCATACGAGCCGGGGCCGCCGAACGCCCGCAGGGAGAGAGCCCATACACCCACCAGGGATACGGCTGCGAGGAGACCGACGAGGAAGCGTGTCACCTGTCTCCGTGCGAGCAGCAGGAAGGCGGCGATCGAAGAGAGGTAAACGAGGAGGCGCTCCGCGTCGAGCACCGAGGCGCTGAAATCGCTCGACCAGGCGGCCGAGAGCCAGGTCCACACCGTGAAAGCCCCCAACAGGCCGAGAAAGGCGAGTGCCAAACCATTCGGAGACCTGGCCCGGCCTAGGGCGAGGACGGTCCCGGCGATGACGAGCGGCAGGAGCGTGCTCCAGCCCCACGACGTCGCGTCGAAGCCTCCGTTGTCGAGCGCCAAACCCCCGACAAGCGCCACCGGCAGGACGACCGGTCCGAGGGCCCGGGCGCGTCCATAGACTTGCCCCGTGGACTTCGAGCTGACCGACGAGCAACGGCTCATCCAGGACACGGTAAGGACGTTCGTCAACGAGCGCGTGCTTCCCGAAGCAATCGAGAACGACATTGCGCACCGCCTCGACATCTCGGTGATCGAGGGAATGGCCGAGCTCGGGCTGCTCGGGATCGTGATCCCGGAGGAGTACGGGGGCGCCGGCCTGGACTTCGTCGCCGAAGCGCTCTCCTGCGAGGAGATCGAGCGCGGAGAGGCCGCCTTCCGGACGCTCATCTCGGTCCACGTCGGGCTCAACTCACTCGCGCTGCTGCGCTACGGAAGCGAGGAGCAGAAGCAACGCTGGCTCGTGCCGCAGGCGCGGGGCGAGAAGATCGCGTGCTTCGGCCTGACCGAGCCCGCGGCCGGCTCCGACGTCGCGGCAATGAAGACGACTGCGCGCCGCGACGGCGACGTCTACGTCCTCAGCGGCTCGAAGAACTGGATCTCCTACGCGACCGTCGCCGACCATGCGCTGGTCTTCGCAAAGACCGATCCCGGCGCGAAGCACAAGGGCATCTCGGCGTTCGTACTCGAGCAGGGCATGCCGGGCTTCACCGCCGCCGACACCGAGCACAAGCTCGGCATCTGGGCGGGCTCCACGGGCGAACTCTTTTTCGAGAACGTCGAGGTGCCGGCCGAGAACCTGATCGGCGAAGAGGGTCAGGGCTTCGAGATCGCGATGTACGGTCTCGACCAGGGCCGGTTCACGGTCGCGGCGGGCGCCTGCGGCGTCATCCGCGCCTGTCTGGAGCGGTCGGTCGAATATGCGCGCGAGCGGGAGACTTTCGGCCAGCCGATCGGCCAGTATCAGTTCGTCCAGGACATGATCGCCGAGATGGTCCTCGGCTACGAGACCTCGAAGCTGCTCGTCATGCAGGCGGCCTGGATGAAAAACGAGGGCAAGCGCAACACGCGTGAGACCTCGCTCGCGAAGTGGCATGCGACCGAGTCGGCGTTCCGCGCCGCGCATCTCGCGATCCAGGTGCACGGCGCCTACGGTTATTCGGCCGAGTACGGGATCGAGCGCTACTTCCGCAACGCCCGCGCCCCGATCATCTACGAGGGCACGACCCAGATCCACAAGCTGATGCAGGCCGAGCACGCGCTCGGCTTTAGAGCGCTGAACGGACGCGACGGCGAGGTTTCGCCGCTCTGCTCGTGGGCACCGGCGCTCGCGCCGGTGCAGCGTGAGCGCCCGGTAGCGACGGGCGCTTGATGGCCGAGCTCGGCGAGGACGTGCGCGGGCTCCTCGAGGCGCCGAACTTCGCGCATCTCGCAACCGTGCAGCCCGACGGCTCACCCCACTCGGTGCCGGTCTGGGTCCGGCTCGAGGGCGACCGGATTGCCTTCTTCACGCAACCGGGCTCCCGCAAGGCGCAGAATCTCGCCCGCGACCCGCGGGTCGCCTTCTCGCTGACGGACTTCGAGAACCCGTACCTGAGCGCCTGGGTGCGCGGCCGAGTCGCTCAGCTGCTCGAGGGAGCTGAGGCGCTCGAAGTGATCGACCAGATCTCCCACAAGTACACGGGCAAACCGTTCCCGATGCGGAGCGGGATCGTTTTCCTCGTCCAGATCGAGCGGTGCGCCTGCGTCGCGCTGCCGTTCGCGCACACGCCGCCATAGGGACAGTCCCTGGGGACTGTCCCTGAAAACGTCACGAAGCCCGCTACGGCAGCGGCGTCGCCGCGCCCGTCGGCTCGACGCGCGCCGACTCGTCCTCGACCTGCATCAGGCGGACCAGCAATGGGATCGCGCCGAGGATCGGCAGCGCGCAGACGGGCCAGAGGATCTGGTAGCCGTTGGTCACCTGAAGGTGCGGCCGCGCGAGGTCGATTGCGAGGCCCGCGACGGGGGCGCCGATGAGCAGCCCGATCCCCTTCGTCGTCGTCGCAAGCCCCGAGACCGCGCCACGGTGCTCCGCGGGGACGATCTTGTAGAGGAGGCCCCACGCGAGCGTCATCACGGTCCCGCCCGCGATCGACACCGGGATGATCAATCCGAAGTACCACACGTGCCAGCGCTCAGCGAGCCCCCCGACGAGGAGGCCGGTCCCGTAGACGAAGGAGGCGAAGAAGATCACCCGCGCGAGCCCGAACCGGTCCCCCAGCCGTCCCGCGAAGACAGCCGCGATCACGTAGCCGACTGCGACCGCGGCGAGGATCTCGCCCGAGACCGTCTTCGACTCGTGGAGCCCATCGATCACGTAGAGGATCACGAAGCTGCGCGCGGCGGCGAACGTGCCCTCCCAGGCCGAGTTGGCGAGCAGAAACCGGCGGACGTCGCCTTCCTGCCAGAAGATGTTCCAGCTCTGCTTGATGTAGGCCCAGAAGCCCTCGAAGACGCGGCCGTGCCCGCCGTCCTCCCGGACGAGCAAGATCGTCAGGCCGCAGGCGGCGGTCGTTACGAAGGCGGCGGTCAGAAACGGAGCCGGCTGCCAGACCTTGAGTAGGAAGTTTCCCCCGACGAGCGCGATCCCGAGCGCGATTCCCCGGAGAACGTGCTGGACGCCCTGCGCGCGACCGTAGGCCGACGGAGGCAGCACGTCCGGGTAGAGCCCCCGGTACGGCGGCTCGTAAAGGTAGTAGGCGAAGTAGAACGCAAGCACGAGCAGCGTCGTCGTCCAGAGATTCGGCATGAACGGGATCAGCAGCAGGCAGAACGCCATCGGCCCGAGCCCGACGAGCATGAACGGGCGCCGGCGGCCGAGCGGCGTGTGGAAGGAATCGCTCCAAGGGCCGACGACGGGCGAGAGTGTCAGCGCGAAGAAACCCTCGGCTCCGATCACGAGCCCGATCAGCGATCCCGACGTCGTGAACGTGTGCAGCAAGGGCGGCAGCGCCACCGAGATCGTGGTGATCGAGAAGGCGAGCCCGAAGGCCCCGAGGCCGAGCGTCCAGAGCAGCCGCCGCTGAACCGGCGCGAGCGTTGCCAGCTCGTGCGAAGCGGTCTGGCTCGCCATCAGGCGGGGGTAGCCGCCCTGTCCGCAGCCAGGCCGCCCGTGACGATCTCGACGACCGCACGTTCGGCCCGCGTCACGTCTTCTTCGCTGTCCGGGAGCTGCCCGAAGGCCCAGCCGGTGAGGATCTCCTCGAGCGCGCCGTACCAGATCGTCGCCGTCAGCCGCGCGTCGACGTCGTCACGAAACTCGCCGGTCTGCTGGCCGCGCTCGACGATCCGCTGCAGCGCCTGATAGGCAAGGTCGATCTCGTCGGTCTCCTGCTGGACCTGAGAGCTGCGCGTCACCTCTCTCACGAGGACGCGCACGAGCTCAGGATCTCGTTTCCAGGTACGGAGGACGATCTCGGTCACCTTCCGCACCTGCTCGCGTGCCGGCTCGTCGAGCTGCTCGACCGAGCGGATCGTGGCGAGCATGGCGCCCCACGTCTCCCCGAAGATGGCTGCGAGCAGCGTTTCTTTCGACCTGTAGTAGTGGTAGACGAGCCCGTAGGCGACGCCGGCCTCCTTGGCGATGTCGCTGACGCGACAGGCGTGGTAGCCCCTGCGAGCGAATGCCCGCACCGCGGCCTGCAGGATCTGTCGCCGCCGCTCCTCCTGGACCTTCGAGCCCTCGGTCACCGCGGTTGAGTCTAGGAGAGTCGTCGGTTTGCGGGCAAATTCGTCACTCTTCGCTCGGCGGCGAGCCCGATCCCAGCGCACCGCCGAGCTGCGCGAGCGCCTGCGCGAACTCGCTCGGGATGATCCAGACCTTGTTCGCCTCGCCGTGGGCGATCTGCGGCAACGCCTGAACGTACTGATAGGCGAGGAGCTGCGAATCCGGCTTGCCTTCGTGGATTGCCTTGAAGACGGTATCGATCGCCTTCGCTTGTCCCTCGGCCTCGAGGATCTGCGACTGTCGTTGGCCTTCGGCGCGGAGAATCGCGCTCTGCTTCTCGCCCTCGGCCTCGAGGATCTGGGACTGCTTCACGCCCTCGGCGTTCAGGATCGCCGCACGCTTGTCGCGGTCGGCCCGCATCTGCTTCTCCATCGATTCCTGTACCGACGCGGGCGGGTCGATCGCCTTCAGCTCGACGCGGTTGACTCGGATCCCCCACTTGCCCGTCGCCTCGTCGAGGACGCCGCGGAGTTGCGCATTGATCTGGTCGCGGGATGTCAGCGTCTGCTCCAGGTCGAGGCCGCCGATCACATTGCGAAGGGTCGTGACCGTCAGTTGTTCGATCGCCTGGATGTAGTTCGCGACTTCGTAGGTGGCGGCCTTCGGTTCGGTGACCTGGAAGTAGATGACCGTGTCGATACTGACGACCAGGTTGTCCTCGGTGATCACGGGCTGCGGCTGGAACGAGACGACCTGTTCGCGGAGATCGATCATCTCTCGGATCCGGTCGACGAACGGAACGACGATTGCGAGGCCCGCGCTCAACGTCCGCGAGTAGCGGCCGAGCCGCTCGACGACGCCGGCCCGCGCCTGCGGGACGATCCTGATCGTTCTCGCGAGCGTTACCAGGACGAACGCGGCGACAACCAAGACGACGATCAGAGTCACCATCGAAACCCTCCCTATTCGAATACGAGCGCGGTCGCGCCCTCGATCTTCGCAACTTCGACGCGCGCGCCGGGCTCCAGAGTCTGCTCCTCGAAGAAGGCGCGGGCCGACCACTCCTCGCCACCGATCTTGACGCGGCCACCGTTGACGTCGACCCGCTGGAGCACGACCGCCTTGGCGCCGACGAGGGCGGCTGTCCCGGTCCGGGTGAGCGCGGGCATACGGATGTGGCGCCTCGCGATCGGCCGCAGGAACGCGAGCGAACCGGCCGAGACCGCGATGAAGACGATCAGCTGGAGAATGATTCCGCCGCCGATGCCCGCAGCGACCGCGGCGCCGACCGCCGCGAGGGCGACCGGCCCGAGGAAGAACAATCCCGGCGTCAGGAGCTCGCCGATGGCGAGAAGCACCGCAGCGATCAACCAGAGGACGAGGCCCGTCACGTGTTCAATTGTTACGCAGGGCGGTCGTCAGGCCGCCGAAAGCCCGACCGCGGCGGGAAGTTCGAGCAGATCGGTCAGTTTTTCGTCTATGTCCGGATAGCGATCCTCCCGGTCGAGCAGGATCCCTCGCATCCCGACCGCCTTCGCTCCCTCAACGTCGTCCTCGATCGAGTCGCCGACCATCACGGCATCCGCAGGCTCGACGTCGAGGCGCTCGAGCGCTGCCTGGAAGATCGTCGGATGCGGCTTAGTCTTGCCGTGCGTGCCAGAACTGACCGCCGCGTCAACATCGAGCCCGTGGTGTGCGACGAACTCGTCGAGGTTGCGGCCTGTATTCGAGACAAGACCGATCTTGATGCGATGTGCGCGCAACTCGGCGAGCACCGGCAGAACGTCGTCGAAGATCTGGAAGTTGTACGCGTGCTCCCACGCACGAGTCATCTCGAGCGCACACTCGTAGGCACGGCCGGTGTCTGCGCCCATGCCACGAATGATCTGCTCGGTGAAGAGCACCCAGACCTCCTCGTCGTGGTCGAGTTCCGGGTGCCGCTCGAGCGTTGAGATCGCGTGTGCTCGAGCCTCGCCGTAACGCTCGGGGTCGAGCTCGAGCCCGAACCGCTCGCCGAGCCGCCGATAGCCCTCCGGCCCGAGATCCGGGCCGGGTTTGGCAATCGTGAAGTCGACGTCGAAGAGAACCGCGCGAAGTGACATCAGGCTGCTTGTAGCAGGCAGATAGCTTTGCGCCGTGGAGGGGATCACGCACGAAGAGGGTCGCGGACGAGCGTTTCAGGCGCTGCGGCACCGCGACTTTCGACTGTTGTTTACGGGCCAGGGCATCTCGCTGATCGGCGACGCGGCGTTCCTGACCGCGCTCGGCTGGAAGACGTTCACGATCGCGGGCGCCGGCAAGATCGGGCTCGTCCTGTCCGTTCAGGGCGCCGGGCTGCTGACGACGCTGCTGATTGGCGGCGCGCTCGCAGACCGCTACGAGCGACGGCGGATGATGATCCTCTCGGATGTCTGGCGCTTCGTCGCGGTCGGTGCCATCGCCGGCCTCGACGCGACTGGCCACCTGGGCCTGACCTCGCTCGTCGTCCTGGCGGGAATCGCCGGGCTCGGCGACGGCCTCTTCTATCCGGCCGTCGGCGGGATCATCCCGCTGGTCGTCGACGCCGCGCACCTCCCGTCGGCCAACTCGCTGATGGGCGTCGCGCGCTGGGGCGGCTTCGTGGTCGGCCCCGCGCTGGCGGGTTTCCTCTACCACGGCGCGGGATCGTCCTGGGTCTTCGCCATCGACGCGGTCTCGTTCCTCGTCTCCGGCGCGCTGATGCTGCTCGCGCGGCCACGGGCGATCGATGTTGAACCGAGCGTGGGGACGCTGACCGAGATTCGCGAGGGAACTCGCTACGTCGCGGGAATCCCCTGGCTCTGGGTGACGATCGTGCTCTTTGCCGTCATCCTGATGCTCCAGCTCGCACCGCAGCAGGTGCTGCTACCGAAGCTCGTCAGGGACCATTTCGACCGCGGCGTGGGCTCCTACGCGGCGCTCTCGGCGATGGTCGGGGTCGGCACCGTGTTCGGAACGCTGCTCTTCGGCCACCTCCAGCCTCGGCGGCGGCGCGGCGTGATCTCGTACTGGCTCTGGCTGATCAACAGCCTCGCGATCGCGGGATTGGCGCTCGCCCCCTGGTACCCGCTGGCCGGTGGGCTTGCGCTCGTACGCGGCGTCTGCATCGGGTTCGGCGTCGCCGTCTGGGAGACGATGCTCCAGGAGCTCGTGCCTGCGCGGCTACTCGGCCGCGTGATCAGCCTCGATTTCTTCGGCAGCTTCGGCCTGATGCCGATCGGGCTCGCGATCTGGGGCGGAATCGCCGGGATCGCCCCGCCGGGCCCGATGATTGCCGCCGGCGCGCTGGTCTCCGCCGGCATGATCACCGTCGTGCTGACACGCCCCTGGCTCCGGGCCGTGGAGTGACCCGCTCGCCTGCGCAGATCCTTCGCGAGGCGAAGACGATCGCCGTCGTCGGCGCATCACCAAAGCCCGACCGGCCCAGCCACGGCGTCATGCGCTACCTGCTCGAGCAGGGCTACCGCGTGATCCCGGTGCGGCCGCGCGACTGCGACGAGGTGCTCGGGATTCCGTGCGTCGCCACGCTTTCGGAGCTGGACGAGCACGTCGACCTGGTTGACGTCTTTCGCCGGCCCGAGTACACGCCCGACGTCGCACACGAGGCGGTCGCCATCGGAGCGGGCGCGCTCTGGCTGCAGCTCGGGATCGTCTCGGCGGAGGCGCGGGCGATCGCCGAGGCAGGCGGGCTCGACTACGTCGAAGACGCCTGCACGATGGTCGTCCACGCTCATGATTTCTCATGAGCCCCATTTACTGGAAGCCCAGGTATGCGACCCGCGGTCAGCGCCATCGCGCGTGGGTGAAGCAGCAGGCCCGCCGGGAGGCGGCGCTCCGCAAGGAACCGCATCGTTCCCCGTTTGCGCGTTTGAGCATCTGGCTGCGGCGGAATACTTGAGTCCACAAGTTTCGTTTTAGTTGTTCGTAACCGGAACAAGGAGTTTTCATGTCTTATGGCCTCTTGCTTTTGCGCGTGGTAGTCGGCGGGACGATGTTCTCGCACGGCGCGCAGAAGCTCTTCGGCTGGTTCGGCGGCCACGGGCTGCGCGGAACGGCGGGCTTCTTCGAGTCGATGGGCTGGCGGATGCCGCTTGCGATGGCATTCCTCGCCGGTCTTGCTGAGACGAGCGGCCTCGCGTTCGCCGCAGGCTTCCTGACGCCGCTCGCGGCGCTTGGGATCGCGGTCGTGATGTTGAACGCGATCCTCGTCGTCCACTGGAGGAACGGCTTCTTCAACGGCAACGGAGGCATCGAGTTCCCGCTCACGCTCGCGACAGTCGCGGTCGCGGTGGCGGCAACGGGCCCCGGCCGCTTCTCGATCGACCGCCTGATCGGGTGGGACGACAACATCAGCGGCGTCTGGTGGGGCGTCGGCGTGGCCGCTGCCGCGCTTGCGATCTCGTACCTGACCGCGATGGTCTTCCGCCATCGCCAGGCGTTGCAGGAACAGCCCGCGGCCTAAGCCTTTTTTCGGGGAGCCAAACGGCTCCCCCGCTACGGTAATCTGTCCGACCTCGGGGTGTGGCGCAGCCTGGTAGCGCGCTCCGTTCGGGTCGGAGAGGTCCCCAGTTCAAATCTGGGCACCCCGATTACTCTCGAGGAACGTCTCGATTGCGTCGGCGCAGAGATCGGGGCGTTCGCCGATCAGGAGGTGGCCGCAGTCGGCGATCACGCGCAGGGGGGCGCTCAGGCGGCGCGCGAACTCGAAGCCGTCGGCGAGCGGAAGCTGGTTGTCGCGGGCTCCCCACAGGACCAGCGTTCTGCAGCCCAGCTCGCCGAGGTCCCGGCGGACATCGTCAGAGACGACTGCACAGGCCGCACTGACCGAGTCACTTGTCAGCCGTGTCCCCTCGAGGAAGCCGTCGACCGCCGCCCGCGAGAGGATCAGCGGGTCAGCCGCTCCCCAGCGGCCGAATACCGCGTAGCGAAGAAAAGGGCTGTCGGCCACGGAGTCCGCCCATGGCGCAACGAGGCGGCGCGGACCGATGATCCCGAGGATGCGGAGGCCGTACTTGGCCCGGCGCGTCGTCGACGAGATGCCGGCGCCTGCCGCTAGGACCAGCGCGCTGACATCGTCGGGCCGCCGCAGCGCCAGCCGAAGGGCGACCGTCCCGCCGAGGGAGTGCCCGACGAACGCGGCGGGAAGCATTCCCTCGCGCTCCGCGACGAGGCCGATCCGGTCGGCGAAGACAGCGAGGTTCGGAACGGCCGGCAGTGGAGTCGACAATCCGTGACCGGGCAGCTCCGGGACGAGCACACGTCGCTTTGCCGCAAGGAGCGGCGCCACGTCGACCCAGTTCGCGCCGCAGCCGCCCAGCCCGTGGACTAGCACGAGCGGCGCACCGCCCGGCGGCCCGCCCACGAAGTAGCGGAGCCGGCAACCCCTTTCTTCGGCGAAGCGTTCTTCGAAGCCGGGAATCACCTTTGCGTCCGTCACGCTGACAAACTATTCTTCGACGTGATGAACGACTTGGGAGGGCGGGGACTTTGATTCCTGCCGGCAAGACAATCGGAGCGGTTCACTGAGCCCGTCCCCGCGAGAGCGCGAGGCGGGTTTTTTGTTGGACCGCAGGGAGGTCAAATGCCGAACCACCTGACGCCCGAGGAGCTGTCGAAGGAGCTTGGGATCGATCGCCAAGAGGTGATCAAGGTCTGCGTGCAAGAATCGATCCCGATCTACCAGGGCAAGATCGACAAGACACTGTTCCAGGCTCAGCTCCAGGCGCTAGGCGCGATGCCGCAACACCATTAATCGGCTTATGCGTGCGCGCTACTTGCGCGCGGCGACTTTGCGACGGGAGCCGCCCGACGAGGCGGCTTTCGTCTTCTTGGCCGACGCCTTGGCCGGCTTCTTGCCCTGCGCCTCGGCGACGCTCGCCTTGAGCGCCTCCATGAGGTCGATGACCGGCGCCTTCTCTTCAACCGGCTCCGGCGCCGCGATCTCCTCGCCCGCGAGCTTCGCCTCGAGCAGCGCCTTCAGATCGCGTCGGTAGTCGCTGACGAGCTCCTGCGGATCGAAGTCGGAGGCGAGACTGCCGATCACCTGGCGCGCGAGCTCGAGCTCCGCTTCCTTGACGTCGATCTCCTCGACGGCCTCCTCGATCTCAGCCTGAGAACGCACGTCCTCGGCGAGGAAGAGCGTCTCGAGCGCGAGCGCGTTCCCTTTCGGGCGGATCAGGCAGAAATGCTCGGCGCCCTGGCGGACGAACTTGCCGACTGCAGCCGTGTTCGTCTCCTTCATGGCCTCGAGCAGCAGCACGTAGGGCCGGCGCTGCGCGGCGGCGTCGGCCGGCGCGAGGAAGTAGGTGCGGTCGAAGTAGATCGGATCCACCTGTTCGAGCTCGACGAAGCGCGTGATCGCGATCGTGCGCGAGTCGTCGGCGGTCTCGAGCGCCTCGAGGTCGGAATCCTCGACGAAGACGAACTGCCCCTTCGCCACTTCCCAGCCCTTGACGATCTCGTCGTTCGAGACCTCTCGGTCGTGCTGCGGGCACCAGCGCTTGTTCTTGATCGGCGTCCCGCACTCGCGGTGCAGCATCCGGAACGAAACGTCCGACTGGCGGGCAGCCGGCTTCGTGGCCAGGGCCATCCCGACGGGGATGTTGACTAGACCGAAGCTGATGGATCCGTTCCAGATCGTTCTCATGGGGCTCTCTTTCGCAATTCGATGCCAGACTTCAGTCTGGCTCCGACGATCCTAATTGTAGAGGGATGCAGGGAGTTCGCCGAAAGCGCCTCGATCCCTCCCGTAAAGTCCAAATCGTGAATACAGGCGGTCAAAGAACGATCGTCAGGCTGTGGCGCGACGCCGTCTCGGCGGGGCGACCAGGCGCCGCGTACCTGACCGAGACCGCGCCCGGGCAATGGCGAGAGGTCGCCTGGGAGGAGGCAGCCGCCGCAGTAAACGAGCTCGCGAACGGGTTGCTTGCGCGCGGCGTCCGCCAGGGCGACGCCTTCGGGATCGTCAGCCGGACGCGGCTCGAGTGGACGCTTTTCGACTTTGCGCTCGCGCTCGTCGGCGGAATCACGGCACCGGTCTACCCGAGCAGCTCGGCCAAGGAGGCCGCCTACGTGCTTCAGCACTCTGAGGCGGTCGGTGCGCTCGTGGAGGACGAGACTCAGCTGGCGAAAGTCGGGTCGCTCGCACTGGCTCACGTGGTGACCGTGGACGATCTCGACGCCCTGCGCGCCGAAGGGGTCGCCTATGCGCGCGAGCATCCTTACGCGCTCGACGAGGCCGCGGCAGCGGTCGGCGAAGAAGACCTTTACACCTACATCTACACCTCCGGCACGACCGGCCCGCCGAAGGGCTGCATGATCCGCCACCGCAACTACTACGCGATGACCTCGTCCATCGAGCGCATCGAGGACCTCGGGCTCGGCCAGGACGTGATGCTGCTCTACCTGCCGCTCGCCCACAACTTCGGGCGGCTGATGTCGCTCTGGGGCGCCTACTCCGGCTTCACGATCGCTTTTTGCCCCGATCCGTACGCCGTCGCCGACGTGCTGCCGCAGGTCCGCCCCACACTGCTCCCTAGCGTTCCGCGCGTCTACGAGAAAGCGCACACCGCAGTCGCGTCCAAGCTCGAGGCAGCGTCAGGCCTGCGGCGACGGCTGGCTGACTGGGCGCTCCGGGTCGGGCGCCGCGCCAGCGCTCTGCAACAGGAGGGAAAGCCACTTCCGCGCTCGCTGGCACTGCAGCACCGGCTTGCCGATCGGCTCGTCTACTCGAAGGTAAAGGAGCGCTTCGGCGGCCGGCTACGGATCGGCATCTCGGGCGGAGCGCCGCTGGCCAAGGAGATCGCAGAGCTCTTCCATGCCCTCGACATCCTGATCCTGGAAGGCTGGGGCCTGACCGAATGCACGACCGCGGCGACCGTCAACAGGCCTCGCCGGTTCCGATTCGGCACGGTCGGTCCCGCGATGCCGGGTGTCGAAGTGAAAACCGATGCTGAGGGCGAGCTACTGATCCGAAGCGAAACCGTGTTCGCCGGCTATCTCAAGAACGACGAGGCATCACGGGCCGTACTGATGGAGGACGGCTGGCTTCGGTCCGGCGACGTCGGCGAGATCGACCGGGACGGCTTCGTGGCGATCACCGATCGCAAGAAGGACATCATCGTCACGGCCGGCGGCAAGAACCTCGCGCCGCAGAACATCGAGAGCTCGCTCAAGAGCTCGCGATACGTCTCACAGGCGCTCGTCGTCGGCGATCGCCGCCCGTACGTGACGGCGCTGATCACTCTCGACGAACAGGAGGTCGCGAGGGCAAATGGGGACGTTCAGGCGCTGGTTCAGCAGGCTGTGGACGAGGCCAACCGCGACCTGTCGCGCTTCGAGCAGATCAAGCGCTTCGCGATCGTCCCTCGCGAGTTCAGCGCCGAGGAAGGCGAGGTGACACCGACGCTGAAGCTCAAGCGCCGCGTGATCGAGGCGCGCTTCGCAAACGAGATCGACGGGCTCTACGCCTAGAGTCTTCGAGCCCCAACATACGTCGAGGCGTACCAACCCGAGATGCTGGAGATCTTGACCACGTCGCCGGTGTGCGGCGCGTGGATGAAGGAGCCCCCGCCGACGTAGATGCCGACGTGGCCGAGTCCGTCGAAGAAGACAAGATCGCCGGGCTGGAGCTGGTCGCGCGAAACCGGGCTGCCCATCCCGTACTGCGAGTAGGAGCTGTGCGGGAGTGAGACCCCGACCTGCGCAAAGACGTACATGACGAGGCCCGAGCAGTCGAAGCCGTTAGGTGAGGCGCCACCCCACACATAGGGGACGCCGAGGTAGTGCTCGGCGATCGCCACGACGCTCGAGTGCGTGGCCGGCGGAGCCGGGCCAACCGGCGCGCTTCCTCCGCTCGAGGAGGACACAGGCGAAACCGTGCTCGAGAGCGCCGCGGCGGCCCCCTGCTGCTGCTGGGTGACAATCCGGGCCGCAAGCTCCCGGCGAAGCTCGGCCTGGCGCGCGGCTTCTTGCGCCTTCAGATGCGCAATCTCGCCGTGGATCGACGAAAGCAGCGCGCGCCGGGCAGACAGCTGTCCCTCGATCGACGCCCGTGCGGACGCTCGCTCGCGGACGAGGGCCGCTGCCTCCGCCTGTGCGTGCTTGAGCCGAACCTCCTGCGCCTTTACCTGCTTGTCGAAGCGAGCCACCTGACCAAGAACCTTGCTGTCCTGCGAGGAGATCCGGTTCGCCGTGTTGAAGCGGTTGACGAGGTCGTCGAGGCTGGATGCGCCCAGCAGCACCTCCAGGGAGTCGCTCCGCCCGTCGGAGGTGTAAAGCGAGACGAGTCGGGCCGAGAGGGCCGCCTGTGCGCGCCCCAGGCTCTGCTTCGCGATTTGGAGCTGCACGTGATTCGCCTTCAAGTCGGCGCGGACCCGGTTCAGCTTCACCGTCGCGAGGTTGTACGCCTCCACCGCCCGCTCGAGGCTCGAGTCGAGCTGCTGCACCTGATTCATGACGCTCTGCGCCTCGGCCTGCTTTGACGCGATCGTGGGATCGCCCACAGCCGGCGTCGCCGCGAGCGCGGCCGCTAAGCACGAGAGCATGACTGCCGGCGCCGTACGTCTAATCGAGCGGCGAATCGTTCCGGTCGCTGGGCTCGATCGGCGCCCCGGGAGGGGCCGGTTCGTCACAAG
>Ga0184619_10000443_pt1 | contig 14286 bp, 14 predicted proteins | sample PLM0_60_b1_FD_133146 | JGI IMG/M metagenome (GOLD analysis project Ga0184619, IMG submission 133146) | Groundwater sediment microbial communities from an aquifer in East River, Colorado, USA - PLM0_60_b1 | ecosystem: Environmental > Terrestrial > Soil > Riparian zone | place: USA: East River...
AGCGGAATCCCGGTGCGTGTTAGTGACGCATGTAATCGATCCATCGTCCCACTGAGTTACCTCATCCAACAAACACATCAGACCGGAGTGGGGGATCAATGTGCGAATTTCTGCTTTGTTAATGCGCATTAGTTGCAGTCGTTAAAACGTGACAGAAGCATGTCATTCCGAGCGAAGTCGAGGAATCCCGTAGCATTACCTCGCGGCGTCGTTGCGGGATCCTTCGACTCCGCTTCGCTCCGCTCAGGATGACCCCGTTTCAATCGCTTCAACTCTTTTAACGACTTAACGCGGCGAAGCCTGGTCCCAAAACGGATAAAAATTAAACCAGTTGTATGGCGCAAGGCGCGCGTAATATTCCAGCCGTTCGGCGTAACGCTGCATCCATAGCTGGATCTCTTCAGCACGACGATCGCGATCCAAGGTGATCTCATCAGCAAAATGCTCGAAGTAAATTTCGTAGCGTTTTCCCCCGCGGTAGAGACCGAAAAACAAAATGACGGGACGATGCGTCATTGCGGCAAGCACAATCGGGCCGACCGGAAACGCGGCTGACCGCCCAAGAAACTGGCATCGGGCCGTCTTACCATCGTTCGACACACGGTCACCGAGCGTGCCAACGAAAAACCCCGCATCGAGACTCTCCTTAACTGTCAGCAAAGTATCCATCCGATCCGGCGCGATTACCGTGCCGGCGACCACAGGGTTCAATGCATCCAGAAAGCGGGTGATATTTTGGTTGTGGTTTGCGTCCATCAAAACCTTGAGCGGAAACTTTCCCTGCATCACGCCCAGAGCCCGCAATACTTCGAAGCTGCCCAGGTGTGAGCCCAACAGAATGCAACCCTTTCCGCTTTCCATGCAGCGGTGCAGGATTTCTTTGCCATGAAGTTTTACCTCAAAGCGCTGGAACTCACCGCGCAACAGATAAACGCGATCCAGAATGGTCGCGGCGAAGCAAAGAAAATGACGAAACACGTGCCACCAGTGGGCGGGGTAGCCGCGCATTTGCTTAAGGTATTCGTACGAAGTTCGGCGAGCCGCGCCTGCAGTAATCACATAATACGTTGTGACCGGATATAACAGCAGCCTTGCCGCCCAACGCCCGATGTGCGTCGCGATCCAGGCGATCAATTGCAGCGAGGTAAGTGTGCCGCGTTCAGGCAGGCCAGTCCAACGCACCGGGTCGGAGCCTTTCGTCTCGAGAACGTCCGAGGTCATTTTCCGGGCACGACTTTTTGTCCGCAGATTGCGCCGGTGAAAAAGTGTGGGTAGATCTCGCGAATGCGATCGATGTTCGGCGCAATGTCGACACACTGAAAGCCTGCGCGTGTAAACGCGCGCCGCCAATGCTCCGCAGTCAGAAACCCCGGGTTAGGGCGAATCTCTGGATCTGTCTGGACGTTGGTGAAGCTCTCAAGAATCTGAAACATCAGCTCGGGGTAGATTGGTTGGTTGAAATAGGGCCGCAGACATTCGCCGATCACGAGCCAGCCGTCGCTAGCCAAAGCCGAGCGTGCTTCGTTCAAGCTAAACAAGAGGTCCCTGGAGATGTGCATGACATTAACGGCGTATATCAAATCGAATTCACCCGAGTTGATGCCTTGATCGCTCCAAGGCAAATCGAGATTGAGCGCACTCCATTCGATCGGAAGACCAGGATACTGTCTTGCCAATTTGCGCTGGCCGGATCGCAGGAAGAACGCGTTCGGCTCTGTGATGAGATAACGTTCCACCCGTGGCAAAAGCCCGCGTTCGTCGAACACGCGTAGCAAAATTTCGCTGGCGCTGCCGGGGCCTGCGCCGACTTCCAGGATCCGAAGCGCGCGCCGACCGGAAACCCGCTTAGCGGCAACCGCTGCGCCGACCCAGTTATTCACTGCATAGCTTAAATTTTCATTGTGAAAATAATTGAGCCATAACGGCACTCCTTGCGGACCGAGTAAATTGCGATCACCGCTTTGTTCGCCACTGGCGACAGCAGGATAAAGGCTTGCGGCGTGATCCAGTAAATCCAAGGTCGCTGCATTCCCAGGATCTATTTGTAGAGCTGCTGCACGGAGGTTTTCGATATCCGGTTTGCGCAACGTATTTCGCAGACGGTAAAGGCGAATGGTCCCGTCGGTCCGAGCCTCAACACAGTCGATTTCGGCCAGACGTTCGAGGATCCATTGTAAGGCGAACTTGAAAGAAGGCTGAAACGAAAGTCGACGACACAAATCATCGACCGATCGCCATTCGCTGAGATGATCGATCGCGTTTAATCGGCCCGCCAGATCGATAGCCACCTCGACGCTGTAACGCTCCAATAATTCGATGCTTTGATACAGTCGTTCACTAAACACCGGCGGTGGATATTCCTTGAGGTATTCAGCCAGGCGCGGATCGCTTGGGCCTACCTTAAAGGTTTGCGCGTCGGGAAAGGGTGCGTTCACGAATTCATCTTTGTTCCGCAATAAACTTCAAGTTGGCCTTCAACTATTAAGTGGCCTTCGACGCGACAGGAAAAATTGACTCTACTCGCGTCATCGTTGCTCGTGGAAAGGCAAATGGTAAATGGCTGCTCAGGCTTTAGTGGCTGCAGAAACTTGACCGTCCTGATCGCCGTAAGCTGACAGTCTTTCTGCCAATCACGCAATGCTGCGAGAACTTCATCAAGGACCAATACGCCTGGTACGAGGGGCGCGTCCGGAAAATGTCCGGGCAAGCTGGGATGATCGGCCGTAATCGAGCGGCGTAATTCAAAGGTCATGTTAGCAAAGTTTTCCTCATGCCGGTAGCTCCAGCAACTCGACCCGCTCTTGTAGAAATATTGACCCTACCTTTTAGCGAGGTTTTCCGCTCGCTCGCGAGACGAATATTTCCTGCGCGCAGCGAGACCAAACCGGTCGCAATAGGCCGCAAATCGAGCGGCGCTCTTTGCTTCTTGCACTCCGAACTGTGAGAGGTCGTACTGATGAAGCCCATTTCGTTCCTGCAACTTGCTTGCCAGTGCCTGGCGCATCCGTTGCTCTACTTTCGCGGACAAGGACCAACCGAAGTGCGTATAAATTCGTCGCACTACCGTGAGAGGATCGTGACGGATCTCGGCATAATCCACGTCGCAAATGCGACGTTGTGCCAATCGATCTCGTTCCCGCAAGAATCTATCCAGCGTGTTCGACCAATAATCGATCGCCTCGCGGCAAACAGTGAGTGGATCGACTGCGTCGCTAAACACACGGCGAAGGATCGTTATCAAACTCGATACTGAAGCCATGGCATCGAGTGGCGCTCGATGGGTTTGGACAAAAAGCGCGTCAGGGTAAACAGACAGCAGACTTGGCAAGGCAAACATGTGCGTGGGGGCTTTGAGCACCCAACGCTGCGCGTTTTGCCGGACCTGCAGATGTTGAAGAAATCGGCGGTGATATTCGTACGCCGGTCGCAAATCCTGGCGAAAGAACCAGGCCCGATACGAAGGGACATAATACATCGCATCGAACTGATCACTCATAAATGTCGGCGCCATTAGGCTGACACATTCTTGCGGAAGCTCTGCACCAACGGGGTGCACCTGGCGAAACGTGGGCGCGAGCCAGTTGAAGCAATTACAACTGCTAATTGCCCGTTGAATTCGTCGTTTCTCATTATCGCAATTAGGTGGGGATGGCGTCATGACTTCCCACGTGAGGGGGACTCGGTGATCGGGATCCAACGCGAGCAAGGTATGCAACAAGGTCGTACCGCTGCGAGGCAGGCCGACGATGAAGAGCGGCTCACGGATTTCCTGTCGCACGATGCCTGGATACGCCTTCCGATCTCGTTGTATGAACAAACGTGAACACAGTATGCGTATGAGATCTGCTCGAAGAACAATCCTTCCGATCAAGTTAAGCTGTGCCTCACGCTGGCAGGAATCGAGCAACCGCGAGATGCCCTCGAAAAAGTCGCCTCCTCCAAAATCATCGAGATCGCAACGGCGTTTTGCCGTCTCGATTACATCAACTGCACGAAGAGGCGTGCGCGGAATTGGGCTTTTATCCAGCAAGGCGCCACAGCCATTGAGAAGCCGCACAGGCAAAGTCGGGCGAGTCTGATCGAGAGTCGTGGCGGAAGAATTCATTCAATAAAAGGATTGGCCGCTGTTCTGCCAGATTCGGCAACCGTTGGCTACTAAGACTTTAGGGCAATATGAATATCGTAAAGAGACACAAGCAACATTCCGCACGCTTGCACTCCTATCATAATGATTCCATTTTGCTTGTGATGAGCACGGAGAAGGCAACATTTGGCGCGGGCTGTTTTTGGGGTGTCGAAGAGACTTTCCGCAATTTGAAGGGAGTCTTGTCTACAGCGGCCGGTTATGCCGGTGGGAAGAACGAGAATCCCACCTACGAAGATGTTTGCACTGACAAGACAGGCCACGCCGAAGTTGTGGAAGTGGAATTCGATCCATCACAGATCACCTACGAGGAACTTTTGGACGTCTTCTGGTCGAACCACAACCCCACAACGTTGAACAGGCAGGGTCCGGATGTCGGGACACAGTATCGCTCAGTAATTTTTTATCATTCGCCCGAGCAAAAGTCGGCGGCGGAAACGTCCAGAAAAAATATCGATGCCAGCGGGCGTTTTCGCCAGCCAGTGGTAACGCAAATTGAACCTGCGCCGAAGTTCTGGCGCGCGGAAGAATACCATCAGCATTATCTGCAGAAGCGCGGGCAGTCACATTGCGCGATCTGACTTAACCGCGAATGGGTGGCCACGTAATCCGAACGAAGAATTTCGTCGCCGACGCTAGCGACTTCATTCTCGACGAGGCGCACAAAGCCCTTGGAGAACGCAGCGAGTTCCGAATTGCGCTTTCAGGTGGAAAGACGCCGGAGCCGATTTACACCCGGCTTGCCGTAATCGGGCACGATCTGCCGTGGGAGTCAGCCCGGATTACATTCGGAGACGAGCGTTGCGTCCCCCCGGAGAATCCACAGAGCAACTTCAGAATGGCATGGGAAACCCTTCTTGCGCCTGCCGCGGTTCCCGAAAAATCAATCCTGCGTATGCGCGGTGAGATCGATCCACAAGTGGCGGCGCAGGAATATCAGGACCAACTCGATCTGATGGCCACGCAGCGAGGCGAACCGATTTACCGGCATGATCTCATTCTTCTCGGCCTCGGGGATGATGGGCACACTGCGTCGCTTTTTCCCGGGACTGTCGCGTTGGATGAAATGACAAGGCGAGTTGTTGCAAACTTTGTTCCAAAGTTAGATGCGTGGCGATTGACATTCACATTCCCGCTCATCAATCAGGCTCGGCATGTCTGTTTCCTGGTCAGCGCGGCGAAAAACGCCAGTTTGATTGAGCGCGTCATCGAAGGCGATCCGCAATTTCCGGCGTCAAGAGTGAATCCAAGCGCCGGACATGTGACATGGATCATTGGGGAATCGTAATTCGAGGATCAAGATTCGTGAATCGATTCACGATTTAACGATTCAGCGCTTTAAAGCTTCGACGATGTCAGTACTCTTCGCCTTCGTCTTCTCTCGGTGGCGCTACGCGATCGTCCACTGCGTAAGCATGAAGCATTACCGCGATGAGATAGAAGAAAAACAGGCCGAGGCCCCAACCCGCAGAAGCGAATGCCGCCAACAACACAAAAATCCCGACTGGGATCGCACCAAACATCCAGAGAAAGCCCGCAAGCTTGTGGCCCTTATAAATATGTCCCAAGCCGGGAATGATACTAAAGATAACGGCGACGGCGTCACTCGCTTTGCCTTCCGCAGTTTCACTTGCGCCACGCGTCCAATCGCAGCGATCACACTTTGTGGCATCTTTAGGCAGCAAACGCCCGCAGTATGGACACGCCATTTTGTCTCCGGTGCCCGGCTCAGACCGAACCGTTGGTGCATCCGTGTAATCCACACTCATTTCAATCATTGAAGGCAGGAGCGCGGAATTCGTCAAGCAAACTTGCAGTTGGTCGCGATAGAACGCTTCGGTAGAATCGGCTCCAAGGATTGAAAAGCGCGCTTCTTCTTCTCTTTGGATTCTCCGCGCAAGTGTTAGGCGCGGGGCTGCATTCTTATAATGACCTGATTGCAAAGGATGCTGGCCCAATGCCACAGGGTGGAGTGCGCGTGACGTACCTGGGTACAAATGGTTACCAATTCGAATTCGACGGGCGCGCTCTGCTGGTCGATCCCTACTTTTCGCGTGTTGATCTTTTGAGTGTTGCGTTTGGCTCGCGCATTCGACCGGACTTGTCTCGAATCGCAGAGGGAATGCGATATCTCGCGCCCAAGGCGGACGCGATTCTGGTTACTCATGGGCATTTCGATCATCTGCTCGATGTTCCGATTGTCATGTCGAGAACGCACGCGCGTCTCATCGCTTCGGCCTCAGCCGTCGAACTTGCGAAACGAGCAGGCGCTCCATCCGGCGATGCGGTGAAAGCCGGAGATGTGCGGCGGCTTGGTCCATGGAAAATTCGCGTGTTGTCTGCCACGCACGATCGGCTTTTTGGCAAAGTGCCTTTCGATCAAAGTGAAATGCGCGGCTCCGCTCCGCCACTGCATCCGGCCGATTGGGTTTGTGGCGAGCCGCTGGCGTTTCTCATCGAAGTTGGAGATCAGCGCATCTACATCGATTCTGGTGGAACCCCTGCGCAATTGCCGCCCCAGGAGCGCGTCGATCTTGCAATTCTGGGTATGGCCCTGCCGGATTCACGCGCTCGCCTGCCTGGCGCGGTCGAGCGTTTACAGCCGCGCTATGTTTTGCCCAGCCATCAGGACAATTTCTTTCGGCCATTGGACGCTGGATTTCAATTCGGACCGCTTACAGATTTCTCGCGCGTACGCCGCGATTGCGAGCAAGCAAGTCGTGGTCGCTTAATTCTGCTCGATTATTTTCGACCATGGACACTGTCTCGGCTGTAAATCCCAAATTCCAAAAACCAAATCACAAACAAAGGGTAAAATCCCAGCTCTCAAATGAAAGGCGGCCCTAAACCACGGGATCTTCAAGAACGAACGTTTGCATTCGCAGAGTCAGTTCGTGCGTTTGTGAAGCAGCTGCCGAAGACGATCAGTAATACGGAAGATGTTCGGCAGCTAGTGCGCGCATCAGGTTCAGTCGCGGCTAACTGGATTGAGGCCGATGAGGCTTTGAGCAAGAAAGACTTCCTGATGCGAGTAAAGATTTGTCGCAAGGAAGCGAAAGAGAGCCGGTTGTTTTTGCGATTAGTTGACGCGGGCCTGGCAAAAGCCACGCTCGCTGTCCGCGAGGAACTGGCGACGGAGACCGCGGGAGCTCACGCTGATTTTTTCATCGATTATTTCGACGAATGAGTAAGCGCGCGAAACATTGGGCAATTGGGATTTGTTTGGGATTTGGGGTTTGGGACCTCGAGCTTCTCGATCAAACAACTTTGCAAGATTAGTTTGGCCTTATGGCTGCTGTCGAGAAGATGACCCCAATGCGCGAACGCTACGGTCTATTACTCACCGCACTGGCGCCAGTGGTTCCGCAAATTCTCGGGAGCGCGTTCAACATATGGTACAACACGACCGTTATTCAGCCGTTACTCGTTTCTCCCGCCTTAAAGCAGCGTTTCCTCGAGACGATCATTATTTACAACGTCGTAGCCTATCCGATCGGCGTTGTCCTGTGGCTCAGACGAATCATATCGTTTCGTGAATTGTTCCATGGTCTTTGCGCGCCAATGGCCATGGATTCCGCTTCGCTCGCAACAGCGCGCCGCCGGCTGATTCATCTGCCATGGTTTGCCGCTGCGATTTGCGGTCTTGCCTGGTTTTTGTGCATTCCTGTTTTTATTGGCGCGCTTTGGCAGGTTCAAAACCCACTTGATCCGCGATTGCTCTGGCACTTGCCGATTTCATTTTGCGTTTCCGGTTTTATAGCGATCACGCATTCATTCTTTTTAGTCGAACTGGCCAGTTACTGGGGATTGTTTCCCGTCTTCTTTAGAGGCGAGCGCGCCGATCTGATCCCGGGCGTGTTCACGCTGTCATTGCGCGGCCGCGGAATCTTGTGGGCGGTATCGGCGTCGATCTGCCCGATCGCTTCCCTCTTATTGCTTATGTTTGCGCCGCGGTCACCGACGATGAACGCGGAGTGGTTTGCTGTTTTTGTCGGTGTCGTCGGTATCGCATTCGGAATTTTCACTGCGTTGATGATGAGCTGGCTTGTTGCCAAACCGATTGATCAACTCCGTGTCGCCGCGGATGCGGTCTCACGTGGTCAATTTGATGTGGACCTCGGCGTAAGCCGGGCGGATGAATTCGGGCGATTGCTAGGCGAATTCGAAAACATGGTTCGCGAGCTGAGGGACAAGGAAAAATTACGTCAAACATTCGGCTTGCACGTCGGCAAGCGCGCAGCCGAACAAATTCTGGCGCACGACCCCGGATTGAGCGGCGTCGAGGAGGAGATCACGGTCATGTTTGTGGACATGCGTTCGTGGACCGCACGAACAAGCGTGTCTGCACCGAGCGACGTGGTCGAAGTAATGAACGATTTTTTCCGGGTAACCGTTCGCGTCGTCGAGGAGAATCATCGTGGGTTGGTAAACAAATATTTGGGCGATGGATTTATGGCGATTTTTGGAGTGGGAGACTCCCGCTCTAATCACGCGGGCGACGCAGTTGCCGCCGGCCGGGAAATTCTGTTGGCAGTAAGAGAGCTGAACAACGATCTCGCAGTAAAGAGTCGCGCTCCCATCCAAATCGGAATTGGAATTCATTCGGGGCCGGCGATCGTGGGCAGCATCGGCTCCCCTCAAAGACTAGAATTCACTGCAATAGGGAACACCGTGAATATCGCTTCGCGCATGCAGGGACTAACGAAGACGACCGGGAAACCGCTGCTGGTGACAGCGGCGGTGCGAGATCGTTCAGGTGATTCGTTTAGTTTTGAGGAACTGCCGCCACAGGAAGTCCGCGGCATCGACGGGCGATTGGCGATCTTCGCCGTCCAATACGAAACTTAATCATGACGTCCCTCGCTGAAATCGTTGATTATACGAATGATTTTTTGCGCATTCGCGAAATAGGCGATTGGGACAACGCGCTCAATGGTCTGCAGATCGAAAACTCGGGGGATGTGACCAAGATCGGTGCGAGCGTGGACGCTTCGACACGAGTTTTGACGGCCGCGGCAAAACAGAACGTCAATCTCTTGATCGTGCACCACGGTTTGTTTTGGCAAGGTTTGCAGTCGGTGACCGGGACGTTGCGTCGGCAACTGGAACTGGCCTTTGAAAGCAACATCGCGCTTTACAGCGCGCATCTGCCGCTCGATTTGCATTCCGAGGTTGGTAATAATGCACAGCTCGCAGCAGCGCTTGAACTTACATCAGTTCAACCGTTCTTTGAGGAAAAAGGTCAGTTGATCGGCGTGAAAGCGCGCGTGTCCTTGCCGCGCGATGAAGTCGATCGCAAATTGCAAAAAGCGCTCACTGGCTCGGTAAAATCCTTCATGTTCGGTCCAAAGAAAACTGGAACAATCGGGATCATCACCGGAGGTGCGGGCTCGGAAATCTACAAGCTTGCTCACGAGGGAATCGACACGTTTATCACCGGGGAAGCGCCGCATTGGGCGGCAGTGGCGGCCGACGAGCTTGGGATGAATCTTCTGCTCGGCGGCCATTACGCCACCGAAGTTTTCGGCGTAAAAGCGCTGGCGGCGAATCTGTCCAAACGATTCAAAATTCCATGGGCTTTCATCGATTGCCCAACGGGATTGTAACGGTGATCCGATGATCACGGACGAAGCACTGTCGACGCGCGTTCGACATTTTCGTTTCGTCTTAGCTGTTCTATTGATCATTCCGTCTTCCACTTTGGCTTCAGTGAAAGGCAAGCCAACGCAGCTAAGTGGATATAAGGCTGTTCGAGTGCACTACAATCCTTTAAACAAGATGGTAATGTCCGTCCGCATCAACGGGCGGCGAGCAAATTTGCTTGTTGATACCGGCTCCAACCAAATCATCCTAGACGGGCTTGCAGCCGCATCATTTGGGCTGCAATCGTCGCAAGGCGATCTGCGGTATACCCAGCAAACTCGAGTTAACGGGCAATTACTCAGTGTCGGGTTCGCGCAAAGTCTCATAGCTGGGGGCATGAGTTTTGGTAGCACTCTGGTGGCGCTGCGTGAGTCAAGCCATTCTGACACCGGCGGCACTCCCGTTGATGGCGTTCTGGGCTTGGATGTTCTCACCCGGCACAAAGCCGTGATCAATTGCCGGACAAAACTTATTTTCTTCAAAGTCGATCAAGCCCGACAAGTGGATCTCAGTTCTGTCGCTTCGCAGGAAAAATTCACCAGAATTCCTTTACGGCGAGAGGAAAACGGCGCCTTAACTGTGCCCTGTTCGATCCGTGGACAGCCCGCACGTCTGTTCGTCGATACGGGAGCATTTCTTACGATTTTCCACGAAGCGTTCCTTAAATCGGTCGGCATTCCGATGGAGAAAACAGGGGTCTCCGCGCATTTTGCGCCTGGTGCTTCGCGGAAGATCAGTGCAGGGAAAATTAACGACTTTAAAATTGGCAACTTCAAAACGCCGCCAGGAAAATTTGGTGTTACGGCATTGCCTAACTTCACATTGCGACAAGGCAGCGCCAGAGTGAGCGGGATCCTGGGGATGGATACGCTATACGACTGTCATGGCATCATCGACCTCGATAGCATGAATCTCTTCTTGAAATGAACCTTCGCCTCGCCTGACTGAAGCACTTAGGCCTTTTTCTTATTAGCTTTAGGCGCGGCAGAACCCAATTGCTGCGCGCGAGCAGCGGCGCGCTGAGCCTCGGCGCTGCGCCCTGTTGCCTGGTAGGCTTCAGCGAGATGCCGCCAGGCTAACGGCGACGATGGTAAAAGCCGGGTCGCGTTTTCCAATGCACTTACGGCATCGCGACTCCGTCCTTGTTTTTTATAAGCGACACCGAGGTGCTCCCAGACAGGACCATAACGCGAATTCAAGGTTGCACCTTTTTGCAGATATCCAATCGCCGCATTGGTTTGGTTCGTAACCAGCAAGCAGTAACCGAGCTGCGACTGCACGAGATAGTCTCGGGGCAACAATTTGGCCGCGCGTTGCAGGGGCGGGATCGCCTGGGGAACTCTGTTTAGGTTGATGTAACTGAAACCGAGAACTGCCGCAAGATCGCCGTCATTCGGGGAAAGCTGCGCAGCCCTGGCCATCGCATCTAATGCCGTCCCAACGTGCCCCATCGCGTTCTCTACGATAGCCAAATCCATCCAAGTGTACGCGTCATGTGGGGCCAAGGTGAGCGCCTTGCGAAATGCACCTGCGGCTTCGGCATAATAGCGCGAGCGATACGCAACGTTCCCGTACACTAGTGCCGCAACTTCGCTATGGGGATATTTCTCAGACAGCTTACGAGAGTAGAATCGGGCTTGCGACATATCCCGCAGCATTACAGACGTGATCGCGTACGTAAGGAGCGGATCTTTCAGAGCGGGATCTTGTGGAGCAGATTGCTTAACGAGTTTTTCCGGCGGCGGAAGTTTCTTTAGCAGACGATCAATGGACGCATCTTCAGCGGCGAAAGATGTGCCCAGAGAAAAACCGAGCACGCAACAGACTTGTAAAAGTCGGATTGCCAATTTCACGGCGCGGAGTGTAAAGACGCCGTGACACGAAATCCAAGTAAAAAGATTCTTGCCTGCTTCGGCGCGAACTGCTAAGAGAGCCGGCTCCATTGAAGTTACCCGCCAACAGATTTCTCCCAGTTGTCGCCGTCGCAATGATCTGTTCTCTTCGGCCAGCGGCTGTTGCTTCGTCCTGCGTGTGGAAAGTCACCGGTCCGGGCGGCGGTACCCTGTACCTGGGTGGCTCAATGCACGCGTTGCGCAGCGCAGACTATCCATTGCCGACAGCGTACACCACCGCTTTTAACGCATCGTCGCATCTTGTGTTTGAAGATGATCCGCAGACTTCGTCGGAGGAGGCAAAAGCCTTGTTGCGGGCCGGTACCTATCCGAAAGCGGACACGTTGAGAAATCATGTTGACCTTCGCACCTATCAATACGTTCGACGATTTTTCGCTCTGCTGAATGTTCCCGAAAACACATTTTCGAAATATCGGCCATGGCTCATCAACATCATGCTTTCCTCGCCTTCGATCGAAAACTCGCAGTTGGGCGTTGAACGCTATCTCCAACATCGCGCTAAGGGCTCCAAGTCGATGTCTGGTTTGGAGTCGCCGAGAGAGCACAATGCTTTTTTCATAGACCTGAACGATCATGAAGCAGAGGCGCTCCTTTTGATTTTATTTATTAATGCCGGGCAGGGTGAAACCGGTGGTGCCAGCATGGTCAAGGCGTGGCGTCATGGCGATGCTGAAGCGGTCAATCGCGTGCTTCGAGAGGAGTTTCGCGATTTTCCGTCACTGGGCAGACGTCTAATCGATGTTCGAAACCGTAACTGGCTGCCGAAGATCGAAAGCTATCTGCGGAGTGGCAAAACTTATTTCGTCGTCGTGGGCGCTGGGCACATGGGCGGGCCACAGGGTCTACTCGCGATGCTCCGGGCGCGCGGATACGCAATTGAGCAACTTTGACCTTTTCGGGACGGCGCTGCGCTGTCAGGTCAGCGCAATACGATAACTCTAACGATGCTCGATTAGGTAAAGTTTTTGCTTTCGTAAATCGTCGGACGCTGTTCTTTGTTCGCCGATGACTGCAGCCGAAGATCGGCGAGGAAGCACGCGCGCGGCAGGAATCGTGGGCATGGCGATTCTGTCGAGTCGCGTCCTTGGATTGATCCGCGAGATGGTGTTTGCCGGTCTTTTCGGTGCGGGCAGGAATCTCGATGCGTTCCTGATGGCGTTTCGATTGCCGAATTTGTTGCGCGATTTGTTTGCTGAAGGCGCGCTCTCGACAGCATTCATCACCACGTTTTCCAAGAAAATCGCGGTCGACGGCGATGCATCGGCGTGGCGACTTGCGAACAAAGTTGCCACGCTAACGGCCGTTTTCATGAGCGCGGTCACGCTGCTCGGAATCGTGTTCGCGCCGCAACTTGTGGAGCTCTTAACGTGGGGAAGCTGGTCGCCGGACAAGACCGAACTGACCATTTCGCTCACACGCATCATGTGGCCTTTCATGTTGCTCGTGTCGCTTGCCGCGTTGGTGATGGGTATGCTCAACGCGAAACATGTCTTCGGCCCGCCGGCGATGGCATCGAGTTATTTCAATCTTGGTTCAATCATCGGCGGCGTTGCAATCGGATGGTGGCTTGATCCAAATTTCGGTGCACGGTCGCTGGTAGGATTGGCAATCGGGACGCTGATCGGTGGCGCCTGGCAATTAGCAGGACAATTCCCGTCTCTTGGGCGCGTTGGATACAAGTATCACGCCGATTTTCAATGGCGTGACGAAGGCGTGCGCACGGTGCTCACCTTAATGGGGCCTGCAGTGATTGCTGCGAGCGCCGTGCAGGTAAATGTGCTCATCAACAGCGGATTCGCCGCCAGCCTTGGCAATGGTCCGGTCAGTTGGTTAAACATTGCGTTTCGGCTAATGCAATTGCCGCTTGGGATTTTCGGCGTGGCGATTGGAACAGTTACTCTTCCGCTGGTATCGAAAAGCGCGGCCGTTGGAAACATGGACGAGTTTCGCGCGATTCTCGCTCGTGGGATAAGACTCGCATTTTTGCTCACTATTCCATCGGCGATTGGGCTGGCGATGTTTGCCTCGCCAATTATCAGCGTGATCTATCAGCACGGCCGATTTAACGCGGAAATGACAAGAGAGACTGCCGGCGCGCTGGAGTATTACGCGGTCGGCCTCGTTTGTTATGCAGCCTTGAGGGTGCTAACGCCTGCGTTTTACGCGATCGGAAGACGCAACACGCCGATGATCATCAGTTTCTTTGCGATTGGCGCGAATCTGTTTCTGAACTGGCTTTTTACCTTTCGGCTTGGCTGGGGACATCGTGGTCTGGCGTTTTCGACGAGCCTGGTTGCGACAATTAATTTCCTGTTGCTTTACGCGTTAATGCGCACCCACGTGCGCAGGCTGGAAACGCGACAACTGCTGATCGGCCTTGGAAAAATGTGTCTTGCTGGCGCAGTGCTGGCGCTGGTTTGCTGGGCGGCAAACTACTGGTGGCTTGGCGCGTGGTCGCAGCTGCGCTTTTTCCCAAAGCTATGCGAGCTGCTGATCGCAATCGCGTTTGGCGCTGCGGCGTTCTTTGGCTGCGCGTATTTACTGCGCGTGCGCGAGGTGCAGGATATCGTGGATATCTTTCGCCGG
>Ga0184619_10000444_pt1 | contig 14271 bp, 15 predicted proteins | sample PLM0_60_b1_FD_133146 | JGI IMG/M metagenome (GOLD analysis project Ga0184619, IMG submission 133146) | Groundwater sediment microbial communities from an aquifer in East River, Colorado, USA - PLM0_60_b1 | ecosystem: Environmental > Terrestrial > Soil > Riparian zone | place: USA: East River...
ATCGCGCTCTCCCAGTCGGGCAGGACTCCCGACGTCGTCGAGTATGTCGCCCGGACGCGAAAGCGGGGCGCGCTCACAGTGGCGCTGACGAACGACCCGGACTCCGAGCTCGCAGCCGCGGCCGAAGCGACGATTCCCCTCTCCGCCGGACCGGAGCGCTCCGTCGCCGCCTCCAAGACGTACATGAACGAGGTCGCGGCACTCGCACTGCTCGCCGGTGGCGCCGCAGGCCGGGGAAAGAAGCTGGCGGACGGGATCCGGGGCGTTGCCGAACTCATGGCCGGCGCGATCGGGCCGCTCGAGCAGGCGGTCTCCGCCCCGGCTATGGCGTTCACGTATGTCGGGCGCATGTACGTCATCGGCCGAGGGCTCGAGTTCGCGACGGCGCGCGAGGTGGCGCTGAAGTTGACCGAGACCTGCCGTGTCGCGGCCGAGCCGCTCACCGCCACGGACATGGCCCACGGGCCGGTCGCGGCGCTCGATTCCCTCTTCCCCGTTTGGACGATCGCATCGCACGACGAGAGCCTCCCTGCAGTGGTCGACGGCGCGGCCCGCGTGCGGAAGGCCGGGGCGACGCTCGTCGCGAGCGGCCCAGCTGCAGCCGAGATCGAAGACGCCGCCTACCGGCTGCCCGTCCCCTCGCCTCCCCTGCCGATCCTTTCACCGCTTCTGTCGGTGGTCCCCGGCCAGCTCTTCGCGGCCGCACTCGCCCGGGCGAAGGGGCTCGACCCCGATCACCCCGAGGGCCTCTCCAAGGTCACCCTCGCGCGCTAGGGGACGGGTGCGGATCGCGCTCACGTTCGACACCGAGCACCCGGGCCGCCCGTGCCCACCCGGCGTCGAGGACCGGATCCTCGAGACGCTTGGGTCGGCGGGGATCCGGGCGACGTTCTTCCTTCAGGGCCGCTGGGCCCGCGCCTATCCGGGGCGGGCGCGCCGAATTGCCGAGGCCGGTCACCTCGTCGGCAACCACTCGCATCACCACGCTCCCATGGATGCGTTCACCGACGAGTGGTTCCGCCGCGACGTCCGCGACGCAGAGGAGACGATCCGAACCATCGCCGGAGTCGACCCGCTGCCCTGGTTTCGCTGCCCGTTCGGATCCGGCATGGAGGATCCCCGCGTCCTCGCCATACTCGAGGAGCTAGGCTACCGCCATGTCGGCTGGGACGTGGACCCGCGGGACTGGGAGGAAGGCCGGACGGTGGACGAGCTCGTGACGAGAGTGGTGGGCGGCCTTCAGGACCGCGACGAGGCGATCGTGCTCCTGCACGGCTGGCCCGGAGTGACGGGAGAAGGGCTTTCGGCCCTGCTCGCACGCCTCGCCGGCGCCGAGTTCGTCGACGTCGCCGCGTTGTAGGAGGGCTTGACGAAACATCCTGTGCCGCCGGAGGCGCGCAGCTCCCCCAACGCATCCGCGTTCAGAATGACACGGGGCTCTCTGCGTCCTTGCCTCGGAACGACCCGCGCGTCCCGGCGACGAGTGACCTTCCGCCAAACCCTCCTAGCTCACCGGACTTTGGCGCGGAACGAGTAGGTCCGCTGGTCGTCGGCGCCGACGCCCGCACACGAGTAGTAGGTGCCGCGGCCGCAGCGCATCCTGGCGCTTGCGTTCGTGAGGACGAGGTCGACCTCGCGAACGGCTCCGCGGACGAAGGCGACACGCCGGGCGCCGTTCCCGAAGGCGTCGAGCGCGATCTCGTGCGTGTGCCAGGGCTGCCCGACCGGGCGTACGAGGACGAACGCCTTCGACCCGTACTGCGGGCGGGGGAGGTCCACCGAGATGCGGAGATCCGCAGTTCTCGAAGCGTTGACGCCGGGCTTGAAGGCGGTGTAGTTGGAGGCGAGATGCCTCAGCCGGACCGAGCGCCAGCCCGTTCCGGACCCGCGCGCGCCGAGCGTATGGATTCGCGAAGGGAGCGCCCTCGGGTACGACGAGCCCTCCGTATAGAAGGTGAACGGAATCCTGTTGACCCACGCGAACTTGCCGACGAGCGTCTTGAACACGAGCCCGCGGTTGGAGAGGACGCTCACGAGCGACTGGAGCGAATAGAGGTCGTTGGCGTTCGTGTCGGGCCCGGGCCCGTCCGTGTCGACGCTCGCGCCCGCGGCGCTTTCCCACACTTGCCGGACGGCGACCGGGTCGGGAAGCTCGCCGAGCTCCTCGGTCAGATACCGCCACCAGATCCAGGCGCCGTATTCGAAGCCGTCCGCCCCCCGGTCGACAGGCGTCGACGGCGAAGTGAGCACGCTGTTGGCCAGATAGCGGATCCGATCCTCGACGGCGGGCCTGAACTGGCCCTCCATGAACATCGCCGTCCCCTCCATCAGCCACAGGTCCTCGAACCAGTCGTAGGAGAACTGGATCGCGTGGAAGAACTCGTGCGCCGCGGTGACGTCACGGAACTCCTGCGGGGTCTGCGACATGCCGAAGTCGGCGAAGTCCTCGTCGACCACGCAGTACGCGGAGATGTCGAAGTACGAGTAGCTGAGATCGAACGCGTTGGGGTCGTCACTCGTGCAGTAGCCGAATAAAGAGGCGCGGCCCAGATCGACCATGTAGATGTCGGTCCGGCCGTCCCCGCCGTCGTTGGAGGATGTGGCGTCCGAGAGCGGGGCCTGGAAGCCATAGGTGGCTACTTCGAGATCCCAGACCTGCGCGAAGGTGGTCAAGGTCGCCGTCACATCGGCCGGGATCGTGGAGATATTGCCGTCGGCGCCGGGAGGTGAATCCCGGTTGGTCGCTCGCTCGTCCCAGTGGACGCACAGCGGCCGCGTCGCGTCGCAGGCCTCGGCGAGGATCGCGTTTGCCCGATAGTGCTGCTCGTACGGATCGGCCGAGTCCGTCGGGCGCGCCAGGATCGCGCTCGCGTCGGCTCGGTCCTTCCCCGAGAGAAACCGAAGCCGCGCAGCGAGGTCCCGGAGAATCGCAGTCGCCTCCCGCGGAGAGGCGGCTCTGACCTGCCCGTACTGGCGTCGAACACGGTCGAGGGCGAAGAGCGAGCGAGCTCTTTCGAGCGAGTAGCGGGCTTCGGTCAGACGCCCGCGCTCGAGCGCGCGGGTGAGCGCATCGTGAGCGACAGGCGTGAGCGCGGGAGGGCGCTGCGGCGTTGCAGCCGAGGCCGAAGCCACCGGGACGAGTGCGCAGAGCACCGTCGCGCAGAGCGCGAGGAACATCTTCATCTGTGGCTAAAGGACATCGTCGACCCCGAGGGCTTGCAGATTAGCCAACGGGGACGGCCACTTCCGGCGCGGCCGATAAGATCGGTCGGGTGAGCGCCGTCGAGCAAGGACTCGCGCCGAGGACGATCGAGGTCCTCGACCACGGCTTCGTGCGTCTCGACGACGTCATGGCGAGCGACCTCTCCGTGGTCAACGCCGCCCGGGTGAGCTTCGCGCGCCGCAAGGAGGAGATGGACGACTCCGACGCCGGCCTGATTCGCTTCCTCATGCGGGAGCGGCACGGGACGCCGTTCGAGCACAACGCCTTCCGCTTTCACGTGCGAACGCCGCTCTTCGTCGCGCGAGAGTGGTTCCGGCACCGGATCGGCTCCTACAACGAGTTCTCCATGCGCTACGCCAAGGCGACAGACGAGTTCTACGTCCCTGCGCTGGAGGACGTGCGCACGCAGGTGGGCAAGCCCGGTTCGTACTCGTTCGAGCCCGTATCCGACGAGGTCGCGCAGGCGACCCGGGACGAGCTTGCAGCCGTCTACGCGGCCGCCTATGCCGCGTACGAGCGGCTCGTCGACGCTGGCGTTGCCCGCGAGTTGGCCCGCGCCGTCATGCCCGTTGGGGCCTACACCGAGTTCTACTGGACGGTCAACGCGCGGGCCCTCATGAACTTCGTCTCGCTGAGGGCGGCGGAGACGGCCCAGCGGGAGATCCGCCGCTACGCCGACGCCGTCGAGCTCCTCTTCGCGGAATGGATGCCCGTCACGTACGAGGCCTTCGTCGGCGCCGGCCGCATCGGCCCCTAGTACCAAACCCTCCGAGCGGGAGTAGCATCCAGGCAGGGAGACCTTCGAAGGAGGAGCGCCGCCATGGCCTATGAGCTTCCGCCGCTGCCGTATCCGTACGACGCGCTCGAGCCGCACATCGACGAGCAGACGATGCGGATCCACCACGACAAGCACCATCAGGCGTACATCGACAAGGCGAACGCCGCGCTCGAAGGGACGGAATGGGAGGATCGGCCGATCGAGCAGCTGCTCGGCGCGATCCTGGACATCGTCCCGGAGGACAAGCAGAAAGTCGTCAGAAACAACGGCGGCGGACACGCGAACCATTCGCTCTTCTGGGAGATCATGACCCCAGACGGAGGCGGCGAGCCTTCGGGAGACCTTGGAGCTGCGATCGAGGACACGTTCGACGGCTTCGAAGGACTCAAGAAGCTCGTCAACGAGACGGGCGTCAACCGGTTCGGGAGTGGCTGGACGTGGCTCGTTCACGACGGGACCGGCCTCGCCGTCTACTCGACCGCGAATCAGGACTCGCCGCTCATGAACGACGACGAGCCGATCCTCGGGATCGACGTGTGGGAGCACGCCTACTACCTCAAGTATCAGAATCGTCGCCCTGACTATCTCGAGGCCTGGTGGAACGTCGTCAACTGGGAGGCGGTCGCCGAGCGCTTCGCCAGCGCGTTGGAGCACACGACGGCGAGAACATAGTTCCCGACCGGCGCTAGGTCTTCGCGGTCAGTAGCCAGGGCGCGCCCTCGCGAGCCTCCGAGATCACCCACGCGTCATATTCCGAGAGCCGATAGCTCACGGTCATGTCGATGGTTGTGTCGCCGCGGACCTTGAACGTTCCGCACGTAGCGGCGTACTTCCCGTTCTTCGCGAGCCAGAGGACGTAATACCCGTCTCCGCCGAGCTCCGGAAGCCCGTCTACCTGCAGCTTGAGCTTCCAGTTCCCGCTCGCATCCCGATCCCCGAGCTTGATCAGCGCCGACGCTCGAGGATTGCTCGCCCCCGGCTTCATCTGGATGGTGGCGCGGTAGTGCGGCGCGCCGCCGGTCGACCAGCGTCCTACGCCGAAGAAGAGCGCGGCCAAAGCCGCGGCGAGCGCCAGGGCGACGGCCAGGCGCCTCGTCGTCCAGACGCGACGCTCCGTGCCGATTCGGTTGACGGCGCGGTCGAGCGATCCGGGCACCTCGGATGGGGGGGCCTGAACCGAGCGCAGCAGGCGGTCGACCCGCTCGAGCTTCGCCCTCTCGTCCGGGCCGAGGTCGTCGCCGACGAGATCGCGGAAGTCGGTCACTCCTGCACCTCGTCCAGTAGCCCGGCCAGGCGTGCGAGCCCGGTGCGCGTGCGCGTCTTGACCGTTCCCAGGGGCACGTCGAGGTAGCTGGCAATCTCCGTTTGGGAGAGACCGCTCCAGTAGGCGAGCTCGATCACGACCCGCTCGCGCTCGGGGAGCTGCTCCAGCGCAGAATGCACGCGCCACGTCAACCACGATTCCTCCGCGCGTTCGGGCGGGCCGGCCGATTCAGAGGCCTCGTCTGGAATCTCCGCCGGCTGCTCGCGCTTCTGGCGTGCCCGGTCGATGATCGCGTGCCGTGCGACGGCGTAGAGCCACGCCGAGGCGGAGCCGCGCTCCGAGCGGTAGCTTCGGGCCGATCGCCAGACGGCCGCAAAGGTCTCCTGAGCGGCGTCCTCCGCGCGCCCGTTGTCGCCCAGCTGGCGCACGGCCATGGCGAGCACGGGTCGGGCGAACCGGCGGTAGAGCTGATCGAACGCGTCACGGTCGCCGTTCCCGATCCGCTCGATCAGCCGGCTGTCGCTTTCCGCCGTGACCATCGCAACAGGCATATCGCCGCTTGATACGAAGCGCAAGCGCCCTCGGTTTCGCCTCAGCTCAGGTTAGGAGGCGTCCGCCGTCGACGACGAGCGTCGTCCCCGTGACGAAGTCGGCCCCGGCGAGGTAGACGACCGCGGCCGCGACGTCCTCGGGCGAACCGATCCGGCCGAGCAGCGTCTCTGCGGCCCGCCGCTCCACCTGGGTGGGCTCGACAGCGACCGGCCCGGGCGCGATTCCGCAGACGCGGACCTCCGGTGCCAGCGCGCGGGCGAAGACCCTGGTCAGCATCGCCTGGGCCGCCTTGGCCGCGCAGTGCGGAGCAAAGGATGGCCAGGGCTGGTAGGCAGCGACGTCCTCGATCACCACGACGAGCCCGAGCTCCGACTTCTTCAGGTGGGGAGCCGCAGCCTGGGTCACGAAGAAGCTCCCCTTGGCCGTCGCCCCGAAGGCGGCGTCCCAATCCGCCTCCTCCACGTCCTCGACCTGCCTGGGTACAAACCCTGCTGCGGCAGCGTTGACGAGGAGATCGAGGCCGCCGAGCTCCTGCACCGTCCGCTCCACGAGCTGTCGAGCTTCGGCGGGCCGCGAAACGTCGCCGTCGGCCCGACCGGCGCCGAGAACCCGGAAGCCTTCGGCTTCGAGCCGGGCCACGATCGCCCGCCCGACCCGCCCGGTGCCGCCGGTGACGAGCGCGCGAGATTCCGACACCGCGGGAACGATAAGCTCTCGACGCCACCTACGGAGGAGTGGGGGAAGGGAGACGATGGCCACCTTGGTCTTCAATCACGAGGAAATCGCGGCACGCGAGCTCAAATCCGAGCTCCTCGAGATGGACGGCATCTCGCGAGCGTCCGTCGAGGCCCATTACAAGCTCTACGAGGGCTACGTAAACAAGCGGAACGAGATCCTGAAGAAGCTCGCCGATGTGGACGCCTCGACCGCGAACCAGGTCTACTCCGACATCCGCTCCCTCAAGATCGACCTCAGCTTCGCCATCGGAGGCGTGAAGAACCACGAGATCTACTTCGAGCACCTCGGGGGAGGCGGGGGCGATCCGGACGGAACCGTGGGATCCCTGATCGAGCGGGACTTCGGCTCCATCCAGGCTTGGCGCACGGACCTGAAGGCGACGGGCATGGGTGGCCGCGGCTGGGCCTGGACCGCCTACGACTGGGACGAGCAGCGGCTGTTCAACTACATCGGCGACGCGCAGAACACCTTCCCGATCTGGAATGCGACGCCGCTCGTCGCTCTCGACGTCTATGAGCACGCGTACTTCCTCGATTACCAGACCGACCGGGCGTCCTACATCGACGCGTTCTTCAACAATCTCGATTGGGACGTCGTCAACGGTTGGGTGTCGAAGTACCAAATCTCGGCCTGATCGCATGAGCTGCCCACAAGCACAAGTCGGTTCAGCTGAGGAGGGGTTCACGGGGGAAGCAGGGGTTCCCCCGTGCTGAACGGCTGGGTGTCGAAGTACCAGATCCAGGCGTAAAGTGAGGGTCGCTTGCTGGTTGCGGCCCTTCTGATCGCACTGGGCTACCTCTTCGGCAGCCTCCCCTGGGGCTTGTGGCTCCCGCGGCTTTTCGTAGGTGAGGACGTCCGCAGGCACGGGAGCGGAAACATCGGCGCGACGAACGTCTGGCGGACGCTCGGCTTCAAGCTCGGCCTCGCCGTGGCGTTGCTCGACATCGCGAAGGGAGCGGGGGCGGCGCTCCTAGGGCGCTGGCTCGCCGACGACCTCGTGGGAGTGCTGGCCGGCTGCGCCGCCATGGCCGGACACTGGCGTCCGCTCTTCGTGCGCTTTGGCCGCGGCGGGAAGATCGTCGCCACCACCGGCGGGGTCGGCCTCGCGGTTGCACCCCTCGCCACGCTCTCGGCGGGGGCCGTCTGGATCGTCGTCTTCCTCGTGACCCGCTACGCCTCTGTTGCGTCGATGGCCGCCGCAGCCAGCTTGCCGCTCTTCGCACTGCTCTTCGACGCCTCGTGGCCGGTCTTGGCTTTCACAGCCGGGGGAGCCGTGGCGATCGTCCTCCTGCACAGGACGAACATCGCGCGACTCCTTCGTGGTCAGGAGAACCGGATGCGGCTCAGACGACCGAGCGCAACCAGTCTCTGAGCTCGGTGTGGCGGGCCGAATGTCCGCCGTTCGCAAGCTCGTCGCGCAGCTCCCCGACCGTCCCGAAGCGCTCTGCGAGGACGTCGTGGTTGTGAATCGTCTCGAAGTTGACCTGCCGGGACAGCACGAAGTCCTCGTCCTCGAGCTCGACGGAAGAGTCGAGCGCACCTTTGACCATGAGCCGCACCGAGTCCTCGACGAAGCGCGGCGTCAGGTGCGCGTGCTCGACGACGAAGAGCTCGTCGGGGCGCTTGAGCAGCTCGTAGATGGGCGAGCTCATGGACTGCTCCACGATCCCGACGAGGTCCACGGCATCGAGGCGGACCTGAGTTCCCAGGTAGAGAGCTCCTCTTCCGCGCTGGTTGTGGGTGGCGAGCGGAACGAGCTCGAGCACGCGGTCCACGTCGGCCTCGTCGAAGCCCGCCTCGCCGAGCCGCTCGGCCGCCGCTTCCCGGACCAGGCCCTGGGCGCAGGGGCACGCGTTGATGCCCGTCGCCTCCACGCCGACGACGCGACGGCTCGAGGACGGCGATGCGGCCGCGATCCCGATCAGCGTCACGAGCTCCTGCGTACGGAGGCCGCTGACCGGGGTGAGCCTCTCGATCGGATACCGCGCGGCGATCTTCACCTCGGCCCGGAGCGCCCGCTGGCGTTCGACGATGTGCCTGGCGATGTGCTCTGCGAGGTTCTCGACCAGCAGCTTGCCGTCGATCACTACCTCGTCGATCGCTTCCTCGAAGAGCTCGGGGAAGCGCGACATATGGACGCCCTTTTGCGCCGGGTCGAGGTCGACGAAGCAGTCGATCTCGGCGGAGACGAGCGCATCGTGCCCGCCGTGCTGCATTCGCACCGCCTTCTGGACGCCGGTGACGCCTGCGCGAGAGAGGCCGATCCGCACCTCGGGCGCCGAGGCCTGCAGGTCTGGTGCGGCCGTTAATCTCTCGTCCACGCGTCAACCGTAGCAAGGGAGCAGATGCCCGACGACAAGAGGTTTGCCCAGCTCGTGTCGCTTGCCTGTCACGATCTCCGGACCCCTCTGGCCACGGTTTTCGGGTTCGCCCGCACGCTCGCCCGGACCGAGATGGAGCCGCCCACGGACCGCTACGTGGAGATGATCGAAGCCGCCTCTGTGCAGCTTGGCGACCTGCTGGACGAGCTTTCGCTCGTCGCGCGAATCCACTCTGGGCGTTACGAGCCGCGGCTCGTCCCCGTCGACTCGCTGGAGCTCGCGCGTGCGGCGGCCGCTCGGCTGGACGACGGGCGCGTGGAGGTCACCGGTCGCGGAGCGACGGTGCGCGTGCCGGAGGACGAGATGCGACGCGCCCTCTCACAGCTTTCCCGGGCCGCGAGCAGGCATGGTGGCTTCGACTCGGTAGCGGTTGAAGTCGAAGGTGGGACCCTCACGTTCTCGCCGGTCACGCGCGCATCGGGGCCGGTCCTCCTAGGGGAAGAGCTCCGCGATCTGGGCGCGGTGGCGGCCACGGAACTCATCCGCGCGCTGGGTGGCTCCGTCGAGGTCGTCGACGAGCGCCTCGTCGTCCGCCTGCCCCACTAGGTCGGTTCCGAGCGGCCGAGGACGCGGAAGAGCGCCTCGACCACTGCGGGGTCGAACTGACCACCGGCATGCCGCTCGACCTCCGCAAGTGCTTCGCTCTCCGGGAGTGCGGCCCTGTATGGGCGGTCGGTGGTCATGGCGTTGTAAGCGTCGCAGCAGGCGACGATCCGGGCGACGAGCGGCATGTTCTCGCCCGACAGCCCGTCCGGATAACCGCCTCCGTCCCAACGCTCGTGGCAGGAGCGCACGACGGTTCCAATCTGGCCGAGGAGGCCGCCCACCTTCTCGAGCATCCGCTCGCCTTCGATCGTGTGCGTGTTCATGACCGCGCGCTCGTCTTCCGTCAGCGGGCCAGGTTTGTTGATGATCTCGTTCGGGATCCGCACCTTGCCGACGTCATGGAGCAGAGCGACGAACTCGACGTCGCGGCGCTCCTGGCTGCCCAGGCCGAGCTCGTCCGCGACAGCCACGGCAAGATCCACCACCTCGCGGCTGTGACTCCCGGTATACGCATCGTCGGCCTCGACGACGTCGCCGAGCAAGAAGGCCGTTCCCCGATACGCGGCGCTGAGCTCGAGCGCATGGTCGATGTGCAGCTTGCGCTCGCGCGCAAAGACGGAGAGCAAGAGGATCAGCGGCAGCGCGAGCAGGAAGCCATAGTGGTCCTCGACCGCAGCAAAGGCGACCGCGAGGCCGATCGAGGCGAGCGCCGAGTCCACGAGCCAGACCAGGCTCATGGCTCGGAGCTGCGCCGTCGGGCGCACGCCCAGGGTGAGGCGCTCGTGAGCCGCCGAGCTGGCGAAGTCGACGGCGAGCTGAGCGGCGAGCGCGCCTATGTACAGGGGCACGTGCTCGAGCGCCGGCGGGGCCTCGCCCGCCGCGCCCAGGACGACCACGGGGCCAAGGACATACCAGCCGCTGACGAGCGAGAGCAGCACCCGCTCCAGGTGGATGGCTCCACGCGCGTAGTCAATGACGCTGCCGAGCAAGATTCCGCCGGCCACGAGAAACGGAACCCACGCAAGGGGAGCCACGAAGAGCATCGGCACGAGCACGAGCTGCGTCGGCACGGCGAAGCCCGTTCCCACCTCGAAGTCGAGCCGGAAGGCAAGGCCATATGCGGCCAGAAGGAGGAGAAGGACGAACACGCCCGGCTGGCGCTGGGACTCGGGCAGGAGCGCCGCTGCGATCGAGGCCGCGCCGAGGAACCCGCCCCCAAGTGCGAGTGAGGACAGCCATTCGCGCTTGGCGAGCTCCTGGGGCCGCCTGGCGCGGAGATCGCCGATGGCGTCTTCGACGGCCGGATCGAGGGTCGCCTGATGGGTCGCCGCATTTGCCATGTGCGCAAGGAATCGGTCGCCGGCGCCTGTCGCTTGACGGGCGCCGTCGGGAATCCCTCGTTCGAGGGCTTCAGACCACCTGAACGGGTGATCGCCCCGCGCCCCGATCGGAGGCAGAGTCAATACCGGAGAGTCTGTGGGAAAGCGGCCCCTGTTCATCCTTGCTGTGATCGTCTGCGCACTCGCGCCGGCGGCTCCGGCACATGCGAGCCTCCTCGGCGGCCTGCTCCCGGGGCTGGTCTCGACGTCGGACAAGCCGGCCACCTGCGACACCAGCACTTCGCAGCCTTTCGCGCGCTGGGGAGACACGAGGAGCTACGTCCTCGTCCCCGGCGGTTCGTTCGAGTCCGGCGCCACTGGGTGGAAGCTGAACGGCGGGGCTAAGGTCGTCTCCGGGAACGAGCCGTTCTACGTGCGCTCGACGGCTGACCGGTATTCGCTCTACCTGCCGGCGGGAAGCTCGGTAACGAGCCCGCCGATGTGCTTCGGCCTCGGCGACTGGAACGCACGCTTCTTCTCCGTTGGCTCGGGATCCGTTCACGTCAAGATCGTGGTCAAGAGCCTCCTCGGCGTCCTCAGCGTCCTCGACGGCGGAACGGCGTCGAGCGGCTCGACGTGGAAACCGTCTGCGAAGGTGGGTCTGCTCCTCACCAACGTGACGGGGCTGCTCGCAGTGGAGAGCATCTCCCTGCGCTTCACCCCGGCCAACACGTCGGGAATCCGGATTGACGACGTCTATCTCGATCCCTGGAAGGTCGGATAGTCCGCTAGCGCAGCAAGCGCGAGAGCCGGCGGTCCTTGAGCACCCGGCCCTCGGTCTGACAGGCGGGGCAGTAGAAGATCGTGTGCTCGTCGAAGTCGACCCGCGCGATCGGCGTTCCGCAGACAGGGCAGGGCTCGCCCAGGCGATTGTGGATGCGGTACGCCGTCTTGTCCGAGGCCCCGCGCTCGCGGAGGTCCAGTCCCCGGGCCAGCTCGCTGTCGATGGCGGCGGCCAATCGAGCGACTTGCTCGGGCTCAAGGTCGGTCGTCAGGGCATAGGGCGAGAGCCCGGCCGTGAGGAGGATCTCGTTCGCCCACGCACGGCCGATTCCCGCAAGAAGACGCTGGTCGCGGAGGAAGGCATGCAGGCGGCGGGAGTCGGCGGCGAGGATCTCTCCCAGGCGCTTCGCTCCCAGGCGGTAGGCCTCGGGCCCGAGGTGGGCGAGCTCCTCGTCGATCGCCTCCGGCGCGTAAAGGCCAACCTTCGCCCGTTTCTTCGGCCCGCCCTCGGTCAGTACGAGCACGGCCCCATCTGCGAATGAAAGCTTGAAAGCAGGCGTCTTCGGCTGCTTCTCCGCCGGGCGCAGGTAGCGGAGCCGGCCCGCGCTCATGAGGTGGACGTGGAGCACCAGCTCACCGTCATCCGTGGGGAAGAGGAGGTTCTTCCCGCGCCGCTCTGCGCCCCCGAAGCGGCGGCCGGCGAGTGCCGTGAGCGGCGGGTCGTACGTCTTCAGCGTGGCGACGTGCGCCGGGCCTGCTTTCTCGATCGGGTAAGCGCGCACCGGGTCGTCGAGCGCGCGGCGCAAAGCTTCGACTTCGGGAAACTCAGGCATAGATTCCGTGGTGGACCCAATCACAGTAGCCGTCGAGCGGGGCGGGGTCGTGGAGTCGCGCCACCGCGTGCACGCCGTCCGCGTCGAGGGCGGCGACGCGGTCGAGGCGTGGGGCGATCCCGGGCTCGTGACGTTCATGCGCTCCTCGGCGAAGCCGCTCCAGGCGCTTTCGCTCGTGCGGGTCTACGAGAGCCTCTCGGACGAGGAGGTGGCGATCGCATGCGCCTCGCATGGGGCTGCTCCCGAGCAGCTCGAGGCTGTGAAGCTCCTCCTCGCACGCTCGTGGTCGAGCGAGGAGGAGCTCGAATGCGGCCCGGTGGACGGCAGCCGCCTCAGGCACAACTGCTCGGGCAAGCACGCAGGGATGCTCGCCGTCTGCGCCGCCCGCGGTTGGCCCCGCGAGGGCTACCGCCTCCCAGACCATCCCTTGCAGAAGGAGATCGCAGCGCTCGTCGCGGAGGCCGCGGGCGCCAAGAAGGCGCTGCCGACCGCGATCGACGGCTGCGGCGTGGTCACGTTCGCGCTCCCCCTCGCGGACATGGCGAAGGCGTTCGGCCGGCTCGCTCTCGGCGAGCTCGAGGGCGCCGAGAGGATCGTCGCGGCGATGACCGCCAAGCCGGAGCTCGTCGAGGGGCCAGGCCGGACGACGACCGAGCTGATGAAGCAGCTTCCAGGCGTGATCGTGAAGGGTGGCGCCGAGGGTCTCCTTTGCGTGGGCTACCGGGACGGAGTCGGGTTCGCGTTGAAATGCGAGGACGGTGCCTCGCGATCGCTGGGCCCCGCCGTTGCCTTGCTTCTCGGGGTTGCAGCGCTGGCGGAGACGCCGATCGAGAACAGTCGCGGCGACGTTGTCGGGCGCGTCGTGGCGCAGGCCTGAGAGGGCCTGGCCGTGGCGTTGCTCGACAACCACTCGACGGGGTCCACGGTGAGCGACCCTGCCCGCTCGGAAGCCGCCTCGGGCCCGCCGGAGATCCGGGCTACCGCTTTTCCACAACCATTGTAGAATCAGCGGCCGTTGGCTGCGAGCCGGGGGGCCTTGCGGGATCTCCCGGCCGTTTTCGTTCCTCCAATCTCAAGTTGAAGCTGTAACGAGAAAGGCGAGGTCAATGCTCACGGTCGACATCTCCCTGCCGGAGATCGAAGAGCTCCAGAAACTCGTCACGGATGGGACCGAGAAGGGTTTCCTCAGCTACGACGAGATCGTCGCCGGGCTCGAGGAGGTCGACCTCACGAAGGAGCAGGTCGAGGACTTCTACACCTACCTGGTCGACCACGGAATCGAGCTGGTCGAGGGTGTCGAGCACAAGGCGCCGCCCCACGAGGCGCCGGCTCTCGCCGAGGAGGAGAAGGTCCCGAAGCTCGACCTGACCGTCGAGCCCTCGCTGGACTCCCTACGCCTCTACCTGCGCGAGATCGGGCGCGTGCCTCTCCTGACCGCCGACCAGGAGGTCTCCCTCGCGAAGAGGATCGAGCGCGGGGACATGAGCGCAAAGACGCAGATGATCGAGGCGAACCTCCGCCTCGTCGTCTCCATCGCCAAGGCCTACTTAGGCCGGGGTCTTTCGTTCCTCGACCTGATCCAGGAAGGGTCTCTCGGCTTGATCCGCGCCGTCGAAAAGTTCGACTACCGCAAGGGCTACAAGTTCTCCACGTATGCGACCTGGTGGATCCGGCAGGCGGTCACCCGGGCCATCGCCGACAAGGCTCGCACGATCCGGATTCCCGTGCACATGGTCGAGAAGCTGAACAAGGTCGTCCACATCGAGCGGCAGCTCGTACAGCGGCTGGGGCGCGAGCCGCGGCCGGACGAGATCGCCGTGGAGCTCGAGATGACGACAGGGGAAGTCCGCGAGA
>Ga0184619_10000445_pt1 | contig 14259 bp, 15 predicted proteins | sample PLM0_60_b1_FD_133146 | JGI IMG/M metagenome (GOLD analysis project Ga0184619, IMG submission 133146) | Groundwater sediment microbial communities from an aquifer in East River, Colorado, USA - PLM0_60_b1 | ecosystem: Environmental > Terrestrial > Soil > Riparian zone | place: USA: East River...
AAGACCTATCTAACGTACTCTCCCACGCGCAGCGACCTTCCAGCTTCCTTCCACTCGGCCGCGGCGGCCGTACCAGATTTCGTCGTGCAGGTTGACAGTCGGGCAGACATGGCTTGGCACCACCCAGACTTTCTCTCCGACACGGGCCGGCCCATGGATCTCCACGTAGCCGTGCTCCTCATTCAGTTTGCGCAGGGTCCACGGGCGTCCGACGAAGTGGCCGAACGTTCCCGAACCGACCGTCTGATCGCTCGACAGCGTTTTTGACCCGGCGTCGATCACGCACTGGGCCGGCACCGAGGTGCTGACGACCGTCGTGAGCACTCGGAGCGCGCAGTCAGCCTCGACGCACAACTTCGCCTCGAGGCTGCTCGCGTCATAAAAGACGTAGGTGCCAGGTCGGATCTCGCTTGTCTGCGGAATTAGCGGTGTTTTTGCTGCACCTGGCGTCGAACCTCCAGAGACAATCTTCGCCTCGAACCCCGCGGCGGATAACGCATCAAGCACAGTGTCGATCTTGCCGCACGCCGCCCGGAACCCTGCCTCGTCGAGCCACGACGGCCAGTAGAAGATTCCCTGGAAATCCGAGCACGCCTTCGCAACCTCTACCGCCTGTTGGGGTGACTGCACACCAGTGCGGCCGACGCCGACATCGATCTCCACCAGCGTGTCGATTCCCTTGAGATCACGAGCGACCTCGACCGAATCGACCGCAACCTTCACGCGTCGCTTCTTTGTCAGCTCTCTCAAGCGCGTCAGCTTCGCCTTCACCAGTGGATAGGCGACAAGTACATCATCGCCTGGCAATACCTCGGCTTCGCCCACTTTGGCGACGGTGATGCCAATTGCGCCGGCATCGAGCTGCATCTGAGCAATCTCGGGAATCTTGTGTGTCTTCACGTGCGGCCGGAGCTCGACACCCCACTCGCGACATTGCTTCTGCATCTGAGAGATGTTGCGCTCGAGCGCGTCGAGATCGACGTAGAGCGCGGGTGTGTCGAGATCGAGCGCGTCCACTATTCAGTCTTGTTCGCGATATGATTGAGCGGCATTAGCGGACCTTCCTGGCGATGCATTCGATCTCGACGGCGACCCCGCCCGGAAGCGCGCCCGCCTGGATCGTGGTACGTGCCGGGAATGGCGCCGAAAAGAATGTCTTGTAAACGTCGTTCATCGCGGCGAAGTCGTTGATGTCGCGAAGATAAACATTGCACTTTACGACGTCATCGAGTGACGAGCCGGCCGCGTCGAGGATCGCCCGCACGTTCTCGAACGTCCGCTTCGTCTCCGACCGCACGTCCCCCAGCTCCAGCCTCCCGGTCAGCGGATTGGTGCATCCCTGTCCGGCAACGAAAATCAAATCTCCCTCGATGACTGCCTGCGAGTACGGACCAATCGGCTTGGCCGCCTTCTCGGTCACAACGGCGTTTCTCATGCGGTCCTCTTCAATCGTTTCCAAAGGTGATGAACGGGGAATCCGGCCGCCGCAATGACAAGCCCATAAATCGGCGAAAAATTGCCAACCTGGATCTCTCCCCAGACGATGGCCGACACACCGACGACGGTGCCAAGCACGAAGAAGAGCGGCATCCAAGGATAGGCGGGCGTGCGGAACGGCCTCGGCGCTTCAGGCATCTTCCGTCGCAGGACGAACACTGCTCCGACAGCGAGAATCAAGGCGGCCCACTCGACGACCACGAAGTAAGTCGTGAGCGTATCGAAATCCCTGAGGACGAGGACCATGATAATCGCGACCACCGCCTGGATCAGGAGCGCCGCCCACGGCGTGGACCAGCGTTCATGGGTTTTTCCGAGAAACGAGAAGATCAGGCCGTCGCGGGCCATCGCATAGGCGACGCGCGGCTTCGCGAGGAGGTTGCCGTTGAGCGCGCCGAAAACGCTCGTCATGATCGCGAGCAGGATGACGGCGCCAACGGCGGGTCCTGCAATCTCCGTCATAACCGTTCGCGCGATGGCTTCCTTTTGCTGCACCATGATGCTGACCGGCATCATGTACAGGTAGGCCAGGTTCGCGCCGATGTAAAGCGTCACGATGACCAGCATCCCGACGATGATGATCCGCTTCATCAGTCGCTCAGGTGCCACGACCTCGCCGGCGATCATGCTGACGGCAATCCAGCCGTCGTAGGTCCAGATCACCGATGCCACGGCGCGAGCCAGCCCGCCGCGTTGCACGATACCCCCCTCGGTGATGTGGGAAAGACTACCGTGTCCCAACAGAAATGCGCCGAGGATGATTGCCGCCAGTGCAGACACCTTCACGAGGGTGGTCACTTCACTCACGGCTGCGCCGACTCGCGCCCCCAGCACGTTGGCGAACGTAAGGATGATAATGGCGGTGATCGCGATCATCTGTACTGAGAGCGGGGACGTCGGCATGCCGAGCAGGTTGAGCAGGAATTCCGAGAAGACGGTGGCAAGCGCGGCAACGGCGGTGGGCGTTGTGACCAGCACATACAACCAGCCAAATACAAACGCGGCGGCATCGCCATATGCCTCGCGCAAGAACACGTATACGCCACCCGGCCGCGGGAGGAGCGAGCTGAGTTCCGCCACCGCGAGCGCTCCGCAAATGCTGATCAAACCGAAGGCCATCCAGAGTCCGAGGATGACGAGCGGATTCGGGACGAGCCCGGCGATCGTGGGAGGTTTGCGGAAGATCCCGCCACCGATCGTGATGCCGACGATCAGCGCGATTCCGCCGGAGAGCCCGATGACGCGGCGGAGATCGTGCGCCTGTGACTGAACGGGCGTAGTCAAGAAAACCGATGCGCGCCGATTGTCGGTTGCATTGCTGTGTCAGGCATTCTTGGCGGCGGGCGCAAGGAACCGCAGGCAGACCGGACTAGGTATCGCGATCCGCTGGCGCGTGGGCGTCAACCTGCCGTTGTCCGGATCGCGCCTGAACACGACAACGGAGTCGGACCGCTGATTGGCGACGAGCAGCCACCGGCCGCTTGGGTCGAGGGTGAAGTTGCGCGGCCAGTCGCCCTCGGTGGACACCGCCTGGTCGAGCGCGAGCGCGCCTGTTGACTCCGCTACGGAGAACACGGCGATACTGTTATGGCCGCGGTTCGACACGTACAACGCTCGGCCCGATGGTGCGATGTGGATGTCGGCCGGGTAATTCGTACCGGTGAACCCGCGCGGAAGGGTCGAACGGACGTCGAGCGGAGAAAGCTTCCCGCGCTCGGCGTCGAAGCGAAGCGTGGCCACCGTGGAATCGAGCTCGTTGGGGATGAACACCAGTGGCAGCGTTGGGTGGAAGGCGATGTGTCGCGGGCCCGCACCGGAGCGCATGACCGCGTCGCCGCCTTCGACGTGGCGCAGCGATTTGCCGTCCAGATCGAGACGGTAGACGAACACGCGATCAGCGCCGAGGTCTGCGGCGAGCACGAAGCGGTTGGAGGGATCCGGAACGATGCAGTGGGCATGGGGCGCTTCCTGCCGCTCGGCGTTCGGTCCTTTTCCCGTGTGCTGAACTACCTGCGCGGCTGGGGAGAGTGCTCCATTCGGCTGGATCGGAAGCAGCGCGATACTTCCGCCGACACAGTTGGCGACGAGCACCACTCGTCCGCTGCGGTCCACGCTCACGTAGCAAGGCGCGCCACCTTGCGACGGCTGCTCGTTGAGTCGGGTGAGCGCGCCGGCAACTCCTTCGATCGCGAAGGCGCTCACCACGCCAGTCGCTCTCCCTTTGTACTTCTCCAGCTCGTTCACGGCGTAGAGGACGCGGCCGTTGGGATGGAGGGCGAGGAAGGACGGGTTCGCGCCGGCGTCCACCGAGCCGACTCGTCGCAGGTGTCCCGAGCGGCGGTCTATGCGGACTAGATAGATGCCATCAGACCGGGTGCCTTCGGTATACGTCCCGACGTAGAGAAGATCACCATCCATGTGTACCGTCTCGCGCAACGCGGGACTCTCGGAGCCACGCGTGAGCCCGATGAGACTGATCGCTGACGCGGCCAGGAAATCGCGACGGGACGGGTCGCGAGGATCGGTCATCGGACTAAGCTCCGTGCCGGTCAACTGGTGCCCGTACCGCCTTTCCCGGTGCGACGCCCTCGACTGCCCGCCCATTCGCGACGACTGACACACCGTTCACGATCACATGCTGAATGCCAACAGGCGATAGCGATGGCTCTCGGTACGTCGAGCGATCCAACACCGTCGCTGCGTCAAAGATGGTGATATCCGCGTCTGCCCCGACATGCAGGCGCCCCTTCTGCCGCATCCCAGGCACTCGCCCCTCGAGTCGCTGCGCCGGCATGAGCGTCATTTTGCGGATTGCTTCCATCAACGAGAGTGAGTGGGTTTCGCGTACGTAGCGGCCAAGAATCCTTGAGAAGGTTCCCGTTGTCCGCGGATGGCCCGTGCCTTTCTGCCAGTATGCGTCGCTCGCAATGATGGTGAGTGGACTCTTGATCGCCACGGCGACCATCTCCTCCGTGTTCGTATGAACAACAACGGGACCGCCGATGCGGCTATACCGCTCAAAGCTGTCGCGATTCAACCGCTCGCCCGTAGGCGGCCATTCCAGTTCGGCCAGCCGCTCATTGGGAGCAGCTCTGTAAATGTCCTGGATAGCGGCGGATTGAATCTCCGTCATTCCGGCATCATAAGGGTACGCTTCCGTTGTCACGTCATGACCTTGAGCTCGCGAATCACTGATCATCTCGAGCATCACGGGCGTCTCGGCAAGTCCGGCACTATTGATGTGCACCACGTGCAATGTGGCGTGGGTTTCGTCGGCGAGCGAAAGCGCCTCATTGAGGCCGGCGACGCCCGGGCGAATGTGCACGTGCAGTGCTGTCTTAGTCCTTGCTGCGACACGGAACACGGCGAGCAGCTCATCTCGCGTTGCCGCCGGCGTGTATGGAAATCCGGCGCCGATACTGACAGCGCCCTCGCCTAGACCAATCTCAATGCGCGTCGCGATCTCGACAATCTGTGCGGGTGAAGCTTCGCGATAGGCTCCGCTGCCCACCGGCATCACGGTGCCGGAATCGTGCATCACCGACATCCTGACTTTGATGTGGCCGATGCTGACTCCATAGTTGATTCGCTGGCCGGGACTACGCTCGCGGTACCAGGCAGCGACATCCGACGTTCCGAGCTCGAGCTCGAGCGATGTCGTCACGCCGTCGAGCGACTGGAATCGATATGTCTCGGGCGTCTGTCCGTGAGCGTGAAGGTCGATGAAGCCGGGGGCGACGACGAGGCTGCGCGCGTCGACTGTGTCCCGGCCGCGTAGAGCCTGCATCGTGATGACGGCGATTCGTCCGTCGAGGAGCCCGATATTGCGGACCGCATCGAGGTTGGAGGCTGGGTCCATCAAGCGTCCACCGAGAATCACGCGGTCGTAGACAGTATTCGCAGTGCTCTGCGCCAAGAGCGTTCCCACCTGCAGTGCGAGCAACAGTCCGAGCATTCCTGGCCCTATTGTGAGGGCCACTAACGACGATCGATCGGGCTGAGCTCCGCCACTGCGGACCGCCGAAGCATCCACCCATACAACCACACAATCGCGCCAACGAAGCCGAGCACGCCGAGCCAGGGGGCTGGCGCAAAATCTTCCGCCACGAGCGCAATCGGCGCGTCCTTGGAGAACCCGACGATCAGCCCGGCGTTGATCACGCCCCAGATGCTCTCTCCGACAATCAATCCCGACGCCACGAGCGTTCCCAGTCGCTGCGCGCGGTCGGGGTTCGGCATCGAGCGAGAACGTCCGTCATACCAGCGAGAGATCACAGCGCCGACGATCACAGCAAAGGTGGCCGACATTGGGAGATAGATGCCAATCCCGACAGCCAGCGGCGGAATGCGCAGCTTCTTCAGCGCGCCGAGTAGCGAGTCGAGCAGAACGAGACCGACGCCAACGGCCGCGCCAATGCCGAGCATCTTCCATTCGAGGCTACCGCCGATCACGCCCTGTGCGAGAGCAGAGATGAGAGTCGCCTGTGGCGCCGGTAGCGGATTTGCCGCGACCACGTCGACGTTTGGGGCTCCCGCAAAGCCATACGCCTTGGCGAGCAGATTTAGCACGAACGGAATCACGGACGCGCCCGCCGCCACGCCAACGATGAGCGCGATCTGCTGACGCATCGGGGATGCGCCGACGAGCTGGCCTGTTTTCAGGTCCTGCAAGTTGTCATTAGAGATCGTCGCGCACGCAAAGACGATCGCCGTGACGAAGAGCGCGAATGCCACCAGCGCCTGACGTGTGTCGACCGTCGGCGATACCGCGAGCGTGATCAACGACGCACAGATCACGATCGACAGAATGCCGACTCCCGAGATCGGGCTGTTCGACGCGCCAATGAGGCCAGCCATGTACCCGCAGACACCCGCGATGATGAAGCCGATGATCAGTACGAACGGAACGGCAATCAACGTCAGCTTGAGCGCGCTTGGCGCGAGCACAGTCGACTTCGCGAACGTGAATGCCAGCCACGCGGCGATCACCAGGCACGCGGCCGTCAGCGCGTAGATCCACGAGGGCGGAATATCACGGTCACGATCGTCCGTCGTTCTCACGGCGCGAGAAGCGACGAGCGTACTCACGAGTCCTCCCATCACTGGCTTCGCCAGCCTCACCAGGGTATAAATCGCGGCGACCGCGATCGTACCAGCGCCAATGAACCGGACCTGCGTGCGCCAGATCGCGATCGTGTGCGCCGCCAGTGTTTCACCCACGGTGCCAGGATTCATGGAGGTCAGGATCGGCACCGCGATCACCCACGAGATCACCTGACCGACCAGAATCGCCATCCCAACCGACAGTCCTACGAGGTGCCCTGCGCCGAGTAGGGCAAGCGACCATGCGAAGTCGTAGCCCGTTGACGCCGTCGCGCCGAGTCGAACGAAGCCCGCGAGTCCAGCGGCGGCGATGCGTGTCGAGGTCACGATGGCCAATCCCGCCGAGGCGACAGAGCCGAGGATGACGGCGACGAGCCCTTCTCTCGCTTCGCCTGTCTCGTCCTTCGTTTCGCCGCGTGTCCCCGATCCGACCTTCAACACCTCGGCCGCCGCGACGCCTTCGGGATACGGCAAGTCGGAGGTCGTTACCAGCGCACGCCGTAGCGGAATCGTGAACAGCACGCCGAGCACACCACCGCTCAGGCAGATGAAAAACGACTGCCAGAAGGGGAATCCCGTCCAATAACCGACGATCACTAGTCCGGGCAAAACGAAGATGATCGCCGAGAGCGTGCCGGCCGCGGAGGCGACGGTCTGGACGATGTTGTTCTCGAGGATCGTCGAGTCTTTCACGGCGCTCAGGATGGCCATCGAGATCACCGCCGCAGGGATCGACGAGGCGAAGGTGAGGCCGACCTTGAGACCGAGGTAGACGTTGGCCGCAGTGAAGACCGTCGTGATGAGCGCGCCGAGGATAAGGCCGCGTATGGTGAGTTCTTTGGGTTTCATGAGCCCAAATCTTACACCCAAAATGGGATGCGCGACGAGTACCGCCGACCGCCGCCGCTATCGCGATCGCAACGCCGTGATCTCACTTCGCCGTGGATATGGCCTTGTCTGCCGTGAGCGATCCGTCCGAAGCTTTCTTGGCCAACACAGCCACCTGGTCCCCGACGGCCAAATCCCTCGGGGCAATCTTTAATTCCGTAACGGGTGTATTCGGCGGGACTGTTACGCTCTGAGAACCGCCCGCGTATTGGACGACGAGGCTCGATCCGTTCGTGCTGCTTACGTTGCCATTCGACATGCGCGACTGGGACGCCGTCCCATTGGTCATACGCGACGCTGACACGTTGCCGTTCGTCATTCGGCTTGCGCCAGCGCTCTTGTCCGGCGCCATCATGCGACTTCCTTCGCCCACCCCTCGCAGCTCTTCGGGGAAAACGTGAATCTCAGTCGCCCGCTCCGAGCCATCAGGCTGCTTCACGGTCGTCACGCCAATGAAGGAACTCTGCTTGACATGGGAAAGATCACTCGGAGCCCGAGCATAAAGGTGAAAAGGCTGCGCCAACCTCACCGTAACAGCGCCGGTGTCGGACTTGAGTACGAGTTGATTCGCCGAGACGCTCACGACCGTGCCTCTGAGCATGATCGGCGCGTCGGGGTTGAGCGCCTGGCCACTCTGTGCTGCCTGTGTGCTGTCCTGATTTGAATCCGCGCTGCGGTTGCACGCGAATACGGCGAGCGTCAAGCAGGAACACAACACCAAAGACTTTGCGGCCCCGATCGTGAGCATTTTCATAAGCATACCCCCCTCTGGATAGACACGGGAAAATCGCGATCATGCGATGACCATGTTCAAACATGGAATCTCTCGATATAGATCACGAGGCCGAAAAGCGCCTGAACCGCACCGATAATCAACACCGTGATGTCATGGCGGCCTCTCCAGAAGCGCCAGCCCAGGCCCGCAATGATGGCGCCCGACACCAGGAGAATGAGGAAGAAGCCAAAGACGTGGTCCCTGTAAGCCACGTAGCTGCCGCCGATTGCTCGTGCTGCAAAAAAATGCCCGAGGAAGCCAAGAACAAGGAGAATTACGCCGAGCCAAATCCGAGTGCGGCTAGTCGTGCCTAGATCAGCGATTGCGCGTGGGGTTTCCATTTCATCTCCGTTGGTTGGGCGCACTCATACATACAATAAGAGGGTCTCAAAGCGGCCGGGCGTAGGTGAGCCGGCGCCAGATCCATTCGACGGGCCCGAAGCGGAAGCGCGAGAGCCACCAGGCGCTGAGCGGGATCTGCACGCCGCGCCGCCGCGGGCGAGCTGCACTCCGAAGCCGATGCCGAAGAGCAGGGAGAACAAGGAGTAGAACTTGCCGTCGACAAAAACGTGTTCGAGAAACAGCGCGACGCGGTCTGCAGCCACGGTCGGCAGGGCGGCGGCGCGATCCGGCGGCAGGAACGTCAGGCCGAAGAACACGAGCACGTTCGCGAAGAGAATGCCGGCAACCGCCACGCCGCGGAGGACATCCAATGCCTGAATTCGCTCGCGTTCGGGCAACGGCGACGCGTCAGCAGTCATCGGCCTCCTAAGAGCCTGAGCGCCAACCAAGCTGCCTGAGGGTCACAACACAGAGAAGCGCGTTTTCATTTACGACCTGCTCGGCGATTGAGTTTCATGAAGCCGGCATTCGAAACGTTCGTCAGGCTACACGCCACGGCGCTATTCGGCGTCAGCACTCTTCGGAACGCGCGGTAGCACTGCCCCTGCCACGAGGGCGCCAAGAAACGCCGGAACAGCAGTGACGGCCGGCCAGATTACAAGGGCGAGGAGCCACACGGGCCCAGTCGCTGACGTCGTCAACAGCGAATGAATCATCCCGGCGACGGCAAGACCGAATGCCCCGATCGCGACTGCCACGGCCACGTGCAACGCTGCTAAGCGAGGTGAGTTTCGCAGTCTAAAGTGCTCGTACCCAATATGCGCCGCGTACGCGCCACCGCTGACTATCCACGCCGCTAGTCGCCATACATGCACGTGGTTAGCGGGCAGGGCGAAGACTTTGCCGATGAGGAAGTAGACGACGCCGACAAGAAGCGCCGCGCGAATCCATGGTTGACGACGTGATGCGTCCACGTTCGTTAGGCCGTCGGCGCGTGATGAAGGATTAGCTCTCGGCTCCGAAGCTCCTCGAGTCGAAACGCGCCGACTTCCAGGCGCGACTCCTCAGCTGCGTTATCATAGTAGGCCCTGATGGCGGGATCGAGGGACGGCGGCGCAGCGTGACACATGCCATCATCAGAACTCTTCAAGAATCTTTTTCGTTTTCTTGGGGTTGTCAGTGACGATCGCGAGCTCGACCAGGTCATCCGCAATGCCGGTTACATAAATCGCCTCGAGATTGACACCCGCGTCGCCGAGTCGGTTCGTGACATTGGCCAGCACACCGGCCTTGTTTTCGAGCAATACGATATGGACTTCGCTCTCCGTGAACCGAATGCTCGCTGCCTCGAGCGCGCTGCGCGCTACAACGATATCATCCGGGAGAATGCGGGCTATCGCCACGCCGCCGATGGATATTCCCGCCAGAGCTTTGATGTTGACACCGCGGCGGGCCAGCGCCTGCGCCACTCGGGCGAGGTCTCCGGGGTGATTGGTCAGCTGGATCGAGCAGTCTTTCATTGAGGTCTCCGAACGCAACGTTCGTTAGGCGGCGGCTCGCTGGCGACAAATTCATTTCTCAGCATTCATTTGATTCACAGCACTTTCCAGAGCTTCAATTCTTTTCTTAAGCGAGACATTGATACCCAGTGAACATAAAAGGCCAATCCCTGTAGCGGCAATGTAGAAGGCGTGGTGATTGATGTAATAGCTAATTGGATGAAATTCACTCCAAAGTCCCCAGGTAAGGCTAAAAGACGTGGTTAGAATTCCACAAACCGCAAGGAGGGAAAAGGCGAATCCTAATTTTTGTGATTCCATAATTGATCTCCGATTATTGAGCCAAGCCAGCTAGCAGTGATTGTTTCGTGGCACCCTCCGGTTGCTTGGTCAATGCCGTCACCTAAGCCTCAGATCGGCCGCAACCCTCGCATTTCGATAATAGACCACATGTCCGGGCCCGGCAGCGCGACGGCATAGACGTACGTAGGAAAATGCCAGCGCGCGTCGAAAGCGATCTGGACCTGGCCGTTGATGTCGGCTGTTCGTTCGAGATTGTCGTACAGGCCATCGATGCTGAACGTATTCCAATCGATGAGGGCAGCAGATTTACCAGCCTTGTCCCACGCTCGCAGGGGCTGGCCGCTCCGAACCTCTATCAATAGCCACCCGCGAGTTCCGGGACAGAAACACCCCACTCGGAGCAGGAATCTGTAATCACGCGGCTTTCTGGCTTGCCATAGCTCGCGCTCCTTTCGGAGCGTCGCGCGCAGGGATTGGCGTTGCCCGGGCGTTCGCAGCTCAAAGGTTTGTCCTTCCGCAGAGAAGACGCTGGCGACGGCGGTGTCCTTGAAGAGCGCGATGACGCTGGTGTCCGTGATGGGGGCGACGACGCGGGCCGTGTCTTTGACGACGCGGTCAACGCCGGCATTCCTCTGGACGGAGGCAGTCCGGTGGCAGGCAAGAGGAAAGACGCCGAGCACTAACAAAGCGGACAGAGCGATTCGGATGCGCACGCGAATCATCATGGACCTTCGGGCACACCAGATTGGAGAGCTGCCTTCTGCTTTGCGAGCTCCGTCCGGAAAGCCTCTTCCCTCTCGGTTATGTACCTCTTGTAGCCCGCTGGATCGATGAAAGGAGTTACGGCCCCTTCTTTCAGCCGCGCGTATTTCGTCTCCAGATCGAAGTAATTACCGTGCGCGCCCAGAAAAATGTCGACCGGCAGAGATTTCAGGACTCGGAAAGTGAGTTCATAGTCGGACGCGATCTCCGGATATGACGGGTTCATAACGAGCTTGTAGCCATCATTCACGTTGGGGCTGCCGATGATCACGACGTCATAGATTTTTCCAGCCTCCTTCACCTTCAACGTCCAAGTTGTGCAGCCTTTCGTATGTCCTGGCGTCAGGTGCGCGACGAGTGTCACGCCTCCTAATTTCACTTCCTCGCCATCGTGCAGGACGCGATCGACCTTTGCGGGAGGATAGAGCGATGTCGGCTGGTTGCCGTACTGAAAGTCAGTCTTACCGCCCGATTCGACAACCGACACGTCGGCATCCATGACCATGTACATTGCGCCGGTAAGCCCCTTGATCGCAGCGCTGCCCCCGTCGTGGTCCCAGTGCGCATGACTGATCAGGAGAATCGCGATGTCACTGAACTTGAATCCGAGTCTCTCGACACTCGCCCGAATGAGGGGAACGCTCGCCTCGAGATCGCTGTTGATGAGGATGTGCCCCTGCGGAGTGGTGATGAGGTAATTCGCGAGGCCTTTGCTTCCGACGTAGTAGAGATTCCCGGCGATGCGGAATGGTGGAAATGGCTCGGTCCAATCTGGACTGGCCTGCGCGCGCAAAGTACTAAGGAGAGCGTTGAGTATGAGTAGAACCGTAACCGTGGCTACCCTCAAAGCATTTAGCATTGCAGCGCTCATCTTTTTCTGTTTAGCCCTTAACGGCTACAACAGCAAGCCAAATTTTAGAGTCATAGCGTTCTTTACCGCCAAAAAAGATCAGGCACATATCAGCTTTGTGCATGAAGCCGAGCGATGGTTTCCGGAGATGGCGGCAAAATACAACTTCAGCTTTGACACCACATCCAATTGGCAGAATCTGAATTCAGACTTTCTTTCTGAATATCAGGTAGTGGTTTTTCTGGATACCCGTCCTGAAGAACCTGCACAACGAGCTGTGTTTCAGGCATACATGGAGCATGGCGGAGCCTGGATGGGCTTTCACTTTGCCGGTTTTGCTTTGACACCTTCAGCGTATCCGGCAAACTGGGACTGGTACCACAACACATTCCTCGGCTCAGGATCATACGTCAGTAATACCTGGAGACCAACGTCGGCCATTTTGCGTGTCGAAGACCGCAAGCATCCCGCGACTCACCATCTGCCGGAGACTTTCAAGTCATCGCCAAGTGAGTGGTACCGATGGGAAAAGGACCTGAGACAGAATCCTGACATAGACATTCTGATTTCCATAGACTCAACCAGCTTTCCGCTGGGCACCGGGCCAAAACAGCACGAGATCTGGCACAGTGGGTACTATCCCGTGGTCTGGACAAACAAGAACTACAGGATGATCTACCTCAACATGGGTCACAACGACATTGACTATGAGCATAAGTATGATGCTACCAACAGGACGTTGTCGCATACCCTGAATAACACAATTCAGGATCAACTCATCATCGACGGCTTATTGTGGTTGGGGCACAGAGATAAGAAGGCACCGCGATGACATCCTTCATCGCGCTGCTGTGCGCCGTAAACGTCGGGGGGACTGGCAAGCTCCCCATGGCGGATCTCAAGGCGATCTGCGAAGCCGCCGGCTTTCACTCCGTCCGAACATATATCGCGAGCGGCAATGTAGTCTTCGCAAGCGAGCTTCACGAGACGACCGTACGGAAGGAGCTCGAGGGCCGACTCCTCGCCTACGCTGGCAAACCTGTCGGCGTTGTGGTGCGCACCGCCGCGGAAATGGCCGAAGTACTGGCGAGGAACCCCTTTCCGCATGCGCCAGCCAATCGCACCGTGGCAATTTTCCTCGATTCAGTCCCCACCATAGATGCCCTGGCCAGTCTGTCCGGGCGTGTCGACGAGGAGGTAGGGTTGGGGCGGAAGGAAATTTATGTGTACTACGGCGCGAACATGGGACGCTCGACGCTGAAAATACCCGCTGCGAAAAGTGGTACTGCTCGAAACATGAACACGGTTGCGAAGTTAGCCTCCATGGCCGCGGCGAACGCGAGTCGAGACTGACGCCAGGAGTAAGCACGTGAGACGGCAGATCTTCGTCCTGAGCGCGCTGATGCCGGTGTGGGCCAGCGTGACACAACTTGCCGTGGCGCAGCCCGCGCAGCCACCGGCGTTCTCGGCCGACCTCACTCGTGCGGCGGTGCGGAGCGTGATGACGGCGGCTGCTGATTGGCAACTCGCGCATCCATCGGAGCATGCGCCTTATGACTGGACCGTGGCGGCCTTCTACGCGGGAATGATGGCGTTTTCAAAGCTGTCCGACTCGCCGAAGTACTACGACGCGATGAAGGCGATGGGGGAGCGCAACCAGTGGCGTCCGGGACTGAGGCCTGGTCTCGCGGATGACTACGCCGTGATCGCCACCTACGCGAAAATCTTTGAGCGTGAGAAGGACAAGAAGATTCTGGCGCCTGCACTCGCGCTATTCGACTTTCTGACCACTCGGCCCTTCAACGAACCATTGACGTGGGGGAACGGGATCGAGATGCGCGAGTGGGCGTGGTGCGATGCGCTCTTCATGGCGCCGCCGGCGCTTGCCGCCGTGACGACGGTCACTGGCGACCGCAAGTACCTCGACCTGGCGAACCGACTGTGGTGGAAGACAACCGACTACCTATACGACACGAGCGAGCACCTCTACTTCCGCGACAGCCGGTTCTTTGACCAGCGGGAGTCAAATGGCAAGAAAGTATTTTGGAGTCGCGGCAACGGCTGGGTGTTTGCCGGCGTTGCGCGTGTGCTGGAGGAGATGCCGGGGGACTATCCCGACCGCGCGCGATACGTCACGCTTTTCCGGGCGATGGCCGAGAAGATCGCCGGCCTTCAGGGCGCGGATGGCTACTGGCGAGCGAGCTTGCTCGACCCAGACAGCCGCCCAAATCCGGAGACGA
>Ga0184619_10000446_pt1 | contig 14251 bp, 10 predicted proteins | sample PLM0_60_b1_FD_133146 | JGI IMG/M metagenome (GOLD analysis project Ga0184619, IMG submission 133146) | Groundwater sediment microbial communities from an aquifer in East River, Colorado, USA - PLM0_60_b1 | ecosystem: Environmental > Terrestrial > Soil > Riparian zone | place: USA: East River...
ATACCTCGACGGTGCTCGTGCGCCGCACGCGCATCGTAGCCGGCGGTGGATTCGACCCGATGCTGGCGCGCACGGGCGAGGACTACGAGTTCCATTTGCGGAGCTGTTTCTTTGGACCGGTGGCCCTCATCGATGAGTCCTTGGTCAGTTATCGCATTGGAGCCGGTGACCAGCTCACGTCCGCGAAATGGGCGTACGAGCGGGCGCGCAACGCGCTCACCGCCGTGACGTACTGGCTGGACGCCGCCGGACCGGCGATTAAACAGTCGCCACGCGACCTGCGACGGCGACTTGCCGAGCTGGAGCGTTGGTGTGGTGAACGCCGCGTGCTTCTCGGTGAAAACGGGGGAATTCCCCACCTCGTGGCGAGCCTGCGGCACGATCCTCTGGAGGTTCAGAGCTGGGTGCTGCTCCTGATAGCAGTCTGGCCAAGGTCGCTCCGCAACATGCTGCTGTCGAGTTGGCGATCGCGGCCCGCCTGGGCCCGGAGGCGCCATTGAGCGGTCTTACGACGCTCGCCGTCCTTCAGGGATTCCGGGTGAGCGAGGTCGCGGCTGGAGTATGCCCGGGTTGGGAAGCGGCGGCGGCGGCAAAGGGCGTTCCGCTCGCGCTCTTGACTCCAAGTCAAGCTCCGCGAAGACCCTACCGCCTCTTGGCACTTAGACGCGCCCGAGCATCCAGTACCAGATATAGCCAAAGTATTCGTGGTACGCCCGCTGAAGATAGCCGAGCCGGTGCGCTTTGGGGTAGCCCGTTTCCACTACGAACTTCCAGCCCCATTCCAGCCAGGACATTCCGGCCGGGAAGTAGCGCGCCGCCCAGATCGCGGCCGGCGCGGCGAGCGGTTTCATCCCCAGTCTGCGAGCCACCGCCGCGGCGCGTCGCAGTTCGCCGGACGATGTGACGAGAATGAAGGGCTCCGAGCCGATGATCTTTTTCACTCCAGCAAGATTTCCATACGTCGTTGTCGATCCTCCTTCGACAACGATGTCTCGATCGGGCACCCCCATTGCCTTGGCAAAATCGGCCATGAGATTCGCAACCGGACCGTCCTGCTGACGCACGACTCCGCCCGAAAGGATCAGCCTCGCCCCCGGGATCTCGCGATAGAGGCGGATGCCCTCTACCATGCGCGGGGTCGCCTCCCCGATCAGCTTGCTCGTCACGGGTAAGAAAGGGAAGTCCTCCCCGTATCCCGACAGGACCACGACGGTCCGGACTGAAGGGTCAGGGTGCAACATTGGAGGATAAGCATGCTCGAGGTTGGCATACAAGACTTCGGCGAGCGGCGTCAACAGAAATAACAGATACAGTCCGGCCCCGCTCGAAACCAGGCGACGTCCCATTCGCGATTCACGACGGAATGCGCTCGCGAGAAGTCCGGAGGCAAAAAGAAGGGTCACGAGTCCAATAGGAGAAAACCAGGTCTCGAGCAGCTCCGTGAGAACGGTCATGGCTTTCAGCTATTGGTGCTCATGAGTCGTGCTGGTATTATGCACATGGCACGTCCATGGCGGCTCTTTTTTTGTAGTTGACCGCACGGCGCTCCCCAGCGAAGGAGGCGCTCCAGGACACCCTCCTCGATCTCACTGCCCAGGTCTTCGGCGCGCCTGCTACAGAGCTCCGAGCGCGCTTGCGGGTTGAATTTCCACATGGCCACCAATCAGAATCGTTCAAGTTTTGCTCGAAATGCAGTCGCTAACTGGATTGCATTCTTGTTCACTGCAATAGTCGGTTTCTTCCTGTCGCCGTTCGTGGTTGAACACCTCGGCGCGACTCGGTACGGTGTCTGGTCACTGCTTGCGGGATTGGTCGGGTATCTCGGGCTCCTGGACCTTGGCATTCGTCAAGCGGTGAATCGCTATGTCGCGCACCATCGAGCGGTAGGCGCCCACGAGGAATCCTCGTCTATTGTTTCCGCGGCGATAAGGTTATTCGGATTGCTGGGTATTCTGGCGATTCTCCTCGCGGGAGTGTTCGCATACGTCGCGCCCATTTTCTTCAATATTCCCGAGTCACTGGTTGATGACACTCGGCTCATCGTCGTTCTCGGCGGGCTGACGGTCGCAGTAACCCTGATCGGCGGGGTGTTCGGGGGGGTCGTTACCGGACTCGAGCGATTCGACATCAATTGTTACCTTGAGATCCTTGTGACAGCAGCTCGCACCGTCGCTATCGTACTCGCCCTGCGAGAAGGATACGGTCTGGTAGCGTTAGCTTGCATACACCTTGCAGCTTCGGTTCTCAACTGCGTTGTATTCTGGGCAGCCACCCATAAGTTGTACGCGGATCTGCGACTCCGATTTCGGGGCCGCTTGTACCCGCAAATGCGAACGATTTTTTCGTTTGGCGCGTCCTTGACTGTAGTTTCTGTTTTCAGCGCAATTATTTTCTACAGCGACGCCGTGATTATCGCGGCGTTCCTTCCCGTCGAGGCGGTGACGTTTTTCGCAATCGCCGGGAGTTTGTGCTTGTACGCGAAGGAAATGACCAGGGCATTGGCATACGTGATGACACCCCGTGTGAGCGCCCTGACATCAATGGGTAGCACTAGAGTGGGAGAGGAGATTCTGGTGGTCGCCAGACTTGCGACCCTTCTTGCCGCACCGATAGCCGCCACCTTCGTGTTGCGCGGCGAATCCTTCATCAATCTTTGGATGGGACCCGCGTACGGACCGGCCTCGGGAGAGGTTCTCCGGATACTTGCGGTGGTAGCGTGGTTGGAGGCGTCACGATCTGTCGTTATGCATTCGCTCACCGGGATGGGCAGGCAACGCACGCTTATTCCGGGCCTCGCATTCGAGGCTGCATGCAAGCTGTTGTTGAGTATCTGGCTCGTACGTCCTCTTGGAATAGCGGGAGCGGCGCTGGGCACCCTTATTCCGGGCCTGCTGGTGAATTTAGGCTACATTCCACGCTGTCTCTCGAACGCGACTGGGGTTTCTGTAAAGCTCTTCCATCGCGACGCCGTACTACTGCCGACGGCTGCGTGCGTTCCGTTCGCGCTGGCGAGCGCCGTGATCGAACGATTTTTTCCGGCTGCGAATTTGGCGATCTTCTTTATGCAAGTAACGGCGATCCTCCCTTTGGTTCCCATCACCGCATGGTTCTTGTGTCTGACAGCCGCGGAGAAGGAGTGGGTGGGATCAAAGATAAGGAATGTGGGGGGTTGGTGAATTCCCGCGGGTCAGTGCGTTGGACTAATTGTGGATACCCTATGAAGCGAAGCGCTGGGCCGAGAGTCTTGGAATGAGCCGAACGGCCTTTTAGGACCTAACAGGATTGTTAAGCTTTCCCCATGCGGATCCTGCATTTGCTTAATGACTCCGCTCCGATAATCTCGGGCTACGCGTCACGCAGCCGGGCGATTGTCAATGGTCAACGGGCGATCCGGCTCGAGCCCGTCGTGCTGACCTCGGTGCGGCACCCGAACAAGAATGGGGCCGCGTTGGAGGAAATCGACGGCATCAAGCACTACCGCACGCTCGGGCCGACGGCGCGGAGGCGACGGCCCCTGGCAGAGATGTACTGGCTACGACAGCGAATCCTCGAGGTCGCGCGGATGGAGCGCGTGGAGTTGATTCACGCCCATAGCCCGATCCTCACCGGTATTCCGGCGTGGATGGCCGCGAGACGACTCGGGCTCGGGTGTGTGTATGAGATGCGGAGCTTGTGGGAGGACGCCGCCGTCGAGAAGGGTGACATCAGCGAGCAATCGCTGCGTTACCGGCTGACCCGCGGCGCGGAAACGTTTCTGACGCGGCGAGTCGACGCCGTCGTGTGTATTTGCGAAGGCCTCCGGCGTGAAGTGAGTGCGCGTGGCCTGCCCGCAGAACGGCTGCACATCGTACCGAACGGGGTCGACGTCGCTCGTTTCGTCCCGCGCCAGCCTGATGACACCACGCGAGCGCGGCTGGGATTGCAGGGGCGTACGGTCGTGGGCTACATCGGCACGTTCTTTGGATTCGAAGGCGTAGAGGACCTCGTTGAGGCACTTGCGCGACTCATTAAGCAGGGTCGGAACGATCTGGCCGGGCTGATCGTCGGCGCGGGCACGACCTACGAGGCGTGCCGCGAGATCGCGCAACGCCATGGCCTCGCCGATCGCATACTCCATCCGGGACACGTCGCAGCCGAGGAGGTAGAGCGGCTGTATTCGGTCATGGACGTGCTGGCCTATCCCCGGCGCAGTCTTCGCATTACCGAGCTCGTGACCCCGCTCAAGCCCCTGGAGGCCATGGCCATGGAGAAGGCAGTGATCGGATCAGACGTCGGTGGGATCCGCGAGCTGATCCAGGACGGCATGACCGGTCTGCTGCACCGGTCCGGTGATGTCGGGGATCTGGCGGCGACCATCGAAAAGTTAGCCGACGATCCGAACCTCCGCCGCACGCTTGGCCGTCAGGCCCGGGCGTGGGTGGCCCAGCAGCGCGACTGGAAACACATTATTCCGCAGTATGTCCCGATCTACGAGGCCGCCGCGCGCGGCAGGCGCCGGGCGCCAGCCGGGGCGTAACCACGCCGGCCGGCGTTTCGCAGGCGGTCAGCGGACCGTGGTCCAAGTCACTTCGCGTACACCGCGCAGGTAGGAAATCAAACCCCAGAGCGCAGCAGCGTTGGCAAGAACGAAGTAGAACGGCGTGGACAGCACGCCGGTCCTGATGTTGAACCGCCGGCAGAACACGTACACGGATGGCACGGCCACATACGTCAGCAATTGCAGGCCGGCGAACCACTGATAGAACGGCGCCCGCGGAGCGGGTTGAATCGCCAGCCAGACGCTCAACAGAAAGACCGCAATGAGCAGCTCGGGCACGAGGTAACGCGAGACCTTGTGACTCCAGAGCTGGAGGGCGAAGAACCCGGCACGGAGCGGATTGAGCAGCCGCGCGCGCTGGACCAGCGCGTTGATCGACCGGACCACCACGCGACTGCGCATGGCGAACTCGCGGTCGGCGTGTACGTGGGTCTGCTCGTATGCGACCGCCCCGGGGACGTAGATGCTCACGTGGCCGCTGGAGAAAATGTCGAGCGCGATCACCAGGTCGCTGATCAGATCAGGCGCGATGGGGACGTAGAGCGCGCGCCGAACGGCATAGAGGCAGCCCGAGACGCCGATGAGCGAATTGGCCCGGCTTTCGAGTTCCTTGATGAGCTTCTCATATCGCCAATAAAGGCCGCCACCGAGTCCGACCGCGGTCCCGGCGGGCGACTGGTATTCGAGCTGGGCGCCGGTGCAGCCGACCCGGGGGTCGGCAAACGGCTCAACGAGCTTGCGGATCACGTTCGGCGCGAGGTCGGTGGTGGCATCCGTGAACAGCAGAATCTCGCCACGGGCCTGCAACACCGCCAGGTTCTGAGCCGCCGTCTTGCCCCCGCGCGCCGGAAGCATCACGAGCTCCACGCCGCGGGGAACAAAGCCTTTGACGATGTCGTGGGTCCGGTCCGTGGAGCAGTCGGAGGCGACGATGATCTGGCGGTCCTCGGCAGGGTAGTCGAGCGCCAGCACCTTCTCGAGCTTTCGCGCGATGTCCTTCTCCTCGTTGAAGGCGGCGATGATCATGGTGACGCGTGGCTGAATCGGGGAAAACTTGATTTCGCGTGGTCGCACGGATGCGACCGCCGCTAGGAGAAGCGGATACCCCGCATAGGTGTAGCAGACGAGGGCGGCCAGGCACCACAGGAGGATTTCCATCAGTGCGCGTAGTGGTCGGCCCAGAGGTGGAACATCAGCAGCGACCACAGTACAGAGCTCCTGTCACGCGTGCGAGTGTAGTGCTCACGCTTGAAATCGGCGATGACGGCCGAATCGAACAGCCCGTCGCGGTTCAGCCGCGAAACCGACAGTGTGTCCTCGAGCAAACCGCGCAGATCCTCCCGCAGCCAGCGCGCCACGGGCAGGCTGAAACCGGACTTCTTGCGGTAGAGGGTCTCCTTGGGCAAATCGTGCTGAAACGCCCTCTTGAGGAAGCGCTTCTTCTGCATCCCACGGATCTTCAGCGCGCCCGGCACGCCGGCCATGAACTCCACGAGCGAGTGATCCAGGTACGGCACCCGCACCTCGAGCGAGGCCGCCATGCTGGTGCGATCGGCGACGGCCAGCAGGTCGTCAACCATGTAGGACTGCAAATCGATGCACAGCATGCGGTTGACTGGGTCGGCGTCCGGTTGTTCGGCGGCGAGATGTCGCATCAGAGCCAGCGCCGAGTCGAGCTCGACGCGGGCTCTGAGCGCCGGCGTATACAGCGCGGCGCGATGGTTGCGATCCATCGGACTCGAGAAGGCGTAGAACCGTTCCAGCCAGGGCAGCCCGGCGTGCCGCACGAAGCGTTTGGCCTGGTCGACCACACGCGCGCCCTTGGCGGGTTCGGGAATCGCCTCCACGAGGCGCCGGACCACGCCCTCGCGCACGATCTCAGGCAGCATTCGATAGCGCTCGGCGACTTGCATGCCGAGATAGCGCTGGTAGCCGGCGCTCAACTCATCGCCGCCCAGGCCCGACAGCGCGACGGTCACGCTGCGTCGCGCACCGCTGCACACCAGGTAATTCGGCACCGCCCCGGAATCACCCATGGGCTCGTCAAACACGCGCGCCAGGGTGTGCACAGTCTCGTGGATCTTCGGCTCCACGACGATCTCCTGGTGTACCGTGTGATACCGATCCGCGACCAACTTCGCGTGGCGCCGTTCGTCGAAGTCCTGATACTCCGGAGGAAAGCCCAGTGACAACGTCTGAATGCTCGCGCCTGCCCGTGCCATGCTGGCGACGAGCGCACCCGAATCGATCCCGCCGGACAGGAAGACCCCGAGCGGCACATCCGCCACGAGGTGACTCTTCACGGCGGCGTCGAATCGGCGACGGAATTCCTCGATGAGTTCCGGTTCAGAACGCGCCGGCTTCGACTCGGACTTCACCCGCCAGTAACGCTCCACCACCGCCGGGCGTCCCGGGTCCTTGGTCAGGATGTGGCCAGGAGGCAGCTTGCGGATCTCTCGAAAAATCGTCCTTGGCGCCGGGATGTAGAGCAGGGAGAAGTATTGATCGAGCGCGACCTCGTCGAGCGTTCGTCCGATGCCCGGGACGGCGAGCAGGCTCTTGATCTCACTCGCCGCATACAGCCCATCGGGCGTTTCCGCATAGTACAGGGGCTTTATTCCGAGACGGTCTCGCGCCAGAAACACCCGGTCCGAGTCGCGTTCGTGAATCGCCAGGGCGAACATGCCGCTGAGTTCGGTGACGGCTTTCGCGCCCATGTCCTCGTACAGGTGGACGATCACCTCCGTGTCGGAGGCCGTCGTGAACCGGTGGCCTTTCGCCAGGAGCGTGGTCCGCAAGTCCCGGTAGTTGTAAATCTCGCCGTTGAACACAATCGCCAGCGAACGGTCTTCGTTGAAGATCGGTTGATCGCCCGTGTTGAGGTCGATGATGCTGAGGCGCCGCATGCCGAGGCCAATGCGGCCGGCGACGTGATAGCCCGCTGAATCAGGACCGCGGTGAGTGATCCGATCGCACATGCGCTGGATCAACGCCGGATCGACCGGTTCCCGATCGCGCACGGCGACACAGATGCCACACATTGTGAAAAGTGTACCACGCGACCTTTCAGTCGTAAGTGGAAGAACAGCGGTGGCGATACACGCGCCAGCAACGCGATCGCGGCGTACTGTTGGATCGGAACGATCGAACGCGCGTGCTGTCCGACTTAACGGACGCTGGCCGGCATTGTTCCCAGTTTTCTTGTCTAAGTATTCCTCGCCGTTAATAACGGTCCTAGTTTCTCTGCTAAAATGGGGAGTCTCAAGTGGCCGCTTGTGAAGGATTTCATACGACGGGTATGCGGATATTACTACCATGCTAGCCGCTTGATTTTCGCGGGCGGTCTTCAGGTCCGTGCGTGACATGGCGTCGTCGCGTCGCATCCGGGTGGCTTTCTGCCTCGATTCGTTTGCGATCGGCGGGACTGAGCTGAATGCAGTGCGAACTGCAGAGGCACTCGATCCTCAGCGGATTGAGTTGCGCATTCTTCACCTTTCGACTCGCGGGCCACTCCGTTCGCGCTACGAACGACTGGGCGTGCGAATGACTCATGTTCCGATTCCGAACCTTTATTCGCCCCGGACTGTCGTCCAAGGGATACGCCTTGCCAGACTGCTGCGACGGGAGAATGTAGATGTCGTGCATTCACACGACATCTACTGCAATATTTTCGTCGTGCCTTGGGCACGTATTCTCAGCAGGTGTTCGATTATCGCCAGCCGGCGTTGGGGCCATGAGGCATCGCGACCGAAGCTCGCGATGATCAATCGCTGGAGCTCCTTGTTTGCTCATCGTGTCCTGGCGAACAGCAGTGGCGTCGCTGAACTGCTTGCTCGCGAGGAAGGGGTGCCGCGGAAGAAGATTGTCGAAATTCCAAACTTTCTTTCGGAAAATGCTTTCGAGGTTGCGGACGAGGCAGTGCGAGTCGGGCAGCGGCGCGCCTGGGGGGTTCCCGATGGAGCATTTGCCGTCGGAATCGTGGCACGGCTGTCGCCGGTCAAAAACCACGCTGTGCTCTTCAAAGCCGTCGCACAACTCGACGCGCGATTTCATCTGGTGGTCATTGGCGATGGCCCGTCCCGGGCGAGCCTGGAGGACCTCGCGCGACGGTTGGGTGTCGACCCCCGCGTCCATTTCACGGGCGAGGTGGTGTCGCCCCACAATCTGCACCAGTTTCTCGACATCAGCGTGCTTTGCTCGTTGAGCGAGGGATTCCCGAATTCGTTGATCGAGGCAATGGCAGCGGCAAGGCCCGTTGTTGCCACGCCGGTGGGAGGGGTGACCGACGCGGTCACGCACGGCGTTACGGGAATTCTCGTTCCTGTCGATGACCCGGCGCCGCTGGTGGATGCGTTGCAGGTGCTTGAGGCGAATTCGCTGTTGCGCACTCGGCTCGGAGAGGCAGGCCGTGAGGTGGTGCGACTGAAATTCCGTCAGGAAGCCGTGATCGAAAAGCTATCGGCGCTCTACGAAATGCTTGCGGATCGCCGACCGGCAGCAATATTCGGGAGCAGCTGATGGGTGAGACACTACGCAAGCCGGCAAGGCACGTCCGCCATGCGATACTGGCGGGTCTTCGTGCCGTCGGAGGATTCAGGCGGATCGCGGCATCGGCGTGGCGCCGTCGGCGGCTACTCATTCTCTGCTACCACGGTGTGTCGCTGCAGGACGAACACGAGTGGAATGAGAGCTTGTTTGTGACGCCCGCATTCCTGAGGCGGCGGTTCGAGATCCTGCGTGACAACGGATACGTGGTGCTACCATTGGGGGAGGCCGTTCGTAGTCTGCGACGCGGTACCCTTCCCCCTCGCAGCGTCGTGCTCACGTTTGACGACGGATTTCATGATTTCTTTGCAGCCGCCGTACCGCTGCTGGAGGAGTTCGGCTATCCGGCGACGAATTATATGTCCAGCTACTATTGTGTTCACCAACGTCCCCTCCCCCTTGTTACGCTACGCTATCTTCTCTGGCGCGCCCGTCTGCAGGTGCTGGCGCCCGGAGTGCTTCCGGGGCAGGACGGCTCCATCGACCTCCAGGGTCTGCAACACCGCGAAAAACTCGCCGCAAGGCTGTTTAATGAGGCTCAAGTCCTCTCTGGCGATCCGGAGGCGCAACAGGCATGGTTCGGCGAGGTTGCTACGCGACTCGGGGTCGACTGGGACAACATTGTGCGGAGGAGACTTTTCCACCTCATGAACCCTGGAGAAGTCGCCGACATCGCGCGTCGAGGCTTCGACGTGCAACTCCACACACACCGTCACCGGACGCCACGGGAAAAATCAACCTTTCGCAACGAGGTGCTGGAGAACCGGCGCATTCTCGAGGAAATGACCGGGCGTCCCGCGACCCACTTCTGTTACCCCAGCGGGGACGTCGATTCCGTTTTCCTGCCCTGGCTTCGTGAACTCGACGTGGAGACAGCTACGACCGGCGTCGCCGGTTTGGCTAGAGCGGAGCACGACCCGCTGCTGCTTCCTCGCTACGTGGACACGATGGCGCAGTCGGAGGCTCTGTTCGAGAGCTGGCTGTCCGGTGCGGGAGCGATATTGCGCAGAGGGATCTCCTAACAATGCGTGATAGAAGAGCCGAGAAGTCCGGCGGATTCGCCAATTCAACAAAGCCTAGTACCCAGAGTCCGCCTTCAGAGGTACATCCTGTAAGACGGATCTCCCGTTTGGGCCTGCCACACTTCAACTGGTCGCTGACGCTGCTCGGATTGTGCGTCTTCACCTTTGCAGTCGTGACCTATCGTCTGCCCATAGGCGAGGTCGGCATTGCCATCGCTGCGGTGGGGCTAGTCCTGCAACTCGGTAACGTGCGGGTGCCGTTCCCGGTATGGCTCTACGGCGCATTCGTGCTTTGGACATTCGCCGCATCGCTCACATCATCATACGCAGATATCGCCCTCGACGCAGTACTGGAGCGCCTCAAGCTGTTGGCGATCATGCTCATTGTCGTAAATGCTCTCCGGACGGAGGGACAACTTCGCTTCTACCTAATGTTCTTCCTGGGCTGTTTTGTCCTGTTCCCGGTTCGCGGAACGCTGTTGGGAGGCGACGAAATCATGGGTCGCGCGGTGTGGAACTACGTCTACAACAATCCAAACGATCTGGCGACGCTGTGTCTCATCGCACTTGGAATTGCTCTTGGCTTCGTGTTCGCCAAGCCCTCCCGGGCCCTCGTGCGCCTTGGCGCCGGAATCAGCGCGATCCTGTTGGTCGTAGTGATCCTGTTGACGCAGTCGCGGGGAGCCTTTATCGGACTGGTGGCAGGCATGGGTCCGGCCCTCATTTGGTTGGGGCTGAAGCGGCCGGGTCGTCTGTTTTTATCTGCCGGCATTCTAGCGCTGGTCATTGGTCTGGCAATTCCTGAGAGCGTTTGGGAGCGATTGTCGGGTATAGAAAAGCTGACCAGCGTATCGAAAATCGCGGAAGCCGACCCGGAGGGTTCCGCCGAGCAGCGCTTTGAGATTCAGAAAGTAGGATGGCAGATCTTCCTCGACAATCCTGTATTCGGTGTTGGACTCGGAGCGTATCCGCTGGAGAACGCGAGGTATGCTCCGGAGTTAGGCCGGAAAGACACGCACAATACCTATTTGAACGTGGCAGCGGAGGTCGGGCTGCCGGGATTCGCGCTCTGGTGTGCGTTGGTTTGGTCAGTGCTGCGCTACGCCTATCGCAGCCGGCGGCGTGCTGCGCCGGGTGAGTTGGCGACCCAGCAGGCCTGGCTCGAAGGAGCGCTCTGGGGATATCTCGCGGCCAGCATGTTCGGCACTTATGCACGGCTCACTTTTCCGTATCTCATGCTCGCTGTACTGTGGTGCTCGGCGGCTCTCCTGGCTTCCCAGTCGCAACAGCGCGAGAGCACCGCTCGAACGATGAATGCATAGGGTATGTGCGGCATAGCGGGCTTTGTGGGGATGCAGGTACCCAACGACGAGGCGGGCAGGCGTGTTCGCGCGATGTGCGACGCCATAGCGCATCGCGGCCCTGACTCCGACGGTTATCACATAGCGGACGGAGTGGCGCTCGGCATGCGCCGGCTGAGCATCATCGATGTCAGCGGAGGCCAGCAACCTATCAGCAACGAAGATGGTTCAATCACCGTAGTGTTCAACGGGGAGATTTACAACCACCATGGTCTGCGCCGGGAACTCGAGGCCTCCGGACACCGCTTCCGAACACACAGTGACACGGAGGTACTGGTACATCTCTATGAAGATTTCGGACCCGAGATGGTTTCCCGACTGCATGGCATGTTCGCATTTGCGATCTGGGATTCGCGGAACCGGGTCCTGTTGATCGCCCGGGACCGAACCGGCATGAAGCCGCTGAGCTACCTGGCGTCACCTACGGATCTGGTCTTCTGTTCCGAGCTGCGTTCGCTTTGGGCGCTTGACTCCAGCCGTTTGCGGGTTTCACCGAGTGCGGTCATGCAATATCTGGCATTCGGCTACGTGCCTGATCCCGCCAGCATCTTTGAAGGGGTGCGAAAGCTGCCTCCGGGCCATCTCCTGCTGTGGAGCGCGCAGAAGGGAACGGAGCTGCGCAGGTACTGGACGCCCCCGCGCCCTGAAGGCCAGGCCTGGGACGAGGCGGAACTGGTGGAGACGCTCTCCGCGAAGCTCGATGCCGCTGTCGCTTCACATCTCGAAGCGGAGGTTCCGCTAGGCGTGTTCTTGTCGGGCGGGCTGGATTCGTCCACGGTCGTTGCATTGATGAGCCGTCATGCTTCGGGGCGGGTGCGGACGTTTTCGATCGGCTTTGCCGAGGAAAAATACGACGAATCCACGGCAGCGCGTGCGGTGGCGGCTGAACTCGGCACCGATCATACTGAACTGATCCTGCGGCCGAAGGTGGAGGACACGTTCGAGACGATTGCGGCAATGTTCGATGAGCCCTTCGCCGACTCATCTGCGATCCCCAACTTCCTTGTGGCCCAACTTGCGCGGCAGTCGGTGACGGTCGCGCTGTCGGGTGACGGCGGTGACGAGCTCTTCGGTGGCTACACGCGGTACGGCGAGATACTGGGACACAAGGCAGGCAGTGGCAGCGGTCTACGCCGTCTGGTGTCCGCATTGGGTCTCATGTTGCCGCACCTCTTTCCCGGGAGGAATCGGCTTGTCGATTTCGGGCGTTCCCGCTGGGGTCGGTATGCGGCGACGGTCGTTCAGCCGGTGCGCCTGGACGAGGGGGGGGTTGCGCGCAAGGATCAGTCCGGCGGGGACGTTTTCGTCGGCGATCAACTTATCGACCGCGTACGCTTGAAATTGGGGAATGATTTTGCCGCCGCCATGATGCAGGTGGATGTTGAGACCTATCTGCCGGGCGACATTCTGACGAAAGTGGACCGAACAAGCATGGCCGTCTCGCTGGAGGCTAGAGTACCGCTATTGGACTTCGATTTGGTGGATTTCGCTTTGCAGATCCCGGGAAAGTGGCGGGTTACAGCCAACGAGAGCAAACGACTCTTCCGGCGCGCCATCAAGGGGATCGTTCCCGAGTCGATACTTTCGCGGCCCAAGCAGGGCTTCGAGGTTCCGCTCGGCCGTTGGTTTCGCGGACCGCTCCGGCATCGCATCGACGCTCTCCGCAACCTGTCCTCTGAGCTACGACAGTACGTGGACGCGGGTGCCGTTCAGCGGCTGGTCTTTGAGCACGTGATCGGCCGCAGGGACCACAGCGCCATGTTGTGGCGTCTTATTGTTCTGGACTGCTGGCTCGCGGCACTCAAACTTGGGCGCCTCGGTTACCCGCCAACGCTGCCGGACCTGCTGGTGATGTAGCCTTGGCGAAATCGGCCAGTGAGCTCGGCCGGGATACACCGCCGGAGGAGCAACTCTATACTCCCGTTGGTGCCTCGCCCCGCGCCACAAGGCGGTATGTATCCATCCAGTGAGCCTCGGCAGCCGACCATGTATAGCGGTCCAGGACTTCCGCGCGCGCCGCAGCCGCGAGGCGGGAGGCCAAGCCCGGTTCCTCGAAGAGGCGAAGCGCCGCAGCGGCGAGCGCCGCATCGTCGTCGCGGGGGATGAGCAGGGCCGTCACCCCATGCCGCACGATGTACGGAATTCCGCCGGCATCACTGGACACGATGGGAAGGCCGCACGCGGCCGCCTCCAGTATCGAGCTGGGCATGTTGTCGATATCCGGAGCATTCAGATACACATCCGCCTCGTGGTACAGCGTCGCCATGCGGTCGGATGGCACTGCCCCGCAGAACGTGACGTTTCGTAGCCCAAGATCCCGGGCCTCGCCTTGCAGCCGTCCCCTGAGCCGGCCGTCGCCTGCCACGACGAGCTTGGCCTGCGGCATCCGCGCCTGGATCCTGCCGAAGGCGCGTAGCACGCAACTCACGTTGTAGAGCGCCTCGAAGCCGCGGTTGCTCAGGAAAAGCGGCCGCAATAAATCGCGTTGGCGATACGGCAGCTGCTCGATCTCGACAAAGTTCGGCACGGCCCTGGCCTTGAGGCCGTGGCGCGCGAAAACGTCCACCAGGTAATTCGACGGCACCACGATCAGATGGGCAAGTCGCATCAGGGGCGCGGCGATGCGCCAGCGGGTGAGGTGATCGTCAGCCTCACCGCTTCGATAGTCGAGTATCACCCCCTTGCGAAACAGTCGGCCGAACAGCAGCGCCGGTACGGGAGCGAGCAGGAAACTCCAGTAGCTGGCGGAGAGTGCATGTACGATATCCAAACGCGGCATCCGCCAG
>Ga0184619_10000447_pt1 | contig 14245 bp, 12 predicted proteins | sample PLM0_60_b1_FD_133146 | JGI IMG/M metagenome (GOLD analysis project Ga0184619, IMG submission 133146) | Groundwater sediment microbial communities from an aquifer in East River, Colorado, USA - PLM0_60_b1 | ecosystem: Environmental > Terrestrial > Soil > Riparian zone | place: USA: East River...
CCCCGACGCCGCGCGAGCAGGAGCTCTGCTCGTTCTGGCGCGACTGGGAGCTGCGCCTCCTACGGCCGCAACTCGTCATCCCGGTCGGGGGGCTCGCAGTCCGCCACCTGCTCGGCCGCTCGAGCCTGACCGAGTGCATCGGCCAGACCTTCGAGCTCGACAGCGCTATCGCAATCCCGCTCCCCCATCCCTCCGGGGTCAGCCTCTGGTTGAACGATCCCGCGCATCGCGCGCTCGTCGCACGAGCGGTGGAGCTGATCTATGCATCGCTCATGCTGGAAAGCGGGCGGGAACACGCTGACTAGACTCGTTCGTTAGATCACGTATGGCCGCACGCCCTGCCTACCGACGCACCTTCATCCGCCTGCTGGGCTTTCTGCGCCCCTACAAGGGGTCGATGATCGTCTCGATCGTGCTCGCCGCCGGTGCCCAGGCGGCTGCGCTCGCGATGATCTTCCTGACCAAGGACGTCATCTCGGCAATCCAGCACGGCAAGCGCGGCGAGCTCCGCAACCTCGTGATCGCCGTAGTCGCGGTCGGGCTGGCTCGCGCGCTCATGATGATGGGCCGCCGCCTGATCGCCGGCCGTCAGGCGCTCGCGGTCGAGCTGGACATGCGCACGCAGCTGTACGCGCGCCTCGTCCGCCTCTCCTTCGGCTTCTACGACCGCCACCAGACCGGCCAGCTGATGTCGCGCGCGACGGTCGACCTCCAGGGCGTGCGCTTCTTCCTCGGCTACGGGCTGATCTTCTTCTTCCAGCACATCCTCACGATCATCGGGGTCGGGATCGCGATGTTCATCGTCAACTGGGAGCTCGCGCTGATCTCGATCGCGATTGCGCCGATCCTCGTTGCCTTCGCCTACCGCTACAGCCACATCTCGCATCCGCTGCTCCGCGACGTCCAGCAGAAGCTGGCGGACGTCGCCACGGTGGCCGAGGAGAACATCGTCGGCGTTCACGTCGTCAAGGCCTTCGCCCAGGAGCAGGCCGAGCAGGACAAATTCGAGCGGCGCTCCGAGTCCGTCTTCTCGCAGACCGTCGCCGCGAACCGGCAGCGGGCCTTCTACGTGCCGCTGATGAGCTTCCTGCCCCTGCTGGCGCAAGCAGCCGTGTTGCTCGTCGGAGGCCGGATGGTCGCGCACGGGACGCTGTCACTCGCGAACTTCGTCGCCTTCTCGCTTCTGCTGGGGATGCTCGTGATGCCGCTCCGCATGCTCGGCATGTGGATCGGCCAGGCGCAGCGGGCGACCGCCGCGGGCGAGCGAATCTTCGAGATCATCGACGAGCCCGAAGAGGTCGCGGACAAACCGGATGCCCGGGAGCTGCCGGCCGGCCCCGGTCAACTGCGCTTCGACCGCATCGACTTCGAGTACACACCTGGTCGCCGCGTGCTCGAGGACGTCGACCTCGACATCGCCCCGGGCAGGACCGTCGCCCTGATCGGCCACACCGGGGCGGGCAAGACGACGCTCGCCTCGCTCGTCCCGCGCTTCTACGACGTCGCCGACGGGCGGGTCGAGATCGACGGCGCGGACGTGCGCGACGTGAAGCTCGCCTCGCTGCGCAGCCAGATCGGCGTCATCTCCCAGGATCCGTTCCTCTTCTCGACGACCGTGCGAGAGAACATCGCTTTCGGCGCCCGCGAGGCCACCGACGAGGAGGTCGAGCACGCCGCGCGGCTCGCGCAGGCACACGAGTTCATCGAGCGGCTCCCGCAGGGCTACGACACGGTGATCGGAGAGCGGGGAATCACGCTTTCGGGCGGACAGCGGCAGCGAATCGCGATCGCCCGTGCGCTCGTCGTCGATCCCAGGATCCTGATTCTCGACGACGCGACGGCCTCGGTCGACGCGACCACCGAAGCGAAAATCCGGCTCGGCCTGCGCGAGGCGATGGAAGGCCGGACGACGCTGATCATCGCGCACCGCCTCTCGACGATCGCGCTCGCCGACGAGATCGTCGTGCTCGAAGGGGGCCGTGTCGTCGCGCGCGGCACCCACGACACGCTCGTGAGCGAGAACGACGTCTACCGCGAGATCTACGAGCACGGGCTGCTCGAGCGCATCGTCGCCGAGGCGGAGGAGGTCGCGTGAGGGTTTGGCAACCCGGCGGACATCTCACCCAGACGCGAGGTGCGCAGGTAGAGGACTGGTCGTGGGCCCAGACGAAGCGCCGGCTGACGACGCTCTACCGGCTTGCGAAGCCGTACAAGTTCCGCACGGCGCTCTCGATCGGCACGCTCCTCGCCGGAACGCTCGTCTCGCTCGCGCCGCCCTACCTGCTCAAGCTGGCGATCGACGACGGGATCTCGAAGCACGACCTGACGAAGCTCGGCTGGATCGTCGTCGCCTTCCTCGGCGCGGGTGTGCTCGGGCTCGGCTTCTCGTACGCGCAGACGTACTTCACCGGCTGGACCGGGGAGCGGATGCTGGCCGACCTCCGCAACCATCTGTTCCGGCACCTGCAGCGGCTCTCGCTCGGTTTCTACGAGCGCAACCGCGCGGGCGTGCTGATCAGCCGGATCACGAACGACGTCGAGGCACTCGACCAGCTCGTCACTGACGGCGTCACCTCGCTCGTCCAGAACACCCTCACGCTCGTCGGCTCCGCAATCGTGCTCTTCTTGCTCGACTGGCGGCTCGCCCTCGCGACGTTGACCGTCTTTCCCTTCATGACGATCGCGACCGCGGTCTTCCGCAAGCGCTCCGGCCGCGCCTACCGGGCCGTGCGCGAAACGCTCGGCGCGGTGACGGCGACTCTCGCCGAGGACATCGCCGGCATGCGCGTCGTCCAGGCGTTTACGCGCGAGCGCGCGAACCAGCAGCATTTCCGCGAGGTCAGCGACAACTATCGAGCCTCGAACATGCAGACCGTCGTCCTGAACGGGCTCTACTTCCCGTTCGTCGACTTCCTCTCCGGGGTCGCGACCGCGATCGTGCTCGGCTACGGCGGCTACCTCGTCTTCGACCACTCGATGACGATCGGGACGCTGACCGCCTTCCTCGGCTACCTGACGAACTTCTTCGACCCGGTTCAGCAGCTTTCGCAGCTCTACAACACGTTTCTCTCCGCAGTGGCGGCTCTGGACAAGATCATGGACGTGCTCGACGAGGATCCCGAGGTGAACGACGAGCCGGACTCGCGCGAGCTCGACCGGATCGAAGGCCACGTGCGCTTCGAGCACGTCCGGTTCGGCTACGGGGACGGGCCGGAGGTCCTGCACGACCTCGATCTCGACGTGCCCGCCGGAACGACGGTCGCGCTCGTCGGCCACACGGGCGCGGGGAAATCGACGATCGCGAAGCTTCTCGCCCGCTTCTACGACCCGCGCGAGGGCCGGATCACGATCGACGGCGTCGACCTGCGCGAGGTGAAGCAGGAGTCGCTCCGCCGGCAGCTCGGAATCGTGCCGCAGGAAGGCTTCCTCTTTGCCGGAACCGTGCGCGAGAACATCGCCTTCGGCAGGCCCGACGCGACACCCGAGGAGATCGTCTCCGCGGCGCAGGCGGTCGGGGCACACGAATTCATCGTCCGGCTCGAGAACGGCTACGAGACGGAGCTCGGCGAGCGCGGCTCGCGCCTCTCGCTCGGACAGCGCCAGCTCGTCGCCTTCGCGAGGGCCCTGCTCGCCGACCCGCGCATCCTGATCCTGGACGAGGCGACGTCGTCGGTCGACATCGGCACGGAACGGAAGATCGAGCGCGCGCTCCGGCGCCTGCTCGCCGACAGAACCGCGTTCGTGATCGCTCACCGCCTCTCGACGATTCGCGACGCCGATCTGATCGTCGTGCTCGAAAACGGGCGCATCATCGAGCAGGGGTCCCATGAGGAGCTGATCGAGCGAAACGGGCTGTACACGTCGCTCTACGGCGACTGGGCCGCCGACGTGGCCTAACCGTCACGCACGAGTAACTAAAGCGCGCCGTCCCTGAAACGAGGGATAACCGGGGCCCAAACGCGCTCCGATGATCGAAAGGCGGGGGCCGCCCCTCCGCACCCTTCGACCCGGAGGTCTCGATGCCGTCGGTGCGCGGCGCCCTGGTGGTTGCAGGTGCGCTTATCGTTTTGACTCTCCCCACGTCCGCGTGGGCGAGTCGCTCCTGCACGCCGACGAGCTATTCGTATGCCGGCGTCGCGAGCCTGCAGGCCGCGTTCGGGGTCGCCGCGACGCTCGAGGCCGTCCTCCCTGCGTGGGTCTCCGAGGGCCACGTCGCCGCCTGGGTCGGCGTCGGTGGCCCCGGCTACGGCCCCAAGGGCGCGGACGAGTGGATCCAGGTCGGGGTGAACACGCTCCCCTCCTTGTCGGACTCGATCTACTACGAGGTCGCCCGGCCCGGCCGGCCGATCGAATACGGAGCCGTTCAGGGCGATCCGCTCGTCGGCACACGACACCGCGTCGCCGTGCTCGAGCTCCAGCGGCACCGGGACTGGTGGGAGGTCTGGGTGGACGGACGCGTCGTGGCCGGGCCCTTCTTCCTGCCCGGAAGCAACGGAGCCTGGGAGCCGCTGGCCACTGCCGAGAGCTGGGGCGCAGGCGCCGCCTGCAACCGCTTCGCGTATCGGTTCGACCGCGTCGCGCTCGCCATGAGCCCTGGCGGCAACTGGCGCCCGATGCACAGCGCCAGCGCTTTTGCAGACGCGGGCTACCGGGTGATCCGGCGCGCAGGCGCCAGCTTCACCGCGGTCGCCCGAACCCTTAGTTGACCTTGAAGCTGCCCTTGAGCTTCTTGTGCGCGTCGCTCTTGTAGGAGCACTTGCCCTTCTTGAGCGTGACGTTCCAGGACGCCGTGCCCTTGGATTTGATCCCTGTCTTCTTGTTTACCCCCGGGCAGGTGAGATGGAAGTTGTCCTTCGCCGTCTTGTCCTGAACCGTGATCAGGAAGTTGCCGGCGGCGAGAGAATTCACCTTCCGGCCGCCCTTGGTCAGCCTCATCACCTTGCCTTTTCCGACGGTCGCCGCCAGGCGCGTCGGCGGTTTGAACGGCGGCGGCGGCGGAGGCGGAGGCGTTCCGGAGCGTCCGAAGTTGACGTAGTGCGGATGGATGTCGCCGCTGTTTCCTCCGCCCTCGACCGTGTAGCAGGTTCCGCTCCAGCTGTTGCCGTTTTGGCGGATCGTCATGTAGTCGCCGGACTTCTTCACCGCCGTGTCCGCGGTGCTCGAGGCGATGTTGTGGAACTCCCAGAAGCCCGCGAGCGAAGGAGTCGCAAAGCCGTCGTGGATGAGCGCTCCACAGTGCTCGTACGTGGTGCCGCCGCCATATTCGACCAGGCCTGCCAGGTCGCCGTTCGCGTTGGGCGCAAGGGCCGACCACTGGATCGCGTACGTGGGCGCCCAGGCGGCCGGCTGATCGATCAGAGTCTTGTCAGCCTCATTGATCCGAACGACGTGGACGTACGGGTAGGCGAACGACGGTGCGATTCCTCCTACCACCACGCCCTGAGACGCGTCCCAGGAGAAGCCGATCACGTTGTTCTGCACCCAGCCCGAGTTGATCCGGTCGTCGTGCGCATAACCGCCGGTTCCCGACTGCCGCGGACACCAGTCGGAGGTCGCTGAGCCTCCGACGCGGGGGCAGGTGTACGGGAAGACCTGCGGGTACCGCGAGTGGCCGATGTTCGTCGACGTCACGCCGGCCGGCCCCACGGACTCGGGCCACGTATAGAGCCGCAGAGTGCTCGTGTTGACGTGCCCGGCGAAATACATCGTGCTCGTCGCGCCCTGGACGGGACCGGGACTGAAGACAGCCGGCGCGTAGGCCTCCTGGGTGAGCGTCCCGTGCGCCGCCAGTGCGGCCAACGACATCCTGATCACCACGCTGCCGCCGAACGAGTTCCCGGCGATCGCATAACGCGAGACCTCGACGTAGAGGTAGTTGCTGCTGGCGGAGATCTTCGGCTGGTCGTACCAGTAGGCACCCGACCCGATGTCGTCCGGCTTGAGATCCCAGTAGTAGAAGTTGCCTGCGGCGAGGTTTGCGTCGCCGTTCGCGACGGCGACACGGATCGCGTTGTGGCCATCCGAGTCCTGCACGTACTGGAGCACCCAGACGAAGAGATCGCGCGTGGGCTCGTAGTAGGCCAACTGGTCGCAGCAGAATCCGCCGTACGAGTTCGGGAACGCCGAGGTGGGATCGAGATACGTGAAGTTCGCGCCGCCGTCGGAGGACCGAGCGGCTGACCAGTTCCACGTCTCCAGGATGCTGTTCCCGTGGACCCCGACGCTCGGCTCGTTGACGAGCGAGCAGTAGCCGGCCGCGTGGCCGCAGCCGAGGTCCTTGTTCGTGTTCACGACGAAGTCGCTGGGCGCAGCCGCAGGTGCTCCGGCCGCAGCCGTGCGTTTGGTCACGACGGCGTGCACGGCGCGATGCGGAATCAGCCGGACGGGACCCCTGGGCGTGCGAGGAGACTTGGGCTCGTGCTCTTCTGTTGCCGACTCGCCTTCGCCTTCAGGGCGTTGCGCCGTCGCGTGCGCGCCCGCTCGAACACGAGCAAAGTGAGGGCGGCCGATGACCGTGGTCATCCCGTGGCCGGGGAGCAAGCCCAGGCCGCCGCCGCGCGCGGGATGCACGATCGAGGGCGTGCCGAAGCGCGATTCGCCGGCGGCCATACCGCCTCCCCGGGCGGCGTGCGTCGCGGAATGGCGCGAGAAGGCAGCCCCTGCCGAGGCGCCGAGCACGACGACCACGAGCGCAGCCAAGGTCAAACGACCACGCCGTCTCAAAAATAGAACCGCAGGACGAACCACTACCCCCTCCTCCTTAGAAACCCCGTCGGAGCGTAGGGAAAGCCTACTCGAATTGCAAGAAAACTGACACTACTTTTCCCCTGGTCCACCCATGTTCACCGGACGTGGACACGAGAGGCTTTCTTCCTCCGAGCGGCTAGACTTCGCCGGCCGAGAAGGCCCGTTGCGGGGTCGTCTAATGGTAGGACGCTCGGCTCTGGACCGAGTAGTCTAGGTTCGAATCCTAGCCCCGCAGCTTGAGCGAAACGACCCCGCTCGACGGGTTCTTTTCCGTCAAGGCCCTCATGCGGCCCGGCGCACCGGCCGATAACCGCATTCGATGGAGGCTGCGGAGCTCCCCACTCCCGTGGATTCGAAGACACGTGCGCAGGCGCTCGCCGAGCAGCACGGCCTGGAGTTCGTCGATCTCGCCCGAGTCGAGGTCGATCCTGACGCGGCGGCACTCCTCACCGAGGCATTCGCCCGCCGGGCTCAAGCGCTGCCGGTGCGCTTTCTCAGCGAAGGTGTCGTTCAGGTCGCCGTTTCCGATCCGACCGATCTCCGGACGTTGGACGATCTTCGACTCGCGCTCGAGCCCGACGTCCAGCTGGCAGTTGCGGACGCCTCGGCGCTCGAGGGAACGATCGAGCGCACCTACCGTGTCCACATCGAGGTCACCCGCGACGGCGACGCCCCGCCGCTCCACGGGCAACTCGACGACGTGCTCGACCCGACGTCGGCGACCGGGCAGAGCCCCGAGCTCGTCAACAGCCTGATCAGCCGCGCGATCAGCGAGGGCGCTTCCGACGTTCATTTCGACCCGCAGGCCCACGAGATGGTCGTCCGCGCCCGGATCGACGGCGTGCTGCGCCGGATGGCGGAGATTCCGAAGTCGCTGGAAACGGCCATCTCCGGCCGCCTCAAGGTGATGGCCCAGCTCGACATCGCCGAGAAGCGAATGCCCCAGGACGGGCGTTTCTCGATTCGCTACGGCGACGAGCCGATCGACGTCCGGATCGCCGTCCTACCCGCGAAGCACGGCGAGCACGTCGTTCTGCGAATCCTCCGTGGCGCCGTCAAGCTCGAGTTGCCGGAGCTCGGTATGAGCCCCGAGAACGAGGCGATCTTCCAGCGCGCGATCCGCCGGCCTCACGGCGCGGTGATCGCCTGCGGGCCGACCGGGAGCGGCAAGACGACGACGCTCTATGCGGCGCTCGACCTTCTGAACGAGGAAGGGCGCTCGATCACGACGATCGAGGATCCGGTCGAGTACCAGCTCCCCGGGGTGAACCAGGTCGAGGTCTATTCGAAGATCGGCCTCACCTTCGCGCGAGGCTTGCGCACGATCCTCCGCAGCGACCCCGACGTCCTGCTCGTCGGCGAGATCCGCGACGAGGAGACGGCGCGGATCGCCGTCCAGGCCGCGATGACGGGGCACATGGTGCTGACGACGCTGCACACGAACGACGCCGCAAGCGCGGTCGCGCGCCTGAAGGACATGGGCGTCGACACGGGTCTCCTCGCCACCTCGGTGAACTGCATCGTCGCTCAGCGGCTGGCTCGGCGACTCTGTGTTCACTGCCGTGAGGCATACGAGCCGCTCGAGGAGGAGCTTCGGGAAGCCGGTTTCGAAGCTGAGGTCGGGCGCCCGACGCTCTACCGGGCGAAGGGCTGCCTTCAGTGCTCGGGCACCGGCTACCACGGACGCGTGGCCGTCTACGAGCTCCTGGCCGTCCAGGGCCGGATCCGTGCGCTGATGGAGGCGTCCACGGAGGAGCTCTTCAGCGCAGCGGTCGACCAGGGCATGACCTCGATGCGACGCGACGGTTTGCGGCTCTGTCTCGCTGGTGTCTCTTCTGTCGAAGAGATCAACCGCGTGATCGGCTAGACGCCTCCGGCGTTGCACCTTTTTCGGCGGGGGCGTAGGCTCGGCCTGTTCATGCCGATGCGAGCCTTGTGGGTCGGCGCGAGCCTTGTTGTGATGGTGGTCGGGGCCGTCGGACCGTGGGCGACTGCGGTCGGGATCACGGTCCACGGAACGGACGGCGGTCGCGACGGCTGGTATGTGATCGGCGCCGCCGGAGTCTCCGCGCTCTTGCTGCTCATCTACGCCCGGGCTCGAAGGCGGTGGTTGCTCTTGATTCCGCTCCTCGCCGGCCTCGCCATGAGCGCGGGAGTGGCCTACGACCTCGTGGACATCCGGACCCGCTTCGCCGGGAGCGTGCTGGGTGGAAACGAGCTCATCAGTGCCGATTGGGGCATCTACCTGGCGCTCGTCGGGTGTGTCAGTCTGGCGGTCGGGGCGGTCGCACTGGCAGTTCGCCCGGCGCGACGCCCGGGTCCGGTACCGGCTTAGCGGCGGTCGCGCTCGCGGCGCTCTTCGACCGATTCGCCTTCCTGCGGCGCGCCGCCCGGGGCACTCATGACGACGCCCTCCTCCTCGACGACGTCGCGTGGATCGGCCGTGCGGTACTCCTCACTCTGAACGCCGCCGCGCGGATCGCCCTCGCGATCGAGCGCATGCGGATCGCCCTGCTGCTTGGAGGCTCTGGGCCCTTTCTCACGCTTGCGCCAGCGTCCGAACACGGATTCGACCTGCCCGATCGCGGCTAAACTGGAACCTGTCGGGCGCATTCGTCTAGTGGCCTAGGACACCGCCCTCTCACGGCGGCGGCACGGGTTCGAATCCCGTATGCGCCTCTTTCCGATTCGAAGTCCGCTGCGGCTCCGCCGCAGCATGACGACTTCGAATCGGTTCACGTTCTGGCGGAGTTGCGTTTGCGGGCGACGGCGGCTAAGCCGCCATCGCCGGCGGATCGCCTAGGGTCCTTGAGTTGCGATTTTTCGTTGGCGTGTTTGCGGTCGGTGTGGCGTTGCTTGCTGCACTCGCTGCTGCTAACGCTGAGCCTCGGGCGACCCGGTGCGGGATCGAGCGTTGGGCGGTCAAGACGCTCACTGATCCGGCGGCCGGGTCGATCGACTTCAGGGCTCGGCAGACGACCGTTGCGGCGTTGCGGGCTTTGCGGGTGCCGCACGTTTCCGGCTCGACGCCTCGGATTCGCGGGATCGAGACGCACACGTACCGGGTCTCCGCTCGCCTGGTTGCTGCCAAGCGGGAGCTCGATCGCGACATCCATCTCGTGATCGCCGCGCCTGCCACCGGCAAGACGATGATCGTCGAGTTCCCGCATCCGAGTTGCACGGCCGGCGGCCGGCACCGCGCTGCGATGAATGCCGCGCTCCACCGGTTTCTGGCGGCGTGCGGGACGATTCCTTTCTCCTCCTACCGGCAGCTCTCAGGCGCAGCGGTAATCACTGGGGTCGGCTTCGTCGACACGGTCCACGGCCAGCGCGGTGTAGCGCCGAACGGGATCGAGCTCCACCCCGCGCTCGGATTCAGAACCGGGCGCTGCTCCTAAGCGCCGAGCTCGGCGAGTAACGGCCGCGTGTCGAGCGGGTCGAAGTTGAGTCGCGCCGCGATTTCTTCGCTCGAGGGCCTGGTGCCCTCCGTGAAGAGCGCCCGAAGCTGCTCGCCTGTGCGCTTGTCGTGCCACCACCCTTCGCCGACCTCGCGCTCGAGATATGCGCGCAGCTGGGCCGAGCGGATCCAGGCGCGCAGGTAGTCCGCGGAGTAGAAGCCCGCGTCCATGTCGGCCAGGTAGGCGTCGGGGCGGTAGAGGAGGCCAGTGGCCTGCGTCAGCCCCTCCGAATAGCCCTCCGGCGTACCGCCGTCGGACGAGAAACGTCCCCAGAACTCGAGCTCGAACTGGAGCTTCGCCACGTAGCGGCGGAAGAGCAGCGCCTCGAGGAACGTGGTCGCCTCGGCGTTCTCGCGGGCCTGCTCAGGCGAGAGGTCGAAGTAGCGCTCGTGCCACCCTGGCTGCCGCGAGACGGCTTCGAGGATGTACGAGTAGATCTCCGTCAGAGCGTGGTCGCGCGCGATGTTCCGGAACGTGTACGGCAGCTCCGGGTCAACGCCGGCGTAATGGAGCGCGTGCCCGGCCTCGTGCAGGAAGGCCTGGTAGTCGTGTAGGCCGCCCTGGGCCCTCGTGATCAGGTGCACGACCGACGGAGGGTCGGACGGAATCACGCAGGCTCGCGGTGACTTCTGCGGCCGATCGTCGAGGTCGAGCTTGATGTTGCGCTCGTTCGCGAGGTCGAAGCCGAGCTTCGCGAGCGTGTCCAAGCAGACCTCGACCGCCCGCTCCTTCGTGTAGGTCGCCTCGAGGGGCGTTAGTCGACGCAGATACGAGGTGTGGTACGAAGACGGCGTCTGTTTGCGCTCCGGGCCGAGCAGGCGCTCGAACCACTGCTCCCGCAGGCGGCTGTAGACCGGCCCGGCAGCCTCGCTCGCCTGCGCGAGCGCTTGCTCGAGCTCGCGGAGCGAGATGTTCTTCTCGTCCTCGGTGCGCGCGACCGGGTCCGGATCACCGGAGATCTCCGACTCCAGCTCCTCCCCTGCTCGCAGGAGCTCGAGCCGCTCGTCGTTGAAGCTCGCCGATTTGGCGGCGTGGAGCCGGCCGAGCTCTTCGCGATCGGCGTAGTCGGGTAGAACGGCGAGCCGGGCCTGCGCCGTCCGCAACGGAAGCTCCTCGCCCTCGAATTGCACGCGCGCCGCCAGGACCGCGTTCGTGACCGCGTCCTCTCGCTCGGCCAGCTCGTTTGTGACGAGGCCCGATTCGCAGGTCTTGCGCAGCCGGTAGAGGCGCTCGCGCTCGACAGGGTCGGACGCTTCTTCTTCTGCGGCTCGCAACGCGTCGAGCTGGGGACGCGTGAAGAGGTCCGCGAAGCGCGCGACGATCTCGGCACGCTCCGACACTTCCTTCTCGCCGACTCGTACGGCTCGCCCTTCCTCCGAGCGCTCGTAGAGGTAGCGCTGAAGGCGAGACTCGTACTCGGCGGGCGATCTGACGGCGGCGACGCTCATTCGCCGCACCCTAGCGGACGCTATCTGGCCGCCAGCTGCTTGACGAGGCTGCTCAGGTCGGTGAGTGTGAACGGCTTTCCGAGCACGCCGTCGGCGTCGATTCGCGCGAGCTCATCGAGGTCGGCGGTCCCCGTCAGGAACGCCACAGCGACCTCTGGACGTGTCGTCTTGAGCTCTTGCAAGAGCGTCCTTCCGTCGTCGGCGCCGACGTGGACGTCGAGGAGAACGACCTTCACCGCCTCCTGCGCCAGCAGCTCCTGCGCCACCTCGATCGACCGCGCTTCGAGCACGCGGTACCCCTCGAGCTCGAGATTGACGCGACAGAGCAGGCGCATCGAGTCGTCGTCGTCGACGACCAGAACAGTCGCTGCTCCCGTGCTACCCCCCATTCGGAACTCGGCGCGAGTCTAGCGATAAGATCGGGCCGTGAGACCCGTCGTCTCGAGTGGTCCGCGAGGCGGCTACGAAGCCGCACTCGCGGGTGTCTGGAGCGGGCTTTCGAAAGCGTTGACCCAGCTCGAGTGGTTCGCGGCGGAACCCGACGAGCGCCTGGACGAGGATTCGGCCGGAACGCTCGGTCGCCTCCAGTACGTCCTGCACAGCGCCGCGGAGCTCGCGAGCGGAATCGAGCCTCCTGCCGGGGCCGAGCTCGCGCACAACGAACTGGCTGCAGCCCTTGCGGACGCCCGTGACGCAACCGGGGAAGTCGCCGAAGCACTCGAGCTCGAAGGCCTCTTCGGACTCGAGCCGCTCCTACCCGAGTGGCGCGGGGCGCTCTTCCGAGTCAGGCTGGCCAGACTGCGCGTCGCCACGCCGCGTCCGCTGCCGATCCTCGAACACGAACCGGAGCTGGAGTCTCCGCGGCACGCGCTCGCGGCCACGGTCTGCTCGCTGGCCGGCGCGGGTGCATTTGCGACCGGGGCGGTGCTCGCAGCCTGGCCGCTTTGGACCGCCGGTCTGGCCGCTTTTGCAGCGAGTTTGCTGATCTATCGGCCCCGGCCGTAACCGAACTCGGCTCCGAACCGTTTATTATTCAGAAATCGTAAAAATGGTTCCGGGAGAACACATGAATCTAGCCGCCACTTTGCCGCGACCCACGATGCAGTACCGCCGCCGAGCCTGGCTCGACTTTCAGCGTGCGCTCGACCCGCTGGCGCCGCCCAAGCCGCTTCCCGAAGCTTTGATCCGTGCCAGCGACTCCTCCTTCCCGAGGAGCTCCAGGCTCTCGAACAGCCCGGGCGAGACGTCCGACCCCGTGACCGCAATTCGCAGGCACTGAAACGCCTCGCGCGGCTTCCGCTCGAGCCGCTCCGCCAGATCCCGTAGCGCCGCTTCGATTCCCTCCGCGTCGAAGGGCTGGACGCCCGCGAGCGCTTCCGCGGACGCCGTGAAGACGTCGTCGCACTCCGGGGAATGGGTGGGCTCGACGGGCCCGAACAGGAAACCCGCGAAGCGTGGGTACTCGCCGAGCGTCGGGATCTTCTCCTGGACGAGCGGCACCGACCGGCGCACGAGCTCCTCGTCCCAGTCGTAGCCCTGCTCCCGGAGGTACGCGACGAGCGCGTCGCCATACTCCTGGGGCGAGAGCGCGCGCAGGTAGACGCCGTTCATCCACTCGAGCTTCGCGTAGTCGAAGACGGCGGGAGCCGGGTTGACGCGCTCGAGCGAGAAACGCTCCACGAGCTCGTCGATGGACATGATCGTCGTCGAGTCGTCGTAGCTCCAGCCGAGGAGCGCCAGGTAGTTGACCAGCGCCGGCGGGATGTAGCCGGCGGCGCGGAACTCGTCGATCGAGACCGCCCCGTGCCGCTTGGACAGCTTGCGCCCGTCGGGACCGTAGATGTTCGAGACGTGGGCGTAGGCGGGGACGTCCGCGCCGAGCGCCTCCAGCACGCGGATCTGCTTCGGCGTGTTCGAGATGTGGTCGTCGCCCCGGATCACGTGCGTGATCCGATCCTCGGCGTCCTCGAGCGGCGAGGCGAAGTTGTAGGTCGGGCGCCCGTCGGAGCGAAGCAGGACGAGGTCCTCGAGCTTCTCGTTCGGGAACTCGATCCGGCCCCGGACCAGGTCGTCCCAGGCGGTCGTGCCCTCGTCGGGCATGCGGATGCGGATCGCGCCGTCGTCCTCGTAGGCCTTGCCCTCGGCGACAAGGCGTCGCGCCTCCTCTTGGCAGCGTCCCATCCGGTCGAGCTGGAACGTCGGCTCCTGGTCCCAGTCCAGGTCGAGCCAGCGCAGCGACTCGAGGATCTGCTCGGTCGCCTCCTCCACCTCGCGGCTCGTGTCGGTGTTCTCGATCCGGACGAGGAACTCGCCGCCCTGGTTGCGCGCGAAGAGCCAGTTGAAGAGCGCCGTGTGGATGCCGCCGATGTGGAGAAAGCCGGTCGGGCTGGGCGCAAAGCGGACTCGGACGGCCATCTGAGTAGCGTACTGGCGTGGCCGAGCGGGTCCTGACGCTCCGGGAGCTGAACAGAACCGTGCTGCTGCGGCAGATGCTGCTGCGGCGCGAGCGGCTTTCCGTCGTGCGGGCCGTCGAACGGCTGGCCGGTCTCCAGGCACAGTCGCCTCCGTCGCCCTACCTAGCCCTCTGGTCAC
>Ga0184619_10000448_pt1 | contig 14241 bp, 13 predicted proteins | sample PLM0_60_b1_FD_133146 | JGI IMG/M metagenome (GOLD analysis project Ga0184619, IMG submission 133146) | Groundwater sediment microbial communities from an aquifer in East River, Colorado, USA - PLM0_60_b1 | ecosystem: Environmental > Terrestrial > Soil > Riparian zone | place: USA: East River...
GCGCTACCAGAGCGCGGCCGATTTTGCGAATGACCTGCGCGAGTGCAAACAGCAGATGGAAACGGGCCAGCAAGGCACGGGCCCCCCCCTCTTATCGACCCGGCCGCCGATTCCGGTCGCGCCGCATGGGGCGGCAGCCCCGATCGCGCAGAATCCGGGAGGGGAATCGGGCGAGGAGGACGCGCCGGCGCCCTCGCCGACCAAGGGCATCTCGCGAGCGTTCGATTCGCAGGAAGCGACCCAGCGCCTGATGCGTCAAATCGGCGCGGACGGGACGACAGAGTTCGTTTCGACCAAATCCATTTCGGCGACGTCGATATCGCGCGACCGGGCCCTGCGCCCCGGCGAGCGGCCTTGGGGCCAGCGCGAAAACGTGATCATGGCTGCCACCGTCGGGGTGGCGATCGTCATCGCCACGCTGATCGCTCTGGTCTGAGCCTCGACCCGCAGTGCGCCCGACTCAGGCGCGAGGCGATAGAATGACGGCTTTTTGAAAGTCAGCATGCGCCGCCGGCTGTTCGTCACCACCGCCCTGCCCTACGCGAACGGCCCGTTCCACATCGGCCACATCATGGAATACATCCAGGCGGACATCTGGGTGCGGTTCCAGCGCATGCAGGGCCACGAGGTGCATTTCATCGGCGCCGACGACGCGCACGGCGCCCCGATCATGCTCGCTGCGGAAAAGGCGGGGAAGTCGCCTGAGCAATTCATCGCGGAAATCGCCAAGGGGCGCAAGCAATACCTCGACGGCTTCCACATCGCGTTCGACAACTGGCACTCGACTCACTCGAAAGAGAATACCGAGCTCTCGCAGGACATCTACCGCAAGGTCGACAAGGCGGGACTCGTCTACAAGGAACCGATAGCGCAGCTCTTCGATCCGGTGAAAGGCATGTTCCTCGCCGATCGCTACATCAAGGGCGAGTGCCCGAACTGCGGCGCGAAGGATCAGTACGGAGACGCCTGCGAAAATTGCGGCACCGTCTATTCGCCCACGAAGCTGAAGAATCCGTATTCGACACTCTCCGGCGCGAAACCAGTGCTGAAGTCTTCGGAGCACTACTTCTTCAAGCTCTCCGATCCGAAGTGCAAGGAGTTCCTGCGCGAGTGGACCAACGAGTCCGGCCGGCTTCAGCCACAAGTGGCGAACAAAGCGAAAGAGTGGCTCGAGGGCAAAGGCGATAAAACGCTTGCCGACTGGGACATCTCGCGCGACCCGCCTTATTTCGGAATCCGGATTCCCGGTATCAAGGAAGAGAAATACCTCTACGTCTGGCTCGACGCCCCGATCGGATACTTCGCGAGCTTGAAGAACTACTGCGACCGCAAGCGGATCGACTTCGACGCCTTCGTGAAGCCCGGCGGCGGCACCGAGATGATCCACTTCATCGGCAAGGACATCATCTACTTCCACACCCTGTTCTGGCCCGCCATGCTCCAGTACTCCGGCTACAAGACGCCGGACCACGTCTACGTCCACGGCTTCATCACCGTTTCCGGCGACAAGATGTCGAAATCGCGCGGAACGGGGATCGACCCGCTGCGCTACCTCGAGCTCGGAATGAACCCCGAGTGGCTGCGTTACTATATCGCGGCGAAGCTGAACGGTAATGTCGAGGACATAGATTTCGATCCGGACGATTTCACAGCGCGCGTGAACAGCGATCTGGTAGGCAAGTACATCAACATAGCCAGTCGATGCGCTACGTTCATTTCAAAGAGATTCAACGGACTACTCGTCGCCGTTGAATCAAACAATCAACTCGTCACAGATATACAAGAAGCCGCCGCGCGTATTGCAGTGCATTACGAGAGCAGAGAATATGGGAAAGGTTTGCGCGAAATAATGTCTGAGGTCGACAATGCGAATGGTTTTGTCGATCAAGTCAAACCATGGGAACTCGCAAAGCAACCAGGCGCCGACGCGAAACTACAACAAGCTTGCTCCGACGCTTTGAACATGTTCCGACTGTTTACGCTCTATCTAAAGCCAGTGTTACCGAAACTCGCAGCCGACGTGGAGGATTTCTTGAATATCGCTCCACTGAATTGGGCCAGCGCTTCCACCTTGTTACCAGCGGGGCACAAAATCAACCCATATAGACATCTCATAACCCGCGTCGAGGAAAAACAACTCGACGCGTTGTTCGAACCACCGGAGAAGTCCACGATGACCGCACCCTCAACTTCCCCCTCTCCTGCTCCGGTAAACGGAACGATCTCTATCGACGACTTCAACAAAGTCGATCTCCGCATCGCGAAAATCGTCAAAGCCGAGCACGTCGACGGCGCAGACAAGCTGCTAAAGCTCACGCTCGACGCCGGCAACGGGACGCGCACGGTGTTCGCAGGCATCAAGTCCGCCTACGACCCGGCGAAGCTCGAAGGACGCCTCACGGTGATGGTCGCGAACATCGCCCCGCGCAAGATGAAGTTCGGCGTTTCCGAAGGGATGGTGCTCGCCGCCTCGGGAGACGGGCCGGGCCTGTTCCTGCTTTCTCCCGACAGCGGCGCGCAACCGGGGATGAGGGTAAAGTAGGAATGGGCGTCCTGTCGTCGCCGCTCGCAGGCTCGCTGCTCGTCGCAGGGGTCTGGCTCGTCGTGGCGGTCGCAGGACTGATTCCGGCCGGAAACGCTGCCTTCGCCAGACGGTTCGCCTTTCCGCTGGGCGCGGCGGCCGGCGTCGCGCTCGCGGCATGGGGCCTCCAGGCGATGTGGCTGCCCCCGCAGACCATGACGCTTCCGCTCGGACTGCCCGATCTGCCCTTCCATCTGCGCGTCGACCCTCTCGCGGGATTTTTCCTGATGCTGCTCGGCTCGGTCTCGGCCGGCATTTCCGTGTACGCCGCCGGCTACTTCCGCGAAGAGCGCTCGGGACGTCTCACGCTCATCAGCCTGCAGTACCACGTGTTCCTCGCGAGCATGGCCTTCGTGCTGCTCGCCGACGACGCGTATCTCTTCATGGTGGCCTGGGAAACGATGGCGCTGTCCTCGTATTTTCTGGTCATCACCGACCACCAGCTGCCGGCGATCCGTCGCGCGGGTTTCCTGTATCTTTTGATCGCGCACCTTGGAGCGATCGCGATCTTGCTTTGCTTCGGCGTCCTGCACGGGGGCCGCGGCGACTACACGTTCGACGCGCTGCGCGCCGCCCAGTTGCAGCCCGCGTGGGCGAGCGTGGCCTTCGTGCTCGCGTTTTTCGGCTTCGGCGCCAAAGCGGGGATGATTCCCCTTCACGCGTGGCTGCCGGAGGCTCACCCGGCCGCGCCCTCGCCGGTGTCGGCGCTGATGAGCGGCATCATGATCAAGACGGCGATCTACGGCATGGTGCGGGTGATCTTCGACCTGATCGGCAATGTCCGCTGGGAATGGGGCATGGTGGTGCTCGTCGTCGGCGCAGGCACGACTCTCTTCGGCGTGCTCTACGCCCTGGTGCAGCACGACTTGAAGCGCCTTCTCGCCTATCACTCGGTCGAGAACATCGGCATCATCCTGCTCGGACTCGGCATGGCAATGGTGTTCATCGGTTTCGGCCACCCGGCAGCCGGCGCGCTCGGCCTGATCGCCGCGCTCTACCACACGCTCAACCACGCCGTGTTCAAGGGCCTCCTGTTTCTCGGCGCGGGCTCGATCCTGCACTCCACGGGCATGCGCAATCTCAACGACATGGGCGGCCTGATCCGCAGCATGCCGAAGACCGCGTTCTATTTCCTGATCGGCGCGCTCGCCATCTCGGCGCTGCCGCCCTTGAACGGATTCGTTTCGGAGTGGCTCACCTTCCAGGCCGCGCTGCAGACGACGGTCCTTCAGCACGGCGTCGTGCGCAGCCTCCTGCCCCTTTTCGCCGCGACCCTCGCCCTCGCCGGAGCGCTCACGGCGATGTGCTTCGTCAAGGTGTACGGGATCGCTTTTCTCGGCCGCCCGCGCGAGCCGGTCCACCCATCGCCCCTGCCCCACGCCGGCGACGCCGGCCCCATGGAGCGCTACGGCATGGCCTGGCTTGCGGCCGGCTGCTTCGTGCTCGGGCTCTTCCCGACTTCCTTTCTGCTGATGCTGAACCGTGTCGGCGTTTCGCTTACCGGGCATGGCTTGTCCGAGGACGCGCTCCTCGGTTCGGGTTGGCTCTGGCTCGTGCCCACGGCGATAGGGCAGGCCAGTTACTCGCCGGTGATATTTTTCGTCGTAATCGTAGCCGTGACCCTGCTCGCGTTCCTGCTGGTGCGCCGCTTCTACCACGGCCGCCTGCGCTTCTCCGATCCCTGGGACTGCGGCTATCCCGAACAGACCTCGCGCATGCAGGACACCGCGGACGCCTTCGGCCAGCCGATCCGCCACGTCTTCGGACCGATCTATCGCATGGACCGCCGGCTGCCCGGTCCCGAGGACAACGAGCCCAGATACTCGCTGAAGGTCGAGGACCGCCATTGGTACTGGTTCTACCTGCCCGTGGCGCGCGCGGCCGAATTCGTTTCCTCGAAGATCGCGCTCTTGCAGCAGGGCCGGATCAGCATCTACCTGCTCTACAGCTTCATCACCCTGATCGCACTGCTGGTGTTCGTGCGATGAACAACGCGCCCGGCGTCGCTTTCCAGATCCTGCAGTCGGTGTTCGTCGTGCTCGCCGCGCCGCTCCTGACGGGCTGGGTGAACCAGTGCCGCGCTTGGCTGCAGAACCGCTCGGCGCCTTCCATTCTGCTGCCGTATTTCACCCTTGCGAAGCTGTTCCACAAGGACGCGGTGTTCGCGCACGATGCATCGCCGATTTTCCGCTGGACGCCGTACATCCTGTTCGGGTGCATGTGGCTCGCCGCGGGCATCGTCCCGGTGCTCGCGACCGGCCTCCCCTTCGCGCCCGCCGCGGACATCATCGCGCTGGTGGGCGTGTTCGCCCTCGCGCGCATGTTCTCGGCGCTCGCAGCGATGGACATCGGCACCTCCTTCGGCGGCCTGGGCGCGCGGCGCGAGATGCTGATCGGATTTCTCGCCGAGCCCGCGATGCTGATGACGCTGTTCACCGCGGCGTTCATCTCCGGCTCCACCCAGCTCACCACCATCGTCGACACCCTCGCGCACCGCGAGTTCGCCCTCTACCCGAGCCTCGCCTTCGCGGCCGTGGCCTTTCTCATGGTGCTCCTCGCGGAAAACGCGCGCATCCCGATCGACAACCCGACCACCCACCTCGAGCTCACCATGGTTCACGAAGCGCTGATCCTCGAGTACTCGGCGCGTCATCTGGCGCTGATCGAGTGGGCGGTCGCGATCAAGCTCTTTGCCTACATGACGATCGGCATTGCCCTGTTCGCGCCCTGGGGCATCGCCGACGCCGGCGACTGGTCGGCGCTGCCGTACGCGTTTGCCGCGCTCGCGGGGAAGCTCGCGCTCGCCGGCGCGGGCCTCGCACTGATCGAGACGCTGCTCGCGAAGCTGCGCCTGTTTCTCGCCCCGGAGTTCCTGTCCACCGCGTTCCTGCTCGCCGTCCTCGGCATGCTGACGCATTTCCTGGTGAAAGGCTGACGTGGGATTCCCGCTCCTCGCCCAGCTGGTCAACGTGCTCGCCGCGTTCCTCCTGCTGATCGCGTTCGCGATGCTGTCGCAGCGGCGCGTGCTCACGCTCATCAAGCTCCTCGCCTGGCAGGGCGCCGCGCTCGCCACCTCCACGGCGATCGTCGCCTGGTCGACAGGGCAGACGCACCTTTACTACTCGGCGCTCCTCACCGTGCTGCTCAAGGTGATCCTCATCCCCTGGGTGCTGCACCGTCTGATCGACCGCCTGTTCGTGCGCTGGGACATCGAGACCCTGATCAACATCCCGACGACCATGCTGATCGGGATCGGCCTGGTGATATTCGCCTTTGCCCTGGCCGCCCCGATCTCGCAGATGGCGACCACGCTCACGCGCTCGACCCTGGGGATCGCCCTCGCGAGCGTGCTGCTTTCCTTCCTCATGATGATCGTGCGCCAGAAAGCGGTGCCGCAGGTCATCGGGTTTCTCTCGATGGAAAACGGGCTTTTCTTCGCCGCCACCAGCGCCACCTACGGCATGCCGCTCGTGGTGGAGCTGGGCGTGGCGCTCGACGTACTCGTCGGCACGTTCATATTCGGAATATTTTTCTTCCATATCCGCGAGCGCTTCGACAGCCTCGACATCCGGCATATGGAGAAGCTGAAGGAAGACTAGCTTGGAAATCGCGATCGTCCTCGCCCTCCCGCTTCTCGGCGCCGTCCTGCTCGCCCTCGCCGGTCACCGCGGCTGGGCGCCCGAGCTGAACGCGGCGATGAGCTTCGCGACCTTCCTCGCCGCCGTTCTGCTCACGGCCCGGGTCATCTCCGGCGGGCCGACCATCTGGCTTGGGGAGAGATTCGTCGCCGACCCCTCCAACGTGCTCCTGGTAGTGCTGGCGGACGTGCTCAGGGAACAGTTCTTCGTCGATTCGTTCAACGTGTTCCTGGTCGCACTCACCGCCTTCGTCGGGTTCACCACGGCGCTGTTCTCGCGGCCCTACATGCGCACCGAGCAGGACCAGGGCCGGGTCAACGCGAAGCGGCTGCGGCTCTATCACAGCATGTACCAGCTGTTTACCTTCACGATGCTCTTGTGCCTGCTCTCGAACAACGTCGGCGTGCTGTGGGTGGCGATGGAGGGCGCGACGCTATCGACCGTGCTGCTGGTGAGCCTGTACCGCACCCCGGCGAGCCTCGCGGCGGCGTGGAAGTACTTTATTCTGTGCTCGGTCGGCCTCGCGCAGGCTCTTTTTGGAACGATCCTCCTCTATTTCGCCGCGGAGAAAGTGCTCGGTGCGGGAGGCACCGCGCTCCTGTGGACGCATCTGCACCAGGTGCGCGGCCAGCTCGAGCCGACGGTGCTTTCGCTCGCGTTCGTGTTCCTCTTGGTCGGCTACGGCACCAAGGTGGGTCTCGTGCCGCTGCACAACTGGCTGCCCGACGCCCACGCCGAAGGCCCGACGCCGATCTCGGCGGTGCTCTCGGGGCTGCTCCTCAACGTCGCGCTCTACGCGGTGGTGCGCAGCAAGGTGCTCGTCGACGGAGCGCTCGGGCGCAATTTCTCGGGCGGACTGATGATGGGCTTCGGGCTGCTCTCGGTCGTCGTTGCGGCGTTTTTCCTTTCTAGGCAGCGCGACATCAAGCGCATGTTCGCCTATTCGTCGGTCGAGCACATGGGCATCATGACCTTCGCGTTCGGCATGGGCGGCGCGGTGGCGGCGTTCGCAGGCCTTTTGCACATGACCGTGCACTCGCTCACCAAGAGCGCGATCTTCTTCACCGTCGGTCACGCCTCGCAGGCCGCCGGGACGCAGAACATGGACTCGATCCGCGGACTGATCCAGACGAGCCCGACCATAGGCTGGAGCCTGGTGCTCGGGAGCCTTGCGATCCTCGGGCTTCCGCCTTTCGGCGTGTTCACGAGCGAGTTCATGGTGCTCACGACCGCGATGCACGAGCACTCCTGGGCGACGCCCTTCCTGCTGGTCGCGCTGGGCGTAGCCTTTGCTTCCATCTTCGGCAAGGTGCAGCCCATGGTGTTCGGCGAAACCACGGCGCAGCGGCTGCCGCGCGGGCCCGCGCTCGTGCCCGTGTTCGCGCACCTCGCGATCGTGCTCGCATTGGGCCTGTACATTCCGCCCTATCTCGTCGGCTGGTATCGCCAGGCGGCGGCGCTGATCGGCTGAATCATGAGCAAAGCATTCAAAGAGCTGGGACTCGACGCCACGCCGCTCGCGGCCGCGATGCCCGCGTTCTGCGCCTCGATTCCGGCCGGCGAGCTGCGCAACATCTGCGGGCAGGCCCGGGCGCGCAAGGCGCGTCTGGTCGCTTTGTGGGGCAGCGACGAGACCACGCGCCGTGCCGGCTACGCGCTGCACCTCGCGCTCGGCTTCCCCTCGGGCCTTCTCTGGGCGAGCGTCCCTCTTCCGCGGGAGGACCCGCACTATCCCGGAATCGCCGACATCTACCCGAGCGCGAACCGCATGCAGCGCGCCACGGCCGATCTGCTCGGAATCATCCCTTCCGCGGACGCCGACCGGCGCAAGTGGCTGCGGCACGGAGCCTGGCCCGAAGGCGCGTTTCCCCTGCGCAAGAACGTCGAAGCGGCGGCCCAGTTCGCTCAAGGCGCGGACCGCTATCCGTTCATCCCGGTCGAGGGCGAAGGCGTGCACGAGATCCCGGTCGGTCCGGTCCACGCCGGCACGATCGAGCCGGGACACTTCCGCTTCTCGATCGTCGGCGAAAAGATCCTGCGGCTGGAGGAGCGGCTCGGCTACAAGCACAAAGGCATCGAGAAGCGCTTCGAGCAGATGACACTCGACGAGGGGGCGAAGCTCGCTGGCCGCGTCTCCGGCGATTCCACGGTCGCGTACGCCTGGGCGTACGCGATGGCCGTGGAAGGCGCCACCGCGACCGAGCCGCCGTCCCGGGCGCTTGCGCTGCGCGGCATCCTGCTCGAGCTCGAGCGCATCGCCAACCACCTCGGCGACCTCGGCTACCTCGGGAACGACGTGTCTCTCTCGTTCGGCTTTTCTCAGTGCTGGCGGCTGAAGGAAGACCTGCTGCCGACGCACGCGCAACTCTTCGGCCACCGCTACCTGATGGACGCCGTCGTTCCCGGCGGCGTCGCGAGGGATCTGCCGCGCGCCGCGGGCGAATCCCTGCTCGCACGCCTGGCGGGAATCGAGCGCGAGGTCGTGAGCCTGAAATCGATTTACGACGAGCACGCCGGGGCACAGGACCGTTTCATCATGACCGGGCAGGTGACGCCCGATCTCGCCGAGCGGATGGGCCTCACCGGGCTTGCGGCCCGGGCGAGCGGCATCGCACGCGATCTGCGCGTCGATTACCCGATCCCGCCCTGGCAGCAGCTCGATCCGCGCGCCGCTTCGCACACGCGCGGCGACGTCGCCGCGCGCGTTGCGGTGCGCTTCGACGAGATCTTCGAATCGATGCGCCTCGTACAGGCGCTCGTGCAGCAGTTGCCCGACGGAGACATCCGCGCGCCGCTCGGGGCGGCTGCAGCGGGCGCGCGCGGCCTCGGCTGGGTCGAGGGCTGGCGCGGCGAGGTGCTGGTCGCCCTCGATGTCTCGGGCACAGGTCGCATCCACCGCCTGCACCCGCACGATCCCTCCTGGCAGAACTGGCCGCTCCTCGAGCACGCGGTGCACGGAAACATCGTTCCGGACTTCCCGCTCATCAACAAATCGTTCAATCTGAGTTACAGCGGAGTGGATTTGTGAAATGTACCAACTGCTGAAACAGATCGCGAAGACGGGCATCGTCACCGAGCCCGCTCCGCTTCCGGACGCCGCGCTGCGGGCGCTCGAGCAGCGGCTGGGCAATCTGATCCTCGAGCACTTCGGCCGCGCGCTCGCGATCCGTCATGTGGACGCGGGCTCGTGCAACGGCTGCGAGCTCGAGATCCACGCGATGAACAGTCCTTACTACAATCTCGACGGTCTCGGCATCAAGTTCGTCGCAAGCCCGCGGCACGCCGACATGCTGCTGGTGACGGGCCCGGTGTCGCGCAACATGGAGACCGCGCTCAGGCGCACCTGGGAAGCCACCCCCGACCCGAAGCTGGTGGTCGCGGTGGGCGACTGCGGCTGCACGGGCGGAATCTTCGGCGAGAGCTACGCGAGCTGTGGCCGGGTCTCGAACGTGATCCCGGTGGACGTCGCCGTTCCCGGCTGCCCGCCGACCCCGGTCGCGATCCTGCAGGGGATTCTCACGGCGATAACCCCGGGCCGCTAGAGCGAATGGAACTCTCTCTCGCGTTCATCGGCTGGTTCTTCACGCTCACCTCGGCAGGCGCGCTGGTCCTGGGGGCCGCGTTGATCGTGATCCTCGCGACCGCGGGCGATCTGCAGCAGCGCTACCTGAGCAACAGTATCTGGAACGATCTGGTGCTCGCGGCGATCTGGGCGCTGGGGCTCGCCGGAGGAATCGGCGTGATCCGCTTGCAACCGTGGGGAAGATACCTGCTGGAGCTCTTCTGCTGGGCGCTGACCGTGCTCTCGCTGCTCTCCGCGGCTTCGCGGCTCTACGCGCTCGGGCAGTCCGAGCCGGGGCGGCCTCCAGTCAATTGGCTGGGCGCGATCGGAGGTGTCACGCTGATCCTGATTCCGGTTCTCGCGATCTGCGCCGCGACCCTCGTGACGCTGCGCAGCCCCGAGGCGATGAAAGCGTTTTCCTGACCGCTCAGGGTTTCAGGTAGGCGTAGCCTTCCTTTTGCTGCAGATGCGTGATCTGCACCACGCCCGAGGGCACGAACTCGACGCCGAGGATGAACTGCTCCTTCTTCAGCTTGCGGTTGCGCAACGTGATCTCGCACACCTGGAACTTCACGCCCTTGCCCATCAGATCCTGCACGCGCGCGTCGAAGGGGCCGAAGCGGTCCTTGGCTCCTTCCATCAGGAAATCGACGCCGTCGGCGTGGGCCACCGCAATGAGCCTCGCCTTGGGATCGACTTCGAGATGGTTGTTGATGTTGCGCAAGCCCTTGGTCGCCTGTTCCAAGCCGCCGTCGAAGTGGTAGACGGCTTTTTCCTGCGCCCAGGAGGCGGACGCCGCAAGGGACAGCGCGAGGATGGCGAACAGTTTCGCTGCGAATCTCACGGCATGCTCCTTTGACAATCGTCGACGCCGCTCACTTTACGCGAACCCGCCGGGATTAGAAAATCAGCGGATGGCGAAACACCTGATGATCTCGGGCCGCGTCCAGGGCGTGGGATTCCGCTACTCGATGAGCGAGGAAGCCGAGCGGCTCGGAGTCACAGGCTGGGTGAGGAACCGCCGCGACGGGACGGTCGAGGCGGTCATCGATGGAGCGCCCGAAGCAGTGGAAGGGATTCTTGCTTGGGCACGCCGCGGACCGCGCGGTGCGAGCGTGACCGGAGTCGAGGTATCGGAAATTCCTGGAAGCTTCGAGCGATTCGAGCTGCGGCCGACCGAATAGCAGCGGGCCGCCGATCCTCACCTTCCCTGTCGTTCGCACGCGGCCTGGTCGCGCTGGCAGCCTTCCTGGCAGGCCTGCGCGGCGGGGGCTTCGGTCGTCGTGCGCCGGCATTTCTGCATGCACGCGGTGAAGGCGCCCTTGCAGCCGGGCGCTGCGTCCTCGCCCGAGACCGCCGTGTAGGCGTAATAGCCCGCCGCTATTGCGATCGCGAGGACGACAAGCAAGCCCAACGAGCTCAAGCCGCGCTGCGAAGCTCGCATCACCCCGCCTTGCGCTGACCCGTTTTCTCGGCGCGAAGCCCCTCGAGAATCGCGAGCGCGCGCTCCATCGAGAATTCACGCGTCTCGCGATGAAACGCCTTGGCGTTGTCCGGCATCATGTAGCCGTGCAGCACGCCCGGGAATACGTGCAGTTCCAGGTTCTTCATGCGCGCGGCGGCGCCGCGGTAGGCGGCTAGCACCTCGGCGGGTGCCTGGTGGTCCGCGTCGCCCCAGATGATGCAGACGGGCCGCGCTAGGCCCTCGAACTCCCCGATGTAGTCGAGCATCTGCGAGCCGTGGCAGGAGATGCCCGCGTCGTAGCCCAGGCGCTTCGGCCCGAGGATGGCATAGGGTCCGCCGTAGCACAGGCCCATCACGGCGGCGCGCCCGTTCCACAGCGGTTCCCTGCGAAGCCCGGCGAGCGTATCGGCGAGGTCGGCTTCCCCCGTCCTGATCTTTTCAAGGCGCGGCTGCGAGCGCTGCTTCGTGCGATCGTCGTCGCGCGCGAGCGGACCCGGGATCGAGCGCCAGAACAGATCGGGCGCCGCCGCGATGGCGCCGTGCGAGGCGAATTCGTCCGCGATCGCGCGGACGTCTGCGTTCACGCCATGCACCGCGGAAGCAATCACGATCGCCGGAACCTTTGCGCCGGCGCCGGGCGTGACCCGATAGCAATCGAACTCGCCGCCCTCGCTCGAACGAACCCTGACGTCCTTGCCCCGCATGTTCACTCTCCTCGGTGCCGATTGACCGAATACCGTAACTCAGCGCGACCGAGCTTGTCCAATGACGCAGCGCCGCAAATCTGAATGCTTCCGTCATGATTGCCCCGCGGCGGCGAACTGACTACCATCACGCCTTTGCGAAGCGCAGTGCGCGTCACCGGTGAAAAAGGAGGAGTTGATTCATGGGCACCAAATGCAAGATTCTGATCATGGGCGCCTCGTACGGTTCGCTTCTCGGGACCAAGCTCGCCCTCGCGGGGCACGCCGTGCATCTGATCTGCCTGCCCGCGGAGGCCGACCTGATCAACAAGGAAGGCGCGATCGTGCGCATGCCGGTCAAGGGTCGTGATGGGCTCGTCGAGATCAACTCGAAGAAGCTTCCGGGCAAGATGTCAGCGGGCGGCACGGCCGGGGTCAATCCCTCCGACTACCATCTGGCCGCGCTCGCCATGCAGGAGCCGCAGTATCGTTCGCCCGGCGTGCGCGAGCTGCTCGCCGCGGTCGCGAAGGCCAGGGTTCCGAGCATGTCGATCATGAACATGCCGCCGCTGGCGTATCTGAAGCGCATTCCGGGCATCGATGCCGATGCATTGCGGAGCTGTTACACCGACGCAAGCGTATGGGACGCATTCGATCCGAAGCTCGTCACACTGTGCAGCCCGGACCCGCAAGCGTTCCGCCCACCGGAGGAAAAGGCGAACGTGCTGCAGGTGCGCTTGCCGACCAACTTCAAGTCGGCGCGCTTCGATTCGGAAACCCACACCGCCATCCTCCGCCGACTCGAGTCGGACATCGATGCGTCCCGCTTCGAAGGGATCGAGCTGCCCGTCAAGCTCAAGGTGCACGACTCGATCTTCGTGCCGTTAGCGAAGTGGGCCATGCTGCTGGCGGGCAACTATCGCTGCGTGCAGAAAGACGGTGTGCGCCCCATCAAGGACGCCGTGCACAGCGACTTGGAAGCCTCGCGCGCTGTATACAACTGGGTGGTGAAACTCTGCGTGTCCCTGGGCGCGAACGAGAAAGACCTCGTGCCCTTCGAAAAGTACGCCAGCGCGGCGCTCTCGCTCCTGACCCCGTCCTCCGCGGCGCGGGCTCTCGCGAACGGCGCGCCCAACATCGAGCGCACCGACCGCCTGGTGCAGACCATCGCGGTCCAGAAAGGCATGCGCCTGGCCGCGGTCGATCAGACCGTCGCTCTGGTCGACGGCTGGCTGGAGAGAAATCGGAAGAAGGCGGCCTGACTTTTGGGGCACGGATAAAGCGGCACTACGTCACGCGAATTGCGAGGGAGTCCCGGAATCCGGTAGGAATTGTTACACCGCCCGTGTTTCGGATCGGCGATAATGCGTCCGCGTTACTGCCTAAGATAGCGTGACCAAAAGGGGAGGCCACCGCATCGAGAGGGCAAGCGATGTTACGACACACAAGCGCGCCGGATTCCACGCAGCTCCCAGGTCCCGGTTCTCGCGGGCTGCAGTCAAGTGTAGTAAGCCTCCCTATCTGCGCCGCCGTTTTCGCCGTCGCACTGGCCTGCCTGGGCGGCGGCTGCTCCAACTCGGTCGAACCGGAAAGCCCGCAGGGGAGCGGGGTCAATCTTTCGACCGTCCCGCCTTCGGCCTATGCCCTGCCGACCGCCACGGACGCGGCGCGCTTCCTCAATCAAGCCTCTTTCGGCGCGACTGAGGCTGAGGTCAACAAGGTCAAGACCTACGGCTACAGCGCCTGGCTCGAGGACCAGTTCTTCATGCCGGGCCGCTCGCACGAGGCGTACATCAACGCCGTGAGCGCGAGCCTTCCCGCAGGGCAGAGTCCCGACGACAACCACGTCATGAACACGTTCTGGAGGGAGGCCGCGACCGGTGAAGACCAGTTGCGCCGGCGCGTCGCGTTCGCGCTGTCGCAGATCTTCGTGGTCTCGCTTCAGGACACGACCGTCTCCGAGTTCAAGCGCGGCGTCGCTTCCTATCTCGACATGCTCGGCCGGAACGCCTTCGGCAACTACCGTCAGCTTCTCAATGAGGTCACACTCCATCCGATGATGGGCCTCTACCTGTCGCACCTGCGCAACCGCAAAGAGGACCCGGCGCGCAACCGCGTGCCCGACCAGAACTACGCCCGCGAGGTCATGCAGCTCTTTTCGATCGGGCTCTACGAATTGAACCCGGACGGCACGCCGAAGCTCGTCGGCGGGCAGCCGGTGGAGACTTACGACAGCGACGACATCGTCGGCCTGTCGCGCGTATTCACGGGGTTCAGCTGGGCGGGCCCGGACAAATCCGACACGCGCTTTA
>Ga0184619_10000450_pt1 | contig 14224 bp, 17 predicted proteins | sample PLM0_60_b1_FD_133146 | JGI IMG/M metagenome (GOLD analysis project Ga0184619, IMG submission 133146) | Groundwater sediment microbial communities from an aquifer in East River, Colorado, USA - PLM0_60_b1 | ecosystem: Environmental > Terrestrial > Soil > Riparian zone | place: USA: East River...
GACCCGTCAGCACCGGCAGCGCGGAGAGCGCCACGGGGCCGGGCGAACGGTATACGAGGACCAGTATCAGGAGGACCAGCGCACCCGCAAGGCCCGTGAGCCAGCGCGTGTCGTGCTCGACCGCCGCACGCGTGCGCGCGGCGAACACGCCCGGTCCGCTGATCAGCACGCGATACTCAGGACCCGCCCCGGTAAGTCGAAAGGCGCTCATCACGGCGTCAACCGCCAGCTGCTGGCGCACGGCATCCATTCCCGAGGCTGCGGTCTGCGCGAGAAGCAGCGCGCGAGCGCCGTCTCCCGAAAACCACACGCCGTGCCGCGAGGCCGGCGCGCCCTGAGCCGCGGCCTCGACGAGGCTGCGCAGCTCGCCCGTCGGATCGCGTGCAAGTGTCGCTTTGAATGCCGCTCCTTCGAGCGTCGCGAGCCGCTCGAGGTTCTCGCGCAGCGCGCGGGCGAGCGAGTGCTCGCTGAAGCGCTCCGCACTCGAGGTCGGGCTCAGCAGGTAGCGATACCGCAATCCCAGCTCGCGCGCGCCTTGAGTGAATTCCGCGGCGCCGTTCATGACATAGTCGAAGAGCCGGTCGGCCGCGAGCGCACGCGCAAGCTCGCGGGAGAGGCGCGCGAGCTCGGGTGGCGCGCCGCCTTCGATCGCGATCAGCATGGTGCGCGAGGCGACGCCTGCGCGCAGCTGCTCGACGAGGAGCCGCTCCAGGCGGCCGCTGGCGGCGGGGAGGAAGGCGGTCAGATCGGCCGTGAAGACCACGTGGCGCGCCGTCCACCAGGCGCTCGCCGCGACGATCGCGAGCCAGGCGAGGAGCGCCGCGCGACTCGAGAGCCTCACGGGGATTCTTCGTGGATCGTCATCACCGAGCCGTCTCCGCTCGGCTCCAGGATTTCGAGGCGGGCGACGCGCGGACCCGAACCGGCGACGAGTATGCTTTTCACGACGCCCGCGATCTCGACCTCCTTCGGGGTGAGCTCGAGCGTCCAGCGCTGCCTGGTTCCTCGCACCCTGGCGGAATAGAGCCGCTCGAGCTCCGTTGCGTCGCCGGCGAGCGTTGCGCGCAGACTCTCGACCAGCCCCGCGATGAGGGGCGCGTTTTGCAGCCTGAACTCGCGGGTCTTGCCCTCGCGCTCGACGGTCAGCCGGTCGCCGTCCACGCGTATCACTTCCTCGAACGGCAGGATCTGGCGCTTCTCGATCCGTGCGGGACGCGCATAGAGCAAGGTGCCGGAGAGCTGCAGGGGCCTCTGCAGCACCGCGACGCGCCTGACCTCGGAATACCGGGCCCGGCTCGCCTGCACCTGCGCGAGCTGCGCCATCAGTCGCGCGAAGTCCCAGGGCTCCTCCTGCGCCGCAGCCGGAAGCGAGGCAAGCAGCAGCAAGGAGGCCGCGCGCAAGAGGCTAGCGCGGGGACGTGCTCCAGAAATCATAGAAATTGAACCAGTTGTAGGGCGCCGTGCGGCAGAAGTGCTCCAGGCGCTCGGCGTAGCGCTGGGCCCATTCACCGATCCACGCGGCCCGCCCGGAGCGATCCCCTACGGGCTCGTCACAGAACGGCTCCACGTAGATGACATAGCGCCTCCCGCCTTCATACAGCCCGGCGAGCAGCATGACCGGCACCCGCAGGCTGTGCGCGAGCAGGAGCGGCCCCTGCGGAAAGGCGGCCTCGCGGCCGAAAAACCGGCACATCACTGTTTTTTCCGAGCCGGCGCAACGGTCGCCAAGCAGGCCGACCAGCTCCCCGCGTGCGAGGCACTCGCTGATCCGCAACATGGTGTCGACTTCGCCGGGCACGATGATGCGCGTGCGCAGCGCCGGATCGAGAAGAGGATTCAGCACCCCGGCGATATTCGCAGCGTTGTCCTCGTACATCACCACGTTGACCGGAAGCCGATGCTCAGGCGCCAGCGTGCGCATCAGCTCGAAGCTTCCCAGGTGTGCGCCGAGCAAAAGGCAGCCGCGACCCCTCGCCAGCGTCCGGCGCAGGAGATCGATGCCCTTGACCTCGATGTCGAAGCGCTCGAATTGCCCTGCGATGAAATACACGCGATCGAGTACCGTCGTTGCGAAGGTGAAGTAATGCCGCCAGAGATCGGCAAGACCCGGCGGCCGGCCGAGGGCGAGCGCGAGGTACTGGCGCGAAGTGCTCCGCGCACGCGGCGAGAAAAGCAGGAAGTAGGCACAAATCGGATAGAGCAGCAAACGCGCGACGCGCCGGCCGCAGCGCAAGGCGAACCACTTCATGAACCGCGTTGCGCCGCGGCTGCCCCGCTCCCGGTAGTCGAGCCAGGTCGCCTTCGCGTTCATTTGCGCGCGGTCCGGCGCGGCGCGAGCTTGCCCGAGCGTGCCACGGTTCGAACCACGTCGGCGAGGGGGCGGTGCGAATGGTGCCGATAGCGCACGCGCCGGAAAACGTAGTCGCCGACGAACAGCACCCCCACCAGAAGATAATCGATTCCGTTCGCAAACAGCGACCAGGTTTCAGGCGTCGCCAGCATCGCCAGCGCAGCGGCCGCAGCCGCCATGCTCACGAAAAACGCCGTCCACACGGCCGTCGACCATCGCGTGTAGCGCGCGAGATCCGGCGGGAGCTCCGTTCCGCGCGCGAGGCGGGCGAACCAGCTGATCATCGGCTCCTCGCCCCGCGCCAGAGTCCTCCCGAACCAGACGGCCAGAGCCAAATTTATGATGACGGGCGGGACCTTCAGCAGCGCGTCCGCATCGGCGACGAGCGGCGCCGCCGCAAGCAGCGCGAAACCCGCCAGACCCCACGGACCCGGAAACGACAGGGCCGCCAGCGCGGCGATGCACAGCCAGGCCGTCCATGCCAAGTAGGCGAGCCCCGTGGTGATTGCGGCATGGGTGAGAACCGGGTAGGCAAGCAGAAACACAACCGCGAGCGCACCCCGAGAAGCCCAGCGATGCATCGAGGCAACTCCCGTTTCAGTTACCGCTCTTCCAGACAAAATCGAGCTTCGTGCGCCAGGCGCGTTTGCGCTTCAGCCAGGCCCCCAGGCTCTCGCGCCAGCCGATGATCGAGGCGACGTAGTAAATGGCCTTGAAGACGAGGAGCGGACCCCGGATCGGCGTTTTGCCGAAGATGTCGGCCGCAAGCAGCGACAAGATCGCCTGTTCCAGCCGGAACGCAGGGCGCGGCGACATGAACATCTTGCGCAGCGCGGGCGTGGTGATGCGGTAGATGAACCAGGAGAACGTCTCGAGGCCGTGCTTCACGGTCCTTTCGTAGCGCCGCAGGCTGCGCGCCGAGACGTCGCCGTTGCGCAAGGCCTCATTGACAACTTCGGCGCCGAGCTCGCCGCTGTTCATCGCCAGGAACACCCCGCTCGAAAACACCGGGTCGATGAACGCATACGCATCCCCGACCATGATGTAACCGTCGCCGGTCATGCGCGTGGCGCGATACGAGAAATTTCCAGTCGCAAGGGCGGGCGCCATCAGCTTCGCGTCCTTGAGGCGCTCGGCCATCATCGGGCACAGCGCGATGGTGTCGAGCAGGAACTGATCCACGCTCACTTTGCGGGACTTCATGTAATACGTCCAGCACACGGCGCCGACGCTCATCGCGCCGTCGCGCAGCGGGATCATCCAATACCAGCCGTGATCGAACCAGTAGACGCTGATGTTGCCTTCGTCGCGCCCGGGGCGGCGCACTGCCCCCTTGAAATGGCCGAACACGGCGGAGCTGCTGTGCACCGGGTTGCGGTTCTTTATATTGAAGCGATTGGCGAGGAAGGTGTCGCGCCCGGAAGCGTCCACCACGAAGCGCGTCTCCCAGCATTGCGCCTGGCCGTGCTCGTCGACGGCGCGCACCAGCGAGGTCGAGCCTCGCCGGAATTCGACTTCGGTGACCTTGACTCCCTCGCGCACCTCGGTGCCCTTGGCGGCGCTGTTTCGAAGCAACAGGTTGTCGAACTCCGAACGCCGCACCTCGTAGGCCGAGGGGTAGGACTTGTCCATGGCGTTGGCGAAATAGTAAACGGCCGGCTCGTACCCTTCGTAGTTGAATTCGGCGCCGGGCTTGACCAGCCCGATTTGATCCACCTGATCGAGCACGCCCAGGCGCTCGAGCAAGGGTAGATTGAGCGGCAGCAGCGATTCGCCGATGTGAAAGCGCGGGTGGTGCTCCTTTTCGAGCAGCACCACCTTCCAGCCCTTTTGCGCGAGGAACGCCGAGACGGTCGAGCCTCCGGGGCCGCCGCCGATGACCAGAACGTCGCATCGGTATCCCGGCGAAGGAGCGGGCGATGGGGTGGTGGGCGTAGGGCGTGACGCGGCCATGCAAGCCTCCTCAGGTCTGTGGTTGTCGGCCCAGCGCGAGAGCGAGCATTTTACCGCGCCGGTATGCGCGTTCAAGTCCTGCACCGCGGAAGGGGCGGAGCGCTCCCGATTTCGGCGCGCTGCGCGCCGCTACGGTTTTCCTGCGCCGGGCAGATCCGGCGCCACCACGCCCATCGAGATGACGTACTTGAGCGCCTCTTCCACGTTCATGTCGAGCTCGATCGCGTCGGCCTTGCGTATCATCAGGAAGAAACCCGAAGTGGGGTTCGGCGTGGTCGGGACGTAGACGCTCAGATAGTCCCCGTGGAGGTGATTGGCGACATCGCCTCCCGGCCGCCCGGTGAGGAACGCGATCGTCCAGCTGCCCTCGCGGGGATACTGTACGAGCAGCGCCTTGCTGAACGCCTGTCCGCCGGGGGCGAACAGCGTATCGCTCACTTGCTTCACCCCGCTGTAGATGGTCTTCACCACGGGGATCCGGCCGAGCAGGTACTCCCAGAACGAGAGCAGCCGCTGGCCGAGGATGTTGGAAGCGAGCACGCCGGTGACGAACACGACGACCACGGTGAGCAGCGCGCCTAGACCCGGGATCTGACGGCCGAACAGGGCCTGGGGCTGATATTGCGGCGGCAGGAGCTGCAGCGACTGGTCCATCGTGCTCACGATCAGCTCCAGCACCCAGATCGTGATTGCGAGCGGAATCCAGATCAGCAGCCCGGTGATGAGGTATTTTTTCATCGGGCGCCACCCTCACCTCGGTGGCCTTGCACTACTGGCGAACGCCTGCCCCGCTGCCGACGGTGTCGGTTTTCGACTCGGACTTGCTCTCGGACTTCTTGTCGGGTTTCGAGTCGGGTTTCGAGTCGGGTTTCGTGTCGGACTTCGCATCGGGCTTCGTGTCGGACTTCGCATCGGGTTTCGTGTCGGACTTCGCATCGCCCTTGTCCTTGCCGCCGGAAGCGGTCGGGCTCTCGACATCCGGCTTCGCCGCCGGTTTGGCGCCGCTGTTCCTGAAGTCGGTCGCGTACCAGCCGCTGCCTTTCAAGTGGAATCCCGCTGCGCTCAGCATCTTGGAGAAGGTCTGCTTGCCGCACCCCGGGCAGTCGGTGAGAGCCGGGTCGCTGAGCTTCCGCAGGTATTCCTTCTGGAACCCGCAGGAGGAGCAACGATATTCGTAAATCGGCATGGAGCCTCCGAGGGCAAGCCGCTGAATTATACCCTGCGAGCCTGCTGCGGAAGAATCGGGGCGTTCCGGTGAGTTTCAAGCCAGGCCGCGGTTGCCTTTCACGCCGATCAGGCGCGGCACGTTGAGTTTGCGCGGCGCTATGGACTTCCTGTCGCGCAAATACCGGGCGAGCAAATCCCATATCGGCTCGTCCGGGTTTTCGTCGCGAACGCCGTCGGCCACGGGGGCCCAGCTCGCGACCTTGTAGGTTTTCCCGGCTTCGAGGAGTCCGCCCGCAAGGCGCATGTCGGCGATTCGCCCGCCCGGTCCCGCGTTCGGAGCGCAGCTGTAGGTCATTCCGCCGACCCGCACCATGTCACCGCCTTGCTGGTAGTACGGATCCGGATTGAACAGGTTGTCGCAGACGTCCTCCAGAGTGGCCTTGATCATCTCGCCGGTCATCCGAGTCACGACGACGCGGGGATAGGTGATCGCGGTCTGGCTCATGATCTGCTCGTAGGTGATCGCCTCGCCGGGCAGAATCGTGGTTCCCCAGCGAAATCCGGGAGAGAAGGCGATCTCTGCGCCCTTCGCTTCCATGAGCGCATCGAGGATCAACTGATCCATGGTGCCGTTGAAATTCCCGCGGCGGTAGAGCAGCGTCTCGCTCACCGCAAGCCGCTCGGCGAGCTTCTCCCGGTACGGCGCGCGCCCGACCTCGATCAGCCTTGCCATGTCGCGGTCTTCGCGCAGCAGGTTCGCGAACACGGGCAGCAGCCGGTAGCGATAGTCCGAGATGCGCCCGCCCTTGACGTCGAGGTCAAGCACCGCGAGGAACTTGCCGTGCGAGCCGGCGTTGGTGACGAGCGTCCTGCCTTTCGCGTTCGACACGACGACCGGGACCGGTACGCCGTCGTGGGTGTGGCCGCCCAGGATCACGTCGATGCCGGTGACGCGGGAGGCGAGCTTCAGGTCCACGTCCATGCCGTTGTGCGAGAGCAGCACGACGACCTGCGCGCCCGCCTTTCCTCCGTTTCCCGCACGGACTTCGTCCGCGATCCGCTGCAGGCGCCGCTCCTCGATGCCGAACTTCCAGTCGGGGACGAAACGGCGGGGATGGGCGATGGGCGTGTAGGGGAACGCCTGCCCGATCACGGCGACCGGCACACCGCGCAGGCTCCGCAAGGTATAGGGTTTGAACACGGGGTCGCCGAAATCGCTGGTTTCGACGTTCTGTGCAAGAAACTCGATCCGCCCCGCGAAATCCTTTTCCAGCACTTCCTTGACGCGCGCCGCGCCGTAGGTGAATTCCCAGTGCCCGGTCATGATGTCGACGCCGAGGAGCTTCTGCGCCTCGATCATGTCCTGCCCTCGCGTCCAAAGCGAGGTCGCCGATCCCTGCCAGGTGTCGCCGCCGTCCAACAGCAGCGACGCGGCGCGCCCGGCGCGCAGCTTCTTCACCAGCGTCGCGAGGTGGGCGAAGCCGCCGAGCCTGCCGTATTTCCCGGCCGCCCGCGCAAAATCGAGGTGGGAGAACGCATGCGCCTCGCGCGTGCCGGGGGAAATGCCGTAGTGCTTGAGCAGCGCCTCGCCTACGAGGTGCGGCGGCCGGTTCGCGCCTTCGCCGACGCCGAGATTGACGCTCGGCTCGCGGAAGCTCACGGGAAGCAGCTGCGCGTGGCAATCGGTGAAATGGAGGAGCGATACGTTGCCGAAGGGCGGAAAATCGTAGAGTGCCCCGTCCCCGGGGGCCGGGCGCGAATCGAGCGGAAGACCGGCGGCCGCCGCGGCGGCGAGCGCCTGCAGGAATTCGCGACGCGACAGCGTCACTTATTGACGGGAGAGTCGGGGTCGAGCAGCAGCGCCACGAGATGCGTGATCTGCTCCTCGGTCAGCACGCCGTTGTGGCCGAAGCGCGGCATGTTGGAGCACGCCGTGGACGCTTCCGAATTGTAGATCTTCCCGTAGGTGTATTTCTGGATCGCCTCGCTCGCGCCACGCTGCTTGCCGAACTGGTAGAGACTCGGACCGATCGTGCCGAACGACAGCTCCCGCTTCGAGAGCTGGTGGCAGTTGTAGCAGCTGCCACCCGCCGGCCGGGCCGGAGCGTCGGTGAACTGCTTGCCGGCACCGCTTTGCGCGATTCGCTCTCCTTCGCGCCAGTCGCCCATGAGCTTTCCGGAGCCTGGGTAGCGGATGGTCGCCTGTTGCGCTTTTTCGATCCCGTCGCTCACGCCTTTGGGCAATTCTCCGGCATGCTTGCTGCAGAGCGCCTGCGCGTCGTCCTGCCTCAGGCGATCGATCGTCGCCTGGCCGCGCGATTTGAACGAGGTCTTTATCATCTCGGCCACCGCGCGCTCCGCCTCCGACTCGGGCGGGCGAGTCGCACACCCTGCGACACAGACGCCGCAAAGCGCAAGCGCCACAATCATTTTCGGCTGCATTTCGGCCTTCATCGCTTGATCGCCGGGGCGTCGAACGTGCCGCCCTCGGCCTGCTTCGCGAGGTACGTTATCAGCGCGATCGACGCGTCGGAAGCGAACTCCAATTCCGGGAAGCGCATCTGCCGGATGCACTCCCACATTCGCCATTGCATCGACCGCACCTCGCCCTCCGAGACGCGGTATGCAGGCCAAGTGCCGAACGCGCGTTGCGCGTCTTTGGCATTGGTCATTTTCGGCAGATTCTGCAACCGGATCCGTTTTCCTTCTTCGCCGTGGCAGGTGACGCAGCCGAAGTCAAACGGTCCGGCACGATAGTAGAAAAGCGTTTCGCCCGCCTGATAGGCCAGGCGCTCTTTCGGATGCGACATCGACGGGGCAATCGTCATGCCGCGCGACTCGGATGCGATCCAGGCAACCAAATCCGTCATCACCGAGCGCTGGCCCACGCCGGAAAAAGGGTCCGTCGTGATCATCGGCGCTCCCGTCCCGGAAAACGGGCTGCGTCTGGCTTCTTCGGGAGTGAACCCTTGCAGCGTCTCCATGCAGGTGACCAGGCGCGACTCAAGGTCCTGCACGCGGTCGGTGTCCGCAAAGTAGCGCGGCAGCCGCACGTAGGCGCCTTTGACGACACCAGGTCCGAAGCCGAGGTCGCAGCGCTCGAGCGACGCGTTCTTCGGCCCGCGTCTGGTTTTCCATAGTTCCTCACCGCGCGCCTCGTACAGCTCGGCGGGATTGCTCTCCTGCAGGAGCTGCCGGTAGCGCTCGATTTCCTTCAGGGTGTCCTGCTGCGCCGGGGAAAGACACGGCAGCATCGCCACCAGCACCCCGGCCAGGACGCGCTGAATACCCATGACTCTCTTCCTCGTGTTTGTGCCGGGACGAGCGTCAGCCGCCGGCGATGACCGCCTCGTCGGTTCTCTTCTCGCCCTTGTTGTCGAGCCAGGTGATCGTCACCCGCTCGCCGGGCTTGCCCCCCTTGAAGCGGAAATGCAGGAAGGGATTGCGCGAAACCGAGGTTCCCCACTGCGCCGACAGCACGGTCTTGCCGCCATGCGCTACGGTCACGTTCCGGATGAAATGCGCCGGAATGGCATTGCCGCTTGCGTCTTTGCGCAGGCCGGTCTCCATCTCGTGGGCCATCAGCACCTTCACCTCGACCTTGTCGCCCGTCATGTTGGCGCGGATGCGCATCGGGTCTGCCATATCAACCCCCGCATCCACCGATCGTCACTTTGATCTCCTTCACCGCATGGAAGTACTTGCCGTCCGCCACTACGAGCGCATAGACATTCGACGTCTCCGCCATCTTGACGCGGGTGCTGACGAACGGGTCCGTGCCTGAGGGGATCGCAAATTCCGCCGACAGCGTGTTCGGGTTCTTTTCGATCAGGATGGCGATGGCTTGCGTCCTGGGGAGCTTGCTCTCCACGGCGACCGGCACGACCGCTCCGTTTTCCGCGATGTCCGGCGCGGTGATCTCGACACCGCTGCTCGGGGTCGAGCCGCTGCCGCCCAGCGCCTTGACCGTCTCTGCGACGCTCTTCGTGTCGAACGCCGCCTTGTTCCATTCCTGCCCGAGCGCCTCGCCGGGGCTGATGATCCCCGTAGCGGCCAGCGCGAGCAAACCGCCGCCGGTCTTCAACACTTCGCGCCGCTTCGCGTCCACGAGCAGTTCCCTTGGATATACCGGTATCGTGAATTCGGGATTTTACCTGCTTCGGAGCCAGTGCGACGGAACCCTGGACAGTTATTTGCCGGCCGCGTCATGTGTTAGGGTGGCGAATCTTCGGTGCGAGCTGAGTCTTACGAACGGGACGGATAGCCCATGCTCTTGCAGGGATCCGCAACGCCAATGATCCGGACGGGCTTTCGCGCCGCCTATGGATACCTCGTCGTCTATTCGGGCCTGTTCGTCTTTGGCTTGATGTGCTTGATATGGTCCGGGGCGGCGGCATTGCTCGGCTACCTGCTCCCCGAGGAATGGGGGAAAGTGGTCGGCCGCTGGGTCACCAGCTGGGGATTTCGCTGCTATCTCTGGTTGCTCACGCTGAACGGGGTCCTTCGCTTCGATCTGGGTGCGCTGGACGCCTTGCGCGGAGCCGGACCTTTGATCATCGCGCCCAATCATCCCAGCCTTCTGGACGCGGTCATGGTCCTCTCGCGCCTGCCCGACGTGGCTTGCGTGATGAAGGCCAAGCTGATCGACAATCCGATTTATGGAGCATCGGCGCGCCTCTCCGGCTACATACGCAACGATGACTTCATCGGAGCGGTGACGCAGGCGGTGGAGAACCTCAAGGCAGGCAGCCAGCTCCTGCTCTTTCCGGAAGGAACCCGCACGACGCGCCGGCCGATCAATCGTCTGAAGGGAGGGGCGGCCCTCGTCTCGAAGCGCTCAGGCGTTCCCATTCAGACGGTGTTGATCGAAACCACATCGCCTTTCCTGTCCAAGGGCTGGCCCCTTCACCGCCTGCCCCCGCTGCCGGTCTGCTTCCGCGTTCGGCTGGGAAGGCGTTTCATGCCCAGGGACAATTTGAGAGAGACGATTGCGGAACTCGAAGCCTATCTCGCAGCGGAGCTCGGCCGCCCGGATGGCATCGATGCCGCCGGCAGCATCCTGGCGCGGCCGCAGAATCCCCGGCTCGACGAGCGATGAGGGCTCGATGAAGGAGGCTTCCCGGACCCACCTTGTTCTGATTCCAAGCTACAACCCCGGCGCGAGAGTCTATGAGACGGTCCAGGCTGCACGGCGTTTCTGGAACCCCGTATGGGTCGTCGTCGACGCCAGTACCGACGGCACGGCCGAAGGACTGCGCGGGATGGCCGAAACCGATGCGGGTCTGAAGGTGATCGTGTTGCCCAGAAACGGAGGCAAGGGCGCGGCCGTGCTGCACGGCATCGAACTCGCGCAGGCCGCCGGTTTCACGCACGTTCTGACGATGGACTCCGACGGGCAGCACCCCACTGCGCTGATCGGCGAGTTCATGGCGGCTTCCCTGGACGAGCCTTCCTGCATGGTGCTGGGCGTTCCGGTATTCGACGCGAGCGCGCCGAATCTGCGCGTGAAAGGGCGCCGCGTATCCAACTGGTGGGCCAACCTCGAGACGCTCTGGACGGGAATCGGCGATTCGCTGTTCGGCTTCAGGGTGTACCCGATCGCACCCCTGTGCATGGTGATGCGCAAGCAACTCTGGATGCGGCGCTTCGATTTCGACCCGGAAGCGGTGGTACGAATGTGCTGGCTGGGGGTGCGCCCGCTCAACAAACCCGCGCCGGTGCGCTATTTCCGCCCCGACGAGGGCGGCGTGTCGCATTTCAACTACTGGCGCGACAACGCGCTCCTGACCTGGATGCACGTCCGCCTTTTCCTCGGCTTCGTGCTGCGCCTGCCGCTACTCGCGATCCGTCGGCTGAGACCTTCTTGATTCACGCCCGCGCGTGGGCTCAATGAGCCGCGCGGAATGCGAGCACCGTGTTGCTGCCCCCGAATGCGAAGGAATTCGACAGCGCCGCCCGCAGGCTGCCGCGCAGCGATCCGCCGGTGATGTGGCGCACACCGGTGCATTCGCCGTCCAGATCGTCGAGATATGCGGTCGGGGGCGCCTCCTGCGACGCCAGAGCCAGCACGGTGATGATGGCTTCGATCACTCCGGTTGCGCCCAGCATGTGCCCATGCATCGATTTCGTGGCGCTGACGGCGACACCCGCGGAACGCGCCCCGAAAACACCGCGAATCGCCGCGATTTCGATCGGGTCGCCTTCGCGCGTCGCCGTGCCATGCGCGTTGACGTAATCGATCTCGTCGGGCGTCATGCCGCCATCCTGAATTGCCATGCGCATGGCGCGCGTCTGTCCATCGACATTGGGCCGGACGAGATGATCATGATCGGAGCTGCTGCCACATCCCGCGAATTCGGCGTAAATCCTCGCTCCGCGCCGAACCGCGTGGTCCCAATCCTCGAGGATCATTGCGCCCGCCCCTTCGCCTAGCACCAGACCTTGCCGGTCCGAACTGAACGGGCGGCAGGCGCGCACGGCGGATGCCTCGTCGCCCAGGGCAAGAATGCGCATCGCTTCCCATGCGCGCACCACGCCGTAGGACAGCGGCGCTTCGGACCCGCCCACGACCATCAGCGTCGCCTCGCCCGAGCGGATCTTCGGCAAAGCCTCGCCGATCGCGACCGCCGATGAGGCGCACGCGACCGAATACGTCGCGGAGGAGGCTCCCAGGCCGAGCTGAATCGATATGTGGGAGGCCGCCGCGTTGCTCATTCCGAGCACGACCGAAAGCGGCGGCACGCGCTCGCGGCCGTTGCGCAACATCTCGATATAGCCGCTCTCGAAGGTCAGCGTGCCGCCCAGCGCCGTACCCCAGGAGACGCCCCAGTCGTTGTGCGGCGTGTCCTTGTTCCGGGGAAGCCCGGCATCGCGCCATGCCGAAAGAGCCGCCGTGGTCCCGAGCTGGCTGTAGCGGTCCATGGTGTAGGAAAGCGATCGGCCCAGCGCCGCGTCGGCGTCGAAATTCGCGCAACGAACCGCCGGGACGGAAAGCGGCTTGAGTACGTCGTCCTCGCGAGTGTAGAGCCGGATCGCCGATTCGCCGCGCAGCATCCGGCCGAAGAAGTCCGCAAGGTCCCCGCCAAAAGGGTTGACGAGTCCCAAGCCGGTAACGGCAACGCGCCGCGCGCTCGCCATTCAGACGCCGTTTCCGGCTGTGACCCTGTCCACGATCCCCAGCAGGTCACCGACGGTCTTGGGCCGCGGAATGTCCTGCGGCATCTTGACGCCGAGCCTGTCCTCGAATTCGAACAGCAGTTCGAGCAGCAGGAGCGAATCCACCTTCAGTTCCTCGAGCGAGGCCTCGGGCGTCACTCGAGCGGGATCGATGTTTTCGCGCTTGTGCAGGAATTCGCTGAGGACGGTCAGGTTGTCTTGTTTCATGGCACTATTCATTTGCGATCAGAAACCGTAAGGTGCCGTACATTTCATTATAAGCGCTCAGCCTTCAACTCGGCGGTCCAGATGACTTCGCTGATACCCGCCCGCACGGAATCCGAGCTGCTCGAAGTCAACCGGCATTTCTACAATGCGCTGTGGAGCGACGCGCGCCTGATCGAGCCCGAACGCTTCAACACCTGGCCCCTGGTCCGCTCTCTGCTCGCTCCGGCGCAGCGCCGGCTGGAGGTGGCGCCCGGATTGCGCCCGCGCCTTCCGATAGAGGATACGCAGTTCATCGATATAAGCGCCGCGGCGCTGAAAAAACTGCGCGCGCGCGGCGGCTCCGGGACGCTCGGCTCCATCACGGCCCTGCCCTACGGCAATTCGGGTTTCGACCTGATCTGCGCCTTCGATGTGATCGAACACGTCGACGACGACGAGCGCGCCCTCGCGGAGCTCGCGCGCGTGGCGGCGTCGGAGGCGGCGCTAATCACCTCGGTGCCGCTGCACCCCGCGAAGTGGTCGGGGTTCGACGCTTTCGTCGGCCATCGGCACCGCTACGAGCCGGCGGAATTGAAAGCCAAGCTCGCGCGACACGGTTTCGCGGTAGAGCGCAGCGCCGCCTTCGGGATGATGCCGAAATCGTCGCGTTTGGTGGACCTCGGCATGTGGTTCCTGATTCACCAGCGCGAACTGGCAATGTGGACCTACAACCGCGTGATGATGCCCTTGGGCGTGCGCTTTCAAAAACCGCTGGCGCTGGCACAGGGCCTCATCGACACCGCCGAGGTCGGGGAAGTCCTGCTGGTGTGCCGGCACCGCAGCTAGAACGGGATGTCGTCTTCCATGTCGTCGAACTTGCCCGCCGGTTTCTTGGCGGCCTTGCCCTCGCCCGCGGCGGCGGGCTCTTTGGCTTCCCGGGCACCCGCGTCGCCCGCCCCTTGCCGGCTGCCGAGCATCTGCATGCGGTCGGCGACGATTTCGGTGGTAGTGCGTTCCTTCCCCTCCTTGTCCTGCCACTTGCGCGTGCGCAAGGATCCCTCGATGTAGACCTGCGAGCCCTTCTTGAGATACTCGCCGGCGATTTCCGCGAGCCGGCTGAAGAACACCACGCGATGCCATTCGGTGCGTTCCTGCTTTTCGCCGCTCGTCTTGTCCTTCCAGGTATCCGTGGTGGCGACCGAGATGTTGGTGATCGCCCCGCCCTCCGGGGCGTAGCGCGTCTCGGGATCGCGCCCCAAATTGCCTACCAAAATGACTTTGTTGACCGATGCCATTTAATTCTCTCCTCCGATAATTTCCGTCGCCGCCCGCTCGTCGAACGATTCAGGATACACCGTTAATCGGGCAATGCCTTCCTCCGGCACCACCACC
>Ga0184619_10000451_pt1 | contig 14223 bp, 15 predicted proteins | sample PLM0_60_b1_FD_133146 | JGI IMG/M metagenome (GOLD analysis project Ga0184619, IMG submission 133146) | Groundwater sediment microbial communities from an aquifer in East River, Colorado, USA - PLM0_60_b1 | ecosystem: Environmental > Terrestrial > Soil > Riparian zone | place: USA: East River...
CGGCTTTTGGCGGCGCGTGCGGTCTTGCTTCTTTACTATGCGAATGGCCTTTTTCTCAGACATTTCAGATAACCCTTAATTAAGTCCTTTGTTATGCGCTGTTTTCAACTAAAACGATCTTTTTCAAAGAGAGTTCCCAATATTCGTTTATACCTACGAAGAACGCTCACAATCTTTGCCGGATGCGGTAGTACCAGCAAAATCCAAGCCACACTTCCAGATCTGGCGATTTAAGTCGAACGCTCCTATCGAGGTGTTTCAAGTCGGTAGTGCCTCAAATTCGATTTCGCTGTGTTTACCTCAGCACTGAGATGGCCCGAAATCAAGACCTCCCCAAAATTCTCTTGCCCTTCTCCGGGGTTTTGAATTAAACACTGCACTCTTCACCCGCCGTGTACGGCTTGTCTAAGTTCAACTCACCTCTTAACCGGTGTCTTCTGCCGGCGGCTTTCCATATCAATTTGCCATATCTTCTTTTGCGTCGTGTAAATTAAAGCGCACAATCCCACTGCGGCGCCCGCATTGACCCACTTTAATCCGCCAATCATATGTGTTGTACCAAAGTTAATCAGCAGCGCATTGATCACAATCAGCGCCAGCCGAAATTCGGTCGGCCCAAACTTTAGATGACTGATCTTCAATTTATCGGTAGCAGCGAACGCCAGAAACGTGCTGAAGTCGTAAGCCGCAAATAACGCCAGCATCAATAGCAACTGAAACCGCGCACGCTCAGGCAAAATGAAAGCGTAACCGAGCAGTATCGAGCACAAGAAAAAATAGTCCAGCAGGTGGTCCATGTAATAACCCCAGCGCACCAGCCCGGTGTTGCGATGCTTGCCAACCTTGCCGTCGTAATGGTCGGTAACGTATTGGAGAAAGATCATTAGCGATACCAGCCATAGCCAACGAATATTTTTTGCTGCCAAAGAACTGAACAACAGGATTAGTAGCGACCAAACCAGCGTCAGCATCGTCAGGTGCTGAGTCTCGAGCCAGCGCGGAATCCGTGGAACCACGATTGGCGCCAGTCGCTGCTCGAGCGGTGAAAGAAAGGAAGTATTTGTTTTGTGTGCGCCGGCAAACTCTTCTGTTTCGATCATAAATACACACCCCAATGCAATTGACGCTGTTAAGCAAGGTTGAGGCCACGATTGAACTGTGATTTAGATTTAACCTTTGGGCGTTCTGTTGAAGTTTTTAGCGCGCTTGCCGTTGCTCACATTGGCCTGCACTCTTTTCGTTCTGTCTTTTGAAAGATTTTTGCGACAGGCTGGCTAAATGAAGACCACCGATTGCGAGCTGGGAATATCAAAACGGCGGCGACAGCTCTTACACGCCAGCATATCGTCGATGCGCACCATGTAGTCGCGGGACTTTTGAAAGCGAGCGCGATCCTGTTCATTGGCGCCGCGCGGAGGCTGTTGTTTTCTGGTTCGCTTGAGCCAGCGCACTTCATACTCAGTGCGTTCACGACAGTGAGGACAACTGAAGGTCGCCTTTTTCAGCTCCTGCTTTTCGTTAAAAAAATCTTGTTCGTTCATTTTGTTACCAGAAGGCTTTGGTCTTCGGTCTTCGGTCTTCGGGTCTTAGGGTCTTTGGGTCTTCGCTCCTTTGCTCTTCGATTTCCCGTTCACGGTTCACGGTTTCCCGTTCACGGTTCCTGTTCCCGGTTTACGGTTTACTGTTTCCGGTTTACGGTTTCCGGTCATCGATCTTTATCGATCGCCCAACTCACGCAGGTAGCGAAAACTGTAGATTCCCGTTTCATGGCCATCGCTCCAGCGAAAGTTTAGCGCATACCGTCCAACAATACTGAGATCGGCGATGGTTAACTCATCGGAAACAGTTTCCGGTTGTAATACTCGCTGGCCAGTCCATTCATTTACACACTGCGCGCAGGGACAGTGGCGGCGCAACTCAGCGGCGGTGTAGACGCAAACGCAATCATCCGCCCAGGTAATGCGCAGGCCGGAGTCGCCTTCCTGTTTGATCTCGCGCGGCTCAATTGCCGGCCCGCGTCGTTCAACGGTCTCAATCATACTGCCTCACCTGCTTCGCGAACCGCTTTAGCGACGGCCTCCGCTGTGATCTTAAAATGCGAAGCATCCCAGCATACCTGACCTTTGCGCAAAACAATCACTTGCGGCGACTCGTGCGCCACGCCAAAGCGGCTTTCGATCGCGCTCGAAAGCCCGCGGGCGCGCTGCACTTCAACCAACACTACGTCGCCCTCGTACTGCGCCATTTGATCATAGGCAGCGGAGCTTATGGCACAGGTCAAACTGTGCTTGAAGATAACCAGCGGCCGCTCGCGGGCGCTCTCGATCAAAGCATCGAGCGTCTCTGCGTCAGTAACCCTCTTGAAATGATTATCCATTGGTAACCTGAAACCCTTTTGATAGTAGCCGATCGATTTGGTTCGCACAAAGCGAGCCCGCTTCAAGTGCCGATGTAGTTTGAACACAACCGCCTTTCTCATTAGCACCTTAGCACTGTGGCTCTAGCCCGGTGATGAGGCTTGGAAGGGAAACCGTTTAAACGGTTTCCGATTGTGCTAGCACTCAAGTCACCGCGCTAAAGCGACGGTGTTAATGAGATATGACAGACAAACTGCATCAGGCGCTTTAGAGCGCGAAGAAAACTTGGCATAGCAAGTGCCCAGAACCATAACAGCAGCGAGAAACGCTGCGTTCGTGCTCCAAGTGGGGCGAGATAGGACAGCATTACACCTTTCCTTCCGCAGTTCGCCCCACCTCCTCTCACAAATTCTTTTAGTCCCCTTGGCACAGACTTCATCACGCAAAAGTTTTTTCCAACTCGAACGCGGACACCATGTCAAAAAGAACTTCTCTTCGGAATACAGTGCTCGGCCTTCTTGCCTTTTTTGTTTTCTGTGCTTCTTCACTGATGGCGCAGGAACCTTCAATCGCGTTGGCGAACGCGAGGCCGGACGCTGCCGTCATAAGAGTGCCAGTCGATTCCGAGCCGCCGCCAATGCCGCTCAGCCCTAAAGCAATCATCGCCGCCTTTCTCAAATCTGAAGTAGAGACGCGCGACGCGTTGAACCAGCACACCTTCAAGCGCGATGTCGTGCTGCAAACAATTGGACCTAACGGCGAAGTCACCGGCGAATACATTCGCAACTCTCAATTCCTCTTCGACGATCGCGGCAACCGCATCGAGCGTGTCCTGTATCACCCTTCCTCAACCATTAGCGAAATGCGAATCACGAAAGAAGACATACAGGATCTCGCCGGCGCTCAACTGCTGGGCGTGGACATCGCCGAAGCCGGCAAGTATCGCCTTTCTTACGTAGGCACGGAGATGGTCGACTCGCGAACTGCGTTCGTCATCGACGTTGCGCCGGCCAGAACTCCTGATCCGCAACACATGAAAGAGCGCTTTTTTGTGGGCCGTGTGTGGGTTGCTGCCAATACTTTTTGCGTTATCAAAGTCAAAGGCATCGTCGAACCACAGGGCAAGCAACGATTTCCGGTTTTTGAAACCTGGCGCGAAACTCTCACTGACTCGCTCGTCTTCCCGAAACTCACTACGGCCAATGACGTCCTGCGCTTTCCCAATCGGGACGTGCGCTACCGCATCAACGTCAGGTACTACGACTACAAACGCTTCGCCAGCAAAGTCACCGTCACTGAAATAGATCCTTCCGCTTCCGAATAGTCCCCCCTCCAAACCCCTACTCGAAAACTCACAAAAACCATCATGAAGATCTTACTACTAACATTTGTTCTGCTTTTCATACCGGCCGCAGGCACCCACGCGCAGGAACTAGCTTGCACCGCCAACCGCAATTCGCCCCCCGCCAGCAACTGGTATTGGGCCCCCGACGCCGAAGTGAAGGTGCACTTTGTCACCGGAATGTTCACGCCGGAACAGCAAGGCACGCTTTTGAGCGCGATGGCCTTTTGGACGCAAGCCGCGCAGAAAATCGGCGCCGGCGTCAAGTTTGTTTACGCTGGAGAAACCGGCGGCGTGATCAATTGTGAAAATTGTTTGACGGTAACCAGACGCGACATCCGCCAGCAGGACAAGAAACACTACGCTTTCTTCTACCCACTACAGCAACGCCATGACGGTCAGTTGCTTTCCGCCTGGATCGATCTTGATTTCGCCACCACCAACCTTCAAGCGCTAAAGAGCTTTATGGTTCATGAACTCGGACACGGGATGGGGCTTTGGGATTGTACGACCTGTCGCAACAAGCAAACGATCATGAATGGCTTTCCGGGCATTAACAAAAACAACGGCTTGCTCGAAGCTTCAACTTGCGACCTCGAAGTAGTGCGCCAGGTTTACGATCGCGAACGGCGCGTTTTGGAAACTTCATTGGCCCAGCTGGGTCACGATTGAAAAGCATCTTGAGATTCGCGCCGAGGTAAGTTGGTTTTTCGGCACGGAACGGCAGACACTATGGCGTGCGGTTAGCATTCGCCCGAAGGCCGCAACGTCGTAGTCCTGCCGGATAACAATCAGAGTAGCGATTCAGCAAAGACGACAAAGGAAATGATGATTAAGCCAGTCAAGTTCGTTAGCCTGCTCCTGGTTTTCACCGCACTCGTTGCGGTGTCTGCGTTTGCACAAACCAACGAGACAGTAGCCTCTGCTTGCGACGCCAAAGTAAAAGCGCCCGATTATTCATTACCTGAGTGGCCTGAAAACGCCGAAGTTAAAGTGTATATCGTCGCTGCTGATTTCAAACCTGAAGAGATCGCTGCCATCCTTACGCCATTACGAAACTGGAGCGCAGTAGCAAAAGCAAGTGGTTCACAAGTTACGTTTGTTTATTCAGGCACGACTGTTGAGCCTCAGGATTGTTTGAACTGTCTGACCATTATGCGCGGCAGAGTTCATGACAACCACAAACACGCGGCCGAGTTGCAAGCCACCGTGATCCAGGGCGAACAGACGATCTTGCACGCGCGCATCGTAATCGATCCCGTCATTCCAAACCTGACTGCACTAACCAACGCAGTGGCCCATGAGCTGGGACACAACTTTGGCTTGAGCGATTGTTTCAATTGCCACGGTCATAGCACCGTGATGAGCCTGATTAGAACTTCAAATGGCTTCGATGGACCAACGGCGTGCGACGTAGCCCAGGTGCGGCGACTTTATGAACACGTGCGGATGCAGGCGGCAGAAGTGAAGAAACGCCAGCCGCCCGTGCAAGTTGCAAAAATTTCCGTGGATCCCGGCGAGGAGCCGGTCGATGACGACACGCCGATCGTAATGAAAAAACCTTAAACGTCCGCAGATTACGCCGATTTCACAGATTCAAAACCGCAACACCGGCCCCACCTGATGGCTGGTGTTATTTTTTCCGCGATTTGTCTACCGCAGCTGCCTGTATTTCTCCTGATGCTAATCTGTGTAATCTGCGTAATCTGTGGACATCCTGCACTAACGCATCGTCACCAGCGGCAGCTCAACAAAGCTTGCCTGTCCCGGCGCGCTATAAATTCTCTGCGTGGCCTTGCGATAATCCTCAGGCTTGGCCCAAAAAATATTCTCGACGAACTTTTGCGGATTACGATCGTAGAGCGGAAACCAACTTGACTGGATCTGAACCATGATCCGGTGGCCCGGCAAAAACACGTGGTTGGCTGTCGGCAAAGGCCAGCGATAGAGCAAGGGCTTGCCGGCTGCGATTGGTTTGGCCGTCTCGAGACTCTCGCGATAACGGCCCCGGAAGATATCAGCCGAAATCATCAACTGATAGCCGCCCATGTTCGGCTGGCCCGCCACTTCATCGGGATAGAGATCGATCACTTTGACCACCCAATCAGAGTCGGTACCGCTGGTCGACGCGATCAAATTGACGATCGGTTCGCCACTTATCTTCACCGGTGCCTTTAAGACATCCGTGGTGAAGACCAAAACATCAGGACGCCCGGACTGCTCGCGCTGATCGTCCACCAGCCATTGGCGCCAGGTTGTGCCATCGATCGGTCGGGCACGAAAGGGCACGGGTTTTGACGGATCAGAGATGTATTCCTCATAACCGGGTTTGTCAGACTTGGACGCGTCGAAGCTCGCCTTCAATCGCGCGTTGAGATAAAGAGGCGTTGGCTTAACCGTACAGCCACTCTCGCAACCGGCCGGCCAGGATGAGAGCCGCTGCCAATTGTTCGTGCCGGTCTCAAACGCCGTCACTGGCGGGGTGTTCATCTTTGGCGCGTCATCCTTCAGGTAATGATCCAGAAATGGGCGCAAGATTTCCCGACGAAAATACAGCGCGGTATCGCTGCCAAATTTAATAGCGCCAAGCGCACTACCCTCCCTGATCTCCTGGCCGTGATGCCATGGACCCATCACCAGAAACACTTTGTCGTTGTTTGTGTCCTTCGGTTCGATCGCTTTATAGACCGCGATGTCGCCATAAATGTCTTCCTGATCCCAGAGGCTATGCACCAACATCACCGGCACCTTCAGAGGTTCTTTAGCCAGAAGCTTGTCCACGGCTTGCTCACGCCAGAAGGCGTCATAGCTCGGATGCACCAGCAGCTTGCGCCAGAAGCCGACCTGCTCGAGCCCACGCCGGCGTCCCAGCTCGCCGGCTGAGCCGGCCTCCATGAACATGTCGTAATCGTCAAAGTGGCTGGTCCACCAGGTTACATCGTTCGCGCGCGTGGCTTCCTGATCGTAAATGTAGCTCATGCCCAGCTGGCGGAACGCGCCGTGATGGAACCAGTCATCGCCCATCCAACCGTCCACCATTGGATTCATCGGCACCGACACTTTCAATGCCGGATGCGGATTGATCAGCGCCATCAAAGGCAGAAAGCCGTCATAGGAGATACCGAGGATGCCGACCTTGCCGTTCGTCTCAGGAATATTCTTGACCAACCAGTCAATCGTGTCGTACGTGTCAGTCGCATGATCGACTGGCGTTGAGTTCAGCGGGCCACGCACCGGGCGGTTCATTACATATTCACCTTCCGAGCCGTACTTGCCGCGAATGTCCTGGACCACGCGAATGTAGCCGCCCTCGACAATTACATCGGTGGCGTTGTCATAGCCATACAGGCTCGGGCCAAGATGCGAACTATTGATGTGTTTAGTCAGTTCGGTTGCGTTGTACGGCGTGCGCGTCAGTAGTATGGGAGCACGGTTTGCTCCTTTGGGAACCAGAATCACCGTGTGCAGCTTCACGCCGTCGCGCATCCGGATCATGACTTCACGCCGAACATAGTCGAAGCCGTCGTTCGTTGGGGTGAACTTGTCCGGCGTCTCATTAGGTAAACCTTGCGCCTGAGCACTTAATGGCGCGATGAAAAGGAAAGCGCCAAACATCAGCGCGAGCAGGGACGATGATACGATTTTTGTTCGCATAGTCTTTTTCGGGAAGTCTCTTGAAATCATTCCGAGTTGAATTGGATTGTTTTAACTGAAGGCGCCGTCAGCGCGCGATGTTTATAGTCGAATTGTGATGAGAAGTGAAGGTCACCAAACACTACCGGGTCGCATAAACAGTTGGAAAATTATTTCCAGGCAATCTGTGTAATCGGCATAATCTGCGGATAGAGTTTCATCCGCGAGTGAGTTGCCGGTACTTGATGCGATGCGGTGTCTCAGCCGCCGCCCCCAGACGTTCTTTGCGATCCGCCTCATACTCGGAATAGTTTCCTTCGAACCAGACGACTTTGCTGTCGCCTTCGAAGGCGAGCATGTGCGTGGCAATACGATCGAGAAACCAGCGATCGTGAGAAATCACCACTGCACAGCCGGCAAAGTTTTCCAGCGCCTCTTCCAGTGCTCGCAGCGTATTCACATCAAGATCGTTCGTCGGTTCGTCGAGCAATAGGACATTGGCGCCTTCTTTCAGCATCTTCGCCAGATGCACGCGATTGCGTTCGCCTCCTGATAACATGCCAACTTTCTTTTGTTGATCCGAACCGGAAAAATTAAAGCGGCCTACGTAAGCACGCGAGTTCACTTCACGCTTGCCAAGCATTAATAGATCCGTGCCACCTGATATTTCTTCCCAGATGGATTTCTCGGGGTCGAGTGTGCGGCTCTGATCGACGTAAGCGAGTGAAACTGTTTCGCCAATGCGAATGCTGCCGGAATCGGGCTCTTCCTGTTTCGTGATCATGCGAAACAGAGTCGTCTTGCCGGCGCCGTTTGGACCAATCACACCAACAATGCCGCCTGGCGGCAACTTGAACGTCATGTCTTCAACCAGCAGGTTATCACCGTAGGCTTTACTTACCTGTTCGGCTTCGATGACCACGTTGCCGAGTCGCGGTCCCGGCGGAATATGAATTTCCAGGTCCTCGCGACGTTTTTCAGTCTCTTCTCGCAACAGCGCTTCATATGAATTAATGCGAGCTTTGCCTTTCGCCCTACGCGCTTTGGGCGACATGCGAATCCATTCCAGCTCGCGCTGCAACGTTTTCTGTCTTTCACTCTCGGACTTTTCTTCGCGCCGCAGCTGTTCCTGCTTCTGCTCCAACCACGAGGTGTAATTCCCTTTCCAGGGAATGCCGGCGCCGCGATCGAGTTCCAGAATCCAACCGGCAACGTTATCGAGAAAATATCTATCGTGAGTTACGGCGATGATGGTACCAGGATAATTTTGCAAATGATGCTCGAGCCACGCGACTGACTCCGCATCGAGATGGTTCGTCGGCTCGTCGAGCAGCAGAATATCCGGCTTCTGCAATAACAAACGGCACAGCGCAACGCGACGACGTTCGCCGCCTGACAAAACCTTCACGCGTGTGTCTCCAGGCGGACATCGCAGCGCATCCATCGCCATCTCGAGCCGCGCATCGAGGTCCCACGCATCCTGATGGTCCAGCTTCTCCTGGACTTCGCCCTGGCGCGCGAGAAGTTTGTCCATTTCTTCGTCGGTCATCTCTTCGCCAAACCTGGCGTTGATCTCATCGAACTCTTTAAGCAGCGCGACAGTTTGCTTTACGGCTTCTTCGACCACTTCGCGCACCGTGCGCGCATCGTCGATCAGTGGTTCCTGTTCGAGATAGCCGACGGTGTATCCGGGTGAAATAACGGTCTCGCCGTTAATGTCTTTGTCGACGCCCGCGAGTATCCGCAGCAGCGAAGATTTGCCAGAGCCGTTGAGACCAATGACGCCAATCTTCGCGCCATAGAAATAGGAAAGATAAATGTCTTTCAGCACAGCCTTCTTGTCATAAAACTTGCTGACGCCGACCATGGAATAGATGACTTTGTTTAGTTCAGTGCTCATGATTTTTCGTCCACAGATTACACTGATTACATCGATTTAAAAAAAGCAACAAGATGAACATCCACAAATTACGACGATTACACAGATTCAAAAGCCGAGGCAGGAACTCAACAAATGTCAGCACAGACCAGGAGATCGAATCGATTAGGATCTGCTCCTAACCTGCTTTGTAAGTTGTTTGAGTCTTATTTTTCTAATCTGTGTAATCGGCATAATCTGCGGATAGTCTAATGCATATTGAATGGACCACCAGGAGGTTCTGGAATCAGATCCGGGCGCGTCGAATCCTGGATCACTTCGTGCAGCTCCAACTTGTTTGACTGCGAAAACGCTTCCTTCGGCAGCGTGCCTGATTGCGCGTGTCCCTTAACAAACTCATCAGAGCGCACCCAGTTAAGAAAATCCTGCCGGCTGGTCCAGAAAGTGAAAACTACATACGGATCGCCTTCATTGACCGGGCGGAGTACGTGGTTGGAAATGAATCCGGGCATTTTATCTACCAGGCCGGCGCGTTCCCGAAATCTCTGCTCGAACGCATCTCGAAATTCCTGGTTGACGTAAATACGATTAGCGACAGTTATCATTTCGTGCTCCCTTTTCTCTGATGATACACGATGGCGAGAGTGACGAGCTTCCGTGGGGGCGGCCTCCTGGCGGAATACTACTTATGACATTTGCGGCACGAAAGCGCCAAAGGCGCTGTCAATCATCTCTTCCAGGCTTTGCGCGCAGCCGCTTGATCTGCGAACGATGTGCTTTTGCTTCAAGCGTTCGGTTTTTTGCGCTGCGTGGTACGCCGGTGGGAAGTCGCCTGGGACGTTTGTAGTTCAATTGTGCGAGCTTCTTGCGCAGTTTCTCCAGGCAAAACGCTTTATTGCGATGCTGGCTTCTTTCCTGTTGCGAACTGACAACGATGCCTGACGGCAAATGCCTGAGCCGTACTGCGCTTTCAGTTTTGTTCACATGCTGCCCGCCGGGTCCGCTGGCACGAAAGGTTTCAACCTCGCACTCGCGCAGCAAATCGGCATCGGATTTCGGAAGACTGAGCATGGCTTTCAATGCTGCCTGGCTGGGGGGCGTGGCGGTGCTAACAAACTCGCGACGAGTTACTTTACGCATGCGGCGAGTCGCCTACCAGCGCTTTCATGCCGGGGCACTCCAAAAGAAGACCCGGTGTTTAGTGCTGGACGACATTGGATGTCTGCAAGGTGAATATGCTAGGTTTGGATGGATGGAGTTTGAAACCCCCATTTGCATCATGCTCTTGCCCAACTGGACTAACTCATTGTAAGCGCGACCGGCGCAGTATTGAACGTAGCGCCAGGATAAGCATCAATTGTGACACCATTCGAATGCCAATAGAGAAAAGGGAAGACTATTACGAAGTGTTGCAGGTCAGCGCGAACGCCGACCCCGGGACGATCGATCGCGTCTACCGGTTGCTGGCGCAGCAGTACCATCCAGATAATCAGCAAACGGGTGACGAGAACCGCTTCCGCACGCTCCTCGAGGCCTACACGGTGCTGAGAGATCCGGAAAAGCGGGCGCAATATGATGTCCTCCACCAACAGTATCGGCAGGACCGATGGCGACTGGTATCCAGCGGCGCGCAGTCGGAGAATGATTTCGAAATGGAGCAGGTGGTCCGGCTTACAGTACTTGAAGCTCTTTACACTCAGCGGCGTTTGGAGCCGACGAAACCGGGAATTTTTTGGGGAGAGTTTGAAAAACTGACGGGCAGGCCGCAGGAGCACCTTGAGTTTACTATCTGGTACTTGATCCAGAAGAAGTTTGTGGAGCGCAGTGACAATTCACGTCTGACGTTGACTGTCGAAGGAGCTGAATATCTGGAGCAGAGCTACCGCACCAACCTGCAACAGAAGCGACTGCAAGCTGCCAACGAAAACAAGTGATTTTGGAGTGCGGTGGATCCGCCAAAGAGCAACACCGCCAGGCCGAAACCGATCAACGCGAGGCGCGCAACCAAAAACATGAGTTCACCAGACGTTCAGCAGCTTGCGACGCAAGCTGGAGCATAAGGCCTCCAGGGATCTACGTAACCAAAACACCTTGAGCGCGTGAAGCCGTTCCCAAACCAAAGCGGCGTCAAGCGGGATCCCCATCGCGGCAGCCGCGATGGCGTGCGGAAAGGCTCGGCCTTTCCGTCTCGTAACTCTAAAAGTCCCTTCGTGAGGCTCAGCCTCGCCTGGTTTTCCAGCGTGCACAGCGCGTCGAGTCATTGCGCCGTAGGCGTTTGTTCTAACCATTCACGATTTACGATTTACGATTCATGGCCTTTCACTGCCATCAACGCTTTCGCGCACGCCACCAACCTCTTCGTTTACTGCCCACTGCTCATTCCCCACTGCCCACTGTCCTGCGTGTATGGCACAGCGAATGCCAATGGATAGGGCATGAAACACCTACGCGAACGCGGAATTTACCTGGCGCCAAACGGCGAAAGCTTTGTTGCGAGTCGAGAGAGAACAACAACTGCAGACGGCAAACGAATCCTGTCGGATTTGGGTAACCGGCTGTCATGTTTTCTTTTTGGCCGTTATGACTGGGCTTTTCACGGCACTCCGGCATTCGCAGTCGCCAACAGCGGAAACCTGTTGGCCCTCAAGCAACCTTCGAATTTTCGACCCGATCAGTTGATCGACACCGGCGCCACTGCGGGCGCGCATTGAACCGATCGCGAGTTGGTCCCGGGAAGAATACCAACCCCAAAAGAGACCATATGCGGCGTACTGCTGACCGCCCCATGCGCACAGCTCACCCGTTCACTGCTCACCGCTCACTTACTAACCCCCAGCGTCTTCGCGATCTGCTCGTAAAGCCTCTTGAATATGAAGTCAGGAGCTGGCTGCGCCTGGTTGTAATGCCGAACGATTGTCACGTCGGTGTCCGGGCAATGATAGGCGGACGTTCCCCAAAATCCTGTATGTCCCCAACAAATATTTCCGGCAATGTTTCGGCGCTGGATGCCCATCGCATATGGACCACCGGCAGCGTCCTCATTTGTCGGCGGGACCGTCAACATCATCTGCAGTGTTGATGCGCGATGAAAGATTTTTCCGCGCAACAGCGCGCGATAGAAACGCGCCAGGTCTTCAACCGAAGAAACCAGTCCGCCGCCGCCATACAAATCCACTGACGGATCGAACTCTGCCGCGTCCACCTCACCAAAATATGGATGGGCAAGAGGCTTGACTCCGGTGGACACAGGCTCCAACGTCTCGAGATAGGTTTCATCGAGCTTGAGCTTTTTGAAATTCAATACCGAACGCAATGCCGGGCCCAACGGCTTGCCGGTCAAGCGCTCGAGCATTTCACCTAGTAAAACGTAACCGGTGTCGGAGTAATGATAGCCTTTGCCCGGCGCGGCGTAAGGCTTACCCCACTTCACGGCGTCCTGGACCTGCTCCTTGCGCGTCCAGCGATGTTTGGGATTGCCTTCAACGGCTGCATAGTATTCCGGCGCTTGTGCATAATCGAAAAGTCCGCTCGTATGCGTAAGAAGCTGCCGCACCGTGATGACGTTTGTCGGATAGCCGCCGGCATCGAGAATCGTGGTGTACTCCTTTGGCAGATAATGATTGATCGGATTATCGAGCTTGATCTGGCCATCTTCATAAAAGCGCAAAATCGAAGCAGCAACAAAGGTTTTAGTCACACTGGCAACGCGAAAGACGTTATGAGGATCGAGCGGACGTTTTGATTCCCGATCAAATACGCCGGCTGCCAGACTGACATCGACGCCTTGCCTCGGCGCATGAACATGCAACAACTCGCCCGGCAAACTCGGATGCGCCGCCACCTCGGCGGAGAGCAGCTTTTGCAACTCGGCGACACGCTCGACCGTAGACTGTCGGTGCGCTGGTTTGACAATCTGCGCGAAAACAGGCAAACAGCAAAAAAGTAGAAGCGACGCTGTCCCGAAGCTTTGCGTTATCCGGTGCTTAAATATTTTCATACCGTCGTTCTTTGCAGATCCTTAATATCCGCGTTCATCCGCGGCTGAAATTCTCTATTCGGCTTTGTCTGCACACCGCACACTACACGCTGCACACTGTTTTCACGCCTCGACGTTAACCACAATCAAACCGGCAAAGCCGGCATCCATCGTGCCGTCGAGACTCAACAGCCCGCGCGCGCCGTGCTGGCTGGTGTAGACGCGATCATCCGCATTGTTTGTAAAACGATTGTTGTCCTGCGTGTATAGCGAGCGCAGCGCTTCGTTCATGGCCGGAGGAAAAAAGATCTGCCCGCCAAAGCTCGGTTTGCTGCCGGCAGTGGCGTATGAAGAGCCTGAGGCTGTGCCTCCGGTGCGCACCTTGAGATGGATGTGGCAGGTACGGCCGGCGTACCAGCCCGGATAGACGGTCTTAAATTTAACAAGCCCCGAATTGTCAGTGAGCTGAACTCCGCGCAGATACTTTTGCCCGACAGTGCCTTCCTGCCACTTGTCGGAATATTTCCCGAGACTGTTTGCCGACCAGATTTCCACCGCCGCGTTGGCAATCGGTTCACACTTTGCCGCTCGCATTAGTTTGATTGAAAGCAGCAGCGGCACGCCCGATTGCCCGTCGAGCACATCTGATCTTAGTAAACCTTCATCAATATAAAACGGCCCTTCTTCCTGTTCCGGATTGAGCGGACACGGCCCCGTCTCAGAACCCGGATTCAGATTACTTGAACCAGTGTCGAGGTCACCGCTTCTGCCACATGCATTGAGCAACACCAACCCCGCGCCACCAACCACGGCACCCACGCTCGTTCTCAACAACTCTCTCCGATCGATTTTCGTCATCATCCACCCCACGTTCATTTCCGATTTAAGAACTGTCTTGAATAGACGTAATTCCTTGGAGTGCGCCGGCCTGGCGGCGCTTTGGTCCGCAGCGGCCGGGCGCCGCTTCGTGTTGTCAGCCATTCAACTGCAGAAGTTCGAGACCTCGCACCATTCCGGCTTCGCCTCGCTCAGTAGC
>Ga0184619_10000452_pt1 | contig 14207 bp, 13 predicted proteins | sample PLM0_60_b1_FD_133146 | JGI IMG/M metagenome (GOLD analysis project Ga0184619, IMG submission 133146) | Groundwater sediment microbial communities from an aquifer in East River, Colorado, USA - PLM0_60_b1 | ecosystem: Environmental > Terrestrial > Soil > Riparian zone | place: USA: East River...
CCCGACACCGACCCGCCGCTCGATGAGCCGGGCCTGGTGGAAATGCTCAAGCACCGCGCGAAAAGTCTGAATCTCGCACACGTCTATCCGCTCGGTGCGCTCACCTGGAAGCTCGGCGGAGAGCGTCTCACCGAGATGGCGGTGCTGCGAGACGCGGGGTGCGTTGCGTTCTCCCACGCCGACACGCCGCTCGCGGACACGCAGATGCTGTGGCACGCGCTGCAATACGCCGCAACCTTCGGCATCGCGGTTTGGCTGCGGCCGCAGGACGGGTTTCTCGCGCGGGGCGGTGTGGCGCACGACGGGGAGGTCGCCACCCGGCTCGGCCTGCCGGGGGTTCCGGCGTTCGCCGAGACCATCGCGCTCGGGACCATCCTGCAGCTCGTGCGTGCCACGCGCACCCGCGTCCACTTATGCCGCCTTTCCACGGCCGAAGGCGTCGCGATGCTGCGCACGGCGAAGAAGGAGGGGCTGCCCGTCAGCTGCGACGTGAGCGCCCATCACGCGCACCTCTCGGAGGTCGACCTCGGGTACTTCGATTCCCGCTGCAACGTGATCCCGCCGTTCCGGTCCCTGCGCGACCGCGATGCGCTCCGCGCGGGCCTCGCCGACGGGACGATCGATGCGCTGTGCTCGGATCACGCGCCGGTGGACGAGGACGCGAAGCAGCTGCCTTTCGCCGAATCGGAACCGGGGGTGACGGGCCTGGAACTCCTGCTGCCGCTCACGCTGAAGTGGGCCGAGGAGATGCGCGTCGCTCTGCCCGAGGCGCTCGCAACGGTGACCTCCAAACCGGGGGCGATCCTGGGCGTGCCTGCGGGGGATCTCGCCCCCGGCAGGGATGCGGATGTGTGCGTGTTCGACCCGAGCGCACACGTCAAAATCACTGTGGATTTCCTCAAGAGCCAGGGAAAGAACACGCCCTTCATCGGCTACGAGCTGCCAGGCGAGGTGCGCTATACCCTGGTCGGCGGGCAGCTCGTCTACGAGGCTTAGTGGGGGTCAAACCGGCGCTTGCACCAGACGCGTGACCAGCGGCGCGAGATTATCGAGCAGGATCAGCGCGATTTGCGCCACGACCAGCACAAAGAGCGGCGAGAGATCCACATTGCCGATCGGAGGGACGAAGCGCCGGAAGACCGCATAGAAAGGGCGGGTGAGCGCGTCGAGGACCGGTGCGATCGGCACGTGAGGATTGAACCAGCTGAACAGGACCTGAATAAGCACCACGCCGATCAGTAGGTAGAGCGAGGCCTGCAGCAGGCCGATCGCGGCCAATCCGAAGAGTAGGCCCGTGGCGGTCCCGGGCGCGCTCGCCAAGTTCGCGCCGCGCACCCACAGGAGCAGGGTCAACATGAACGCCTGCGCAAGCCAGGCGAGGAGGAAGGTCGCTAGATCGAATCCCATGAAACTGGGAATGACGCGCCGTGCCGGGAGCACGATCCAGTTGGTGAGGGCGGTGACGAGCTGGCCCACCGGGTTGCGAAACGGCGCCCGCAAGACCTGCATGTAGAAGCGCAAGAGCAGCGTATAGACGAGGAGACCGAACGCGGTCTGGATCAGCAGGTGGGCGATCTGACTGAACATCGCGTTCCCGGTCTCATTCCTTGCCCAGTTCCTCGCCCAGCTCCTTGCCGCGCTCGTTGGCGGCATGGATCGCGCGGATGATCGCTTCCTTCACCTCGTCCTTGGCCATGCTTGCCAGCGCGCGCTCGGTCGTGCCGCCTTTGGAGGTCACCCGTTCGCGCAGTACGGCCACCGGATCGGGACTGCTCGAAGCAAGCCTGGCCGCGCCTGTGAAGGTGTTCAACACGAGCTGGTGCGCGATCTGCACCGGGAGTCCCAGCTCCCGCGCTGCGTCCTCGACCGCCTCGATGAAGTAGAAGACGTACGCGGGGCCGCTCCCGGAGATCGCGGTCACCGCGTCCATCTGCGATTCGTCGGTGATCCAGACGGTGGCGCCGACCGCGCCGAGGATGGTCTCGGTCTGGTCGCGGTCCTCGCGGGTGACCGCCTTGGAGAACGGGAAGAGGCCCGCGACCCCTTCGCCGATCATCGCCGGCGTATTGGGCATCGCCCGAACCAGGCGCGTGTGTCCCTTCAGCCACTTGGAGAGGTTGGCGAGGCGCACTCCCGCGGCGATGCTGATGACGAGATTGGCGTTGTCGGCAATCCCGGATTTGGCCGCCGCTTCGCGCAGATGCTGGGGTTTCACCGCGAACACCACGACGTCGTTCGCCCGCACCGCGTCCTTGGGTTTGTCGACGCTGGTGACCCCATACTTGTCCACGAGCTTGCGGCGCGCATCGGCGCTGATCTCGACCACGCGGATATCCTGCAATGGAAAGTCCTTACGAAGGAGTCCGCCGATAAGCGCGTCGGCCATGTTGCCGCCGCCGATGAACGTGATTCTCATGACAGGCTCAGTCTCGCCTTTCTCCAAATATCGCCGACCCCACCCGTACCAGGGTCGCGCCTTCGGCGATCGCCGCCTCGAGGTCCGCCGACATGCCCATCGAGAGCGTATCCATCGCAAAGCCGTCGCGGTTCAGCCGGTCGCGCAGCTCGCGCAGTTGCCCGAAGCGCCGGCGCTGCAGTGCCTCGTCGGGTGTCGGCTCGGGCACCGCCATGAGACCGCGCAGCTTCAAGCGCGGCAACGCCGCCACCTGCTTGGCGAGCTGCGCCGCTTCCGATGGGGCGACGCCGCTCTTGGTCGCCTCGCCCGACACGTTGACCTGGATGCAAACCTGGAGCTCGGTTCGCCCCGGGGCGCGCGCTTCCGCGAGCCGCGCGGCGATTTTCGCACGGTCGATCGAGTGGACCCAGTCGAAGTGCTCGGCGATCGCGCGCGTCTTGTTGCTCTGGATCGGGCCGATGTAGTGCCAAGTGAGACCCAGCGCGGAAAGCTCGCGGATTTTTTCGACGCCTTCCTGGGCGTAGTTCTCGCCGAAATCGCGCAATCCCGCTTGGGCCGCCTCGCGCACGGCCGCAGGCGGAAACGTCTTGCTCACCGCGAGCAATCGCACCGATTGGGGGGGCCTGCCCGCTGTCCGTGTCGCGGATTCGATGCGCTGCCTCACGGCTTGCAAGTTCACGGGTATTGAGGACATAATCAGCGCGGCGATGCGAGCGCGGCGGACCTGAAAATTCTCGCTCTTTCATCTGCTTAGGCCCCTGCTTCGGAGTCCGTCCGGGCCTCATCTTGAAGGGGATTATAGTGGATATCTCGGAACTCCTAGCCTTCGTCGTCAAGAACAAGGCCTCCGACCTGCACCTGTCCTCGGGCCTGCCGCCCATGATCCGCGTGCACGGCGACATCCGCCGCATCAACCTGCCGGCGATGGAGCACAAGGACGTGCACGGGATGATCTACGACATCATGAACGACGGGCAGAGGAAGCACTACGAGGAGAACCTCGAGTGCGATTTCTCCTTCGCGATACCGGGTCTCGCGCGCTTTCGCGTGAACGCATTCGTGCAGAACCGCGGGGCGGCGGCGGTGATGCGCACGATCCCCTCGAAGATCCTGTCGCTCGAGGAGCTGAGGACACCCAAGATCTTCGCCGAGATCGTCGATCAGCCCCGCGGCATCGTCCTCGTGACCGGTCCGACGGGTTCGGGCAAGTCCACGACGCTCGCCGCCATGGTCAACCAGATCAACGAAAACGAGCAGGGCCACATCCTCACCATCGAAGACCCGATCGAGTTCGTGCACGAGTCGAAGAAATGCCTGATCAACCAGCGCGAGGTCGGACCGCACACGCTGTCGTTCGCCAACGCCTTGCGCAGCGCGCTGCGCGAGGATCCGGACATCATTTTGGTCGGCGAGATGCGCGATCTGGAAACGATCCGCCTGGCGCTGACCGGCGCCGAAACCGGACACCTCGTGTTCGGCACGCTGCATACGAGTTCCGCGGCCAAAACCATCGATCGCATCGTGGACGTGTTTCCGGCTGCGGAGAAAGAGATGATCCGCGCGATGATCTCCGAGTCGATTCGCGCGGTCATCGCCCAGACGCTGTGCAAGACCAAGGACGGCGGAGGCCGGGTCGCAGCGCACGAGATCATGATCGGCACGCCCGCGATCCGCAACCTCATCCGCGAGAACAAGGTCGCGCAGATGTACTCCGCCATCCAGACGGGGCAGCAGTACGGCATGCAGACCCTCGACCAGAACCTGCAGGAACTGGTGCGGCGCAACGTCATCGCCGCGGCCGAGGCGCGCGGCAAGGCCGCCAACAAGGATAATTTCCCAGGCTGACGCGAGCCAGCCCGGAAAACGCTGCTTGAGGCTTTAGAAAGGCGAATATGGAACGCGAACAGGCAATGAAATTCATGTACGACCTGCTGCGGTTGATGGTGACGAGGAAAGCCTCGGACCTCTTCATCACCGTGGGCTTTCCCCCGGCGATCAAGATCGACGGCAAGATGACGCCCGTCTCGAACCAGCCGCTCACCCCCGCACACACCGTGGATCTCGCCCGCGCGATCATGAACGACAGGCAGGCCGCCGAGTTCGAGTCGACCAAGGAGTGCAACTTCGCGATCAATCCCGCGGGCATCGGGCGGTTCCGCGTCAACGCCTTCGTCCAGCAGGCGAACGTCGGTATCGTGCTGCGGGTGATCACCACCGCCATTCCCAGGATCGAGGACCTCGGCCTCCCGACCGTGTTGAAGGACGTGGTCATGACCAAGCGCGGCCTCGTGATCATGGTGGGGGCCACGGGTTCGGGTAAGTCCACCACGCTCGCGGCGATGGTCGGCTACCGCAACGAGAACTCCCACGGCCACATCATCACCATCGAGGACCCGATCGAGTTCACCCACCCGCACAAAGGCTGCCTCATCACCCAGCGCGAAGTCGGCGTGGACACCGTGAACTGGCAAACCGCGCTCAAGAACACGCTGCGCCAGGCACCCGACGTGATCCTGATCGGCGAGGTGCGCGACCGCGAGACCATGGATCACGCCGTCGCCTTCGCCGAGACCGGCCACCTGTGCCTCGCGACGCTGCACGCGAACAGCGCCAATCAGGCGCTGGACCGCGTCATCAACTTCTTCCCCGAGGAGCGGCGCCAACAGCTGCTGATGGACCTGTCGCTCAATCTGCGGGGGTTCATTTCGCAGCGCCTCATCCCCCTGAAGGAAGGCAAGGGCCGCTGCGCCGCGGTCGAGATCATGCTCAACTCCCCGCTCATTTCCGACTTGATCTTCAAGGGCGAGGTGCACGAGATCAAGGAAGTCATGAAGAAGTCGCGCGAGCTCGGCATGCAGACCTTCGATCAGTCGCTGTTCGACCTGTTCGAGGCGGGCAAGATCAGCTACGAGGACGCGCTCCGCAACGCCGACAGCGTGAACGACCTGCGCCTGCAGATCAAGCTGCACTCCAAGGAAGCGAAGAACCGGGACATCACGCAGGGAATCGAGCACCTCAACATCGTCTGACGCGGACGCCGAATACGTGGAGGAACCCATGAATACGAAACGGTGGTTGCTGGCGAGCGTGGCGGTCTTCGTCGTGGTGGCAGCACTGGAATTTCTCATCCATGGCGTGCTCCTGTCGGACCTTTACCGGCAGACGGCTTCCGTGTGGCGACCGGAAGCCGAGATGCAGAAAATGATGTGGATCTTCTGGGTGGGAATGCTGGTATTCGCGCCATTCTTCGCGCTGATCTACGTGAAGGGCTACGAGCAAGGCAAGTCCGGCTTGGGACAGGGGTTTCGCTACGGCCTGTATGTGGGAGTGATGTTGTCCGTGATGCACAGCTTCGGCTGGTACGTGATCCTGCCGATTCCGCCCGCGCTCGCGTTCTATTGGTTCCTGGGAATTCTGGTGGAATTCATCGCGGCGGGTGTTGCCGCGGGTGTGGTTTATCACGAATAACTCGGCCTAACCGAAGCCTAACTCGTCAATCCGGAGCGGACGCGCGCGAAGCGCGCGCCGCTGATTTCGGACGTCAGCTGGCAATGATGAACGTGTTTCTGCATCCACCGGCGTCGGCTGTGACGCGCATTCTGGGGGAGGCGGGATTGCCCTGCTCCGACCTGACCGCCGCGCACCTGGAGCATTTCTTCGGGTGTGGCTCGATGGGCGCTCCGGACGGAATCGTGGGGCTCGAGCTGTACGAATCCGTGGCGTTGCTTCGGTCGCTCGCGGTCAGTTCGAAATGTCGCGGTCGAGGCTGCGGTACTGCGCTAGTGGCACGTGCCGAGCTCTTCGCCCAGTCGCGAGGGGAATCTATCTCCTGACCACTACGGCAGAGCTTTTTTTCGAACGCTTGGGTTATGCACGCGTGCTGCGTGAAGCCGCGCCGGCGGCGATCCAGCGGACGCAAGAATTCTCGACCTTGTGCCCTTCGGGGTCGGCCTTCATGGTCAAGCGTTTGCCGATCAAGGACGTCAGGGGCAGTACCTAGGACCTGGCCCCTGCCGCAATATGGCGCGAACTCGGGCGTGATGACCATCGATCAGGCCAAGTCGTTCGTGCGAAAGTACGGGGTCGTGCTCGTATCGGGCAAAGGTCCGGTACCCCGGCTGACTGAGGCAGTCGTGAGCGAGCCGATTGCAGGCAGCTGGTGGAGCCATCCGAAGGCGCATGAAATCTTCGCGGTCCTTCAAGCAGTGGTCGATTCAGGCGATGTCCTCGTATGCCGGCTGGTCGGAGGGAAAGTGACTTTGGTTCATCGCCGACTTTGGCCCGCCCTTGTCCGCGTGGCCGAGCGATTCCCGAAAAATCATCTCGCACAGGTGCGGGAAGAGCACACCGCGTCGGGGCGCCATGTGAACAGGGAGGTCCCGTTTCCAAAATGGGTTCCGCCCGAGGTGACAGAGCGCGCAAGGGGCATCGGCGAAGAGGAAGCCCTAGGCGCCCTGGGTCCATGGACCGCTCTGCCCTACCCAAAGTCGAAGAGACCGGCCGCCGGCACCGCGTCTCGCAACCGCAAGTCGCCGGCCAGCAGTTCACCGAGGCGTTAGGCATCGGAGCTGCCGTGCCGGAGGTCGTTTACTACGTTGCGGCGAGCCTCGATGGATACATCGCCACTTCCGATGGCGGGATTGAATGGCTCTCCCCGTTCGAAGGCAAGGGCGAGGATTATGGCTACGCAGCCTTTTACGCGTCGATCGATGCGGTCCTGCTGGGCCGGCGGACCTATGAACAGTGCCTTACATTTCGCGAATGGCCCTATCCGGGAAAGCCATGCTGGGTGTTCTCGCATCGAAGAATGAAAGTCACCGAGCCTCGCGTGACCTCGACGGATCAAGACCCTCACCAAATGGTAAGCGAATTGCAATCGCTCAAGCTGCAACGCGCATGGCTCGTCGGGGGCGGCGAGCTCGCGGGTTCATTTCGGCGGGAAGGTCTCATTTCCGAGTACATCGTCTCCGTGGTGCCGGTGGTGCTTGGCGCAGGAATTCCCTTGTTCGCGTCCGGCGGAATCCGAGAGGCATTGAAGCTCGTCGAGACGAACGCGTATCCGAGCGGAATCGTCCAACTCAGGTACTCGAGAGGGGTCGATGCCTGAGCCCTCGGTCCATAGGGCGGCAATTCGAAGCGATCTGCCGCAGATCGTGGAAATCTACAATTCCACGATTCCGTCGCGAATCGCGACAGCCGATATCGAACCTGTCTCGGTCGAGAGCCGGGTGCATTGGTTCGAGGAGCACACGCCGAACCGCAGGCCCCTTTGGGTCGTGGAGGACGTCGGTCGCGTCATCGCCTGGCTCAGTTTTTCGACTTTTTACGGACGCCCGGCATACGCAAAGACCGCGGAACTGAGCCTCTACGTTCACGAAGCGTTCCGTAAGCAGGGATTCGGCTCCTATCTGCTGACCCAGGCGCTGGCTCAGGCACCGACGTTCGAGATCGACACGCTATTGGGGTTCATATTCGGCCACAACGAGGCGAGCCTTGCGTTGTTCCGGCGATTCGGATTCCTGCGGTGGGGGAAGCTGCCGAAGGTTGCCGCATTGGACGGAGTCGAGCGCGATCTCATCATCGTCGGAAGACGCGTAGGGGACGCCGACAGGCAGCTGCGGTAGCTGTCGCGGACGCTCTACAGTATCATCCAAGACAGTCACCCCGGAGGACGCATGGCCTACACTTTTCCTGAGCTGAAGGGCAAGCCTCTCGCCGAGCTGCGCGAAATCGCGGCCGGAATCGAGCACGAGGCGGTGAAAGGTTACACGCAGCTGAACAAGGACCATCTGCTCGCTGCGCTCTGCAAGGCGCTCAACATCGACATGCACGTGCACCACGAAGTCAAGGGCGTCGACAAGACCGCGATCAAAACCAAGATCGGCGAGTGGCAGAAAAAGCGCGACGAGGCGCTCGCCGCAAAGGATCGTGGCAAGCTGAAGGTCGCGCTCAACCACATCCACCATTTCAAGCACCAGCTGCGCAAGGCAATGGTGTAAGGAATGGTGTCAGGAATGGTGTAAGGCACGGCGGCGGGCAAGAAAGGCCCCTTATGCACCCCGACAACGTCATCGACGTCACACGACTCATCCAGCTTGCGGTCGCGCCGGTGTTCCTGCTCACCGCGGTGGGGACGATCATCGGAGTGCTCTCCAACCGCCTCGGCCGCGCCGTGGACCGCAGCCGCACACTCGAGGACCGGCTGCGCCAGCTGCAGCCCGAGGGACAGAAGGCGGCGCGCGCGGAACTCAATCTCCTCAGCCGGCGCGTCCGCCTGGTCTACGGCTCGATCGTGCTCGCCGTGCTGTGCGCGCTTTTCGTCGGACTGCTGATTGCGGTCGCCTTCGTCGACGCCTTCATCGACATCGATCTGTCGAGGTTCATCGGGCTGCTCTTCATCGCCGCGATGCTCGCTTTCATCCTCGCGCTGATGGTGTTCCTGCGCGAAATCTTCCTGGCGGTGTCGAGCGCGCGCAGCCAGATGCGCTAAGTACCCGGTCCGCTCGTGTGCGATAGGGTGGACTTCTTGCGGTTGGACCCGGCGACCACCAGATACTCGTAGAGCCGGCATTCCAGGGGGCCGTTGTAAAGCGGCGTGCGCTTGGACGCGGTCAATCTGATGAGCTTCGGAAGTCGCGTATCCCCGGAGAAGAGGTAGCAGCGCCACCCCGCGTAGTACTTCTTCAGCGTATCGCCCAGCTTCGGGTAGAACTCGGCGAGCGCCGCCTTCTCGCCGATCCGGGCGCCGTAGGGTGGATTGGCGAGGAGTACGCCCGCGCCCGCCGGGGCGCCGGTATCGAGAACGTCGGCCTGTTTGAGTTCGACGCACTCGGCAAGGCCCGCCGCCTCGAGGTTGCGGCGGGCTTTTTTCAGCTCCTCGCCGTAGCGGTCGCGGGCGAAGATCGGGAGCCGCCGGTTCGGCTTGCGGCGAGCGAGCGCCGCGTCGCGCACCTCGTTCCACCGCCTGAGGTCGAATCCGGCGAGGCGCTCGAAGCCGAAGGCGCGCGCGTGTCCCGGCGGGATCGCGAGCGCCATCATCGCGGCCTCGACGACGAGCGTCCCGCTGCCGCACATGGGGTCGAGGAGGGGCTCGCCCGAGTTCCAGCCCGCGAGCCGAACGATGCCGGCGGCGAGGTTCTCCTTGAGGGGGGCCTCACCCGCGTCCCTGCGGTAGCCGCGCTTGTTGAGCGGCTCGCCGGAGGTGTCCAGGTAAAGCGTGACCTCCGCCTTGTCGAGGAAAGCCTGGATGCGCACATCGGGGAAGCGCGTGTCCACGTCGGGCCGCCGCCCGCGGTCGGCGCGAAACCGGTCGCACACCGCGTCCTTGATGCGCAAAGTCGCGAATTCGAGGCTCTTGAGCGGGGAGCGTATGGCGTTGACGTCGACGCGAATGCTTTGCGTCTCGCTGAACCATTCGGGCCACTTCACCGCGAGAGCCGCTTCGTATACGTCCTCTTCTCCGCGGTACGGCGAGCGGGCAAGCCGCATCAGGACGCGCGTGGCGAGCCGCGACTCGAGGTTGGCCCGGTAGCAGGCGAGGATCTCGCCCTCGAATGCGACCCCGCCCGGAACGGGGCCGGTTTTCTTCGCGCCCAACCGGCCGAGCTCTTCGGCGAGGAGCGATTCGAGGCCTCTCGGGCAGGAAGCGAAGAAGGCTTGCACGCTCACGGCGGATTCAGCATGATGGACTGGACGTGCTTCAATAACGGGACCGGAGCCTAACACAGCCCCGCTATGGCCAACATCGCAGGTCTTCTCCACGCACAACTCGCCACGCCCGAGCGAATCCTCTACCGCCAGTTCGTCGAAGGCGGATGGCGAGACATCTCCGTACGCGAAATCGCAGCGTACGCGGCGCGCTGGCAGGCGTTCCTGCGCGCCGCGGGCCTCGCACCGGGCGACCGCATCGCGTTGTGCCTGAAAAACGGCATCCACTGGGTCGCGGCCGACCAGGGTGCGCTCGGTCTGGGTCTCGTCGTCGTGCCGCTCTATGCGGACGACAACCCGGAAAACGTCGCCTGGTGCCTGGAGAACAGCGGCGCGCGCCTGCTCGTGGCGGAGAGCAGCCGCATGGCCGACGCGCTGCAGAGCGCGGCCAGGTCGCTGCCGCGCGTGCTGTGCCTCGCCGCCGATCCGGGCAGCGGCCATGACGCGGTCGAGGCGGTGCTCCCGAGGCAGGCGTCCGCGTTCGAAATCACGCCGCTCGAGGACGGCGCCCTTGCCACGATTTGCTACACCTCGGGAACTGCGGGCAGGCCGAAGGGGGTGATGCTCACGCACGGCAACATCCTCGCGAACGTCTCCGCCTGCGAGCGCCTGCGCCTCGCGCGGAGTGACGATGTATTTCTCTCCCTGCTTCCGCTCTCGCATATGTTCGAGCGCACCGGCGGCTACTACCTGCCGCTCGCGATCGGCGCGAAGGTCACTTACGCCCGCTCGGTCTCGCAGCTCGCAGAGGACCTCGTGAGCGAGCGCCCTTCGGTGATGTTTGCGGTGCCGCGCGTGTTCGAAAAATTCGCCGCGCGCCTCAACGAGGCGCTCGCCAAATCTCCGGCGAAGAAGCGGCTTTTCGATCTGGTGGTCGCGGCGGGAGGGCGCGCCCAGCGCCGCGAAGCGGACATCGCGGATCGGATCGTTCTGGGTCTGCTGCGCGAGCGCGTCGCCGGACCGGTGCTGGCGAGGCTGGGCGGCAGGATGAGGTTCGCGGTGCTCGGGGGTGCGCCGCTCGATCCCGCGATTGCGTGGCTGTTCCTCGGGCTCGGGCTGCCGGTTCTCCAGGGATACGGAATGACCGAGGCCTCTCCGGTGATCTCGGTAAATCGACCGGAGGGAAACGTTCCGGAATCGGTCGGCGTGCCCCTCGACAACGTCGAGGTGCGAATCGCCGCGGATGGCGAGCTGCTTGCAAGGGGCCCGAGCATCATGAAGGGCTATTGGAACAATCCCGAGGCGAGCGCGAAATCGCTCGATCGCGAGGGTTGGCTCCATTCCGGCGATCTTGCGGAAATCCGGGACGGCAGGATCTTCATACGCGGACGCCTGAAGGACGTGCTCGTCCTTTCGAACGGCGAAAAGCTCCCGCCGCAGGACGTGGAGCTCGCCATCCTCGGGGACGGAGTATTCGAACAAGGCATCCTGATCGGCGAGGGCCGCCCGTTCCTGGCGCTCGTGGCAGTGACGCGGGAGACCGACGAAAGGAATCTCATCCGGCGCGCCAACGATCGCTTGAAGGAATTCCCGCGGTACATCCGGGTGCGGCGCGTCGTAGCGACCCGCGAGCCCTGGACGGTGGAGAACGGGCTTCTCACGCCGACTCTCAAGGTCAAACGCGAACGGGCGCAGGAAAAATTCGACGCCGAGATCGAACGCGCCTACGCCGCCGGCGCACTGGATTGACTCCCGCGCAGCGGGCGCCGCTTCCGAAAATCGCCGGCTTCGTCAGGGCATGAGCCTGGCAAACCTCGCTCGGATCTTGACGGTGCGCGCGAGGCCGTCCATCGCTTCGAGGAGCTGGAGCTTCAAGTCGGGTTCGAGCTCCGGCTGGCTTGCGAAGCTCTCCACTTGTTCAAGGGCGGCGGCGTCCACCTGTCCTCCGATGAAGGCGGCGAGCCAGCTGTTGACGAAGAAGATCTTGCGCGTGCGCTTGAATTCGGGCAAGGCGGCGAGCGCGAGATCGAGGTAGGGCTGGGTCAGCTCGGCGTGCTCGACCGCGTTGAACGGACCGAGCGCCGCATCGATCCAGCTCTCGGGCAGGCCCTGCTCGTTGAAGAAGCGCTCGAAGTAGGCGCGCTTCGCCTCGGAGCTGCGCTCGGCCGCGGCGGCGGCGAAGGCGTAGCGGCGGCCGTCGTCCCCGGAGTCCGCGGCGATCTGCGCGGAGAGCAGCTGCTTCGCCTCCGGGTCGTCGAGCGCGAGCAGCCGCGCGATTGCGCGGAAGCGGTCGCGCGAGCTGAGCTTCACCCCGGGGATCTCCAGCGTGTTCGCGAGGAGCGATCTGAGCCGGGAGCGGCCGCTCTCCGACCAGGCGCTCGCCGTGAACGTCCTGAGGAAGGTGATGCGACGCCCCGGCGTATCGGCGTGCAGCATTCCCTCGGCGAGAAGCTGCTCGAAGCGTTCCGCCAGAGCGTCCCTCTGCGAATCCGACGCGTAGTGGAGAAAGGCGACCTGCGCGCGTTGGAGCAGGCCGCCGAGCGTCACCGGGTCCCGCTCGACCGGGGCGACTCGAACGACCAGGTCGACATACGCGAGGGGCGCAAGCTCGGCGTCCCGCACCGATTCCCAGAGCGAACCGAAGACGAGCGCGCGCAGCAGATCGCCCTGCACGATTTCCGGGCGTGCGAGCACCGCCTCGCGGCTCATCGGGTCGAGCAGGAACCGTCCATAGCCGTAGTCTCCGAAATTCGCAAACGCGAAATCGATTTCCGGCATGCCGTCGATTGCGCGAACGCTCGTACTCTCGCTCCGCAACCAGACGTCGGCCGAGCGGGGAAGCCCGCTCTCGGACAAGGCGAACACCCTCAGCTTCATCGGCCAGGTTCCGCCTTCATTGAGCACGTTGTGCTGCTCCAGGACGGTGTTCTTCGGCCGGCCTTCGCGATCGGTGTCCCAGGCGAGGCGCACCTCCGGCATTCCGCGCCGCTTGACCCAGGCTTCCGCCCAGCGCTTCAGCTTGCGGCCGGAGGAACGCTCGAGCGCAGCGACGAGGTCGTTCCAATCGGCGGCCGCGTAGGCATGTACCTTCAAGAACTGCCGCAACGCTCGGCGGAACACGCGGGCGCCGACGTAGAACTCGGCTTGGCGCAATACCGCCGGGGCCTTCCCGTAGACGATGTTGCCATAGGCGGATTTCGCCGCTGAAAGATTGGCAAGCGGCCGGTAGATCGGGGTCGTCCCCTGCGTGACGTCGGTCCGGTAGGCACCGGTCTTGAGCGCGTGGAAAGCGTTCCAAACCGAATGCGCCGGGAGCAGCGCTTCCGCCGCCTTGGCCGCCATGAAATTGGCGAAGCCTTCCTTCAGCCACAGGTCGTCGAACCAACGCATGGTCACAGAATCGCCGAACCACTGGTGCGAGGTCTCGTGGAACAGCAGCTGCGCGCGCGCGAGAATGTCCGTCTCGTTGGGCGTGGACGGAAACAGCACCGCTTCCTCGCGTAGAAAGGTCGCCCCGGCGTGCTCCATGCCCCCGTAAGCGAATTCCGGGACGAGCACCAGGTCGTACTTGGGAAACGGAAAGCGCGAATCGAAGTAGCGCTCGAACCAGCGTACCGCTTCGCGGTTGAGCCGCAGCACTTCGGGGGCCTCCGCACGGGCGCGCGCGAGCTGCGACTTGCGAACGAAGAGCCTCGTTTCGACTGCCTTTTCCCGGGCGGGAGAACGCGCACGCCTCTTGGCGGCCTGCTGCGTTCGCGCCGTCTTTCGCCCTGCGGGAGAGGATTGAGGCGGAGCGGGGACCTGAACCTCCGCGAACGGCCCGGCGGCAAAGGCGAAGAGATACGTGCTGATCGGCGCGGTCGCGGCGAATCGGAAGCGGCGCTGGTCGCTCGACAGATCCTCCGTTGCCGCGATCGGAGCATTCCCGACGGCGGTCCATGCGCGCGGCACGACCAGCTCGAGACTGAAACGCGCTTTCAGATCGGGCTGGTCGAAGCAAGGGAAAGCGCTGCTCGCATCCGAAGGAACGAAAAGCGTATAGACGTACTCGGAGCCGTCCTCGCGGTCCACGTAGCGCGTCACCGCGCTGCCGGACAAGGCGATCGGCGATTCGAAGGAGAGCGTTATGCGGTTCCTTCCCGCC
>Ga0184619_10000453_pt1 | contig 14202 bp, 12 predicted proteins | sample PLM0_60_b1_FD_133146 | JGI IMG/M metagenome (GOLD analysis project Ga0184619, IMG submission 133146) | Groundwater sediment microbial communities from an aquifer in East River, Colorado, USA - PLM0_60_b1 | ecosystem: Environmental > Terrestrial > Soil > Riparian zone | place: USA: East River...
CACGTGTGCCTCGGCGCTCCGGGAATCTCCCGCTCGGACAAGCGCCGCTTCACCGCTTCCATCCTCGACGGCATCCTCGGCGGCTCGGCCTCGTCGAGGCTCTTCCAGGAGATCCGGGAGAAACGAGGTCTTGCGTACTCCGTCTACACGTACTCGTCCCAGTACGCGGACACAGGGCAGATCGGCGTCTACGTGGGGACCCGGGAGGAGAACCTGCGCGAGTGCCTCGAGATCCTCGCCGAGCAGATCGCGAGCGTGGCAGGCGGCGACGTGAGCGAGGACGAGCTCACACGTGCGAAGGAGAACCTCAAGGGCCGGATCATGCTTTCGATGGAGCTGAGCTCGAATCGGATGAGCAGGCTCGGCAAGTCGCTCATCACCGATAGCGAGCTCCTTTCGCTCGATCGCATCCTGGCCGAGATCGAAGCCGTCGAGACTTCCGGCGTGGCCGAGCTCGCGGATCTCCTGCTCGCGCGCGACCGCCTTTCGGCGGCAGCGATCGGGCCGAAGGAAGATCGACTGCTCGCCGCCGTCGAGCCCGTCTGCCCGGGGCTCGTGGCCGCGGCCGCAGCGTGAGAATCCTCCTGTTCGGAGCGGGGGGGAAGGTCGGGTCCGTGCTGGGGCCTGGCCTCGAGCAGGCGGGGCACACTGTTACGGCCGTTGAAAAAACCGGAACACCGCTATATGAGGGCCACGACGCCGCCGTCGATTTCACTCGCCCTGATGCCGTGCGCGCGAACGTCGAGGCAGCGCTCGGCGCAGGAGTGCCGTGCATCGTCGGGACGACCGGACTGAGCCCCGAAGACATCTCAGCCTTCGACTCCGTCGCGCGTGAGCGAGGGATCCCGTGCTTCATCGCTCCGAACTTCGCCGTCGGCGCTGTCCTCATGATGCGCTTCGCAACTGAGGCAGTCCGGCACCTGCCGCGGGCGGAGATCGTGGAGCTTCACGACGAGCGCAAGGTCGACGCTCCGTCCGGAACGGCGAAGGCGACCGTTGAGGCGATGGGGGGCGAGGTGCCCATCCACTCCGTGCGCCTCCCGGGGCTCGTCGCCCACCAGGAGGTGTTGCTCGGGGGGCCGGGGCAGCTTCTCACGATTCGACACGACACGACGTCGCGGGAGGCTTTTGTTCCCGGCGTACTCCTCGCGCTCGAGAAGCTCCCGACGCTCCCGCCCGGCGTCACCGTGGGGCTCGAAAGTCTGCTGAAGTAAGATTGGATCGATGCTAGGTCAGGTCCTCACGGCTGTCGTAACGCCGTTCGCAGAGGACGGCTCGGTCAACGTGGACGCGTTCAAGCGCCTCTGCGTCCACCTCGTCGAGAACGGCTCGGACGGCGTCGTGGTGGCCGGAACCACAGGCGAGGCGCCCACCCTGAGCGACGAAGAGCGCCTCGTTCTCTTTGCGGCGGCGATCGAGGCGGTGGGCGACCGGGCGGATGTCGTTGCAGGAACGGGGACGTACTCGACCGCGCACTCCGTCCACTTGACGAGAGAGGCTCACAAGCTCGGCGTCGATGCCTTCCTCGTCGTGACGCCGTACTACAACAAGCCGCCCGTTCGCGGGATCGTGGCCCACTTCGAGGCGATCGCGGCGGTGACGGACAAGCCGATCGTCGTCTACAACATCCCGCAGCGCGTCGTCATCAATCTGGAGCCGGACACGCTCGTCGATCTGGCAGAGATCCCCAACGTGCAGTACGTCAAGCAGGCGACGCCCGACCTCGACCAGGCACAGCGCATCGTCTCGGAGAGCGGTCTGATCCTCCTGGCGGGAGGTGACGAGCTTCTGCTTCCGTTCCTCGAGGTGGGGGCAAGAGGCGGGATCCTCGTCTACACACACATCGTCGGGCCACGGGTCCGGGAGCTGGTGACCCGCTTCGGGGACGGAGACGTCGACGGCGCGCGTGAGATCGCCAAGGAGCTCGAGGCGGTCATCGAGGCGCTCGCCATCGCCAACCCGATCCCGGTCAAGGCAGCGCTGAACATGCTGGGTCACGACGTGGGGGGGCACCGCCTGCCGCTCGTCGAGGCCACTGAAGCCGAGAAGGCCGCCATTCGCGGCGCCCTCGAGCGCGCCGGCATTCTGGCGACCGCGCGCGCCTAGGGGCTCTCAGCCGGCGTACAGGTCGCCGGCGAGGTACTTCAGGCCTGAATCCACCTGGGTCGTCACGACGCGTTTCCCAGGCCCAAGGCGCTGGGCCACCGTCAGAGCAGCCACGAGGTTCGCTCCCGTAGACGGTCCTGACGTGAGGCCTTCCTCACGCGCCGCGCGGCGGGCCATCGCGAATGCCTCGGCCTCGGGAACCGCGATCACGTCGTCGAGGTCGTCCTGCTCGAGGAGCGGCGGCCAGAAGCCGGCGCCGCCGCCTTCGATGTGGTGCGTGCCGCTGCGACCTTCCGAGAGCGCCGGCGATTCCGCCGGCTCGACGGCGACCCGATGGAGAGAGGGGACGGCCGTGCGCAGCTCGCGGCTCACCCCGACGAAGCAGCCGGCGGTGCCCACGTAGGCGCAAAAGGCGTCCGGGGGACCGTCGAGCTGCTCGAGGATCTCGCGGCCGAGGCCGCGGTAGCCCTCGATCATGTCGGTGTTGCGGAACTGATCGGTGGCGAATCCGTCAACCTCCGCGACGATCTCCGCGGCGCGCTCCATCATCCGCGGGATGAGGTCGGGCGTGATGCCCTCGGGGCTCGCGATTAGCTCCACCTCCGCGCCGAAGGCCTGCGTCAGGCGTGTCTTCTCGACGGCGAAGGCGTCCGAGGTGACGATGCGGAGCGGATAGCCCTTGAGCGCGCAGACGAAGGCGAGGGAGGAGCCGGTGCTACCGCCCGTGTACTCGACGACGGTCTGTCCTGGGCTCAGACGGCCCGACCGCTCGCCGCCTTCGATCATCGCCAGGGCCATGCGGTCCTTGTAGGAGCCGGTCGGGTTGCTCGACTCGAGCTTCACCCAGATCTCGGCCGCGCCCGCGTCGGCAAGGCGGCTCAGGCGGACGAGAGGTGTCCCGCCGATCGCTTCCAGCATCGCAGCGCGCTCTTTGGTCGCGGTCGCCACCGCGCGACCATACACTTTCGCGAATGGCCGGATCCACGCGACTGATCCCGCTCGGCGGCCTGGGCGAGATCGGGAAGAACATGATGGTCGTGGAGTCCGACGAGGGCATCGTCGTGATCGACGCGGGCCTCTCCTTCCCCCGCGATGAGCACCTGGGAGTCGACCTCGTCCTCCCGGACTTCAGCTACCTGCGGGAGCACGAAGGGGACATCCGCGCCCTGATCATCACGCACGGGCACGAGGATCACACCGGTGCGCTGCCGTTTCTCCTCCGCGAGGTGCGGGTTCCCGAGATCTGGGCCACGCGGCTGACCCTCGGCCTCATCCAGTCGAAGCTCGACGAGCACGGGCTCCTGAGGAGCGCCGACCTGCACGAGATCGAGCCCGAGGGCGATCCCGTCCGCATCGGGCCTTATCGGGCCGAGTTCGTCCGTATGGCGCACTCGATCCCCGATGCCGTCGCCGTCGTCCTCGAGACGCCCGGCGGGCGGATCGTGCACACGGGCGACTACAAGATCGACCATACGCCCGTGGACGGGTACCGAACCGATCTGGGCAAGCTCGCCGACCTGGGAAACCGCGGCGTAGACCTTCTGCTCGGTGACTCCACCAACGCCGAGCGTCCGGGCGTGACGCTGTCGGAGAAGACGGTGGGTGAGGTCTTCCGCCAGATCATCCCCCAGCGTGAGGGACGCGTCCTGATCGCCTCGTTCGCCTCCAACGTCCACCGCGTCCAGCAGGCGATTGACGTTGCGCTCGAGTCGCGGCGGAAGGTGTGCCTGATCGGGCGCTCCCTGCGCAAGAACGTCAATATCGCGCGCAATCTCGGCTACATCGACGTCCCGGAGCATCTGCTCGTCAAGCCGGACGAGCTCACCGAGATCCACCCCGGAGAGACGATGATCCTCTGCACCGGCAGCCAGGGAGAGCCGATGTCGGCCCTGACGCGCATGGCCTACCACGACCATCCGTTCGTGCAGGTTCAGGAGGGCGACACGGTGATCATCTCGGCCAAGCCCGTGCCGGGGAACGAGCTGCGCGTCCACGACACCATCAATCGGCTCGCGCGTTCGGGAGCAGAGGTGCTCCATCAGGAGATCGCCCCTGTTCACGTCTCCGGACATGGTCACGCCGAGGAGTTGAGGACCATCCTCGCCGTCCTGCGCCCGCGCAACGTGATGCCGATTCACGGGGAGTTCCGCATGCTGGCCGCTCATGGGCGGCTCGCGCGCGACGCCGGAGTGGACGGTACGAACATCGTGCTGGCGGAGAACGGCTCCGTCGTCGAGCTCGCGAACGGCAGCGCGCGGATCGTCGAAACCGTCGAGACCGGCCAGACCTTCGTCGACGGACTCGGGGTCGGGGACGTCAAGGACGTCGCTCTTCGAGACCGCCGTCATCTCTCCGAGGACGGAGTCCTGATCGTCGTGGTGACGGTCGGCTCGCAGAACGGCCGCGAGATCGCCGCGCCGGAGGTCATCTCACGCGGCTTCGCCGAACCGGGACCGCTTCTCGATGAGGCGCGCGACGAGGCCCAGCGGACGCTGGCTCATTGTCTTGCCGAAGACATCTCCGAGTTGAAGCTCCTCCAGGAGCACATCCACGACGCCGTCGGAACGCTCATCCGCGAGCGGACGGGACGGCGCCCGATGATTCTCCCCGTCGTCCTCGAGGTCTAGGTAGCCCAGCGGAAGCCCGTCTCGGACGGTGCTGGGGCCAGGGGGCTCGTGGTGAGACCGGGCGCGGGCTCGGCGTTGTTGTAGGCCCTGGGCGCGACATCGTTCGGCATGTCTGGATGGAAGAGCGACGCGAGATACTGGATCTGGCCGCGACCGGGTCCGAGCTCGAACTGGCCCCCGCCGTAGATCCCGATCTGCTCCTCGCCGCAGTACTCGTATGCGTCAAGGAGGGCCTTCACGGTTCCGAACCGCGAAGGCTTGAAATTCAGCGTCCGCGGCGGGAAGGGCAGCCCCTGGATGTCCGAGATGGAATGGATGGGAGCGTCCCACGTGATGCGCGAGCGGTGGGGCTCGAGCACCGGATCGGTCTCCTCCGTGAGCGCGGGATCTTCGATCCACGCACGCGGAAACGCGATCGCCACCCGTGCGTACAGCGTCGGATCCGCCTCCTGGTCGACCGGCGTCCCTTGTAGGCGCCCTTGAGATCGAGGGTGTCGACCGCCCCGGTCTCCACCAGCAACGTGACGAGTGCATCGTCCCAGGTGGACGTGGGATCGAGCTTGAATCTCAGGTTCGGATAGGCGTCGAGCCAGCGCTTGAGCGGCTCGATCGACGCAGGCTCCGCGAAGCGCATGGACGACACGAACGTGACGGGCAGCGGCTCCAGCCCGATGAGCTCATGCAGGGACGCGCCGGCCTGGCGGAGCGCGAGATCGAGTGCCGCGCTCTCGAAGGCCCAGCGCCGGTACGGCCGAAATTGCTCGATCGCGGGCCCAGCCGGCCAGAGTGCCAGGCGATCCAAGAGCTGCGAGAAAGAGTCGAGAGAATGTGAGCGGGCGAGCGGGAGGCTGGCCCCTGCCGCCTGCAACGCGTCCTGGTCCTCGGCCGAATAGGTGACGTCCTCGCCGATCCCCTCGTGGCCTCCGCCGCGCAGGTGAACGACGGTCGTGCGCCGCTTGAACTCTGGCGAGACGGCTTGCTCCAAGGGCTCGAGATCGTACGACTCGATCTCGAGCGAGAGGTCCGCGAGGCGGTCGTACAAGCTCACTCGGACGAACGGTACGCGGAACGAGAACTTGGTGTAGTACTAGAGGGAGATGAGCAACTCGAATGGGATGAGCTGGTCGACGTTGATGCGCTCCTACGGCGTGTCGGACGCGACGGCGAACCGCTTGATTCGGTCGCTGACGGCGAGCGAGGTCGCTGCGCTCGCCTTCTGCCGCCTGCTCGAGCGCTGGGCCAAGGGCGAGCCCGAGCCGTGCACGGCACCCCAACGCGAGGCGGCCCTCAGGCGGGCAGCGGAGAGAGCCGAGACGGCACTCTCCGGCCTCGAGCGCCCGCTCGGTCGCTTCCTGCTGGAGCTTCAGCCCGAAGAGGAGAACGGCCGCTCCTGGTATGGAGAGCCCGGCGCCGGCGAGGTGGTCGAGTGGGAAGCCGTCCTCAAGCGCGCCGGCGTCGGCGCCTCCCCGGCGAGGGTCTCGCATGCCTACCTCGAGCTCGCCGTCCTGGTGCGGGCGCTGGAAGGACTCTCAGCCTCGGTGCGTCTCGCCTCCGTCCCTGACCGCTCGTCGCTCTGGGCCGGGCTCTTCGACCTCCGCGAGAACCTCCTTGACGGGGCCGTCGAAGACCTGCGCGCCCTTGCTGCATAGGCCCCGAATTACCGTCGTCGGGTCGGTCAATCTCGACCTGGTCGCGCGGGTGCGGTATCTCCCGAGACCGGGCGAGACCCTCAGCGGCGCCACGCTGAGCCGAGTCCCCGGCGGCAAGGGAGCGAACCAGGCCGTCGCGGCCTCGCGCTTGGGCGCAGAGGTCCATTTCATCGGCGCCCTTGGTGACGACGAGTTCGGCCCGCTCGCCTTGGAGGGCCTCCAGGCGGCCGAGGTCGGCCTCTCGGGGATTCAGATCGTCGGCACGCCGACCGGGATCGCGCTCATCCTCGTGGACGACGAAGGGGAGAATCAGATCGTCGTCGTCCCGGGGGCGAACAAGTTGCTCGACCCGGGACGGATCGAGGTGGGGGAGACCGACGCTCTTCTCTGCCAGTTGGAGATCGAGGACGCGGCGATCGAGACCGCTGCTGCGCAGACCGGCGCCTTCTTCTGTCTCAACGCTGCTCCCGCACGGGAAGTTTCCGAAGCGATCCTCCAGCGCGCCGATCTCATCGTGGCCAATTCGTTCGAGATCGACGCCCTCGGATCGAGCCCTCTGGGCGCCCTCTTCGCGCTCACCCTCGGCGAGGAGGGCGCGCTCCTCATCGACGACGGGGAGGAGGTAGCGCGAGCTCGGCCGCCCAAGGTCGAGGCCGTCGACGGGACGGCTGCCGGCGACGCCTTCACCACCTGCCTCGTGGTCTCGCTGCTCGAGGGCCGCGACCGGCAGGAGGCCCTGGAGCGCGCGTGCGCGGCCGGGGCACTCGCTGCCTCACGGGAGGGAGCCCAGCCCTCTCTGCCGACCTCCGGCGAGGTGGATGCCATACTCCGCCGCCGATGACGACCAGGATCATTCTCGATACGGACCCGGGGCATGACGACGCCATCGCGCTCCTGCTGGCCTTGGCCTCACCCGAGCTCGAAGTCCTCGGCGTGACGACGGTCTCGGGCAACCAGACCCTCGAGAAGACGACCGCCAACGCGTTGAAGATCCTCGAGTTCGTCGAGAGGACGGACGTCCCGGTACACGTCGGCGCCGCCCGGCCGCTCGTCCGGGACCAGTGGGCCGCCGCCTACGTTCACGGTGAATCCGGCCTCGACGGCCCCGATCTCCCCGACCCGAAGACGCAGCCGGCGGAAGGCCACGCGATCGACTTCATCGCCGCGCAGGTCGAGGAGCACGACGGCGTCGTCCTCGTCCCCGTGGGGCCGCTGACGAACATCGGGCTCCTCCTGGCGAAGTACCCCGGGATCGAGAGCCGGATCTCCCGCGTGGTCCTGATGGGCGGGGCGATTGCCGAGGGCAACGTCACGCCTGCCGCCGAGTTCAACATCTGGGCCGACCCGGAAGCGGCGCACCGTGTCTTCACGAGCGGAATCGACGTGACCATGGTCGGCCTCGACGTGACGCACAAGGCTCTGCTGCTACCCGAGAAGGTCAACGAGCTGCGCGGCGCCGGAAGCATTGGAGCGCTCGTCGCCCAGCTCTACGACTTCTACCACGGGCACCACGTGCGGATGTACGGCTGGGAAGGGTCGCCCGTCCACGACGCGCTCGCGGTCGCGCACGTGATCCGCGACGACTTCCTCGAGACCCAGCATCGCCACGTGCAGGTCGACCTCGGGCCGGAGCCGGGCCGGGGACGAACTTACGTGGACATCTGGAAGCGCACCGGAAACGAGCCGAACGCGCACGTGGGGGTGGACGTGGACGGCCCGGGCTTCATCGATTTCCTCATCCAGCGGCTGTCGACGTACCTGTAGCGCCGGCTCCGGCGGGCTCCCAGACGAGGTCCAGGGCCGCGATCGGGAGGCGGATGGCGCGCCCGAGGTTCCTCGGCGTACCGACGAGGTACACGCTCGTTCCGGTAGCCATGGCAACCCAGCCCTCGTCCGGAGAGAAGGCGACTGCGTGCGGGGTCGGGACCTGCTCGAGCCGGTCGTAGGAACGGCCCTGCCGCGAGAGAATCGTCCCGTTGCCCTCTGCGACGAACGCTCCCGCCGGGCTGGCGAGGAGCGTCCTCACGGGCTCGCCGAAGGGGTCGTCCAGGGCGACGATCCTGTCTCCGTCGAGGAGCACGACGAAGTACTGCGGCTCGACGCTCTCGATGTCGACCCGAAGGGAGATAGCCAGCCGCTTGCGGTCGAGCCAGGTGAGGGCGAGGACGCGAACCCGGAACGGAACTCCCTCGCCGAGGCCGGCCACGTTCGGATGGTGCCGGGCGATCCGATGGAGGTCCGTCTTCGAATAGAGGACGCGGCCCTCTTCCAGCACCTGCTCCCCGCGCGCGTAGGTGAGCCGGCCGTCCGGATGCCAGGCCGGGGCACAACCCCGGACGTTGCGAAGCGGCCGGCCGCTCTCTGTTTCCCAAACCGCCACCCGGCCGTGATCGCAGCGGGCGAGCTGGCTGCCGCCGGGGCTCGGCACCTCGTCCTCTTCGATGATCCGGCCGGCCGCCGTGCCGAAACGACAGCGAGTGACGGGGTCGCCGCCCTCCTCCCGAACGACGTCGTCGAGCATGCGCGGAAGAAGGAGCGAGTGGAGGTGGCAGCCCTGATCGCTGTACAGGATGAAACCCGATACCGCCAGCTTCCGGAGGCTCTCACGAAGGGTGGGGGGTCCGGATCTCGTGATCGTCGGCGGAGCCGCCGCTGGAGCCTTGGGCTCGTCGTTTCCGCGCAGGGCGTCCGCGGCCGCGAGAACGGCCAGGACAGTCACGGCCCCGATGACGAGCGCTGTACTCCAACGGCGCATCTGTTCTCTCACGATACGAAGCAGGAGCGACGAGGGTTCCGCCGAAAGCCCTCGCATGGCGCCACGGAAGCGTCCCAAGCACCTGCGCCCGAAGTCCCCTGCACGCGTGCGCAAGCGCAAGCATGCCCGGCGCCGCGGCTCTCACCAGCACCACGAGCTCGTCGGGCTGGCCCTCGTATTCATCGGGGCTTTCCTGGCGATCCCGCTCTGGCTCGGATGGGACGGCGGCATCGTCGGCGCGAAGATCGTCTCGGGCCTCGACGGCCTGGTCGGCTCGGCGCGACTCGGAGTTCCGCTTCTCCTGCTCGTAGTGGGGTGCCTGCTCGTCGGGCGGTCTTCCCTCGTCGACGTGCGCCCGTTTCGCACGGGCCTCGTCGTGGTGGCGCTCGGCCTCATGACGATCTTCGGCGAGAAGCGGGGAGGAGCCTCAGGAGAGGCGCTCCAGCTCATTTTCGGCCGACTGTTGGGAGATACGGGGACTACTGTCCTCGGTCTCTTCGCGCTCGTCGCGGGCGGGCTCCTGCTCACCGGTGCGTCACTCGGAGCCATTCTCCGGCGCTCGGCTCATGCCGCCCGGCACACGGCCCGGAGAACCGTCGAATGGGCTCGCGTTCCGCTCGAGGACGAACCGCCGACACAGCCGGACGCGCCCCCTGTGGACGGCGAGCTCGTCTATCCGGACGTTGTCAGCGAGACCCCCGCGCCGCCGCCCGTGCTCGTCCACCAGCTCGAGGACATGGAGGAGCCGCCCTTGCCCGAGCCGAGCCTCTTCGACCCGGCTTCCACCGAGCACGCCGGCTACCGCCTTCCGGATGCAAGCGTCCTGCGGCGCTCCAAGAAGGATCGCAACGGCCAGCCGGAGAAAGCGATCGAGCAAACGGCCCAGGCGCTCGTCCAGGCCCTCTCCAACTTCGGCATCGAAGCGACCATGGCCGGCCAGGTCGTCGGCCCGCGCGTCACGCGCTACGAGCTCCAGCTTGCCCCGGGGACGAAGGTGGGGAAGGTCGCAGCGCTGAAGGACGATCTCGCCTACGCGCTCGCGACGACAGAGATCCGCATCCTGGCGCCTATTCCGGGGAAGCAGGCCGTCGGCGTCGAGGTTCCCAACCTCGCGCCCAACGTCGTCACTCTGGGCGACATCTTCGAGGAGCTTCCCGCGCCGGCGAGCCCACTTTCGGCCTGGCTCGGAAAGGACATCTCGGGCGCCTCTGTCTGGGCCGATCTCGCGCGCATGCCCCACATCCTCATCGCCGGCACGACCGGCTCGGGGAAGTCCGGCTGCATCAACACGATGCTTTGCTCCATCCTGCTCCGGTCCACGCCTGACGACGTGCGCATGATCCTCGTCGATCCCAAGCGCGTCGAGCTCGGGCTCTACGAGTCCATTCCGCATCTTCTGACGCCCGTGGTCTCCAGCCCGAAGGCGGCCTCTGCGGTCCTGACCAACGTCCTGACGGAGATGGAGCGCCGCTACGAGCGCATGAGCATCGCCCGGGCCCGCAACCTCGGCGAGCTCAACCGCGTGCTCACGGAGCGCGGAGAGCAGCCGCTCCCGTATCTGCTGATCGTGATCGACGAGCTCGCGGACATGATGATGGTCTCCCCGCAGGAGGTGGAGGATGCCGTCATCCGCCTGGCCCAGAAGTCGCGGGCCGTCGGGATCCACCTCGTGCTCGCAACGCAGAGGCCCTCCGTGGACGTCATCACCGGGATGATCAAGGCGAACGTGCCCTCCCGGATCGCCTTTGCGGTCTCGAGCATGACGGACAGCCGTGTGATCCTCGACACATCCGGCGCCGAGAGCCTCCTCGGCCAGGGCGACATGCTCTTCAAGCCGCTCGGCACGTCGAGGCTGCAGCGCGTCCAGGGGGCGTACGTGAGCGAGGAGGAGATCGCCCTCATCGTGGAGCAGTGCCGCGCGCAGCGCGGTCAGGAGCTGGACGAGTCATTGCTCGAGGCGCCGAGCGTGCAAGAGCACGCCGGTGAGGACGAAGAATTCGACCCGGACGAGGATCCGCTGCTCGAGCGGGCCATCGAAGTCGTCGTGCAGACGCAGACCGCGTCGGTCTCCCTCATCCAGCGGCGCCTCCGCGTCGGCTACACCCGAGCCGGCCGCCTCATCGACATGCTGGAGCGCCGCGGGATCATCTCGGGCTACGAGGGCTCCAAGCCACGCAAGGTGCTCGTAGGCGAGGGCGACCTCGCCCGGGTGCTCACCGACGTTCCCTCCTAACGAACTCTCGGGGGCCCCGTCCTAGAAATTGGGTCGCAGGAAGGGTTAGCATCCTGCGACTCCAAGGCTGGGAATAGGGCGACAAGGGAGGTTCCGTGAACGCGAAGCACAAGTGGCCATGGGTCGTGGCCGTTCTTGCAGTGCTGGTGCTGGCGGTTGCTGCCGCCGGCTGCGGTGGTGGCAACGAAGCGGCGACGACCGGAGGCGCAGCCGGCGGGACTGAGACGAGCGGCGGTGCGAAGATCAAGGTCGGGCTCGTCACCGACATCGGCGGCCTGAACGACCGCGGCTTCAACTCGCTGGCGAACAAGGGCCTCGAGGACGCCAAGTCGCAGCTCGGCGTCGAGGGCCGCGTGCTCGAATCGAAGTCGGACGCCGATTACATTCCGAACCTCTCCGAGTTCGGCGATCAGGGCTACGACCTGATCATCTCGGTCGGGTTCCTCATGACCGACGCCACGACGCAAGCGGCGAAGGCGTATCCGGACTCGACGTTCGCGATCGTGGACTCCGCGTTCGACCCGGCCATCGACAACGCACAGGGGCTCCTCTTCAAGGAGCAGGAGGCCGGATGCCTCGTCGGTACGGTGGCGGCGCTGACGTCCAAAACCGGCACCATCTCGAGCGTGGGCGGCCAGAAGATTCCGCCTGTGGATCGCTTCATCGCCGGGTATCAGTTCTGCGCGAAGAAGGCGAAGTCGGACATCAAGGTGCTGAACGAGTACTCCCAGGACTTCGTCGATCAGGCGAAGTGCAAGGAGATCGCCCTCGATCAGATCACCAAGGGCTCCGACGTGGTCTTCCAGGTCGCCGGAGGCTGTGGCCTCGGCGCGCTGGATGCCGCGAAGCAGAAGGGCGTCTGGGGCATCGGCGTGGACGCCGACCAGTCGTTCCTCGGCGACCACATCCTCACCAGCGCCGTCAAGCGAGTCGACGTCGCGGTGTTCAAGACCATCGAGGCGGTTCAGAAGGGCGAGACGATCGGCGGCAGCGTCACCACCTTCGGGCTCAAGGAGGACGGGGTCGCTCTCGGCACCGTCAGCCCGAAAGTGCCGCAGGACGTCCTCGACCAGGTCGAGCAGATCAAGCAGCAGATCCTGGACGGCTCACTCGAGATCCCGGACACGCTGTAGCAGCTCCTCGTAAGGGGGCGGGCGCCTTGCCCGCCCCCTTTACACTCCCCCACGCACATGGCGGACGCCCCCCTCCTCGAGCTGAAGGGCATCACCAAGCGCTTTCCCGGGGTCGTCGCGAACGACCATGTCGACTTCGACCTCGTCAAGAGCGAGGTGCATGCCCTTCTCGGCGAAAACGGGGCGGGAAAGTCGACGCTCATGAACATCCTCTACGGGCTCTACCACCCGGACGAGGGCGAGATTCGCTTGCGGGGGAAGCCTGTCCGCATCGCCTCTCCGCGCGAGGCGATCGACCTGGGCATCGGCATGGTGCACCAGCACTTCATGCTCATCCCGGTGATGACCGTCGCGGAGAACATCGTCCTGGCTTCCGAGCCTCACAGAGGGCCGTTCCTGGACATGGACGCGGCCGAGGAGCGGGTGCGGGCCCTGTCCAAACAGTTCGGCCTGGCCGTCCGCCCCGAGGCGCGCGTCGAGTCCATCTCCGTCGGGATGCAGCAGCGCGTGGAGATCCTCAAGGCGCTCTATCGCGGCGCTGAGATCCTCATTCTGGACGAGCCGACCGCCGTCCTCACCCCGCAGGAGGCTCAGGAGCTCTTCGAGATCCTCGAGTCGCTGAAGGCGGAGGGGAAGTCGATCATCTTCATCAGCCACAAGCTCAACGAGGTGCTCGAGGTGGCCGAGCGGATCACCGTCCTCCGGCGGGGGAAGACAATCGAGACGGTTCCCCGCGAGGGCGCTACCGAGGCCGGCCTCGCGCGCCTCATGGTAGGCCGCGACGTGCTCCTCCAGGTCGAGAAGAAAGCTGCCGACCCCAAGGAGCCGCTCCTCGAGGTGCAAGACCTCCACGTCCTCGACGAGCGGGACCTCGAGACCGTGCGGGGCATGACGTTCGAGGTCAGGGCGGGGGAGATCGTCGGGATCGCGGGCGTGGACGGCAACGGGCAGAGCCAGCTGATCGACGCGATCACTGGGCTTCGCCATCCGGAGAGCGGAAGTATTCGCGTCGGCGGCAAGGACGTCACGGACGAGAGCGCGCGTGACTGCCTCGACGCGGGCATCGGCCATATCCCGGAAGACCGCCAGATCCGGGGTCTCGTGCTCGACTTCAACCTGGCCGAGAACCTCGCGCTCCACGACTACCGGAAGGACCCCGTGTCGAGGTGGGGATGGCTCTTTCCACGCCAGATGGTTACTCGCGCGACGAAGCTGCTCAAGGAGTTCGACGTCCGCGGAGGCGGCCCGCAGACGCCTGCTTCGTCGCTCTCGGGCGGAAACCAGCAAAAAGTCGTGGTCGCCCGAGAGGTGGCGCGCAACCCGCGCGTCCTGATCGCCGCTCAACCGACGCGCGGCCTCGACGTCGGCGCGATCGAGTTCGTCCACCGCCGCCTCGTCGAGGAGCGCGACGAAAACCGGGCGATCCTCCTCGTCTCGTTCGAGCTGGACGAGATCCTCTCGCTGTCCGACCGGATCCTCGTTGTCTACGAGGGCAGGATCGTGGCCGAGTACACGCCCGACGTCTCCGAGGAGGAGATCGGTATCGCCATGACAGGCGGACGCCGGGAGCAGACGGCGGCGTAATGCCGGCGCCCGCTCTCACATCTCGCGCGCCCCGGCTGGCTGCGACGCTGAGCGCTGCGGCGTCCTCGTTCGCGCCCGTAGCCTCCGGCCACGAACGCTCCCTGTCTATCTCAAC
>Ga0184619_10000454_pt1 | contig 14162 bp, 16 predicted proteins | sample PLM0_60_b1_FD_133146 | JGI IMG/M metagenome (GOLD analysis project Ga0184619, IMG submission 133146) | Groundwater sediment microbial communities from an aquifer in East River, Colorado, USA - PLM0_60_b1 | ecosystem: Environmental > Terrestrial > Soil > Riparian zone | place: USA: East River...
CGGCGGGCTCGTCATCGCCGAACCGGATATGGGAACGACGATCATCATATTCTTGACCGCCAGTACCCTCTTCTTCGTCGCCGGGGCGCCACTGAGCCACCTGGGGCTCCTCATCGCTGTGGGAGGCGTCATCAGCTATGCGGTGATCCTGCAACGGGACTACCAGCTGGACAGGCTGGCGATATTCGTCAGCCCGGAATCGGACCCTCAGGGCGGCGGCTACCAGATCGCTCAACTGCTGGTCGCTCTCGGCAGCGGGGGCCCGCTGGGGCTCGGTTGGGGGGAAGGCAGGCAGAAGTTCTTCTACGTGCCGGGATCGCACACGGACGGCGTTTTCGCGATCCTCGGCGAAGAGATCGGCTTCCTCGGGCTGCTAGCGATCCTAGGGCTCTTCACTTTCTTCATTTGGCGCTCCGTAATGGTGACGTTGAATTCGCGCGACAGGTTCTCGATGTTACTCTGCATCGGCGTGATCAGCTGGATCTCAGGCCAGACGCTGATAAACATCGGCGGGATTACTCGTACGATTCCGCTCACAGGAGTCCCGATGCCGTTTCTAAGCTATGGAGGCTCGTCGCTGATCATGGTGATGGCGGCGGTCGGGGTTTTGCTCAGCGTCTCACGGTACGGCTCGAGCGAACGGGTGCACGCATCCGCCCCGTCCGGGAAGCGCGCTGCGCCCCCCAAGCCGCGCCGCCGTAGGCCGTCCGCGAAGCGCCCGGCCTACGGCAGAGGCGCCGTGTGAGGCTGGCCCTAAGCGGTGGAGGAACGGGCGGCCACGTGTACCCGGCCCTCAGCATCGCGCGGGCGGTACAGTGCGCCTTACCGCCCGGTGAGAGCCTGGACGTGCTCTACCTGGGCTCGGGAAGCCCAGCCGAAACCGGCATCATGGGGCACGCCGGCGTACCGATGCGAAAAGTGCCCGCAGCGCCAATGCGCGGCCGAATGCCGTGGGAGATGGCGGCAAACGCGGTCAAGATAGGGATTGGGACCAAGCAGGCCCGCAGCATATTGCGAGATTTCAAGCCCCAGGCAGTACTTTCGACTGGAGGCTACGCGAGCTTCCCTGTCGCTCTTGCCGCCCGATCCAGCGGAATTCCACTGGCGGTGTACCTGCCGGACCTGTACCCGGGGTGGGCTGTGCGGGCAACCGCGCGCCTTGCCAGACGGGTTGCGGTAACCGCTACGGAGAGCCTTCGCCGCCTGCCGCGCCGAGAGGGCGTCGTCACCGGCTATCCGGTGCGGCAGGAATTCTGGCGCGCCGACCGTGCTGGGGGGCGCCAAAAGCTGGGGCTGGGCGCCGATGACAAAGTCCTCTTCGTAATCGGAGCGTCGCAGGGGGCGCACAGCATCAATCGGGCAATCGCTGCCGAGCTCTCGGGGTTGCTCGAATTGTGTGAGGTTGTCCACGTGAGTGGTCAAGCGGACGAGCAATGGCTGAGCGAAATACGAGATGGCCTGCCTCCGGCTCTCCGAAGCCGCTATCACGTGTTCGGCTATCTCCACGAAGATACCGCCTGGGCGATGGCAGCCGCGGACCTCGCGGTCTGCCGGGCCGGCGCCTCCACACTCGGCGAGTTGCCGGCTGTCGGCCTCCCTGCCGTCCTCGTGCCCTACCGCTATGCCGGCGGCCACCAGCGGCTCAACGCTCGCTACCTCGAGCGCCACGGAGCCGCCGTTATCCTCGAGGACGATGAGGTCGATCTCCTGCTGCCGCTCACCGGCTCGCTGCTCCACGATCAGGCGCGCTTGCGAGCAATGCGAGAGGCCGCGCTTCGACTTGCCCGCCCTGATGCCGCACGGCGCATCGCCGGGCTGGTGCTCGAGCTGGCCGAGGGAAGGCAGCCGTGAACGAAACTCTCATCGGCGCGATCCCCCAGCGCGTCCACCTCGTGGGTGTTGGCGGGGTCCACATGTCGGGCATCGCGCAAATCCTGCGGCATCGCGGGCACACAGTATCCGGCTCGGATCTTCACCTTTCCCAGCTCACGTCCCGGCTCGAAGCACTAGGCGTCACAGTGCGGGCCGGCCACGACGCTCAGAACATTAACGAGGCAGACCTCGTGGTCTACACCTCAGCCGCGCACGAGGACAACCCCGAGCTGGCCGAGGCCAGGCGCCGGGGAATTCAGACAATCAAGCGGGCTCCCATGATCGCGCGGTTGATGGAGGGCAAGCAGATAATCGCCATCGCGGGCAGTCACGGTAAGACGACAACCACTTCGCTCATCGCCTGGATGCTCGACCGCGCAGGGCTGGCCCCGACTTACATGCTCGGGGGCGAGAGCATCGATCTGGGCGGCAACGCCGCACCGGGCGACGGCGACTTCTTCGTCGTCGAGGCAGACGAGTTCGACGCAGCGTTCCTGAGCTACCGGCCGCACATTGCCGTCGTTACCAACATAGAGCCGGACCACCTGGACATTTACGGCTCGTTCGAGAACCTGCGGGATGCCTTCCGCCGGTTCCTCTCTCAAGTCGACAATAACGGTTATATCGTCGCCTGCATGGACTCCCCTGACGTGCAGGCGGTTCTCCGGGAGGCCATAGGAGACGGCACGACACCCTCCCCCGTCCGCGTCGTCTCCTATGGCCTCAACATGCCGGCCGACTGGCGGGCAACGGCCATTTCGTCAATGGGTGTAGACAGATCAGCTTTTATGGTAGAATTCCGTCAAGAAGATTGGGGGACTGTAGAAACGGGATTGCCCGGCGTTCACAACGTCAGCAACTCACTCGCGGCGGTGGCCGTGGGTGAAATCGTCGGACTCTCCCCCTCGACCATCGCAAGCGCCATTGCCCAGTTCCACGGCGTGCGGCGACGCTTCGAGCGAATCGGCGAAGCAGGCGGCGTGCTTGTTATGGACGACTACGCGCACCACCCGAGTGAGGTCCGCGCGACGCTGGCTGCGGCGCGAAGCCGCTTTCCCGGACGGCGCCTCGTCTGCCTCTTCCAGCCCCACACCTACACGCGCACGCGGTACCTCCTGGACGGCTTTAGGACATGCTTTCGCGACTGTGATGTGCTGCTCATCGCAAGAACGTACGCAGCACGCGAGGAGCCATCCGCGGGCATGACGGCCGAGGAGCTTGCGCGCGAAATCGCCGGCCCGCCTGCGCGCTACACGGGCGAGCTGGACGAGTCCGCTCGCGCAGTTGCCGATGTCGTCGAGCCGGGGGATGTGTTCTTCACTATCGGCGCCGGAGACCTCGACACGGTCGGCCCGATGGTGCTCGAGTTACTGGAGCAGCGATGAACAACGAGCTGGTTGAGCGGCTCCGACGCCTCGCTGAGGTCAAGCTGAACGAGCCGCTCGCCCGCCACGTCACGTTCGGCGTCGGCGGCCCCGCGGACGTCTATCTGATCGCAAATACGGAAGACCAGCTTCGCCTGGGCTATTCGTTGGCGCGAAAAGGAGGCGAGGCGGTCTTTGTCTTCGGGTCGGGCTCGAACGTCCTCGTCGGCGACGGCGGCGTGCGTAGCCTAACTATTGAGAACCGGACGGACCGGGTTGAAGGCCCATCTCCTAACGGAGCGGGATTCAAGGCACGTGTCGCCAGCGGCGTGAGCTTCGCGGCTCTTGCCCGTCGCATGTCGTCTTCCGGTTACGCGGGCATTGAGTGGGCGTGCGGTATTCCGGGAAGCCTCGGCGGCGCCGTCGTCTCGAACGCGGGCGCTTACGACCAGTCACTGAAGGACGTGCTCAAGGGCGCGCGGCTCAGCGACGAAGACGGCAACGTGATTGCCCTTTCGCCCGAAGATCTCGAGCTCGGTTACCGCAAGAGCGCCTTCACGCGGGCGACTATCCGCGACAAGGTAGTGCTGTCCGTCGACCTGCGTCTGGAGCGCGGCGATAGCAAGACGCTGAGGGAGCAGGTGCGGGGGTTCGATGAGCAGCGCAGGACCGCGCAGCCGCCGGGTCGCAACTGCGGCTCCGTGTTCAAAAACCCAGCGGACAACCCTTCCTGGTGGTATATCGAGCAGGCGGGTTTGCGCGGTCACACGATCGGCAAAGCCCAATTCTCAGAACGCCACGCCAACTTTATCCTTAACCTCGGCGGCGCAAGAGCGGCCGACATCTTAGCGCTGATGGAGCTGGCGCAGACGCGCGTACGCGAGCAGTTCGGCGTGACGCTAGAGCCGGAAGTGGCGCTGGTAGGGGAGGTTTCCTGATCCGCAAGCGCGTGAAGGTCGGCATTCTCTTCGGCGGGCGTTCGGCCGAGCATGAGGTCTCGGTAGTGTCAGCTCAGGGCGTTATGGCCGCGCTCGACACAAACCGCTTTCAGCCCGTCCCCATAGGCGTAACCCGCCAGGGCACCTGGCTCACGCCTGTACAGACCGAGCAGGCGCTCGTCCGCATCCGCTCGGAGCGATTGCGAGCGCTCGAGGAGCCGCTCGGTTACGGCATCCTCTACCGGACGCAAGCCCTGACCACGCTGCGGCGGGTCGATATCGTTTTCCCGCTCATCCACGGCACAAACGGAGAGGACGGCACGCTGCAGGGCCTCCTAGAACTTGTCGGCGTTCCGTACGTGGGCGCTGGTGTGGCCGCGAGCGCGCTCGGAATGGACAAGGCTCTGCAGAAGACAATCTTCCGGCAACTCGGCATACCGGTCGCGGACGACGTAGTAATCCCGGCGTCGATGTGGCGCTCGGACCCGGCCGGCGTGCGGCAGGGCATCGAAGCGACCATCTCCTACCCCTCGTTCGTCAAGCCGGCAAACGGCGGGTCGAGCATCGGCACGTCGAAGGTGCGCTCTGCGGAAGACCTGCAGACCGCGCTCGCCGAAGCGTTTCGCTATGACCGCAAGGTGCTCGTCGAGAAAGCGATCGACGCGCGGCAGGTCGAGACGGCTGTTCTCGGCAACGACGAGCCGGAGGCTTCCCCGGTGGGCGAGGTGACGTTCGAGGGAGAATTCTACAACTACCACTCTAAATACGACGATCCCAACACACGCCTCCACGTACCGGCGGACATGGCCGCAGCGACCGCCGACCGCCTGCGCGAAATCGCCGTCGAGGCGTACAAAGCCCTCGACTGCGCCGGTTTCGCCCGCGTGGACTTCTTTCTGACAACAGAAGGCGAACTTCTATTGAACGAAGTCAACACGATCCCGGGGTTCACACCGATGAGCATGTACCCGAAGCTCTGGGAATACGCAGGACTTTCTTACCGCGACTTGATTGCACGCTTGATCGAGCTGGGCTTCGAGCGGCACGGGGAGAAGGGCGATGCCGTCTAAGGGAAGCGCCGCTCGCAAGGAAAAGTCACGCCCCATCGAGGGCGAAGTCCTCATGGACGAGAAGACGGCGCGCCGGGTGCGCCTCACCCGCTGGCGACGGCTCCTCGCCGGCCTCGCAGTCGGCCTGGTCGTCGGCGGTTCGGTCGGGCTCTACGCTTCGCCGCTCCTCCGCGTACAGGACGTCGAGGTGGTGGGAGCGACAGCCGTAAGCCGCGACGAGGTCCTCTCGCTTACCCGCCTCGACAGCGACAGCATGATGCGGCTGGACCTGGCCGCAGCAGAGAGGCGCGTCGAGTCGATCCCGATGGTGCAGTCTGCGCGGCTCGAACGGCACTGGCCCCAGACGGTACGCGTGGTCATCAACGAACGCGTGCCCTGGGCCTTCTGGCAGATCGGCGCCGACCGTTATGTAATCGACAACGAGGGCGTCGTGCTGCCCGGCAGCGCCCCGTTGCAGAACGGTCCGACGATCCTGGACGTGAGCGGCCCGCCGCGGCTCGCGCCCGGCGACCACGTCGACCGGGACGCGGTCATCCTCGCGCAAGCGGTGCTGCAACGGGTCCCGCAGACGCTCGCGATGAACGTCGTTACGCTCGAATATACACCGCAGCAAGGGCTCGCCCTAACGACCGACGCGGGCTACCGCGTTGTCGTCGGCGACAGCCAGAACGTGGACTACAAGCTCGCCGTCTGGAAGGCGATAGAGGGAAGGTTGGGACGCGAAACCATGGCCGGCCATGTGCTGGACCTGCGTTTCGGAGACCGTCCCTCGTTCCAATGAGACAGGAGGTTCGGCGTTGAGAGACAACATACTCGCCGGCATAGATGTAGGGAGCAGCAAGATCTGCACCTTGGTGGCCGAGGTCACGCCCGACGATGACCTGCGCGTCCTCGGCGTCGGGATCACTCCGTCGCAAGGCGTGAAAAAAGGCATGGTCGACGACATCCAGAAGGCCACCGAGGCGATCACCAGCTCCGTCGAACGCGCCGAGCGGTCGAGCGGCAGCCGCATTATGTCGGCCCATGTGAGCATCGGAGGCAACCACACGACCTCTGTGAACAACCGGGGAATCAGCACGATCCCCGGCAAGCAGCGGCCGATCACTGAGGAAGACATCGACAGGGCGATGGAAGGCGCGAAGTCGCTCAGCCTCCCGACCAACCGCGAGGTGCTGCACAACATCTCGCGCTTCTTCATCGTGGACGGCCAGGAGCACGTGAGCGACCCGGTCGGCATGTTCGGCCAGCGGCTGGACATGGACACGCATATCGTGACCGGCTCGGTGACTGCAATCCAGAACCTCACGCAGTGCGTCGAGGGCGCAGGTGTTCAGATAGAGGAACTGGTCTTCGCACCGCTGGCCGCCGCGGAGGCAGTTCTCGAAGACGAGGAGAAAGAGCAGGGCGTCATCCTAGCGGATATCGGCGGCGGAACAACGAATATCGCCGTCTTCGTGGACGGGACGGTCTTCCACACGTGCGTGCTTCCGGTAGGCGGATACCACCTGACGCACGACCTCGTGGCGGGCCTCAGGGCGCCCTTCTCCCAGGTCGAAGAGTTGAAGGTGACAGACGGCTCGGCATTGCCAAGCCAGATCGACGCTGAAGAGACGGTCGAGTTGGAGGCGTTCGGCGGCCAGCGCATGAAGGAAGTGCCGCGACGGCGCGTCGCCGAGATCCTCCAGGCGCGCGTCGAAGAGATCCTCGAGATGATTTACATCGACGTGAAGCGCGCTGGCTTCGACGAGATGGTCGCCGCCGGGCTCGTGCTTAGCGGCGGGACAGCGGGCCTTCCGGGCATCTGCGAGCTTTCTGAGATGGTGCTTCGCCTGCCTGTGCGCGCGGGGGTGCCGCGAGGGATCCACGGGCTTTCCGATTCGCTGAACCACCCGGCCTACGCGACGAGCGTAGGGCTGTTGCACTGGGCGAAAGCGGAGACCGGCCAGAACGGGCACAAGCCGAAGCGCCAGCTGCACCTACCCGCAATCGAGCTCCACGGGGCGGTGGAGGGAGCACGCAAGTGGCTGAAGACGCTGATACCGAAGTAGAGGAGCTAGGAGAGCTAAGACGTGGTCGGAAGTCGGATGTTAGCCAGAGTTCAGGTCAGGGGCGATCTGGATCGCTGATTCCCACACCTCACCAGTCGCCACCGGGGTGTCGCGACCCTTCCCTCTTGGCGTGGGGTGGGCGGGGCAATTCAAAGGCAAGTCCAACCACCAGTCCAATTCCTAAGGAGGGTCCATGGAGCTATTCGAAGCGCTGGAACAAGAGAACAGGGAAGGAGGTGTTGACATGACTCGACGCGCGAAACTGGACGGTCTTCCGCCGATCAAGGTGGTCGGCGTTGGGGGAGGCGGCTGCAACGCCGTCAATCGCATGGTGCAGGCACGCATCGCCGGCGTGGAGTTTGTGGGCGTCAATACGGACGCCCAGGCTCTTCAGCGCTGCGACGCCGAAACCCGCATACGTATCGGCGACAGGATCTCGCGCGGCCTCGGCGTCGGCGGCGACCCGGACCGAGGGCGCGCTGCCGCCGAGGAGTCCAGAGAGGAACTTAAGGACGCGCTCAAGGGCGCCGACATGGTGTTCATCACGGCGGGCATGGGTGGTGGCACGGGGACGGGGGGTGCGCCGCTCGTCGCCGGCGTGGCGAAGGACATCGGGGCGCTAACCGTCGCCGTGGTGACAAGACCGTTCGGCTTCGAGGGCGCCAAGCGGCGTCAGCAGGCGGAGCAGGGCATCTCGCAGCTCGGTGACGAGGTGGACACGCTGATCGTCATCCCGAATGACCGTCTCCTGGCCGTTTGCGACCAGAAGGCGACGGTCAGCCAGGCGTTCACGATGGCGGACGACGTCCTCCGGCAAGGGATCCAGGGCATCGCCGACGTGATCACGACTCCAGGCGACATCAACCTCGACTTTGCGGACGTGCGCCGTATTATGTCGGACGCCGGTCCCGCATTGATGGCGATCGGCCGGGGGGAGGGCGAGAACCGCGCCGTCGAAGCCGCGCAGGCAGCGATCGCCAGTCCGCTGCTCGACGTGAACATCCACGGGGCACGCGGCGTGCTCTTCAACGTCTCGAGCTCGGGAACCATGGGGCTGCACGAGCTGAACATGGCCGCGCAGGTCATCGCTGAGGTCGTCGACCCCGAAGCGGAGATCATTTTCGGGACATCGACCGACCCCGAGCTGAGCGAAGAAGTGAAGATCACGCTCATCGCCACCGGTTTCGACGGACGCGAGCGGCACGCATCACAGGCCGAGGACGCAGAGTTCCGGCGGATAAGAGAGGAGGCGGCGCAGAACCAGGACGACATGGACCTGCCCACGTTTCTTCGCCGACCCGTATCGGTCCGCTAACTGAGAGCTAGGCGAACCAAAACCGCCGGGCTGTCTGCCTCCCCAGACGGCCCGGCGGCGCTTCATACAAGAGCTAGAGTATTGCCCTGCTTACCTGGTTGGGCTGGGGCTTCGACTCGCAGGACTGGTAGCCGCTCCCGTGGTCCCGCGCGGTGAAGATGAGCCGCCGCTCGTACCTCGTGGCGTCGCACTTCCGCTGCTTCCGGCGCTTGGTGAGACGCACGGCGTCACAGTCGCCGAGGGGCTGGCCGCGGCGGACCCGCCTGCCGATGAAGTAGCAGCTCCGCTCCGGCTGGTTGCCGCGCCGCTAGTTGCGCCTCCGCTGGCAGAGGAAGTGGACGTGCCGCTGCGAGCTCCAGGGCTGCCGCTTGCCGAGGCGGTAGCGGTGCCGCTGCGCGCCGAGGCACTTGCTGACGCGCCCGCCGATTTTGTCGCAGCAGCGCTTGCCGTGCGGCTGGGCGCGCAGGTTACACCCGCGGTAGCGGTGCCGGAGGACTCGTTGTCGTCTCCGCAGGCAACCGCCAGGGTGAGCAGGCCCACTGCGATAGCGATCGGGATGAGGGCAAGAACATCGTGGCGCTTCATGAGTGCCTCCTTCTTGTTCGATTGTTATCTAAATATCTGAAACGAACGGGAAACATGCTCTGGTACCATCTCGAATTGCAACTTCATAACAACGGACATGGCGCAAGGTACAACCGACTCGGATTTGCTGCCCTGCGAGCGGGCATGGCAGTCGGCCGAGCGCGCGACGCTCCTCCCGCAGAGGCAGATTACGCTATGACTCTACCGGTGTCAGTTCGTAGTGCATCGTCTTGGAGCACGTGAGCCGGTGCGCGAGAGGAACGAGAACGCCCTGTAGAATCCGGTATTTTTGCGCCAGCGCCTTGGAGGCGTGCTTCGCCTCGTCTCCGGAGAGCAATCTCGCCTGCGCGCGGATAGCGCGACCGGTCGGCTTGCCGAGGAATGTAGAGGGCGCTATCTCGACGTTTGGGTCATTGCGGAGACGCTTCACCTTCCCCGTCCTGTGCGGTGTGCGCACGAAGGCACGATCTCCGTCGACTGCGATGTTGACGGCGGTGCCGACAGGCGTACCGTCCCGACGGTAGGTCATGGGCAAAACGACCCTTTGGCGGACGAACGATTCGAGCAACTTCTCTCGCGAAGTCATCAGGGGTGGCTCCTTCGGACCCTAGAGGTCTACGCTGACCCGCATTCCCTGCCGATACACCAGCGTGCCTCCAAAGTAGTTCCCGATCGTCAGTACGACGGCGCCGGCCGCGGCCGGAAGCATCGCGGTGAGCGGCGTTTGCGTAGCGTCGAAGTCGAAGCTGCGAACGAGCAAGCTGAGCGCGAAGAGACTCAGGGCGCAGACCTGGGCGATCAGATGCCGCGTGCCGATTATTTTCTTGCGAGAGCCGCCGACCATCGGCAGATAGTCCACCAAGCCGGTGATCGCCGCGAATGTTGCAACAACCAGCCCGAGCACGATGTTGTAGAAAGCCGCCCGCGTGAAGGTCAGATCAGCATCGAGCCTCGAGGCTAGATCGAAGATCAACGCGGAGGGAAGCAGAGCCGAGGGGAAGTGCACGAACGGCGGATGGCTCGGGTGGCCGAACGGCTTGCCCTGGACGACGTCCTTCAATGTCCAGCGCCCCGCCACAACGGGCCTCTGGCTCCAAATGCTTCCAGTCGTAATGGCGGACCTCCTCTAGCAGACGCGCGCAGTCAACCAGCTCTACGCCGGGTCGATTATTCTTCGTTCTGGGCTTAAGTAGGACGCTCTTTACTGCGCCCCGGCGTACTTCTTCAATCCTTCGTCGATGTTCTTCTTCAGCTGGTTGATGTCCACCTCAGCCACCTCAGCAGCATCCTTCAGTTGCTGAAGCGTAATGTGTTTCGGGTTGCCGTGGTTGGCCTCAGGCTCGTCGCAACCGCACGTGATGCACATATCAGACCTCCTTCTTCATTGCTTGCTCTTCTTGCTTTTCCGGATTGGCGAAAGCATAGCGGAGAAAAAGATGATTATCCGCTCGTTTCACAGTGAGTAGCTCACCCCAGATCGGCGTATCGGGCGCGAACTCCCGCCCGGTGACGATGCCCGGCCGCTCATGTCCGTCGCGGCCCGCGATTAGCGGAGATACCGTGACGAACAGTTCGTCCACGAGGTCCTCGCCGAAGAAGTCGCCCATCAGGTGCGGCCCACCCTCCAGAAGAACGATGCCCTGACCGTCGTCTCGGCTCAGAGCCTCGAGTATCGTTCTGGCCCTCACCTCCCGACTTTCCCCGACCGCCCGAATAAGGGACGGATCGATACCTGCTTCCTGCGTCAAGCGTAGCTGCCCCGCCTCGGTCGTGACGACCATGACCGGCGCTTCTCCCTGGAAGACGCGCTGGGACGCATCTACCTCGCCCCGGGCGGTGACAATGACGTTCAGCGGAAGCTCAGCCCGGCCGAGTCTTCGCCGCAGCTCCGCGTATTCGTCCGCCAGCGCCGGAAGGATGTACTCCGGCGTCCACAGGTGTCCGGGCACAGACCGCGCCGTCCCCGCCCCGACGACCACGACGTCGGCGATCGCGCGCAGCAGGCCCATCACGAAGCGGTCTTGAGGGTTCGAGCCGCTTATCTGACCGCCGCTCGTCTGCGGAATGCCTAGCGCCGCTACTCCATCCAGAGACTGAACGAAGTTCGAGATCACATACGGGCGACGCCGCGCGGCCGGTAGCCGCAGTTCTCCGTAAAGCGCCGCCAGCTGAGACGGCAACGGTAGCGGCTCGCCTCCGCCGCCGTCGTATAGCTGTTCGAGCGGCCTGAGGTCTGTCAGGATTCCCGTCCGCATGCCGCCAGAAATTCCTGCCGTAGTGCCGGGTCACCGTCGTAGCCACCGCGCCAGAAGGTCGTCCGCGTTAGGGGCGATACTTCCTGCACGCCCCGCATCTGAGTGCAGAGATGGTGCGCTTCCAGGTACACCGCGACGCCATGCGGCTGGAGCATTGCTTCCAGCGTATCGGCGATCTCCTCCCCAATGCGTTCCTGCACGGCGAAGCGCTTGGCGAACAGGCGGACCAAGCGCGTGAGCTTGGACAGGCCGATGATGTGCTCGTGCGCGATATACCCCACGTAGGCGTGACCGAAGAAGGGCAGCGCATGATGCTCACACAGCGAGAAGAAGTGGACCGGGCCCTCGATTACCTGGCTGGTGCGGCAGTCCGGCCCGCCGCGGCACTCGGTCTCAAAGACGCGCAGCAGTTTCGGGTCTCCTTCGTAGCCGTCAGTCGCGTCGATCAGCGCGCGTATGTAGCGCCTCGGCGTAGCCACAGTGGCCGGCGTGTCCAGGTCCATGCCCATCGCCGTCAGGATTTCCGCGATGTAGGCCTCGAACTTGTTCGTCTGCTCGAGCGAAAGCTGCCGCGGGCGCAAGTGCATCGCTGCGCTAACATCCGGCTCCTCAACATCCTCTTTCAGTTCCATCGGCTAAGACTGCTCCTTCTCCGGCAGGCGGCCGGCTACGTCGGCCGGCTGGAACGGGCCCGGCTCTGCGATGAGCCGGCGCGCGGCGTCCACTTGCTCCCAGACGTTCCAGAAGAGAACGCCGCGCACCCGGCCACCGCCGAGATAATACACGACGCCCTTTCGGTTCTCTTCCATCCAGTCCTCTACCGTTTGCAGCCGGGAGTCAAGTTCCCCGACCGCCTCGTAACGGAGGTCGAACAGATCCGAGTAGAAGAAGGGAAGGTGATGATACGGCTCTTCGGCGCCGGCGATCAGGTACTTATAAGACGGCATAGCTTAACCTTCCCGGATGCCTTCATCCTGGCAGATCGGTCAACGAACACTCCTAGGGAGTTGGCGTGGCGCTCGGCCGCGTGGCCGTCGGAGTGGTGGCGACCGTGGTCGACGCGGGTGAGGTCGCTCCGCCTCCGCCGCCGCTGGTCGGCGTGGTCGTCTCGCCCGCAGGCGAGGACGTCTGGCTGGGCGAAGTGCTCGGCGAGCGAGCCGGGGCGGTCGCTCCACCGGCAGCCTTCACAGTGACGGTGACCTGCGCGATCACGGGTGGCCTGAGCGGCGTATGGTCATTGTTTACCAGCTGCACGGCGAACGTATGCTCGCCCGCTGAAACGTTCGGCCAGGTGTATTCTTTGGTGGCCTGGGCGTGGTACGTGTTATTGATTTTCGTGACCGCCGGTTGTCCGTCTTTCGTGGGGATCTCGCCCGCGTCGATGTAGTAGTGGATGTGGCCTTCGCCCTCAACTGCTGCCTGACCGATCTTGTCCACGACGTTGAACTTCTTCACGTCCACCGCGACCTTTATGTCGCCGGCGTTAAGCGTGGCTCCTTCCGCCGGCTCCACGATCTTCACGCTACGATCGGCGCTTTCGTCGCACCCTGCTAGTGTGGCCGACGCCAGCACAACAAGAGCCAGCGCGCCTGCTATGTATTGCCCGCGCGGGCGAGGAAGCATCCACACAGCACTCCTCCTCAATGTCATCGAAACCCGTAACTATAATTATTTCCATGTTGCGCAGCGGCGAACTCGAACCGCCATGCAACGTCTAGCCGGGCGGCTTGCAATCTCCTATCACTGACCGCCGGTTTTCCCGAGAAGGCGCTCGAACTCCGCGGGCGTAACAAACTCGACGTCCACATATCCGCGCGCCCGCAGGAACTCCCGGTCCGTCGTCACGATGTAGCGAGCGCCGCCCGCGACCGCGGCCTCGACGAGCCGCAGATCACCGGCGTCCTTCAAGCGTAAGTCACGGATCCGAGGCGGTTGCTCGATGAACACGCTTCGCTTTCGCAGTGCCTCCAAAAGCGCCTCGATTGCTTCCGGCGACACCATTCGCGCCAGCCAGCCGCCGCCGAGGACGAGCTCCGCTTCACGGATCGTGGCGCTCGACGTCACGACTTCCAGGCGCTCGTCGAGCCAGGCCTGCACGATGCGCGCGCTCGTACCGCCCGGCCGAGTGAGGGCAGCGATAAAGACGTTAGTGTCGATGGCGATGCGCATGTCTCAACATCGGCGAGCATAGCACCGCACATCTGCCAACACAGCTTGTCCACAGATGTGGACAACCACAAAATATGCCCATGTGTGGCTTGACAACCACAATATATGGTGCTAACGTTCGTGTTGCGCCGCCGAGGTGGGGGCTGGCAGGCGGCGAGAGGGACACTAAATTGCCAAACAAACTCGACCGCACCCGATACCTTCCGGCACGAGAAGTCTCGATCCCGAGCCGCACCGTCCATATCCCCGCCCGCAGCTTCAGCTTCCGGGGACGGACCGTGAGCCTGCCCAGCCGGACCCTGAATCGACCCGGCCGAACGGTAAGCGTACCCCGGCGGCGGGTCCAGCTTCCCTAGAATTCACATGAACTGTCCCTTCTGCACTGAGGCCGAGACCAAGGTCACCGATTCCCGCCCGGAGCAAGACGGCATCCGCCGACGCCGCGAGTGCCTCGCCTGCGGCCGCCGCTTTACTACGCTCGAGCGGGTGGAGCTCGGCGGCGTCGTGCTGCTGAAGAAGGATGGCCGGCGCGAGCCGTTCGACCGC